>Ga0172379_10000037_pt1 | contig 332741 bp, 338 predicted proteins | sample GrowelOW334metaG_FD_119756 | JGI IMG/M metagenome (GOLD analysis project Ga0172379, IMG submission 119756) | Groundwater microbial communities from an aquifer near a municipal landfill in Southern Ontario, Canada - Groundwater well OW334 metaG | ecosystem: Environmental > Aquatic > Deep... | reverse complement strand
TACGTTCTCAAGTCTTGTACTCACCGCCCGTCAAGTCAAGGGAGCCGGGAGTACCCGAAGTATCCGCATAAGCGGGTCCTAAGGTAAGCTCGGTGACAGGGACTAAGTCGTAACAAGGCACGGGTAGCGGAAGCTGCTCGTGGATTAATTCAATTTGAAACACGTTGTCCGATTTATCGGATGACTTATTGAGTCGGTATTGTGTCGCTCAATTGACGACACAATAGTCTATGTATGCTATGGACTTAAAAAAGCGTATTGACAGGAAGGAAAGACTTCTAAGTTATAGGACGAAACAAAACAAAGTACAGCAATTAAAAACACCTCGCGCAAGCGGGGTGTTTTTTTGTTTGACAAAATTTAAAATCGGGAGTAAACCTTAAAAGAAGGAGGTCGACATGAAAAAGCGTGTAAGTTGGCGGACGAAAGTTCGCTGCACGCACAGCAATTGCCACTGGTGTGGCGAGGTCGAGGATCTTGCCCCCCAGCCCCTTGAGGTAAAAGGGGAGCTGAGTTGCCCTTGGTGTCACGAGAGAAAGGGTGAATTCGACTACAACTCGATCGTGCTCCACGGAGCAGTTTCCATCTCGTAGCCGTCACCAACCGCGCGAAAGCCGGCCGGAGGACGGCTTTTTGCTTTTTAGTGTTATAATTATTTATATGAAACGCATAGGAGTTTTGCGGGGGGGAGCAGGGGAGAATTATTTTCATTCGCTCAAGAAAGGCGGCGAGATTATTAGCTACCTTGCCGAAAATTTTTCCGAAAAATATAAACCTGTAGATATTCTGGTCGACAAAGAAGGCCTGTGGCATGTAGCGGGCCGGCCAGTCGCCCTTGCCGATCTCATGCACCGGGTGGACTTGGTTTGGAACGTGGCGCACCCCCATTTTTCACATTCGCTCGATAACCTTTCGATACCGCATATATCGCCTGCGCCGTTTTTCTCAGCGCTCAAAGGCAGCCGCGAGCTTTTGCGAGAACATCTGCGGGGCGTAGAGGTATCCTTACCGCGGACTATACTCATTCCTCTCTACCAGAAAGACTTCGATGGCCCGAGAGAGAAATACGCACTCAAAAAAGCCAAAGAAATCCACGAGAAATTCGGCGCGCCTTGGCTAGTTAAATCTTTTACCCCCGATGCGAATATGGGTATCCACCTGGCAAAGACCTTTCCCGAATTGGTGGATGCCATAGAGGACGGAGTGAATCACGGGGAGAGTTTAATAGTTGAAGAATTTATTTCTGGTAAAATTGCCTCAATCCACTCGATGCCCGATTTTCGGAACGAAGATGTCTACGTTTTCCCGCTTAGTAATACCTTCGGAGCCTTTTCCTCGGAGGAGAAAGAGCTATTGTATTCACTGGCCAAGCACTTGCACCAGCACTTAAATGCCGGCCATTACCTAAAATCCGATTTCTTGCTTACACCGAGGAGGAAAGTTTATCTTTTGGAATTTGAAAATGTTCCTGAGGTGAAGGCAGGATCACACTTCGCCGAGACGTGCGAACTGGCTGGGACGAAAATAGAGGATGTTGTCGCGCATATCCTTGAAAGAAGTCTTAGTTTATAATAGGGCCTGTAGTATAGTAGTAACACGCGTCCATGGCATGGACGAGTCGGGGGTGCGATTCCCCCCAGGTCCACCAAAATAAAAGGGCATGTGGCGGAATTGGTATACGCGTACGATTCAGAATCGTATGGAGCGATCCTTGGAGGTTCAAATCCTCTCATGCCCACAAAATTATGCTTTTCCCTGATTTTAAAAACGAATTGAAATACATACGTGAAGGTTGCACGTTTGTCGTTGGGTGCGACGAAGTGGGGAGGGGTCCGTCTGCGGGCCCGGTTGTTGCGGCGGCTTGTATTCTTAATCCTCTAAGTGTCAGTAAAACAAGAAGTGGCGATAAATGGTATGCTCGAGTGCGTGATTCTAAAACAATCCCCGAAGCCGAGCGGGAAATTTTATCGGCAAAAATTTTAGATAATTCACTTGCGTACGGCGTGGGAATTGTCTGGCAGGACGAGATTGATAAATTGAATATTCACAATGCGAGCCTCAAGGCGATGCAGATGGCGGTGCTTAATTTGGTTAAAAAAATAAAAAAAGTGAAGAGGGGGAGTACGATACGAGTTCTAGTGGACGGTAGGTTTACAATTCCGAACTTAAAAATTGGTGGAATAAAATTAGAACAAATGAGCATTGTTGCAGGTGACTCACACTGCCTTTCTGTCTCTGCTGCGTCAATTATTGCGAAAGTTAAGAGAGATGCTATTATGCGGGAGCTCGATTTGAAGTTTCCAGAGTATGGATTTAAGAGGCATAAAGGTTATAATACTCCCGAGCATAAGCGAGCAATAAAGAAGTTCGGAGCAAGCGTGGTTCACAGGAAATCCTTTGTAAAATAAACATAATCCTCCTTCGCTAAAGCTTCGGAGGACACAGCGGGCCGTAGTATACCGGTAGTACACACGATTCGGGTTCGTGTAGACTGGGTTCGATTCCCAGCGGCCCGACACTTCGACAAGCTCAGTGTAAACATGATATGATTTGTTTATAAATTGTTTTTATCTGTAGCGGGTGGTCGCACTCACATAGGCACATATGTTGGAGTTTCGCCATCACCCGCTTCAAATGAAAATAATCCCAAAATAAAAAATCGCAAAAATTTTGCGATTTTTTATTTTGGAAAGTTCGACGTAAAAAGTCGGACTCCGACTTCGTTTCACGAGCGTCGGAGTTATCCACAGATTTTATTGCAAAAGCATTGTCTTTGATTGTGATATGCGAGATAATTATAAGTAGTTCGATGCAATAAATATTTGGTCGTTTTATTGCAAACTAAATTAAAAATAATTTTCGCGCAAGCGACAAAAAAAATGGCAGCAAAAAAGAAAGCAAAGAAGGCAGTAAAGAAAGCTGGAAAGAAGAAGGCTTCAAAAAAGAAGCGAGCATAGTTCCAGTTTCTCACTTCACAAAAAAATTCCTCAGCCGAGGAATTTTTTTGTTTTTATGCTAAGATGTAATTTATGGCAATTTTCAATAAAATCTTCGGTGACGAAAGCTCCCGATTTATAGCTAAAACCAAGCCCTTAGTCGCTAAAATTAACGCCCTGGAGGCTGAAATGGCAGCTTTGGAAGATACTGATTTCCCTAAAAAGACGTTAGAATTCAAGGATAGACTTGCCAAGGGCGAGGACTTGGACTCTATTTTACCTGAAGCATATGCACTGGTCCGCGAGGCCGCTAAACGGAACCTCGGCGAGCGTCATTATGATGTGCAGCTAGTGGGGGGTCTCGCACTTCACTTCGGCAAAATCGCCGAGATGAGAACAGGGGAGGGTAAAACATTAGTGGGAGTTTTGCCCGCATATCTGAACGCTTTGTCGGGTCACGGAGTGCACATAGTTACTGTGAACGATTACCTTTCACGTATTGGCGCCGTGCTGATGGGGCAAGTTTATAATTTTCTCGGACTTTCTGTAGGTGTAATTAATTCGCAAAACGTTTCTTATCTATACGATGCCAAACACACCGAAGAAGACAAAGAACGCGACCAAGTCGGTGAATTTAAAATTGTTTACGATTTTTTGAAACCATGCAGCAGGAAAGAAGCTTACCTGGCTGATGTAACGTACGGAACCAACAACGAATTCGGATTCGATTACTTGCGCGACAACCTGGTTACTCAAGTGGAAAATATGGTTCAACGTGAGCACCATTTCGCGATTGTAGACGAAGTTGACTCTATTTTAATTGACGAGGCCAGAACACCGTTAATTATCTCTTCCCAGTCCGGAGACTCCGAAGATTTTTACGTGAAATTTTCTCAGATTGCGAAACAATTGAAACGTGAGACGGACTATATCGTCGATGAGAAAATGCGAGCTATCAGCCTGACGGACGTCGGCATCTCGAAAGCTGAACAATTGCTCGGTATCGACAACATTTATACAGAAAAGGGTATTAAATATGTACACCACCTGGAAACTGCTGTAAAAGCTCAGGCAATTTTCGAAAAAGATAAGGATTACGTAGTGAAAGAAGGGGAAGTTATAATTGTGGATCCCTTTACCGGCAGACTTCAGCCAGGCAGGCGCTGGTCAGAGGGCATTCACCAGGCGATTGAGGCTAAAGAAGGAGTGAAAATTGAAAAAGAAACTCGCTCTTCGGGCTCGATTACTTTCCAGAACTATTTCAGATTCTATAAAAAGCTTTCGGGAATGACCGGAACCGCGGCAACCTCAGCGGAAGAATTCCTGAAAGTCTACGGACTTGATGTAATTGTGATTCCGACCAACAAACCAGTTGTTCGTATCGACCACAACGACCTTATTTTCCAGACAGAGAAGGGGAAGCTCCAAGCTATAGCGAAAAAAATTAAAGAACTAAACGAGAAGGGCCAGCCAGTGCTCATAGGTACAATTTCCATCGAGAAAAACGAGCTTCTCTCTGTGTATCTGCGACAAGAAGGTGTGCAGCATACAATACTGAACGCCAAGAATCACGAGAAGGAAGGTGAAATTATCGCCCAGGCGGGAAAGCGCGGTGCGGTAACAATCGCCACCAACATGGCCGGACGCGGAATCGACATTAAGCTCGGCGGTAATCCGCACACTGATGAAGAATATCAGTTTGTAAAAGAGGCGGGCGGTTTGTTCGTGCTCGGTACTGAGAGGCACGAAGCTAGACGTATCGACAACCAGCTACGAGGACGCTCAGGTAGACAAGGGGACCCGGGTGCAACTCAGTTCTACGTGTCTCTCGAAGACGATTTAATGCGTATATTCGGAGCCGAGAGGATTAAAAATATGATGGGGAAGTTTGGTATTCCGGAAGACCAACCTATCGAAAATCGCTTTATTTCCCGAACGCTCGAGGGCGCTCAAGCAAAAATTGAAGGCTTTCATTTCGACGCGCGTAAGCATACCCTCGAGTATGACGACGTGATGAATCACCAGCGAAAGATTATTTACGAGAGACGTCAGAAAATGCTCCGAGCCGACAAGGAAAGAGTCGAAGAATTATTGAAAGATGTTGCCGCTGACAGGGATGGCCTAGAGAAAACAATAGAAGAAAAGAAAGAAAAATTGGGAGAAGCGGTATTTTTCGAAACTGTTCGCCGCATAGCACTGTATTCTACCGACAATCTCTGGATGGAACACCTGGAAGCGATGGACTACCTGCGCTCTTCGGTAAACTTGCGCGCCTATGGCCAGCGTGAGCCTATTGTAGAGTACAAGAAAGAAGGATTACAGATGTTTAAAGAAATGGAAGCAGTATTCAAGGAGCAAGTAGCTTCTATGGTGAGTTCCATAAACACCGAAGCCGCATCTGCTATTAAAAAAGAAGAAGCGGGTCCGAAGCAGACCTTAATTACGAGCCATACAGAACCGTCAGAAATGGGAGGACAGAAAGATTCTACGGCTAAAAAAGAAGACGCCGTAGGAAGAAATAACCCTTGTCCTTGTGGAAGTGGCAAAAAATACAAAAAGTGTCATGGACAATAAGAATTACCAAGCCACAGTTAAGACTTATAACAAACTCGGGCAAAAATATTCTAATGCAGTTGCCAATGCTTCGCCGAAAGCAATGACAAGTTTTATTAAACGCCTGAAGAAAAATTCAAGAATTCTCGATGTAGGTTGCGCTGGTGGTCGAGATATGAAGATTTTTAACGAAAAGGGTTTTACTGCAGTAGGAATTGACGTGTCCAACGCTCTTTTAAAAATAGCAAAAAAAGAAGCGCCTAAGGGGAAGTTTTTTAAGATGGATGTGCTAGAGCTAAAATTCCCTAAAAATTATTTTGATGGAGTTTGGGCTGACGCTGTCTTGATTCATTTAACTAAAAAAGATTTACCGAAAGCTCTGAAAAATATTTATGAAACGCTCTCCGACCGTGGCATATTCTACGCCTCCTTTAAGTACGGGCAGGGAGAAAAATTGGTAAAAGAAAAACCGTTTACGAATGATGCTAGATTTTATAGCTATTATAAAAAGCAAGAGTTAGAGCATCTTTTGAAAAAATCAGGTTTTAAAATTATTAAGTCTACGTTTTTAGCCGATGATTTAAAACGTCCCGGCGTTAAATGGATTTCAATTTTCGCCAAGAAATAAAATGATTAAAGCGGTAATTTTGGATTTAAACGGAATATTCTTACAATCGCCTAAACTTAGCGAGCGAGTAGAAAAGGATTTCGGTGTAGAAGGTGAAATATTTAAGTCGAAATTGCGCGAAGCTATGCATAAGATGAGGCAGCCGGATGCTGGTCCCGCTTGGCGGCACTTGGGCCCTTTTCTTAAAGATTTGAAAATTAATTTTACCGAGAACGACTTTTGGAACTATTGGTTTGAGGGAGAAGAAATTTCTGAACGGATGTTTACTTACACAGCAGAGCTTCGGAGCCGAGGTATCAAGGTTTTTATCCTGTCCAACAATTTCCGAGAACGCATTTTTCACAATAACCGATACAAGCTCATCGAGGAGGCAGTCGACAAGGTCTATTATTCTTGGCAAACGGGATTCATCAAGCCTGACGTGCGTGCCTGGCAGCATATTTTGAAAGAGCATAACCTCACTCCTCCGGAGTGCTTGTATTTCGACGACCAAGAAAAGAATGCAAAAGCAGCTGAATCTATAGGCATTAAATCCTTCGTGTTTACAAACGAGTCCGAATTAGAGAGAATAGTAAATGAAGCCTTAAGATAAATCTATGAAAAAGCCAAATAAGAAAATTTACGACCAGATAGCCAACTTTGTGTACGAAACAGGAATACACAGCCAGACTCCGCGCTCGGGATTTTGGTTCTTAGGCAGTGGCAATCAGTCTGTCGCCGAACACCTATTCCATACGGCTATGATAACGTACGCGCTGTGCTACCTGGAACCCAAGGCTGACAAAAATAAAGCAGTGCTAATGGCACTCTTCCACGATATTGGCGAAGGTCGCACCTCGGACCACAACTATGTGCATCAACGTTACGGCAGGTTGGCGGAAGCGCGAGCGGTAGAAGATATGTCGCAAAGTGTCCCTTTCGGACGAGAAATTTTGGGATTTTTTGAGGAAGAAAGAGAACGTAAAACGCTCGAGGCGAAATTAGTCAAAGATGCTGATATACTGGAATGGATATCGTCCTTACGGGCCGAAGAAACAAAGGGCAACATCAAAGCGAAAGGTTGGATCAAGGTGGCCCTGAAACGATTGAAGACTTTGCCGGGCAAGAAGCTCGGGATAATTTTAACCACTACCGAGCCTGATAGCTGGTGGTCAAATTCCCGTGACCCATGGTTTGTCGACCGAAACATAAAAGACCAAAACTGGAACACACGCAAGAAGTAAGAAAGGTTTACCAGATTAATTTAAATAGAAAATGTTACTTGATTGGCTCGTAGAATTTAAAATTTATCTTAAGAAGCTTCGGCTAAGGCAAAAAATTCGCACCAAGCTCGCAATCTGGCATTTTTTCGGCAATCCTTCCTCTGAACTCAAGATTGTGGGCGTCACCGGTACGAAAGGTAAGACCACGACCACGACTCTCTTGTACAGAATTGCTATTGCCCTAGGCTACAAGGCCGGACTTATCGGTACAGTTGAGAACATCATAAATGGTGAGCGAATTCCTACAAGCTTTACTACTCCGGAACCCTCCGAGCTCAATAGGCTTCTCAATAAAATGGTGGGGCAGGGATGCGAGTGGGTTTTTATGGAAGTCTCATCTCAAGGTATCGACCAAGGTAGGATAGCAGGTCTCACATTCTTTGGTGGGGTTTTCACAAACCTTACCCACGACCACTTGGATTATCACAAAACCTTCGAAAATTATTTTGAAGCAAAGAAAAAGTTTTTCCATTCGTTGTCATCACACGCATTCGCGCTTTCGAACGCGGATGACCTTTACGGCAAGCGTATGCTCGAAGATATTAAAGCTCATAAATATTTCTACGGATTTGAAAATCCCGCCGACTTCGGTGGACAGGTTAACAGGCTAGACTTTAAAGGTTTGGAAATAAAAGCGGGCAACGATGTTCTACATTCGACATTGCTTGGGAAATTTAACGCCTACAATATTCTGGCGGTGTGGAACACTTGCAAGCTCCTTGGATTCGATATGGAACGGGTGAAAAAAATACTTGAAGACGTCCAGCCGCCGCGGGGCCGATTTGAGCATTTTACAGCAGCGAATGGAGTGCTGGTAGTAGTGGATTATGCCCATGCGCCGGATCCTTTAGAAAAGATAATTGCTGCTGTGAAAGGGGTCAAAGATAAAAATGGCAAACTCATATCGGTTTTTGGCTGCGGCGGTGACAGAGATTCGCTTAAGCGTCCAAAGATGGGGAAAATTGGTGCCTCCGAATCTGATATAGCAATATTTACAACCGATAATCCTCGTAGCGAAGACCCAGAGAAAATTATAGAAGATATGAAAACAGGGCTAACACAGGATGAGCTTAAAAAAGTTACGGTAATACTCGACCGTCGCGAAGCAATAAGAGAGGGAGTAAAGTTAGCCCAAAAGGGAGATGTGTTGCTTGTGGCCGGGAAGGGGCACGAGACTTATCAAGATATCAAGGGTGTGAAAAGCCATTTCGACGACCTAGAAGAGCTTCGGAACGCTTTCAGTTAGCCCAAACATAGGACCAGAAGACACAAGGGCGATGACGTCGCCATCTCGCACTATTTCTTTTAGAATTTTTAACGCTTCTTTTTCTCCTTTGGCGGTGTGGACTGGGAAATGTTTTTTTGCAGTTGCCCAGATTTCTTCGGTTGAGATTTCCCCGGGACCTTTCTTGCCACGTGAAGTTGCCGGCAGGAGAATAACTTCATCTACCCCTTGGAAAATGTTTTTATACCAAGGAAGGAATTTTTTATTGCGCCAAGAGAAGGCATGAGGTTCAAAAACGGCGATGAGTCTTTTCTCTGGGAAGTGCAGGCGTAGTGCATCGAAGATGGCTCGCGCCTTTTCGTAAGAGGAGCCGAAGCCGTCATATACCGGGATTTTACCCTTAGGATTTTTGAGTTCTATTCGGCGACTAATCCCTTTGAAATTTTTAACAGCGCGGGCGAAAAGGGCAGGGGACAACTTTTTATTTTCCAGAAGTAAAGCTCCAGCGCCCACAATATTCTCTATATTGTGTTTACCCAGGAGGATAGTCTCTATGCGGGCCACCTTTTTACCCTTGCGCATTAAATCAAAAGTAGTAACAGCTTTATACTTTATGTTTTGTGCGTACCAGTCTGCCTTTTTATCATCTACGCTATAGCGGAGATGCTTGGAGCTTGCATCTTTAGCGATTTCTTTATTGTTCTTACCATTTAAGGAATATACCAGCAATCCTTGTTTAGGAATTTTTGATACCAGCTTTTTGTAGGTTGTGATGTAGGATTTTTCCGTGGGGAAAATATTTACGTGATCGTGTTCGGCGGAAATAAGCAAGACCGAGGTAGGCTTATAGTGTAAAAATTTCGAAGACTTATCCCAATTAGCGGAAGGGTATTCATCACCTTCGAGCACGAATTCTCTTCCTTTTCCTAGGTGCGACGAGTTTTTAAGGTTGAGTGGCAGGGCGCCAATAAAGTACGAAGGATCCTTGCGAGCCTCTGTGAGGCACCAAGTAATCAGGGCAGTAAGCGTGGACTTGCCGAAGCTGCCCGTGACCACGATGTTTTCGGTGCCCTCCGATAGGAGGGCAAGCATTTCCGGTAGGGATTTAATTGGAATCTTGCGCTTGATTGCTTCGCGCGTTTCGGAGTTATCTTCCACTGCTAGCCCGGTGTGTTTGCCGACTACCACCAGGTTGGTTCCGGCCGGTATGTTTTCTGGGCGGTGGGTTTTATGAAAAGATATTTTATTTTTATGAAGATAGGAAACAATGGGCTCAAAAACGCCCTCATCTGAGCCGCTAACCCGCCAACCTGATTCTTTAAGTAGTACCGCGAGCGCTGACATCCCCGCGCCGCAAATTCCAATAAGATGGACCCCGCCTGAACGATTCAGTCGGGCAGGTTTTTTAGCTTTATTTTTTTTCATTGCTGTTTCTTTCGTCGCCGGTAAAGTAACTCTCCATAAGAGTTTTCTTTATCGGCATTATTAATTCGCCGAACAGCATTTTGCCATCCGGTCTCCATTTGTTGTTTTCTATTATTATGTCAGCAGGGTAAAAGTCCTTTTGCCCGGGGAAAGAGCCGGTGGTTAAGTTCGAGGTGGCGATAGTATCGATTTTGAATTCCTTCATTGCTTTAAGCTTTGCGAGTTTTTTCTGATACACCGGCAGATACTCGACTTGGGCGAAAGAGCCGAAACATTTGAATTGATTGATGAAGGCCAGAACCATAAAGGTGACGACCAGCGAAGGGCAGAGGCGGCCATTTTCCAGTTCGTGGATTATTGCTTCTGGCTCGAGAGGTATCTCCGCATTTCTGCTGACCAGGGCCTTACCTTTGATGCGCATATTTTCCATTTTTTCATATTTGCCGCTTATGACAGGAGTATAGAAGATTATTTCATTAGGGAAGCGATGCATAAAGTCCTTGCGGTCGGCCGGGTTGAATAAAATTTTGTAGATTGTATGATTTGGATTTTTTAGAACCTTAACGAGGTACCGAGACACGACTTCGTTCACATCCAAGTAAACCAGATTATTCTTTTTGAGTATTTGTCGCTCGATATGCTGGCAAGATTGCAGGGCCCATTTAGTATACGACTGCCCAGGACTCGTAAAAGGAAAAAATTTCGTTATTTTTCGGGGCAAGCCGTCCATCGATTCCTTAAACTTTTCGGGGATAATGCTTCGGTACACGAGTCCATCCTGAAGCGCGCTAGGAAATAAATTTATCGAGCCTTCTTTGCGGTTTATTCGTCCGGGTCGGAAACGGTTAGAGAAGGGTACCCCAGAAAACATCCCCACAATATAGAATTCTTTATCCGGGACACCCAAAGATCCGAGCCAGTTGATACAGAGCATCCTTGGCCCCTCCGTTGCTACTAGGTGTGGGGCTGTTTGAATAATGCGCCTCCTTTGAATAGAGTCGATAATCTCTTTGCGTGAGAGAGGGTCAATCTCGAGTCTTTCGAGCTCCTCAAGGAAGGCGCCTTGCAGTTCAGGCTCCATAGGGAGCTTGGGTCTCCAGAAATTGAGCTCTTGGGAGTAGGAGAGGCACGTTTTATGCCAATTATCTTCGATACACTTGGCCAATCTTACTTTTTCGGCGGTTCGGAGGGCAGAGGATAGGGCCAACATCCTCCTTTTGAGCAGTATTTGCATTCCTCAATACTACTCGTTTTAACCTTTCTTTGCAAATCGTGCCAAACCTTATCCACAACCTATTTATTGTTCAATTTTAAGCATTATTTGTCAAGGATAGCTTGTCAAAAAACCCTTATTTTACAAGATATTTTGGATTTGACATATGAAAAAAGTGTTGTTTAACTATTGACTTTTTAGCTCAAGTATGCTAAGATGTATGTATATCCTTAATGTAAAGGCGTAAGCCTAATAACATAAGGATGTTTTAGTTAGAGCTTGTTTGGACGTTACAGAAGAAAAGGAGTTGGCGGAGCAGATACCGCCCAAATATGAAAAATAAAAATCTAATACGTTTCGTGCAATCTTTGGTACTTTTGCCCGTAATTACTACCTCGTTTTCTATGGGTAGCGTGCAAAAAACCGAAACTGCAACAAACTTATTGGCTAAAATAAATATAGAAACTGACGGTGCTCCGGCTCTTAACCAGGCCGCTGCAACGGAAGTCTTAACCAAGGAAGCCCGCGCTCGAGCCGTCGATGCTTATTTCAAGGAGCGAGATATGCCACTAGCCGGGACGGGCATGGCTATGGTTACCGAGGCCGAGAAGAACGGACTGGACTGGCGCCTCGTGGCAGCTATTGCCGTACGAGAATCCACTGGAGGAAAATTTGCCTGTAAGAGGGTAGACAACAATCCTTTCGGTTGGGGCTCCTGTAAAATTGGCTTCAAATCCAACGAACATGCTATTGCAACTATAGCCAGAAACCTGGGTGGTAACAATCCCAATACGGCTTATCACTACGAGGATAAAGACACCAAAGCAATTCTCCAGGCCTATAACCCGCCTTCCATAGTACCTAGATACGCTGATCAAGTTATAGCGATTATGAATTCCATAGGTCCTATAAACCTTGGCACAATGAACTCTCTAGCCCAATCTTAATTTCTAAAACACAAAAAATCCTCTCGACTAGCTCAGGGGATTTTTTGATGGTTCTTTGTTTTACATTTCTAGATTTGTTATTATTCATATAAATTAAAAAAGTAATTGTATGGATAAATTCTATCCTAAAAATATATATCCACCCAAAATGCCTCCAGGCATAGAAAGGTCCATAGATCTTCTTACCAAACCAAACGAATGGGATTTCTCGCGGTTTAAAGAAATCATGATTAACCTAGGGGTCTTGAATAATGGCCAATATATACCTGCAAGCAATGCTCCGGAAAAAATACACTGCGAAGGGTGGGATGATACCATGGTAGAATTATTACGTCTGATGGAACAACATGGCGATATAGAATTCGCTCGTTCGGTGCGAACCGATATACACGATAAAAATATTACTATGGGGGACATCACCCAAGGAGATGATAGTAAAGTTCAATTTGATATATCTAAAGATAAAGGAAAAGAGGCTTCACAAAGAATTGTCGGCACATTTCATACTCATCCTTCTGGAGTTGCTTCCTATGGATTAAGTCCCGTAGATTTTATTACTCTGCTAGTACAGGACGCCACTAAGGATTATTTAAAACTGACTGGCGGTAATTTTGCAGCTACTATGTTGAGCGTAGCTGAATTTAATAAAGCAGTTTGCGCAGAGTTTGGTTTGACTATGTATATGTCCATCAAAGAAAATCCAGACTTGTTTAAAAGAGTAGAGGTGGTGTCTTAGCGAAATTTTAAATTAAGATGCAAAATAAAATCCCCTCCTTAAATGAGGGGATTTTATTTTGTTACTTTTATTTTTCGTCGAGGTGAACCAGGGTCATTTTCTGATCCTTAGGCTCAAAAAAGGTAATTTGGAAATTGTAATTCTTTCCTAGCTCCAGAGTTTCCCTGAGTTTAATTTCTGAAGGGAAAGTGGAGTTGTGTACCAAGCCCGCTACGCCTTCCTTGATGGATACCAGCGCGCCGTGTTTGTTGTACTTGATGACAACACCTTTAATGATGTCGCCCTTCTTTAATTTACCCTCAAATTCTTTCCAAGGATTTTCCTTGAGGGCTTTAAGCGAGAGCGAAACCTTACCGTCTTTAATTTCGATAACTTTCGCCTTCACCTTCTCACCCACCTTAAACATACTTCTAGGGTCTTCTACCAAACCCCAATCAAGTTCAGAGATGTGAACCAAACCTTCCAGTCCGTCTTCGAGCTTAAGGAATACGCCGAAGTCTACGATACCGGCAATAATGCATTCAAGTGTATCGCCGATGGAATATTTCGAGAGAATTTCTTTCTTTTCCTCAGGATTGTTTTCTTTCTCGGAGAAAATAAGCTTGCCTTCTTTCGGCAAGGTTGAAATAATCATAACGGAAATTTTCTCACCGACTAACTTCTTGAGCTCTTTTAATATCTTATCTTTATCAGAGTCTAGAACCCTAGGATAGTGTTCAGGCTTGAGCTGGGAAGCAGGCAAGAATCCCTGGATGCCCTGCCATTCCAAAATAAGTCCGCCTTTGTTCGCGTCTTTAACTTCAAGAGATAGGATAGTCTTCGCTCGGATGGCCTTCTCAGCTTCGCTCCAGGCGAGGGCTTGCTTGGCTTCTTTTAATGAAAGCTCGATGTAGCCCTCTTCGTTTTCGGCGTCTACTATTTTCGCTTTTATGACATCGCCAATGCTCATCTTGTTGATGACATCTTTGGCGTTCATAAACTCGCGGCCGTAGATTATACCTGTGCCCCAGGGCGCTAGGTCTACGTATACGGATGATTTATCAACGAGGATAACAGACCCTTCAATTAATGAGTCCACTTCCGGTCGGCTCTGGCTGCGGTCAACGACCGAACTTAGAACCGTATTTTCTTCCACTGTTACTGTTTCTTCTTTTCGCATAAATGATTTCTAATAAAAAATCCGCATTAAAGCGGATAAAGGTTTAGGATCTCTTTAGCTTGCGCCGCCGAGGGTTACCCCAAATCCTGCTTTTAATAATAATTCTATTGTGTTCTCACTCTACTACAAATAACATAAAAAGCAAGCATTTTTCGTTTGTCCTTTCAGCTCTAATTTGCTATAATATAAGGAATGATAATAACGTATTTCGGCAAGCAATTTTTTAAGATTGGGCAAGGGGAGCTTGTCCTGGCGTTTAATCCTGTGAGCAAAGCCTCTAAAACAGGCATCTCAGCGCACTTCGGAACAGACATCGCACTCGTAACCACGAACCACGCGGATTACAATGGCGTGGAACAGTTGTCGCACGGGGAACGTGAGCCGTTTGTTATAAAGGGTCCGGGAGATTATGAAATTCGAGAAATTTTCATCAAGGGTGTTCTCTCAGAGGCGAATATTGCAGGCAAGAAATACATGAATTCCATCTACTTGTTCACTTTGGATGGAATTAATATCGCTTTCCTTGGGGCGCTAGATGAGACAGAAATTTCCAAAGAGTCTCGCGAAGCTATCAACAGCCCGGATATCCTCTTCGTGCCGGTAGGTGGCGAGGGTATGCTTGATGCTAAGGCTGCCGGGAAGCTTGCCTCCGCACTTGAACCGAAACTTATAATCCCGATGGACTACGATGAGAAATCCCTCAAGGCATTCCTAAAAGAAATGGGAGAAGAAGATGCGGAGCGGGTGGATAAGCTAACACTCAAGAGGAAAGACCTGGAAGGTAAGGAAGGGGAAGTGGTAGTATTAAAAGAGGCATAAATTATTTATGAAAAAATTCATCCACAATGTTCGCAGGCAGCCGGAAGCAGTAAGGAGGCATATCCTCCACGTGACGACGGTTTTCTTTGCCGTTATATTGTTCTTGCTGTGGGTATTGTCTCTCGGCAGGAATTTTACAAAGGATGAAACACGAGCAGAAGTACGGGACGGCGTGGCACCGTTGTCGGCGCTTAAGGTAAACCTTATTGACGGTTTCCAGAGCATAACAGAATAGAATGGCAAAGAATAATTCACCAAAAGAAAACGACACGAGAGCCGCAGACACAATTTTGCCGGTTGACGTAGTGGCGGAAATGAAAGAATCCTACCTCGCCTATGCGATGTCGGTGATAACTTCCCGCGCGCTTCCTGACGTGCGAGACGGCCTTAAGCCAGTGCATCGGCGAATTCTCTTCGCAATGAATGAATTGGGGCTCACTTCGTCCGCGCGCTTCCGCAAATCCGCAGCGGTAGTTGGAGATGTGCTAGGAAAATATCACCCGCACGGGGACGTAGCTGTTTATGATTCGATGGTGGGTATGGCGCAAGAATTTTCATATAGGTACCCTCTTATTTTAGGCCAGGGAAACTTCGGTTCGATTGACGGAGACAATGCGGCCGCAATGCGTTATACCGAGGCCAAAATGGCGAAAATTTCCAACGAACTTCTCCGAGACTTGGATAAAGAAACCGTGCCTTTCCGCCCGAACTACGACCAGACTCGCAAAGAGCCGGTAGTGTTTCCGTCGGCGGTTCCGGCGCTATTGCTCAATGGTACTTTAGGTATTGCCGTTGGTATGGCGACCAACATTCCTTCGCACAACTTGGCGGAAGTACTCGACGCTACGGACCACTTGATAGACAATCCTGATGCAACCACGGAAGACCTTTTGCAATTTATCAAAGGGCCCGATTTCCCGACAGGAGGTATCGCCTACGGATATAAGGATATGCTCCACGCCTACGGTACAGGCCGAGGAGGCGTAGTCTGCCGAGGCGAAGCCGAGATAGTCGAGGAAAAAGGGGGCAATTTTTCAATCATCATTACTTCGATTCCTTTTCGAGTTAACAAAGCAAATCTCATTATGGCTATCGCCGAACTAGTACAAGAAAAGAAGCTCGAAGGTATCAAGGGTCTGCGTGACGAATCAACGAAGGATATAAGGATAGTCATCGACCTTAAGTCTTCAGCGCATCCAGAGAAAGTTTTGAATTATATTTACAAAAACACTCAACTTGAATCCAATTTCAATTTCAATATGGTGGCGCTGGTAGACGGCGTCCCGGAAACACTGTCGCTCAAGTCCATTCTCGAAGAATTTATCGACCACAGGAAAGAAGTAGTTAAGAAGCGCTCCGCTTACGATCTGCGCCGAGCCGAAGAGAGGGAACATATTCTCCTCGGACTCAAGAAAGCTCTGGATAAAATTGATCGGGTGATAACGGTCATCCGAGGATCCAAGAATTCACAGATCGCAAAGGTGAATTTAATGAAGGAATTCAAGTTCTCCGACTTGCAGGCAACGGCTATTCTCGAAATGAAACTCTCCAAGCTTGCTGGACTGGAACGTAAGGCAGTGGAAGACGAACTCAAAGAAAAGCAGAATTTCATCGCTCAAATGAAAGACCTTCTCGCGAGCCCGAAGAAAATCCTCAAAGTTATTTCTACCGAGCTCAAAGAAATTAAAGAAAAATACGCAGATGAGCGCCGAACGAAAATAATTAAAGGCGGGGTGAAAGAAATTTCCGATGAAGATTTGGTACCGGACAAAGAAACGGTGCTGGTTTTGACCCAAGGTGGCTACGTGAAGTGCACCGATCCTTCCGAATATCGCGCCCAGAAGCGAGGTGGCGTTGGGGTTATAGACCTCGAAACAAAAGAAGAAGACTTCGTCACGATGCTGGTGTCCGGGTCTTCGCACTCAAACCTCCTCTTCTTTACCAATTTGGGTAAAGTCTACCATATGAAAATGTACGATATCCCGGAAGGCCGAAGAGCCACGAAAGGGAAGTCGATAATGAACTTCTTGCAACTCTCCGGTGATGAAAAAGTAAATTCGATTCTCGCAATGCCAAAAGACTTAAGCAAGGTTCCGTCGTCACTAATGCTTGTGACCAAAAACGGTACAGCTAAAAAGATGGCCACCGAAAGCTTCAAGGATGTTCGACGAAGTGGTATCATCGCTATCCGTCTGGACAAAGATGACCAGTTGGTCTCTGCGCTTGTGACGGAGAAAGGCGACGAAGTTATAATTGCTACAGCAATGGGTCAATCAATCCGATTTAAAGAATCCGATGTCCGAGAAATGGGCAGGACGGCTGGCGGGGTTTCCGGTATAAGGCTCGGCAAAGACGACGAAGTCATCGGGGTGGGTTCTATAAACAAAGAACAGAAAGATGGATCCTTCCTCACGATGAGCGCTAACGGCTTCGGCAAAAAGACTGGTCTTAAGGAATACAAAGTGCAAAAGCGTGGCGGTTCTGGTATTAAAACCGCCAAGGTTACCGGGAAGACCGGCAAGCTCATAGTCGCCAAGGTACTCTCCGGCGCAGAAGAAGAACTCATCGCGATGTCGAAGAAAGGACAGGTTATCAGGACACCACTCAAAGATGTTTCGAGCCTAGGAAGGCAGACACAAGGAGTAACCATTATGCGACTTCGTGCGGGCGACGGTATCGCATCTCTTACCTGTCTTTAGTCGTTTGTATTTGATACAATATATAAATGTTTAGCAATCCGGAAAAAAATTTAAAAGTTTTCGGACTTAAAGAAGACAGCATCGTTGCGGACCTTGGCGCTGGCACGGGCTACTATGCTATCGCCGCTGGGAAAATTGCTTCTAGGGGCAAGGTTTACGCCGTGGAAATTGAAAAAGATTATCTCGATACCATCCGACACAAGGTTTCTGAAGCGGGACTTAAGAACGTGGAGATAATTTGGGGCAATGTGGAGAAGCCAGGAGGGAGCAAGCTGGGGGATGGAATTGCGGACGTGGTTATTGCCTCGAATATTCTTTTCCAGGTTGAAAACAAAAATGGTTTCCTCGCGGAAATTAAGCGTATCCTCCGACCCAAGGGTCAAGTACTCTTCTCGGACTGGTCCGACAAGTCTGTTATGTCTAAGGTCGCCATCGCGAAGGGCCGTGCTAGAGAAATGTTCGAAAAGCACGGGTTTGTTTTCGATCGAGAAATGGATACAGGTCAAGAACATTATGGTATGATATTTAGGAAAGGGTAGAAAATTCGCAAAATGAAATTTAATTTTCAACTTATACTAATAATAGCTTTCATTGTCGCCGCAGTTTTCGGTGTTTTGGTTTTCTCCGGAGCTATTCCTATCGGTGGTGGGAGCGAAGGGAGCTTGGGCACTGTGGTGCTCTGGGGCACAGTACCGACAGCTTTAATGACCCAACCGCTTGAAGAGTTCAATGATGCCAACCCGACCTTCGTTTTGAAATATGAAGAGAAATCAGCCGATACTTTCGACCAAGATCTCTTGGAAGCTTTGGCCTCGGGAGTGGGCCCCGACTTGTTTTTCATTTCGGATGATTTAGCTTACGGTTATGCCAATAAAATTATTGCTATTCCTTACGCGAGCTACCCCGTCGCCACTTTTAAAAATATTTTTGCCGGGGCAGGGGAAGTCTTCTTGACCAGTCAGGGGATAATGGCCTTTCCGCTTTCCATTGACCCGCTTTTGCTTTATCACAACAGAAGTATGCTCGATGCGAAGGGGATAGTTTTCCCGCCGAAAGACTGGGCAGAATTTTCCATAGATGTCGCCAAGCTTACCGATAAGGACGATGCCAACACTATAAGTAGAAGTGGGGTCGCATTGGGGCAATACGCGAACGTGACTCACGCCAAGGACATACTTGCGATGCTTTTTATGCAGGCCGGTAACCCTATTGTCACTGAACAAGGCGATAGGCTCAAATCTACGCTCGACACCCCGGTGGGAACGTACAGCTTACCCTCTATTGTCCAATTTTATACAAGTTTCGCCGACCCTAATAGCGCCCTATATTCTTGGAATCGTTCCTTTGCAAGTTCAGTCGATGTTTTTTCCAGAGAGGATCTCGCGTTTTACTTCGGTTACGCCAGTGAACTGCAATCCTTGGTTAACAAGAATCCGAACCAGAACTTTTTCATAGCTTCTGTACCGCAAATCAAAGATGCCAAGACGAAATTAACCCTCGCTCGGGTTACTGGCGTGGCAGTGTCCTCAGCTTCGAAAAATATAAATACAGCGCTCACTGCGGCGAGCCTGCTCTCATCCACCGACTTCGCCGCCAAATACGCTGCGATGCTAGGCGTCGCTCCGGCACGGAGAGACCTGCTGGCAGTGCCGCCTACAGAAGATTCCTTTTCTCCGATTTTCTATAGTTCCGCCCTGTATGCCAGGAGCTGGCTGGACCCGTCGCCTGTCGACACGGATAACATATTCCGCGGTATGGTTAACTCAGTTCTCTCGAACAACTTAACAGAATCCGACGCCGTCAAAGACGCTAGTTCCAAGCTAGAGCTTTTATTGCTAAAATAAAGATATGAAAAAAATTACCCATTTTGTTACCTTCTTAGTTCTCGCGCTCATGCTCGTGATGCCTTTCGTGTCATTAGCCGAAGACCCTGTGCCGGAACCTGGCCTTGTTCCGTGCACCAACACTCTCACAGACCCTTGTGATTTCAATGCGTTAATGGAGATGGTTAATAAAATTATCGACTTTCTCTTGTTTAAAATGTTCGTGCCTATTGCGGCCATAATGTTCGCTTACGCTGGGGTAATTATGGTTACCTCGGGTGGAGAGGCGTCAGGGGAGAGGGCTAAAGCGAAAAAGATTTTCACCAACACAGTTTTAGGGCTTATTATCGCGGTAGCGGCCTGGCTTATTATTAGCACTATTCTGACGCTCTTCGGCTTCAATGGCGCTTGGATAGGTCTTACAGCTGAGGTATAATAAAACTATGAATTTTATAAAAAACAATTTTGGGAAATTAATTTTAATTCTTGCATTTGCTTTGTTGCCAGTAATTTCTTTTGCTGATACAAATACTCCGATAACTCCACCACCAACTTGTAACCCGGCTGCTGGGAAAATATGTCCACCCATTGCAGCAACATCCTTTCCGCTTTTAATAAAGTCGGTCTTAGTTGGCGCCCTTAAGGTGGGTATTCCTGTTGTAGCTTTGGCAATTATTTACTCCGGCTTCCTTTTCGTATTCGCCCGAGGCAAGGAGGAGAAATTGACCGAAGCGAAGAACGCGCTCCTTTATTCAGTAATAGGAGCAACTATATTACTAGGCTCTTGGGCCATCGCCGAGATGATATCTACCACTATAACCACGCTGGGGCAATAATTACTAATTATCAATTAATCTTCTGGAATTATGAAAAAGTATCTTAAATTTCTCCCGTATCCCGCAGCTTTCGCTTTTATAATCACTCCTTTAGGTAATCTCCAGAATCCCATTTCGGCTTGCGATGCCTTCCCGGGCCTAGGGGGTTTGATTTGTAAATTCCATAGCTTACTTAATTCCGTTATTCCCGTATTGATTGCGCTTGGAGTTGTGTATTTCCTCTGGGGAATAATCCGGTATGTAATTGCAGACGGTGAGGAAGCCAAGTCAAAGGGGAGGGACCAAATTATCTACGGGCTTATAGGCTTCGCTGTTATCATTGGTCTCTGGGGCTTGGTGAATATTGTGGTGACTACGTTTAACCTGCGCGCGTATGCGCCGGAGCTTGCACCCCTAAAGGTAGGCAACACTGGTAGCTCCACTTGCGAGATAGGGAACGACTCTTCGCTTAAAGATGTTTTGTGCTACGTAACCCGATTAATTAATGATTCTTTTATACCGCTTATCTTCGCGGTGGCTACTGTCGTTTTCATTTGGGGCGCTATCAAATTTTTCATTATTAACGCTGACGAAGAGGCTAAACGGGAGCAAGGTAAGCAATTTATGATATGGGGCATAGTGGCGCTTACTGTCATGCTCTCTATCTGGGGCCTGGTAGCTATTTTAACTGAGACTTTCGGTATCGGGGGACCGGTCTTACCGCAGGTATGCCCGCCAGCCGGCTGCCCACCGTCGCAATAGTTGCTTTATTTTCCCCTTATGCTTGTGGTATAATTCTATGGTAATTATAAATAGTTTGGTCGTAAAAATTATTAGATTATAAATTATTATTATGAAACAGAAGTTAATTATAGGGTTGGGTTTGGTTCTAGGTTCGCCTCTCTTGGCATCCGCAGCAGCGAATGTGGGTGGTGGTAATAGGTGTGTGCCTGGCGCAGCAGTGCGAGATTTGACTACGTTTGCATGTAAAATCGGCGATATTCTTAATACCATTGTTCCGATTTTAATTGCCCTGGGTGTCGTTATCTTCATCTGGGGAGTACTTACATACGTTATTGCGAGCGACGAAGAAGCCAAGAAAGCTGGCCGAGACCGAATCATCTTCGGTATCATCGGTCTTGCTGTTATCATCGGTCTCTGGGGCTTGGTTAAAATTTTGACCAACACTTTCGGAGTTGATAACGCCGGCCAGGACATTACCTATCCGACTACGCCTTACTAAAGCAAACGAATATGGATTTATTTTCTCCGAAAATCGCTTACGCCTCTCTGGATTCTTTCATAGGCAAAGTTAATAGCGAGATAATAAATCCGCTGATACTCTTCCTGTTCGCCTTGGCTATAGTTTTCTTCCTCTATGGCATTCTTGAGTTCCTAATGAATCAAGAAAGCGAAGAAGCGAAATCTACCGGGCGGAATCATATGATTTGGGGGATACTCGGTATTACCATAATGCTGGGCGTCTGGACGATAATGAACATTATCCTAAATACCCTGAACATTAATTACGTGGATGTGGATGGCGGGGCGATCGACGTGAAAGGGGATCAGCTGCAGTAAAAGGAGAGAAAAAAATAAAAAAAGGTATAAGAAAAGGGCAGCAGGTATAGAAACCTTGCTGCCCTTTGGATTTTACTCTAAAGAACGAAGAACTACTTGTCAGGGAATGCACTCCAGATGTCGATACCCCATCCCGGCTCGAGGGGATTGCCCTCGAGGTCCATCGTCTGCCGGCAGACATAGTACGTGCCTGCCGGTTTCTCAATGCCTTCCTGGGAATTTCGGATGCCGGGGGCATCGTCCCAGGGTTTTGCGGGCAGAGGCGGGTGAATGGTCACCCAGCCTCCTTTTGGGTAAAACGACGCGTTGCTCTCGAGTCGAGTGGGGACAGTGCAACCGTCTGCACCAAACTCGAAGGGACGCATCTCGACTACGGGTACCGGCTTCGTGTAGACAGCCGGTTCGTATTGCCGCCGTGCGGGGGCGGAAGATGAGGCGTGGTGTCTCGGTGCGGGATTTGCACAGTCCCCGCACCACCAGGTGGCGAAGCGTTTTGTGTAAACGCCCCACACTCCGCCTTTCTTCATTTCCTGCGCGGGCGGCTCGCCTAGCGCAAGAGTTGTCGCGCCTGTGATTACCACAGGTGCGACTCCGCGCTTGTTGACAGCCGTGAGCTGAAACTCTACGGCTGTGTCAGTGGCGTTCCAGGTTGGCTTGCCGTTTTCAGACGGCAGGATCTTGGCCGCAGTGTGCGGCAGATACAAACACAAGATCCCGAACACGATTGAAACGCCGATCATCCATCCTGCGATTTTCGTTCTTCCTTGCGCCGCTTGCTGAGCAGCGAAGAGTAGAACGATCGTGCACAGGAAGAACAATACCACGGGGCCGCCCATGCGACCCCAGTTGAGGGGGTTCCAGCCGAACTTCTGGATCTCTTCTGATACTCTAGCGGGCGAGATTTCAAGGAATCGACTGAGGGCCATGAGAAGGCCCGAAAAAACTACAGCTCCGACGACGATTCCCCAGGCTGTCCTGGAGATACCTGAGAAAAAACTTCCCAGGCCGTTGAAGAAGCCGCCGCCGCCCGTAGTCGTTCCACCTGTTCCCACCTTGAAGTGGAAAAGCAGGCCGACGACAAGTCCGGCGACCAGAGACCAGCCGATGCCGATCTCTGTGAACCAAAACATCCCAAATGCTGTCGCAAGTCCGATGATAAATCCCACCATTGTATATCTCCGAAGTTAGTCGGGCGGGGCTCTCTCGAGCTTACCGCCCTACGATTTATCTGTAGTGCGAACGGTCGTCGTCGGGCTCGGTGGATGTCGTTGTAGTTGTCGATGTCGCAGCCTTGAGAGGGCCCGCAAGTTCAGGTTCAATCTTGGCCGCTTCCTTCGGCGACACTCCGTCGGAGTGGAGCTTTTTCTTGGCCCACTCCCAAACGCCCTTAGCTTTCTCTTGGAAGGCGAGGGAAGCGCAGTGAGCCAAACGCTTTGCGTCTAACTCAACTGCTTTCACAAGCAATCCGTCAGGCAGATTCTCTTGATCTTCTGCCTTGAGGCGTTTGACGAACTCGTCGACCTCCGCGTACTGCTTCTTGGCATCGGCGGCGGTCGTTGCCGCTGGTTGAGCGGCGAGCTCATCGTACTCCTGCTGATAGGACTTCAGCGCCGCCGGAAGCCACTTACAGCCGCCGGAAGCAAGGAGAATGACGAGTAAAACCATTGTGAGTTTCTTCACGATTACCCCCCAAATCCAAAGATGCCTTTCAGCACCTTGATGATGATTGCGAAGAGCGTGTCGTATTTGGCGTGGGTGATTAGCTCGCTCTTCGCGTTGGACTCGGAATGTTTTTTTCTCCGCCAATGTTGAACCCCCTCGACAACATTGTCCCAGAACGAGACAACGAATGCGAAGGGAAGAGCCCACGGGAAGAGAAGGTGCTTGCAGGCCATACTCCAGCCGCCCGCAAGTTTACCGAAATACATCTTGTTGAAGAACGCCCAAACTGGATGTCTGAATGCGGTGAAGGAATGTGGCCTTATCGGATTCATGTATGCCATGAGTCCGGACACGATCGACATTCCAACTACGGCAAAGAAAATCCAGTTGTTCTCCTCCCACATCGCGTATCTGAAAGTTTTACCGCGCTTGGTTGCCAGGATCTTCACGATGAGGAGAGTGGCAATCAAGAAGGTGGCCTTGAGCCACCAAGTTCCCGGTCCCAACAAAACAAACAGGACCAGGAAGGCGACCATCATGAAGTGCTGCCACTTCGTGAGGTCCTTCTCTTCCTTGGGCAGAACCAAGATGCGATCCTCCGCTGAAGTGTTCGTGTTGGCGATGTTCGCTGACACGGTGTACTCGTGATACACTTCCGGCTCGTCGGGGTCGTCGGTCTGTCGCGGGTCGAGCTTGGCGTTCAGCTTCAGCTCGACCTGAGCGACACCCTTGTCACTCGTGTGACAGGGCGCGTCTACGGCTTTACCGTCGACGCGGAAAATGACCAGGACATCTTTCACGGGGCTGATGCCCCGTGTCACGGTCGCGTACACATCGTACACGCCGTGAATCTCAGTTTCCACCGAGTGGACGGTGATGTGTGGCGGCTCTTCCGCCGGTGGTCGGGGTTGCCGACCATGATTCGTCGGTCGCTGAAAATGCATAACGCCTCCTTGCGCCCTTTCGAGGCGCGGTAAGTGTGTCTAACTTCTGAAACTCTAAAACTCCTAGCGTTCCGACTATCCTCCTTCGCTACGAGCTACGGAAGGACAAGCGTGTCGGACGCTTTTGCTGGGATGGTTTGCTCACGAGGGGGCCGATATTTCAGCCACTTTGTAAGCAAACCATCCATAACCTATTTAATTATCAACGAACCTATACAACCTTTACATTATACCATAGTCAAGCTAAAAAGTCAATCCCGTAGTAAAGCTGAGCTTACTACGGGACTGACGGCCATTTGAGCCTTATTTTACAATATTAAGTTGAGTTCTATGCGTGTTTGAGTGGGGTGTTATCGTAGTGTTCTCGGGTGCCCAAGACCTTACGGCCCAAGACTATGATGAACACGATGAGGATTGCTACGAGTACCCACTGCACGATGCCAGTAGGGAGGAAAGTATTACCGCCAAGTATCACACTTGAAGCGAGGCTTGGATCTTCTTCGACATCTTGAATGTTCCCTGGGTAGTAATTTATCGGTGCGGAATTGTTAGAACCGTTATAGTTAATGTTGTTGTTATTCGCAACAGGTACGGTACCCTTTACGGTGAATTTCGCAGCGTTGGAATATTCTCCGTTAGCATTCCATACAGTAAGGTAGAAGCTTTCATTTGTGCCGGACAAATCATACGCATTTGCTTGTGCCAAGAGGTGAGAGTTGTCGATGAATGTAGTGTGGCGGTTAGAGCCATTTACTTTCACCACTGAGCTTGGGGTAAATCCACCACCAGTTATGGTAATAGTCTTAGTGCTGGTTGTGGCCTTCGCCTCATCAGGACTAATAGAAGTTATGAAAGGGGAGACGTCTTCCGGGTCGGGAGTACGAACGGTTATTCGCTCTTCCTGGACTGGAGCTGGGTTCCTGTAGCCGGACACATATGATTCCTGTCTAGCGTTGGTTTCTAATGGTAGAACCATAAGGCCTAAAGCCACAAAAAGACCAATTTTCACGCCCAAATATATTGATTTTGTATTTATCTTACTCATATGCATAGTATAGCATATACTTGTATAAAAGTCAAGCCCTAGGGGAGGATCTAGAGGCGTTTGCCATGCTTGCCGTTTTTGAGCTTATAGATGAAGCCGTAGAGAAGGAAGTTGAGATTCTTGCGGGTAAGTATGAAAATTGAAATGCTCGAAATGAAAATCAAGAGACCGAGCAGAGCTATTTTATTAATCGGGGTGAAGTTCGCGAAATCGAGCAAGAGCGGAGCCAAGAGTGCTCCCGGGTCACGCAATTTTTCCGCGAAGACATACCGGATAAATTCGCTCGGGCCGAAGTAGATGGCAATAAAAAATAAAATTCCAAGAACGGTGCCAGCCATACCGTAGAGAGCCACCAGCGCGTGCCAGCGTCCCTCACGGACGAAGTGCGGAGTGTGGCGGAAATTGAGCCGAAGCTGAGATGAGAAAATATTATAAAACATTTTCAAACGAGCCCAGGCCCCGCGCCACCAGCCGTACTTCTCTTCCTTAATAGTCTGCGAAACGCCGTCTAGGATTTTATACTTATACCCCTGCCCATAGTAAACAGAGTAGAAGTTGAGCGCCACTTCAATGCGGAAATGTTGTTTGTAATACTCGGGAAGCTTCTGCCAGAGGCTGCGCGTTATCGCACGTTCACCCCCCAAGAGCGGGACGAAGGTAAGCATTTCGTGCATCACATACCATCTGCGGTCGCTCATACCTATCATCATATCCAAGTGGCCTCCTAGTACCGGGGCGATGACTTCGTCGATGGCTTTGTGAGTGAGGCCGGTGATGTCGGCGTCCGAGAAGAAGATTATTTCTGTATGTGCGAGCTTCACTCCACGGTCCATTGAGTAGCCCTTGCCCATATTCCTGTCATTTTGCACCACGTTCATTCGGACGTTGGACGTCCGAATGAAGGCTTTTGCGATTTCGGCTGTGTCGTCGGTGGAACCATCGTCGATGACTATGATTTCGGCGAAGCCAGGGTAGGTAGTGAGAACTTGAAGGACAGCCTCGATGCGCGGGGCTTCATTGTATGCCGATACGACGGCGGTTACTCTTTGATTATTTTCTTGCGGAGCCATGTGAAAGTTAATCTCCAGACTACGACGATAAAGACGATGGCCAGCGCTGCATATTGCAAACTATCTACGAAAGGCATCAAGTTGACTATGCTCTTGCCAGCTAGCCAGCCGAAGAGAGTTATCGCTGCGAGCCACCAGGCGCTACCAATAAGGTCGAATAATATAAATTTCCCAAAATTTACCTTACGGAGCGACAAGTATATTATAGTCAAAATTCTGGTGCCGTACACGGCCTTGATGAAGAGGAGGGCGCGGTGAGGATGATTGCCAGTTATCCTCTCGAGAGTTTTAAGAAATCGCTCGCTGTGGTGTCGATATTTTTCCCATCGGTGAAAAAATGAAAGTAGCTTGTGCCCATACAAGAACCACAAAGCATCGGAGGACATAGTGCCCAAGAGCGAAAGAAAAAATACAGTCCAAGCGGACCAGAATCCTTGAGCAGAGAGGAAAGAAGCTGCGAGGATTACCGTTTCACCAAATAAAAAAGAGCCCAGGAAAAGCGCGGGCATCTGGTATAACATTAGAATCTCTATAATGAAGTTGGTCTCCATAATATTTGTGCCGGGGAGAGGACTTGAACCTCCATGAGATTACTCTCGCTTGCTCCTAAGGCAAGTGCGTCTGCCAATTTCGCCACCCCGGCAGATATTAAATTTTTGCGTGCCTGCGTGAGGCCTGGGTGGGAATCGCACCCACGTATATTCCTTTTGCAGAGGAATGCCTTACTACTTGGCTACCAGGCCACTCGTACTAATCTAGCATTTTTAATTAAACTTTCAAAATATACAGTAGTGTGATAAATTATATCGTAGGGAAATGGAAAGATTTTGCGCCCATAGCTCAGCTGGTAGAGCAGATCCCTCTTAAGGATAAGGTCGGGGGTTCGATCCCCTCTGGGCGCACTGTTTGTAAAAATTGCCCGAGTGGCGGAACTGGTATACGCGCACGACTTAAAATCGTGTCTCGCAAGGGATGTGGGTTCGATTCCCACCTCGGGCACCAAAATATTTTTTACTGACGTAGGAGCTCGTCGATTTTTTGGCGGTTCTTTTCACCAAGATCAATAGCGAAGTCGAGAAAAGGGATCGTTTTAATAGGAAGATTCTTTTTTAAAAATTCTCGGAAATCACCACGTCGGCGCTTAGTGAAGGCGAGAGCTTCGGTTTCTTTGGTATTTGGAAGTACGGTGATGTACACCGTCGCACGTTTCAGGTCAGGGGAAGCAGTTGCTCCGGTAACAGTTATAAGTGAAGTGTTGTTATTCTCTCGACCCAGAAATTCAGCCGCGAGCTCTTTGATAGTGTTGGCAACTTTTTCGTTTCGGTTAGGCATAGTTTCGAGGGTTACTTTTTAACAATTGTAAAGGATTCGATAACATCGCCCTGCACTATCTCTATCTTGGACTCAACCATCATTCCGAACTCTGCGCCTTCTTCCACAGAGCTTACTTTTGCCTTGCTTTTTTCTAGGTTTACAATTTTACCGCGGCCTATTTCGAAGTCACGGCGCATAATTTTCACAACGCTGTTTAATTTGAGTTCACCTTCCATAACCTTGCCTCCCACAATCTGTCTCTCCTTGGTTCTACTGAAGGCGCGAATAATTTTCGCGCGTCCGACTGTTTCGGAAGTTTCAACCTTGGGACGCTTGTCCTCCATCTCTGTCACGAGCCATTCTGCAAGTTTGTATATTATGTCGAAGTTGGTTATGGTTATACCTCGTTGCTCGGCGACTTCGTGTGCACTGCGGTCTGTTTTAACATTGAAGCCTATTACGAGCGCGTCGGAGCCTCCCGAGATGCCCTTGATGTCGGATTCGGTTATTGGGCCCACACCTGAAGCCACGATGCGAAATTCTGCACTTTCGCTTTTAATTTTGGCAATTTCTTTGGCAATAGCTTCAAGCGAGCCGGCAACGTCAGCTTTGAGAATTATCGGTAATATCTTTTTATCGGCTTCGGCGCTATCAGAGCTTTTCTTCGCAGCGTCCTTACTCTTTTCCAGCTTCCAATTTTTGGCAAATTTTTCAGCATCAGACTTTTTATCAAAAGAAATAAACTCGGCACCGACTCGAGGCATCTTGTCGAAGCCTACGATGCGAATAGGGGAGGAGAAAGTGGCTTCTCCTATAACCTCGCCCTTGAAATTCTCCATTATGCGTGTCGAACAAGTGGTGTCTTCGACGGCGACAGTCATACCTTTCTTTAATGTGCCATCCTTTAATACGAGAGTTCCTAAAATGCCTCGGCGAGAATCCAGGTTTACCTCAATTACGAAACCGGACGCTTCCGAGGAAGCGTTGCCTGTAAAATTCTCCACCTCGGCTAGGATAAGTATAAGCGAAAGTAGGTTGTCGACGCCGGTGCCCACCTTGGCGGAAATTTCCGCGACAGGTATCTGGCCGCCATAGTTCTCCAGGTAAATTTCATTCTCGGCGAGTTCGATTTTCGTTTTTTCGATGTTCGCTCCTGGCTTGTCTATTTTATTGATGGCTACAATGCACGGAATTTTTGACTCCGCTATTGTTTTCCATGCTTCAATGGTCTGGGGCTTAACGCCGTCTTCGGCAGAAACAACCAAGATGGCGATGTCAGCTATCAAGGCCCCACGCTCGCGCATTTTCGAAAAGGCCTCGTGTCCGGGAGTGTCGAGGAAGGTTATTTTTTTCTCTAGGCCCGCTTCGTCTTTATGTACAACTTCATAAGCGGAAATTGTTTGAGTAATTCCGCCTGTCTCACTATCGACGATATTGGTTTTCCTGATGTAGTCTAGGAGAGTGGACTTACCGTGGTCGATATGCCCCATAACCACCACAATAGGTGGGCGTGACGCTGTATTCTTTTGTTGATTTTTTTGCTCCATAGTATATTTATTTCAAATTTTTTAAATCAAACTTTGCTGCGTTAGGTCAAGAGGATAATGCTCTTGCAAAGTTTACTTAAAAAATTTTAGACGCGTGCCTTGCTTAGCGCTTCCTTTTCTTCAGCAGTGAGCTCGTAGGCAGGTTTGCCGCCCTTTACGGGCTTGGCGAAGACGCTCATCCTGTCTCTAGAGTACAAGCTGGAAAGCACCAGCCCGTCTCCATCTTCGTTTAACATACCGATAGCGAAGCTCTGGTTGCCGCCTTGATCCGGAAAAGGGTTGAAGCGGATAGTTTCAAGACCGCGCACACTCTTTCTCAATTTGCCGTTTATCACGGTGATTTCTTTTTCAATTTTTTCTCTTGCACTCTTCAGCTCTAGAATGTCGTGGCTCAGCGTTACTATCGTGTCTTCGAGGTCCTTGGCTTTTTTGCCGAGGAAAAATCTTTTTAATCGCTTTTCGGTCCTAATCATCCAAAAGACGCCTATGAGAATAGCCATGCTCGCCAAAACAAAAAAAGCTATTTGAAGCTTTATATTCATGCATGCTTAATATATACTACTTTTATGCCAAAATCAATGAAATATATATATCTGGACTACGCTGCTTCGGCGACCCCGAACCCAAGCTCCATCCACGAAATAGGCATTTCTGCGAAACGAAAACTCGAAAAGGCTCGCCACGAAGTGGCCACAATTTTAGGTGCACGAGCTGAGGAAATTATTTTTACCAGTGGGGGCACAGAGAGTAACAATTTGGCGATTCAGGGAGTTGTCTTAGCTTCGCAGATGCAGAAAAACTTTACCCAGCTTCCGCATATTATTACGACAAACATAGAGCACCCTTCCGTTTTGGAAACTTATAAACTACTAGAGAAAAGAAAGCTGGCAGAGATTACAATTGTGCCCGTAGAAGAAAACGGGATTGTAGATTCTAAAAAAATTAAAAAAGCGATTAAAAAAAATACCGTCCTTGTGTCGGTAATGTATGCCAACAATGAGATAGGTACAATCCAGCCGATAAAAGAAATTGCCAAAGAAATTAGGCACTATAAAAAAACAAACAACAGAAATAATATTTATTTTCATACTGACGCCGTGCAGGCAGTAAACTATTTGGATTTAAACATAGAAAAGCTTGGGGTAGATATGCTTTCTTTGTCGGGCTCGAAAATCTCAGGCTCCGGACGAGTTGGCGTACTCCTTAAGAAAAAGTCGGTTGAAATTCAAAACATTTTCGGCGGCGGGGACCAAGAGCGGGGACTTCGTCCCGGTACGGAAAATCTGAAAGCAATCTTAGAATTTGCTAGCGCGTTAAGTGTGGCGCAAAAAGTTAGAGAAAAAGAAGCTAGACGTGTAATTAAACTCCGTGATTATTTCTTTCGGACGTTGGACGTCCGAATTTCGGACGTTGGACGTCCGAAATTCATTATAAACGGCGATTTGGAAAATCGATTACCTAACAACATGAGTGTGACATTTCCGAAAATTCCAAGCGACCTTCTCGTCATAGAACTTTCAGCAAAGGGAATAATGGCCTCTTCGAAGAGCGCTTGTAAAAGTTCTCGCGCCGAAGGTTCGTATGTTATAAAAGCTATTCGCCCTGATGCTGACCCCGAGATCGGAGCATTACGTTTCTCGCTCGGCGCAGATACCAAGAAACAAGATATTGATTATGTTATTAAGGCCCTCGGGCAAATTTTGCAAAAACTAAAAAAGTGGTATGCCCCCACACCTATTTCTAAACTTGAAATTAAATAGGTGTGGGGGTATGATTAGGGTATGGACATCAAAGATTTAAACAAATCTCAATTGATACTTTTGGCGGTATTACTGTCATTCATTACTTCTATTGCTACAGGTATTACAACCGTCACTTTAATGCAGCAGGCACCGGCCTCAGTGACTGTTCCGGTTAACCGTGTCATCCAGCAAACGGTTGAAAAAATTCAACAAGTCGAAGGCAAGACTACCGTGCAGACCGTGGTGGTGAAGGAAGAGGATTTGGTGGTAGACGCTATCGCTAAAAATCGCGACGCAGTATTTAATTTAATAAAGGGGGACGATTTCGCCGCTATGCCGGCAGGGCGCGCCTTTGCCGTTTCTTCCGAAGGCATAATAGTTGCTGACACGGCCTTTGTTCCCGGAGAGGGCACATACTACGCAGAAAATGCGAGTGGAAAATTTCGCGCTCATTTCGTCGCTTCGCAGAAGGGATTTTCATTTTTGAAACTTGGAGCCCCTGTGAATGCGACCGACAAACTTACATTTTCAGTACCAACTGCAGGAGACATAAGCAAAATGAAAATCGGGCAGAAAGTTATAGTTCTTGGGAAAAAGATTTCTACTTCAATATTTGAAGAAAACGACGTTAACATCACCGTTAATGCTGACAATGCCGGAAGCATGGTGCTCGACCTAGATGGCAACGTCTTAGGTATAGCTCTCTCAAATGCAGCTGCCAATTTCTCTTCAATTCAAGCCATTCTCGAGGCCCTTGCTGTCGCGGCGCCCACAGGAGCCCAGCAATAAAATTAGTAATTTTAACGGGCTTGACACGTCATGTATACTATAAGTATATAAGATAATATACTTGTCCCGTACTAAAATTATGATTACGGGGCATAAAGATAAATGTTATTATTAAAATTTTTAGTACTGGGATGCCACCACTAAACAAATTTACAACTAAAGCCAAAGAAGCCATAAAGAAAGCTCACGAGCTTGCCATTGAGCGTGGGGTTAATCATGTTTCAACCCTACATCTACTATCAGCGCTACTACTCGCGGAAGAGTCGATGGTAAATTCTATTTTAGATAAATTGGAAATTGACACAATGCTCCTTACTGACTCGGTGCTCGAGATGATAGAACTTCCGGAGACCAGGAACACTGTTTCGCCTTCATACCAGATATACTTGAACCCTGACTTAGCGCAAGTGATAGAGCACTCTGTTAAGCTCGCGGAATATATGAAAGATGATTTCGTTTCCACTGAACACCTGTTCATTGCCATTTTAGAAGTGGGAAGCGAGGCTCGCGAAACTTTAGCTCGTTTTCGAATCCATAAAGACCAGGTGATTAAAGTCCTGGAAGAGCTTCGCAGTCAGAACATCACTGACGTGTCTGAGCCTAAGAAATTTAAATTGATTATTAAATATACCCGCAACTTGACTAAGCTAGCAAGAGAAGACAAACTCGACCCAGTAATAGGACGCGACACTGAGATTACTCGCATTATGCAGATACTTTCTCGCCGCACTAAAAACAACCCGATACTCATAGGTGAGGCGGGCACAGGGAAGACCGCAGTTGTCGAAGGTTTAGCTCAGCTTATCGCCAAGAACAACGTTCCTGAATCGCTTAAAGACAAAGAAGTCGTATCTTTAGATTTAGGTTTGCTCGTAGCGGGCACAAAGTATCGCGGAGAGTTCGAAGAACGACTCAAGGGTATTGTGAAGGAAATAGAGCGAGCCGATGGTAAGATAATACTTTTCATTGACGAGATTCATACTATAGTCGGCGCCGGTGGCGCAGAAGGCACAATGGATGCCTCTAATATGCTGAAGCCCGCCCTCTCACGTGGAGAACTCAGGGCGATAGGAGCCACAACATTGAGAGAATACCAGAAGCATATAGAGAAAGACCCTGCGCTCGCTCGACGCTTTCAGCCAGTGTATATTGACGAGCCAGATATTGAGGACGCAGTCGCCATACTTCGAGGGCTCAAGGAACGCTACGAACTTTTCCACGGCATTCGCATTACCGATGATGCTATTGTGGCCGCGGTTAACCTGTCTTCGCGCTACATCACCAACAGATTCCTCCCTGACAAGGCAGTGGACTTGATAGACGAAGCGTCCTCATCTCTTAAAATTATGCTTGAGAACAAGCCGCCAGTCCTAGAAGAAGCGCACCGGAAGACTATGCGTCTAGAAATAGAAAAGGAAGCTCTCAAGAAAGAAGTAGCTCAGAGCGGGGGTTCGGGAGACAAACAAAAAGAAAAAGAAATTAAGAACCGCGTTAAAGAAATAGACAAAGAGATAAGTAATCTCTCTGAGAAGACCAAGGAGCTCGAGCTCAAGTGGCAGAATGAGAAAAATACCGTTGCTGAGATTCGAGCCATCAAAAAGGAGCTTGAAAGCATTCGACTGGAAGCCGAAGATGCGGAGATGCGCGCGGATTTGTCGCTGGCGGCCGAGATTCGCTATGGGAAAATTCCAACTCTCAAGAAAGAACTTGATACTAAACTTGTAAGGCTTAAGAAGCTTCAGAAATCGCGCCGAATATTAAAAGAAGAAATTACCGCTGAAGATATCGCGGAGGTTGTTTCGCGCTGGACAGGTATTCCACTTACTAAGATGCTCGAGGAAGAGCGCGAGAAATTGGAAAAAATGGAAATGGAACTCAAGAAAAGAGTCGTTGGCCAAGATGAAGCCATCAAGCGAGTGTCCGATGTTATTCGCCGAGCACGCGCAGGCATCAGCGATCCAAATCGCCCGATAGGTTCCTTCATTTTTCTCGGTCCTACTGGTGTGGGTAAGACAGAGCTTACGAAAGCGCTGGGGCAGTTTATGTTTAACGACGACAGTGCCATCATCCGAGTTGATATGTCCGAATATATGGAAAGACATTCTGTGTCGAAGCTTATCGGGAGTCCGCCGGGTTATGTGGGCTACGATGAAGCAGGGCAATTGACGGAAGCGGTGCGTCACCGACCGTATGCAGTCGTGCTTTTCGACGAAGTGGAGAAAGCTCACCCTGAAGTATTCAATATGTTGCTTCAAGTTATTGACGAAGGGCGTCTGTCTGACGGCAAGGGCCGGGTAGTAAATTTCAAAAATACAATAATTGTCCTTACATCAAACATTGGTTCACAGTTTGTGGAGAAAATGGAGTCTATCGGCTTCTCCAATAAATCTGAAACAGAAAATTACGGTCAGATGAAAGATAAAGTTATGGAAGCCCTTAAGGACCATTTCCGTCCGGAGTTTTTGAATCGCTTGGATGAAACCATAGTCTTCGATGTCTTGTCGCCGGATGCGTTGAAAGAGATTGTTAGCCTACGTATCAAGGTAGTGAAGGATCGCTTACTTAATAAAGGCATTGGTTTAGAGATAAGCGACGCTGCGCTTTCATACTTAGCCCGTGCCGGCTATGATCCGCACTATGGCGCGCGTCCGCTGAACAGATTAATTCAGAACAAGATTCTTAACCCAGTCGCGGCGCTTATGATTTCGAACGGCGCTAAGAAAGGGGATACAGTATTGGTGTCTGCCAAAAATGACGAGCTCGTGATTGATTTGAAGAAAGGTCAGAGCACTCGCGGGAAAATAAAAAGCTCAATAGGCGTGCGCTCCAAGTCTTCTGCGTAAAATTTCGCAAAAAAGGTGCACAAAAGCATTTTTTGTGCTATTTTATATTAGTTGTGTTTTATGCGTCGGTGGTAGAGCGGTCAATTACAACAGACTGTAAATCTGTCGGCCTTAGGCCTACGTAGGTTCGAATCCTACCCGACGCACCAAAAGCGTAAGTCTTGCTTTTTAAGGGAGAGTATGTTATAATATAAGTATAAGAAAGCGAAGAGTTTTTGTCCGGGTTTTTTTATTTTATCCAATGGAAATCAGAAACCCCGAATAAAAGCAAAGCTTTATACGGGGCAGGCATAGCAATTAGCAAATATACAATGAAAATTATTTATGGAAATTAGAAATATTGCCATTATCGCGCACGTGGACCACGGCAAGACCACCTTGACCGATGCTTTGATGAAGCAGTCGGGCAGTTTAACTGACGAAAATTTTACTATGGATACAAATGCCATTGAGAAAGAGCGTGGCATAACCATCTATTCGAAAAACACATCTATTTACTATAAAGACACTAAAATAAACATTGTGGACACTCCCGGGCACGCCGATTTCGGCTCTGAAGTTGAACGAGTTTTGCGCGCTATCGACTCAGTGCTCTTGGTTGTGGATGCCGCCGAAGGACCAATGCCTCAGACCAGGTTCGTTTTGAAAAAGTCTCTCGAACTCGGACTAAAGCCCATAGTAGTAATCAATAAAATTGACAAACCTGCTGCCGATCCGCACCGAGCGCACGAAGAAGTCTTGGAATTATTTTTCGAACTTGGTGCGACCGAAGAACAAGCAAATTTTGAAACTATCTATGCTATCGGACGCCAAGGTACTGCCTTCGCGAAGATTGGCGATGATTCCAAAGACCTTTCGCCACTTCTAGATTTAATACTTGAAAAAGTTCCAGCAGCGTCTACAGACGAAGAAGGCAAGATGTCGGCACAAGTTTTCAATTTGGGCTACGACAATTTCTTGGGACGTATGGCTGTGGCCAGAATTTACTCCGGGAAAGTTCTTTCTGGGAGCCAAGTTTTCATTAAAGGCGAGAACGGAACGCGAAAAGGAAAAATAAGTAAACTATTTTCATTCGAAGGAGTTAACAGGAAAGAAGTGCCGAGCGCGTCTTGCGGAGACATAGTGCTCTTGGCGGGAATACCGGACATTTATATTGGAGAAACTATTTGTGAAGATGAAAGTGTCGAGGCTCTGCCTCACATCGCTATCGATGAGCCGACGCTATCGCTAAATTTCTTAGTGAACGATTCGCCGATGGCCGGCAAGGAAGGTAAGTTCGTGACTTCTCGACAACTCAAAGAACGCCTAGAAAAAGAACTCGAAATAAACGTCGGGCTTAAGGTGGACTTCTATCCTGATCAAGGAGAAAAAAACGGAGGCCCAAGCTTTTTCCGAATATACGGCCGGGGTGAGTTACACATCGCAATTTTACTCGAGAATATGCGTCGCGAAGGATTCGAAATGCAGGTATCTCAGCCGGAGGTTATCATAAAAGAAGAAAATGGCGTCAAAATGGAGCCCTATGAAGAGCTCGTCATTGATGTGCCTATGGAATACTCCGGTAGCGTTATAGAGAAAATAGGTAAAAGGCGCGGCATACTCAAAGATATGGTTGAAAAAGAAGGTATTGCTCGAGTTATATTCGATATTCCTACTCGAGGTCTCTTGGGGTACAAAAGTGACTTCATTATAGACACGAAAGGTGAAGGAATTATGTCTTCTCGGGTCACAGGATGGAAAGAATATGCCGGAGAAGTGAAAAAGCGCGAATATGGATCAATGTCATCTATGGTTTCGGGTATGGCGGTGGCCTTTTCTCTTGCTAATTTGCAGGAACGTGGTATATTATATGTAGGACATGGTGACACAGTGTATGAAGGAATGGTCATCGGTAACGTTTTGAAAGGTGAAGAGATGTCGGTGAATCCAACTAAGGGAAAACAACTCACCAACATGCGCGCTTCCGGCACCGACGAGGCCATAACGCTCAATCCAGTATTTTCTTTAAACATAGAGCGTGGACTGGAAGTAATGAACGCAGACGAATATTTGGAAATCACACCGACGTCGGTGAGACTTCGCAAAAAGTACCTGACCGAGCTGGATAGAGTAAGATCCAAGAGAACCTAAGAAGCGAAAGAACAATAAATTTTTTAAAATTATGCCAACGATATCCTTCAAACCTAAAAAAGTCACCAAAAATATTATCTCCGGTCTTCAGACCAGGTCTTCAGACGTTATAATGAATCGTTTCGGTTTGACCGCAGACGGTAAAAGGAAAACTCTCGAAGAAATAGGCAAGAAATACAATATTACCCGCGAGCGAGTACGCCAGGTGGAAGACGCCGCAATTGCGTTGATTAAAAAGTCAGCGGCTTATAAAAAGGAGCAAGCTGCTTTCGAAGAATTGAAACAAGTTATGCATCAGCTGGGGGCGATAGTTGCCGAGCATGAACTACTTCCACACATTTCCAAAGACCTAGCTACGCAGAACCACGTGCATTTTATGCTTGAACTCGGAGATGCTTTCAAAAAACATCGTGAGGATGAACATTTTCATGCGCGCTGGAGTGTGGATGACGAGATGACAGACAAAATTCACGACACATTGCGCAAGCTGTATGCTTCACTAAACGACGAAGATTTGATACCCGAAACAGAAATGATAAAAAGATTCTTCGACCACATGAAGGACGTTGCCGAACACTACCGCGATGATGAGATAGTTAAACGCTGGCTTTCTATGTCCAAGTCTGTAGCGAAAAATCCTCTCGGCGAATGGGGTAAGGCAGACTCACCGAACATCCGCACTCGCGGAGTAAAGGACTATGCCTTTCTAGTAATGCGTCGTCACGGTTCACCAATGCACTTCAAGGAAGTTGCTGACGCTATCGGTAAGATTTTCGGTAAGAAGATCCACTATGCGACTTGTCACAACGAGCTTATTAAAGATTCTCGATTTGTTTTAGTTGGACGTGGTATGTACGCGTTGTCCGAATGGGGCTACAAGGCGGGCATTGCACGCGAAGTTATCGAGGACATAATTAAGAAGTCAGGTCCGCTATCCAAGGACGATATAGTCAAGCAAGTAATGAAAGAAAGATACTTCAAGAAGAACACAATTTTAGTAAATCTTGCGAATCCTAAGTATTTCAAGAAGAACAAAAGCGGTCTCTATACCGCAGCGTAAGAGTGTTTCGACTCCTCTCGTCTGAATGCTTTGTTTTTTCCCTTGTTTATATTAAAATATAAGCATGGCTGGCCCTGTAGCACCTAAAAGTGCAACGGATAAAATTTTTGACCCTATAGAAAACCTGCTGACCGAACGTTGGTATTGGATTTTTATTCTTGGGGGTGTTTATTTAATATGGAGATACGATGCCTGGAAGGGCCTTTTGGCTGTGGTAGGAACAATTGTTTTGGGTTGGCTTGCTTGGAAACTCTGGGTGCATTACATACAGCAAGATTTTATTTCGGGAATTGATTATGTTCTACTTGAGATAGTGCCGCCTCGCGACGTGGAGCGTAGCCCGAAGGCGATGGAACTCTTCATGACCAACGCGCTGTACCATTGGAGCATGAAAGGGGGTAAAGAAGAGTATTGGCAAGGAGCAGTATGGTTCTGGTTCTCACTTGAGATTGCTTCAATCGACGGTCAAGTACATTTCTACGTCAGGACGCCGACGCGCATAAGAAGCTTGATTGAAACTCAACTTTATGCGCAGTATCCGCAAGCGCAAGTGAAGGCTGTAGAGGACTATACTCTTGCAGTTGATGAGATTACACCAGAAAGCGATTGGAACGCGTGGGGGTGTGAATGGAAATTACTCAAGCCGGAAGCTTACCCTATTAAAACTTATGTAAACTTTGGTCTCGACAAAGACCCGCATGAAGAATTCAAGGTTGACCCGATTTCTCCCGTGATAGAATTTTTTGGCTCACTTAAAAAAGGTGAGCAGGCGTGGTTGCAGATAGTGGTTACTCCTTCAAAAAAGGAATACCCTGTGCCCGGCTCATTCTTCAAGAAATGGTCTTGGGTAGAAAATGCTAAAAATGAACTAGAGAAATTGGCGGAGCCTTATACACAATTTTTTGATACTGGAAAAGCTGTGCGTTTGCCCCCTTACTACAATAACGTGGTGACGGTTATGGCCGCTAAGACGGGAAAAATTGGTTTTGATGTAGGAATACGAACTATGTATGTGGCCAAGAAAGAAATCTTTCATCCCGGAGTAAGAACCAACGCTTCTCGCGATATCCGTCTTATCTTCCGCCAGTACGCTATGCCGGACTGTAACGGGATTATAAGATATAACCCAACCCAAGGGGACGCCTACGGCGGTATCATCACCATAGGTGCAAAAACAGTTATGATGCTCGCTAATCGTATGCTTCTACAATATCGCGAGCGCGCATTTTTCCATTTACCCCTAAGGCATCAGTTGTTTACTACGCATACAATGCATTGGCCCCTGTCGCTTTTGTTCCATGCCTATCACCATCCGGAAACTTTCGTCTTAAACACGGAAGAGCTTGCAACGCTTTGGCACTTCCCAGGTCAGATACTCAAGGTGCCTACTCTCGAGCGTATTGAGTCAAAGGAAGCTTCACCACCACCAAACTTACCTACCTAGAATTAATATATGGAAAGAAAAACTATCCTTTATATATTTGGAGCTGTTTTATTTTTAGGAATTTTCCATTTTTTTCTCTTAAGTCCGCCGACCAATTTTCCCATAAATCAAACAGTAGAAATAGAAAAAGGGGCCAGTTTAAGGAAGGTTTCTGCTGTACTTGAAGAGAATAAAGTTATACGTTCGCGAGTCGCCTTCGAATTCTTTATCATACTGATGGGGGCGGAATTGAAAATTAAACCAGCCTTTTATTCTTTCGACCAGAAATTGCCGGTGTTTGCTGTTGCCTGGCGCTTGGGTGGCGGGAAATTCGGTATGGCGCCCGTGGTAGTCACTATTCCGGAAGGCTATAACAATGAAGAAATTGCGAAAGCTTTCGAAAAGAAACTCCCAAATTTTAACCAAGAGCGTTTTCTAATTTTAGCCAAGGAAAAAGAAGGATATCTATTCCCCGACACATATTTTTTCTTAAATACTGATGGTGAGACGGAAGCTACCCGTTCATTGTCAGAAAATTTTGATAAAAAAATAGAACCGTTAGCCGGAGAGATCGCTTCGTCTGGCAAAACTCTCAAACAAATTATAACAATGGCGTCTATCATTGAAGGAGAGGCGAGCGGTGATGCAGACCGCGCTCTTATTTCGGGAATTTTATGGAAAAGGTTTAAAATAGGTATGGCCCTACAAGCTGACGCAGCCCCGGTTACATACAAGGAAAGAGGTTTACCCGCAGGTCCTATTAGTAATCCTGGGCTTAAGGCGATACAAGCCGCCATTCAACCCGAACTTTCTCCATACTTATATTATTTGCATGACAAAGATGGTGGAATTCATTATGCGAAAGATTTCGCTACTCATACGGCTAATAAGAAGAAGTATTTAAGCGGAAATTAATTATGAGAAAACACAACTATGCATTTATAGATACGGAAACAAGTGGGCTTAACCTAATGAAGCACGAGCTTTTGCAAATTGGATGTGTTCTTACAACGCCCGACCTAGAGGTGATAGAAGAATTCGAAATAAAAGTTAAGCCCGAGAGAATAGAAGACGCCGATCCGGTCTCGCTTAAAGTGTGTCACTATAAAGAAGAAGAATGGACTGATGCTTTGCCCCTCGCAGAAGCTATGAAAATTTTTGCCGACAAAGTGGAGGGCGCAATAATGGTCGGACACAACGTTGCCTTTGACGCCGGATTTTTAGAATATGGTTTCAATAAAATTGGGAAAGCAAATACTCTGCATTATCACCGGCTAGACACCGTGTCTGTAGCCTGGGCCAAGCTTCATCGTGAGCCTGACTTGGACCACCTCTCACTTAGAGAATTATGCTTACGTTTCGGGATAAAAAATGAGCGGGCACATACAGCTCTCTCCGATGCTCGCGCTACATACGAGCTTTACAAAAAATTGATGGAATTGTAAGGTGAATATATGAAAAAGGGTGTAGATACTAAGCGAGGTCGAAAGACTGTTTTTGTCGGGCTTTCTGGTGGAGTGGACTCCGCTGTTTCTGCAGCTCTACTTCAAAAAGATGGATACGAAGTTGTTGGGGTTTTTATTAAAACCTGGCACCCGGATTTTCTCGAATGCAATGAAGAAGAAGAAAGGCGTGACGCTATGCGGGTCGCGGCGCATTTGGACATTCCGTTTCTCACTTTTGACCTTGAAGACGTGTATAAAAATGAAGTTGCTGATTATATGATTCGTGAGTATAAGGCGGGGCGTACTCCGAACCCTGATGTAATGTGTAATAAAGAGGTGAAATTCGGGGCGTTCCTGAAAAAAGCTATCGCTATGGGCGCAGACTATGTGGCGACGGGGCACTATACGCAAGCCTCATCGGGAAATATTTTTTCTCAGGATTTTCTGCAGAGCAACGTCAACCGTTCGAAAAACAATTTCCCGACGAGGCTCTTCAAGGCCAAAGATCCATCTAAAGATCAAAGTTATTTCTTATGGACGCTGAATCAGAAACAGCTTGAGCGAATTCTGTTTCCCGTGGGAAGGTTGAAAAAATCTGAAGTAAGGACATTGGCGAAAAGATTCAAACTTCCGGTGGCTGAGAAAAAAGACAGCCAGGGTATTTGTTTCTTGGGCTCCATCGACCTGAAAGAATTTTTGAAACACTATATTAAAGAAAAAAAAGGAAAAGTGGTGAATGAGATCGGAGAGGTGATAGGGTTTCATGATGGTGTCGTCTTCCATACTTTGGGAGAAAGGCACGGTTTTACTATTACCAAAAAGCTTCCGACTGATGGGCCTTATTACATAATAAGTAAAGACCTAAAGAAAAATATTTTAGTTGTATCGCAAAACAGAAATATTTCCAATTCTAATATTCTAACGAATTATAGAATAGAAAATACAAACTGGATATCCGAAATTCCAAAATCAGAAAAACATTATACAGCCCAGATTCGCTACCACGGAGAATTTTTAGATTGTACGGTGAAAATTATTTCCAAAGATAGCGCTGAGATTGTATTCGCGAAACCAGTTCTCGTGGCGGCAGGACAGTCTGTGGTGGTTTATGATGGCAATGTTTGCTTGGGCGGGGGAGTCGTAAAGTAGTGTAAATACTTGTATAATGAAATTATGAAAATATTAATAACTGGCGATAAGGGATATCTAGGCAGCGAGTTTGTAAAAAAATACAAAGCTTCTTTTGAAATCGTAGGTTTTGATATAAAAGATGGATTTGATATTCAAGATTTTGAACAACTTAGTGAAAAAATGAAAGGATGTGATCAAGTCGTGCATTTGGCCGCTATACCTAAACCAGTTGAAGGGAAGTCTTTTGATGATTATTTAAATACGAATGTGCTGGGTACTCACAATGTACTAAAGGCAGCTCAAGAAAATAAAATTAAGCGAGTTGTGTATGCAAGCTCTACGACAATATATGGTATCGAGAAAGGAATACTGTTCGATGTACCAATAACTGAAAATCAAAAATTTGTTTCTCAATATCTATCTGCGGACAAACTTTCTTGTCGTGATGTAGACCTGTCTTACCATATGAGTAAAGTAATGGCTGAGCAGGTAGTGGCGTGGTATGGACTCAATAAAAAATTTGAAACGGTGGCTTTAAGGTTTGGGCCGATTAATAAAGTATTCCTTGGGACAAGTGTAAGTATAAACAATGCCATCCAGGCTATTAAATTTGCGCTCGAATACCCGAAGGAGTTTTGGTATGAAGCTTTTAGTATCGTCGATGAAGTCCCTCACATAGATATCTCTAAAGCAAAAACTATCTTGGGGTATGCACCAGAGAAGCCGAATTATTCTCCAGAGCAAATTCATTCGGGGGTTGAAGAGAGAAAACAATAAGATGTACAAAGCAGTAATTTTAGACTTAGACGGAACTACTATTCCCAATAAAAAAGACGGCAGACCTTCGCCGCGGGTGATAGAAATTATAAAAAAAATTAAAAATCAGGTTTTTGTGAGTGCGGCAACCGGCCGAGGCATTGGCCTAGCTGGCCATATAATAAAAGAGCTCGGCTTAACTGCTCCCTGTATTGTAAATGGTGGGACTAGAATCATTGACCCCATAACGGAAAAGATTTTATGGGAAAAGAGTATGGACAAAGCTCAGATTGAAAAAGTTATGGAAATTGCGGAGGAGTATCAGTATAACGTTTTTATAGGTGACGACACGGAGGGGTCATTGGCAAAGTACAAAATTACAAAAAAGGATGAGAGAATAATATATATCGAGCCAGTGACAGAAGAGGATACGAAAATTATTTTGCAAAAACTAAGTTCAATACCTGACATATCTGCCCATAAAATAATTTCTTGGACACTAGGACATTTTGATATTCATATAACGCATTCTGAAGCCACCAAGCGTCATTCTATGGAAGTGCTTCTAGAGCTGCTAGGGGTACACAAAGACGAGGTTGTTGCTGTTGGGGATAGTAATAATGATTTACCGCTTTTTGAATTGGCGGGGTATAAAGTCGCCATGGCGAATGGCTCTGAAGAACTTAAGGCCAAGGCTGACTTAATTGCGCCATCTGTGGACGAAGATGGTCTAGCGTACGTGCTTGAGAAATTATTTCTCGAAGGTAAGTTGTCTAAATAAGCCTCGTATTATACAATATACCTATGACTCAATTTTTTGCGCAAAATGGCGATCTTATTTTAAAGTTGGTAACTGCGGTTGTGCTGGGGATGTTAATAGGGGCGGAGCGACTTCTCGTCCACAAAGAAGCGGGGATTAAAACACACGCTTTAGTGTCTCTAGGTTCAGCAGTTTTCATTATCATTTCCGAACTGATAGCCGTTAAGTATGCGGTAGTTGGGGGTTTCGATCCGACGCGTATTGCTTCCCAGGTTATTGTGGGAATTGGATTTTTAGGTGCGGGTTCAATAATTCTCAAAGGCGATCGTTTACTCGGACTCACCACTGCTGGAGGGCTCTGGGTCACGGCTGGCATAGGTATGGCGGCGGGCTTCGGACTTTTCAGCTTAGCCATAATTTCAACTGTTTTAGTACTTTTCATTTTCCTCGCAATGAATGTGATAGAGAAGCCTATTAGAAAAATTTCTGACGATATTGATAACGATGCAGTCTAGCGAAATTCGTACAAAATTCCTTAAATTTTTTGAAAATCGGGGGCATAAAATAATTCCTTCCGCCTCGTTGGTGCCCGAGAATGATCCGTCGGTTTTGTTTAACACTGCAGGGATGCAGCCCTTGGTGCCGTATTTACTCGGGCAAGAACACCCAATGGGGAAAAGAATTGTAGACATTCAGAAATGTGTACGTACAGGTGACCTGGATGACATTGGGGACAAGCGCCACCTTTCATTTTTTGAAATGATGGGGAACTGGTCGCTGGGCGATTATTTTAAGGAAGAAGCAATAAAATGGAGCTATGAATTTCTGACTTCGAAAGAGGAGGGATTGGGCCTCGACGTAAGTCGACTTTACATAACAATTTTTGAGGGTGATGAAAATGCACCTTATGACCAAGAATCGAAAGATATTTGGATAAAACAAGGTATTTCAGAAAATAGAATCTATGCTCTTCCGGCGGGCGATAATTGGTGGAGCCCTGGTGAGAATGGTCCTTGCGGTCCTTGCAGTGAGATGTTTTATGATATGACGGGCGATGTGGGAGATTTGAATAAAGAAGGATTTATTCAAGCAGTCAAGAATGAAGATGTCATAGAAATTTGGAATGACGTCTTTATGGAGTATGAGAAAAAAGATGGAAAAGTTGTCGGCAAACTAAAACAGAAAAATGTTGACACAGGAGCAGGCCTGGAAAGAATTACGGCAGTGATGCAAGGGAAACAAACTGCTTACGATACTGATTTGTTTGTCGGCATGATAAAAAATATAAATAATTTATCAAGTGAGGTAAGTAGTATTCGTGCGCAACGAATAATCGCCGACCATATTCGTACAGCAGTTTTTTTGATAGCAGACGGAGTTTTGCCAAGTAATAAAGATGCGGGCTATGTGTTAAGAAGGCTAATTAGGAGGGCAGTAATGCAAAGCCATAATATTAAACTAGCAACTACTACTCTAGTTGGTCTTGTGGATAATGTTGTAATTAAATACGGTGAATTTTACGCAGAAAGCTTTATTAACAAAAATGACTATATAAAAGGAACTCTGGATAATGAAATAAAAAAATTTGAATCTAATCTCGAGCATGGTCTAAAAGAATTTGAAAAGGGCACAGACCCTTTTGTGTTGGCTACGACTTATGGCTTCCCGATAGAACTGACACTAGAATTGGCACAGGAACAAGGCCGTACTATAGACGTGGAAGATTTCAAGAAAAAAATGGCGGAGCACCAGAAGCTTTCCCAAACCGCTTCCGCTGGAATGTTTAAGGGAGGACTAGCTAACCACAACGAGAAAACTGTGCGCCTTCACACCGCGCACCACTTACTTCTCGCAGCCTTGCAAAATGTAGTAGGGAAGGAGGTTAAGCAAAGGGGCAGCAACATTACCGAGGAGCGTCTGCGCATAGACTTTCTATGTGACCACAAGTTAACCGATGAAGAGAAGAAAAAAGTGGAGGACTGGGTGAATGATAAAATCAAACTCGGGCTTAGTATGGTTCGTCGAGAAATGCCTTTTGCCGAAGCACAGCAAATTGGCGCCGAGATGGAATTTGGCGCTAAGTATGCCGATGTTGTTTCGGTTTACTTCGCAGAAGATGAGAAGGGGAATATTTTTTCAAAAGAATTCTGTGGCGGACCCCACGTACAGAACACTAGTGAGCTAGGTCAATTTAAAATTCAGAAGGAGGAAGCAGTCGCACAAGGCATTCGACGCATAAAAGCAGTGCTCTTGTGATATAATTTACTTATGGGTATTTTTTCTAAAGGAAAAAACGACGGCGACTTGATGTTAGTTTTTCATATTGGATCTTCTGCGGTGGGCGGAGCCTTGTTTACAGTACAGGATGGCCTAACTCCTAAGATAACTTTTTCTGTTGTTGAGCCGATAGCCATAGAAGAAAATTTAGATCCTGATAGATTTTTCGCGAAAACGTTATCTGCCCTCGAAGTGGCTGCAGGCAAGCTTCATAAAGCCGGGCTTGGCGCACCTGCTCGCATCTTTTGCGTTCTGGCTTCTCCGTGGTGTGCCTCTCAGACTCGCACACTCGAGTTGAAAAAGAATGCGCAGTTTGTTTTTACTGAAAAAGTCGCCGATGAGCTAATTAAAAAAGAAATCAAGCTTTTTACCTCTGAGCAGCTGTCTCGTTATGGTGATGCGGTACGGAATATAGAACTGAAAAATATAAAAACATTACTGAATGGCTATGATACGCCTGAGCCGTTGTACCAGAAAACTAGCCAGGTACAAATGATGCTCTTTATTTCGATGGGAGGAGAAGCTGCGCTAGCGAAGATAGAGGAGACAATTAGGAAATTTTTTCAGTTTGAACAGATTAAATTTTCTTCTTTCGCGATGTCGTCTTTTACTGTCGCCAGAGACCTTGATCCTAAACGAGAGAACTTCCTGTTGGTAGATATCGGCGGCGAAGTTACGGAGATATTTATGGTTAAGAAAAATATTTTACGCGAATCAATCTCTTTTCCGGTTGGGCGCAATTTTTTCACCCGAGGAGTGGCCAGGAGTCTCGGTTCAACAATAAGCGAGGCTAACTCGCTCATATCCCTTTTTAAACACGGACACGCAGAGGAAACAGTGGCCGCCAAGCTTTCCACTATTATGGACCAGCTTCGCGCCGAATGGCTTAGGAAATTTCAAGAATCCCTTGCCAATCTTTCAAACGATATCTCCGTACCCGGTGCTGTCTACCTAACTTCGGATTTGAATTTTACAGACTTGTTTTACGAGACTATTAAAGCAGAGCAATTTAGTCAATACACTCTGGCTGATTCCAAATTTGAAATAACAGCTTTAAACACTGTGTTGTTACACAACTTTGCCAAGTTCGAAGACGAATCTGTGCGTGACCCATTCTTAATTATTGATTCCGTTTACATTAGCCGTTTTTTACTTAAACCATAACAATGTCTAAGCCTTTCTTGGAAGACATGATTAAGAGAAAAAATCTTGACCGCAAAGTTTCGGTCAAGGTTCCTCCAGTGCAAAGACAGTCTGAACCGGCTAGGGTTTTTGCCGAGCCTGTACATAAAGCTAGTCCTTCACAGAATAGGTCACGTTATATGCTCTGGACTGTCGCCATTTTTTCTATTACGTTTCTCTTGATAGCGATATCGTTTTTAATGGAGAAAGCGCACGTGTTGGTCTACCCTAAGATAGAAAAGGTAACTTTGGATGAAGATTTCCGAGCGACGAAAACTCTAGAGACCGGAGCGCTACTTTTCGACCTGGTGGTGATTTCCGGCGAGGAGGACCAAAAGCTCTCCGCTACGGAAGAAAAAGAATTGTCACAAAAGGCTAGTGGCACCGCGGTAATTTTCAATTCCTTTAGCTCTGCTCCCCAGCGGCTCGACATTGATACCCGACTATCCGGCTCCAACGGAAAAATTTATAAAACAAGAAAGGTAGTCACAGTGCCAGGGATGAAGACTGGCGGTGCCCCGGGCTCCGTTGAAGTAGAAATTTACGCTAGTGAAGCCGGAGAAGAGTACAATAGCGGGCCCATAGATTTTCAAATTATCGGGTTTAAAGGAACACCCAAGTACGACAAGTTTAAAGTTTTGTCGAAGCCAGGAACTTCTATAACCGGTGGTTTCGTAGGTACGACGCTTGTAGCAAGCGAAGCAGAAAAACAGTCCGCTCTGACAGAGCTTGAAAAAACTCTTAAGGATAAATTGTATAAGCAAGCTCTAGGTCAGATTCCTCCCGGATTTATTCTTTGGCCGAACGCGGTGGCCTTCACTGTAGATAATATGGATTCGCCACTGGGAACTGAAGAGCTGTCGATTAAATTGAATGGCACGCTCTACGGACTCCTATTTAACGAAGCCGAACTTACTAAGAAAATTGCCGACGCTAAGGTCTCCGGCTATGAGGACGCGGATATCTATATGCCGGATATACGCAAACTTACGTTCACCTTAGCGCCTGTGGGCGACGTGTCGCTTGAGGAAATGAACACGATAAGTTTTCATTTATCAGGTGAATCACGGATAGTTTGGAGATTGGATGAAAATAAATTTATGGATGAAATCTTAGGACAGCCTAAAAAGGATTTCGTTTCAATCTTATCTCAACATGAAAACATTGACAGGGCCGAGCTTAACTTGAGTCCAATTTGGCAGAGAACCATCCCTGATAAATCCGAAAAGATTAAAATTGAGGTTAATTATCCGCTAGAAGATTAAATCGTAAGATATGCATGTGCACGAGTTTGACGTGAAGCATAATTTTTAGTATGATTACGATACGAAAATGAGTGATTCGAAAAATAATAAGCTGGAAACAGCCAGGGGGGTAGTGACTGAGGCTTTGCCGAACACATTGTTTCGCGTTGCGCTCGACAAAGATGCGGAAGGCGGACAAGAGATGCTGGCTTATCTCGGTGGCAAAATGCGTATGCATCGAATCAAGGTTTTAATAGGGGATAAAGTAGAGGTTGTGCTCGACCCCTATGGAGGTAAAGGCAGAATAGTAAAAAGGTTGTAATTTTTAAAAGAATAGTGTATTATACAGAACACGGTTTAAAAAATTAAAAAAGATTGAAAAATAAGGGTTTTTTCCTTGTTTTTCTCTTGTATTTGTCTTATTGCCAAAATTTCAATGAAAATAAAATCCGCTGTTAAAAAAATTTGTGCGAAATGCAAAATGGTCAAGCGAGCCAGGCATTTAAAGATTATTTGCTCTAACCCCAAGCATAAACAGAAACAATAATTTATGAGAATCCTCGGAATCACAATACCAGACGAGAAAAGATTAGAAATTGGCCTCTCTGCCATCTATGGCATAGGCATCCCTTCCGCTAGGAGAATTTTAGACCAGGTAGGTATCGAACGAGGCAAGAAAGCCAAAGACCTTTCACTCGAAGAGGAGAACAGCATTCGTGCCGTTGTGGAAAAAATTCCGATAGAAGGAAACCTAAAACGAGAAGTATCCGCAAACATCAAACGATTGAAAGATATTAAAAGTTATCGTGGTATCAGGCATATAAAGAGATTGCCGGTGCGCGGACAGCGAACCAAGACCAACTCTCGTACCGTCCGAGGTAACGTCAGAAAGACAATGGCTTCTGGTCGCCGCAAAGAAAGCAAGACATAATTAATTAATATGGCAAAGACAAAAACCACAACCGAAGAAAAGAAGGACGAAAAAGCGGCAGAGAATTCGCCTGCAGTAGAGGTAGCCACAAAAACTCCGAAAAAGAAAGTTACTTCCGGAGTGCTACACATTGAAGCGACTTTCAACAATACGAAAGTTTTATTTTCCGACAAAGTTGGCAATACACTTTTCTGGTCTTCTTCAGGTAGTTTGGGATTTCGGGGCGCCAAGAAGGGTACTCCGTTTGCAGCTTCCAAGGTTGGGGATTTGATAGGAGGCAAAGCAGCAGCATTGGGTGTGAAAGATGCTGACGTTGTAGTCCTCGGAGTAGGTAGCGGACGCGAGCCAGCAATTCGAGCTTTTATGGCTCATGGTGTCGAAATAACTTCAATTTTAGATGCAACTCCGGTGCCACATAACGGACCAAAGGCTAAGAAGCCAAGACGAGTTTAATAAATTTTAAAATTATGATATCCAAACCCAAATATAAAATAGGTAGAAGGCTAGGCGCGGGAGTTTATGACAAATGTCAGACTCCGAAATTTGCCGCTTCAATGAAAGATCCACGAGCGTCAGGCCGCCGACCGAAAGCGCCTTCAGAATACGGAGCTCAGCTTTTAGAAAAGCAGAAAGTTCGCTTTTCATATGGTATTACTGAGCGACAATTGGCCAACTACGTGAAGAAAGCTACCCATATCAAAGGTACGGGTACTGTGCCTAAGCTTTTCGAAAGCTTAGAATCAAGACTCGACAACGCTATCTACCGAATGGGACTTGCTCCGTCACGACGCGCTGCCAGGCAGATGGTTTCTCACGGGCACTTCATAGTCAATTCTCATCGCGTAACTATCCCGTCTTATGAACTTAAGGCCGGAGATGTGGTGAAGGTTCGCGAAGGTAGCAAGCCGAGGAAAATTTTTGAAAATTTGGCAGACAGGCTGAAGGATTATAACGCTCCGAAATGGATAGCATGGAATACCGAGCTTATGGAAGGCAAGATGCTTAACAAACCGGAGAACACGGAGACATTCCTAGATTTAAACGCCGTGCTCGAGTTTTACAGCCGATAAATTATTTTTTCGTTTGCTTATAAATTTACAAATTAAATTATAAAAAATATGCCTGACTATAATATAATTATGCCATCTAAGCCTCGAGTAGTCTTAGAAGAAGGCAACAAAGGAGTGTTTGAGATTGACGGTCTCTACCCCGGCTACGGGCACACCCTCGGCAACAGCTTGCGCCGAATTATCCTCTCTTCTTTGCCAGGCGCTTCCATCACGGCTATAAAAATCGACGGCGTAACTCACGAATTCCAGACAATGGATGGCATCAAAGAAGATGTCATAGTGATGATTTTGAATATGAAGAAAATTCGTCTGAAGATGCTCTCCGATGAGCCTCAGACAGTTACTCTCTCCGTGAAAGGACCGAAAGAAGTTCTCGCTGGAGACATCAAGGCTGGTGGTCAGGTAGAAATTTTAAACCCTGAGCTCCACATCGCCGAGGTAACAGGTAAAATCAATCTCAACATTGAGATGAAGATAGAGAAAGGATTGGGCTTTATCGCCAAGGAAGTTTTCCAGAAAGACAAAGTGGACGTAGGCACAATTGCTGTGGACGCAATCTTTACCCCGATTCGACGAGTTTCCTACGAAGTGGAAAATATGCGCGTTGGCGACAAGACCAACCATAATCGCCTTCGAATTTCCATTGAAACCGACGGAACTCTTTCTGCTCGCGACGCACTTTCTCGCTCCATTGAAATAATGATTAACCAGCTTAAGGCCATCATCGATTTCAAAGAGCCTGAAGAAGAAGAGGTGAAAGTGGAGAAGAAATCTGGCAGCAAAGGAGAATCCACAGAAGATAAAGACGACAAGAAGGGTGGCGATGTAGCCGATGTCTTAAAGACCCGCACTGACAGCCTTGACCTATCTACTCGCACCTTAAACGCACTCTCGGGAGCCAACATCAGGACCCTGGGAGGACTGGCAAGGAAAAAGAGGGAAGACCTTCTCGAAGTTGAAGGTATCGGCGAGAAAGGTATTGCCGAAATTAAAAAAGTTTTAACCAAATTCGGCCTTAATTTGAAAGAATAATATGCGGCACCACAATAGTAAAAGAAAATTCGGCAGAACAAAGACACAGAAGAAAGCGCTTATAAATTCTCTAGCGCTCAATCTTATAATTCGCGAAAAAATTAAGACCACGGAACCAAAGGCCAAGGAATTGCGTCCTTTTATGGAAAAGCTTGTCACTCGAGCTAAGAAAAATGATATTGCCACCAAGAGACTCATCATAGCCAAGCTTGCCGGCCGAAAACCAGAGACCAAGAAGCTGTTCGAAGTTTTAGCACCTCGATATGAAGGACGATCAGGCGGCTATACCAGAATTTTAAAACTTCCGCCTCGCAAGTCGGACGGTTCGAAGATGGCAGTGATTGAGTTTGTGTAATTCGGCAAAATAATTTAGTATAACAAAATGGCAAACAAGAAAAATACAGAACCAAAAGGAGATAAGACGAAAACCATCGACGCCGAGGGTAAGACTTTGGGCCGAGTAGCTAGCGCAGCGGCAATGCACCTTATGGGTAAAACTGCGGCTACATTCGAGCGCCACAAGTATACTGGTTTCCCGGTTAAAATCATCAATGCATCCAAACTCAGCATCACTCCTAAAAAGCTTGCAACGATAAACCATAAGAGATATTCAGGAATTCCGGGAGGATTGCGCGTGATGACTGCAGCCGAAACTGCAACCAAGAAAGGGATCAAGGAGCTTATTCGATTGTCCACTTTTCAAATGCTTCCAGACAACAAAATTCGTCGCACGATGATGAAAAATTTAGAAATTGAGAATTAACATACTGTATGGATAAAGAAACAAAAAAGGAAAAATACATCGAGGCCATAGGTAGACGCAAAACTTCTACCGCCCGAGTCCGCATCACCAAGGGAACCAAGACCCACTTCGTAGTTAATGGCAAAGAAGCGCGAGAATATTTCCATACTGAAGTGGAACGACGCCTTGTCCTTGACCCTATAGTTAAGGGTATGAGCGCTGAGAAAGCAGAAACAAAGTGGAGCGTAGAAGCTAAGGTTTCTGGCGGAGGTATGCACTCTCAAGCTGAAGCTGTGCGCCTAGGATTGTCTCGAGCTCTAGTTGTTTCCGACGGAGAATTGCGCGGAGGACTCAAAGTTCTCGGGTTTTTGAAACGTGACCCTAGGGCAAAAGAACGCCGCAAGTTCGGTTTGAAGAAAGCCCGCAAAGCTCCTCAGTGGTCAAAACGTTAATTATTTTACGAAAAAATCCCTCTTGGAAGAGGGATTTTTTTATGCTAATATGAGCCATATGAACGATGAAGATAAGAAAAAAGAAGAGCCTGAGGCGGAAGATGATGTTGTCGAGTTTGAATTTAATGACGACGGCGAAGAAGACGTGAAAAAAACCCTCAAAAAGCTTCGCGCTGACCTAAAACAAGCCAAAAAAGAGAAAGAAGAGTATCTAACAGGCTGGCAGAAAGAGCGGGCCGACTTTGCCAACTATAAAAAGCAGGAAGATGACCGCAAGGGCGTCTTTTCCGAAGCGATGCGCGAGCGAATACTTACTCGTTTCCTGACGGTTATAGACAGTTTCAATATGGCTTTCGCCAACAAGGAGGCCTGGGAGAAAGTTGACGCTACTTGGCGCAAGGGCGTGGAGTATATTTATGCGCAAATGAATGGCATATTCGAGGAATATGGCGTGAAGCCGATAGGTGAAGAGGGTGAAGCTTTCGACCCCAACATTCACCAGTCTATAGATATGGTGGCCACGGACCAGAAAGACCTTGACCATAAAGTTGCCGAAGTTGTGCAGAAAGGCTATAAGCTCGGTGAGCGCGTAATGCGTGCCGCTCGGGTGAATGTCTATGAATTCAAAAACGGAGAGTAAAATTTGCGCTGATTGTAAAGAAGAATTTATAATAGATTCTGGCGATTTACTTTTGTATGAAAAAGTAGGATTGAAAATCCCGGAGCAATGCTTTGGATGTCGCGTTAAGCAGCATTTTGCTTTTTCCGTATTTGGTAAATTTAGAAAAGGAGTTTCAGCTCTTCGCAGGCTATTTTCTGATAACCCCATTCTGGTGGATAATATGCCATTCCGGTTTTTTCACAATAAAAACAGCGATGTGGATAACTCTTTATAATCGACATCTTTTTGAGTGTTATAAACAAAATATCGCCTAGAACAGACACTAGCGTACTAGTATGATGATATGAGACCAGAAACCAGAAATTGTCAAAACTGTAAACAAGATTTCACGATTGATAGTGAAGACTTTAATTTTTATGAGAAGATTAAAGTCCCACCGCCGACTTGGTGTCCAGGCTGTCGGCAGTTGCGGCGTTATGCGTGGAGGAACGAACGCAATTTATACCGTAGGTCGTGCGACTTGTGCGGCAAGAGTACGGTGACGATTTATTCCCAAAATAAGCCCTATAAAGTGTATTGCAATTCGTGCTGGTGGGGCGATGGCTGGGATGCGACTTCTTACGGCCGCGATTTTGATTTTTCTCGCCCATTTTTTGAACAGTTTGCCGAACTCCAGCATGACGTACCCCGCATGGCACTCCTAAATAAAAATAGTGAAAATTCTGAATATACCAATCATTCGAGTGATAATAAAAATGTTTACCTCACCTTTTCTGCCTTCTACAACGAGAATGCGTTATACAGCACATTAATTTGGAACTCGCGAGATTTAATAGATTGCAGCTACATTTACGAGAAAGGAGAAAGATTGTACGAAGTTACGGACTCTCGTATTTCTTATGAATGTCAGTATGGGAAATTCATAAAAGATTGCTCTTCTTGTTTTTACTGTTTCGATTGTCGCGGATGTAATAATTGCTTTATGTCTACAAACCTCCGGGGCAAAAGTTATGTATTCCGCAATAAACAGTATACTCGGGAAGAATATTTAAAAAAGATAAAAGAATACGATCTCTCTTCGTTTACGGTACGCCAAGGCCTAGAGAAAGAATTTGAAAAGATTATGCGGGAAGAGGCCGTACACCGTTACACTGTAAGTGAAAGAAATATTAACTCTATAGGTAGCATGATTTTTGACTGCAGGAACGTGGCATTATCATTTGAGACACTAATGGGGGAGAATTCTAAATTTCTTATCTGCAGTCCGGATGGGGTAAAGGATTCTATGGATTTATATCACGTGGGCGACCATGTTGAATTGAGCTACGAGTGTCAGGGGAGTGCTCGTATTTCCAATTGCCATTTTTGCCATTTATCTTACGACAACATGAATATTGATTATTCCGACACTTGCCAAAATAGCCAGAATCTTTTTGGTTGCGTGAGTGTGAAAAAGGGCGAATACATGATTTTTAATAAAAAATATTCTAAAGCAGACTATCTGGCGCTAAAAGAAAAAATCATTGAGCATATGAAGAGAACAGGGGAATATGGCGAATTTTTTCCACCTCAAATTGCGCCTATTTACTACAACGAAACGCAGGGCAATATGTATGAGCCAATGACAAAAAACGAAGTTTTAGCCAAAGGTTGGCATTGGGAAGAAAACTTGGGCGGTACTTTGGGCAAGGAAACTATCACGAGCGAAAAAATTCCTGATAAAATAGAAGATGTGCCGGAAACCATTCTGAACGAAATTTTAGCTTGCGTAGAATGTTCAAAAAATTACAATATTACCCGAAACGAGTTTTTGTTTTATCAAAAAGAGAAAATTCCAATACCGCGAAAGTGCCCGAACTGCAGATACAGAAGGAGATTTGGTTTGCGTCCGCCGCGCCGTCTTTGGCATAGTAATTGCAAATGTGCAGTCGAAGCTCACGGCCATGCCGCAAAATGCCCTAACGAATTTGAAACTCCATATTCTCCAGAGCGGCCGGAGAAAGTTTATTGCGAAAGTTGCTACAACAAAGAAGTGTATTAAAAATCGATCTACGCTATAGCGTAGATCTAAAATATGGAATATAAAAACGAAAACAAAATCTGCCAAAACTGTAAAAAAGATTTCACCATAGAAAGTGAAGATTTTAGTTTCTATGAAAAAATAAAAGTTCCACCGCCGACGTTTTGTTTTGAATGCAGGATGAAGAGACGTATGGCTTGGCGCAATGAGCGCAGCTGGCACAGGCGGGTGTGTGATGCCACGGGCAAGCCAATGCTCTCTATTTTTCGACCTGATGCTCCGTATAAAGTTTATGAACAGGCCTATTTCCGTAGTGATGCGTGGGACCCTATGTCTTTCGGTCGTGAATATGATTTTACACGTCCATTCTTCGAGCAATTCGACGAACTTTTAAAAGCGGTACCGCATCCGAATGTCGTAACTCGTAATGGCGTAAATAGTGAATATACCAACTATTGCACCGATGCCAAGAATGTTTATTGGTCGGCGGGCTTTGTGCGCGTGGAGGACTCGTCTTATGTGTTTGGTGCGGTTACGGACACCAAGTTTTCTGTTGATTTATATGGTTCTAATTTTGCCGAGTATTGTTACGAACTAATTGATTGCGTTAAATCCTACAATTTATTTTTTAGTCAGAACTGCGAAGGGTGTGTCGATTCTTATTACTTATATGACTGTCGTAATTGCAACAATTGTATTGGGTGTGTAGGTTTGCGCAGTCAGTCTTACTGTATTTTTAACGAACAATACTCCAAGGAAGAATATTTTAAAAAATTAGAAGAACTCAAATTGAATTCTCGCGCAGGACTAAGTAATACCCAGGAAAAATTCGAAGAGTTAAAGTTAAAAGTTCCCAGGAAATACGCGGTGATTACTAAGGCTGAAAAAGCGATAGGGGATGATGTGCTGAACGCACGCTTTGTAAATCAGGGTTTTTATGTGAGAGATTCAGAAAATGTGCGCTACTCCTTTAGGGTGTGGGGCAACTGTAAGGATATTTATGATGGGACCATTGCTTGGGATGGCGCAGAGCTTTGTTATGACACCCACAGTGTTGAGGCCCAGCGAGTAAATTTCTCTTCGCTCATATGGGGAGGTTTCGATATTGAATATTCGTATAATTGTTTTGACTGTAACAATATTTTTGGGTGCATAGGTCTCCGCAATAAGTCTTACTGCATTTTCAATAAGCAATATTCGAAAGAAGACTACTTAAAACTACGAAAAGAGATAGTCGACCAGATGCTGAAATTGGGAGAATACGGAGAATTTTTCCCCGCGAAATATTCTCCTTTTGGATATAACGAGACTCAAGCCCAAGACTACTTTCCGCTTGATTCCGAAAGGGCTGGAGCAGAAGGTTTCAATTGGGCAGTTTTGGAGGAGAAAAATTACGATATTACATTAAAAAATTCTGCAATTCCCGACATTTTACCAGACCTAGGAATCCTCGAACAGGTAATAGAGTGTGGACATGGAGGTAAGTGTGATGACAACTGCCCGAGGGCGTTTAAGATTACACTATTTGAATACAACTTCTATAAAAAATTTAATTTACCACTACCCACATTATGTCCATTTTGTCGTCACGGCGAACGTGTACGTAAAAAGAACCCACTTAAGCTTTGGCACAGACAATGTATGAATTCAGGTTGCCAGAATGAATTTGAAACACCCTACTCTCCAGAGCGACCGGAGAAAGTTTATTGCGAAAGTTGCTACAACAAAGAGGTGTATTAATCTCCTTACACCTATCCTTACATATGTAAGGAGATTAACTTTGCCCGAAGGTTTGAAATAAAACCTTTTTAGATTCTTCGTCGATTTTGTCGGTGACCATAATCATCATTTCTGTCGTCAGGCCTAAATCTTTTTTAATATTTGTGAAGAGATGCTCGTATGGGAAAGGGGAGATCCAGGCAGAATTCTTTAGGCAGACGAAGCCAGCTTTTTTTAGTAGGTAGCGCAGACTTTCGCGCTCGCTTTTTCTTTCTTCTGGAAGGTCGAGCAAAATTATCCTCCAAAATCCGTCCCAGGAAGTGTTCACCAGGCCAGTATTACTCTCGAGAATTAGACTATGCATTTTCTTTTTTCCTTCTTTTGTGAGGCGTGCATATTCACAATGAGCGGAGGAAAGAGCCTCAATGAGACCTGCCTCACGAAGGCCCTTTAATGATCTAGTTACAGAATATCGATTCTGGTCAGGGAAACCAGTCCAAATTTCTTCGACAGAAGTAGCCGGTTTTTTGCCTAAAATTTTGATTATTTTGCCCGAGTAGTCCTTTTTCCTTGACATACCTGTATTATATAATATATATTAAGAATTAGCAACCATTTCGCGACCGCGAAGAGCTTGCTAATTTAATTTGGATGGTATATACTATTAAAAAATTAATTATAAGTTTTAACAAAATAAAATTATGTCAAAAATCATAGGAATAGACTTGGGTACGACAAATTCTGCGGTAGCCGTCATAGAGGGCGGTGTGCCGAAAATTATTGAAAACGTAGAAGGGAACCGCACGACTCCTTCGGTAGTAGCCGTTGCTAAAAATGGAGACAGGCTTGTAGGCTTACTTGCGAAAAGGCAGGCGGTGACCAATCCGGAAAATACAGTGTACGGCATCAAGCGCTTTATGGGTCACAATTTTGAAGATCCTGAAGTGCAGAAAGATTTAAAGAATGCATCTTTCAAAATTCAAAAATCTGCCAACGGCGGAGTGGAAGTAAAAATCGGTGATAAGTGGATGCGACCGGAAGAAGTGTCGGCGATGATTCTTTCTAAAATTAAAACTGACGTCGAAACAAAACTCGGCGAGAAAATTACTGAAGCTGTCATCACTGTTCCCGCATACTTTAACGATGCCCAAAGAAAGGCAACGAAAGACGCAGGTGCAATTGCCGGACTCGATGTAAAAAGAATTATCAACGAGCCTACAGCGGCGGCCCTCGCTTACGGATTTAATAAAAAGAAAAATGAGAAAATAGTGGTCTACGACTTCGGAGGCGGAACATTCGACGTGTCTGTGCTCGAAATCGGAGATGATGTCATCGAAGTTAAGTCTACAGACGGAGACAGCCATATGGGCGGACGAGATATTGACCACAAGATAATTAACTGGATTGCCGAAGAATTTAAGAAAACTTCCGGAGTGGACGTGCGCGGAGACAAGCTCGCATTGCAACGCTTAGACGAAGCAGCAGAAAAAGCAAAAATTGAGCTCTCTACTGCAATAGAATCCGAAATCAACATTCCATTTATCACTTCTACAGCAGAAGGTCCTCAGCACTTATTGCTCAAGATGACTCGGGCGCAGTTAGAATCCCTAGCAGATGAATACGTTACTCGCTCTATCGAAATTACCAAGCGAGCTATGGCTGCCTCTGGATTCAAGATGGAAGATATGAATGAAATAGTGATGGTCGGAGGTCAGACCAGGATGCCGAAGATTGTAGAAGAAGTGAAAAAAGTATTTGGCAAAGCTCCTAACCTAACCATTAACCCTGACGAAGTCGTCGCTCTTGGTGCTGCGGTGCAAGCCGGAGTTTTGCAAGGAGATGTACGCGATGTTCTCCTCCTCGACGTTATTCCGCTTTCTCTGGGAATTGAGACTCTCGGAGGCGTGGCTACGAAATTAGTGGAAAGAAACACCACCATCCCGTCCAGTAAATCCCAGACCTTCTCTACAGCTGCCGACAATCAGACTTCTGTAGAAATTCACATTGTGCAGGGAGAGCGCCCAATGGCAAGCGATAACAAATCTCTCGGGCGATTTATCCTGGACGGTGTTCCGCCAGCTCCTCGAGGTATGCCGCAGATTGAGGTGTCATTCGATGTGGATGCCAACGGAATATTGAATGTTACTGCGAAAGATAAGGCTTCAGGTAAAACTCAATCAATAAAAATTGAAGCAAGCTCCGGGCTCAAAGAAGAAGATATCAAAAAGATGCAAGCGGACGCTGAAGTGCACGCCGAGGAAGACAAGAAAAAGAAAGAAAATGCTGAAGTGAAAAACACCGCCGAGATGATTATCTATACAGCAGAAAAAGCGGTGAAAGACGCCGGAGACAAAATTTCCGCAGAATTGAAAACTGAAGTGGAGGCGAAAATTACTGCGCTTCGTGGGGTAAAAGATGGAACAGACGGCGAAGCTATCAAAAAGGCCACCGAAGAATTGTCTGCCGAAATGTCCAAAATCGGTGAGGCAATGAACAAGGCTGGCGCTCAAACTCCGCCAACCGGAGCCCCCGAAGAACAACCCGCTGAAGTCAAAGATGCGGAATTCAAGGAAAAGAAAGAAGGCGAGGAACCTCCTCAGAACGAAGCTAAGTAATTCAAAAAGCCCCGCAAGGGGCTTTTTAGTTTGTGGTATTTCTGGTATTATTAATGGAATGGAGATTGCGGAAATACCTATAAACAAAGACGTTACCTACATCGGGCTAACCACTTACCGAGATAGAAACCAGCTTTTTGGTATTAAGCGCAAAGATAGGCGTCAGCACGTTTACCTTCTCGGGAAGTCAGGTACCGGTAAATCGGTACTATTGTTCAATATGATTATCCAGAACATCCAGAACGGAGAAGGCGTCTGCCTTGTCGACCCTCACGGAGAAAACGTGGAGACAGTGCTCGGAGCTATCCCGCGCCATCGCTTGAAGGATGTAATCTATTTCAATCCGGCTGATGCCGACTACCACATAGGGTTCAATGTTTTGGAATTAGTAGACCCGCAGTACAAGCACCTCGTGGCGTCCGGGCTTATGGGAATCTTTACGAAAATTTGGGCCAATGCTTGGAGCGCCCGAATGGAATACATTTTAAACAATACAATTCTCGCCTTGCTCGACACCCCGGGGACGACACTTTTGGGAATTCCAAGAATGCTCGTCGACAAGGACTATCGACAGAAAATAATTTCAAATTTGAAAGACCCGGTGATTAAAGCTTTCTGGGTTCACGAATACGAAGCTTGGCAAGACAAATTCAGAAATGAAGCCATTGCCCCAATTCAGAACAAAGTCGGGCAGTTTCTCTCAACTTCGATAATTCGAAACGTCGTGGGGCAATCGAAAAGTACAATAAATATTTTCGATATGATGAACGAGGGGAAAATTTTCCTCGTCAACGTTTCCAAAGGAAGAATCGGGGAAGACAACTCCGCTCTGCTCGGAGGTATGATAATTACCAAGATTCAGCTTGCGGCGATGGAGCGTGTGCGTATACCGGAAGAAAGCCGACGAGACTTCTATCTATATGTCGACGAATTTCAAAACTTCGTGACGGACGCTTTCGCGGGGATTCTCTCCGAAGCCCGCAAATACCGATTGAACCTCACGGTGGCGCACCAGTACACCGCGCAGCTTATCTCCGACAAGAGTACCGCTGTCCGCGATGCGGTGTTCGGCAACGTAGGGACTATGATTGTTTTCAGGGTTGGTGCCGACGATGCAGAATTTTTGGAAAAAGAATTCGAGCCTGAGTTTACTCCCCAGGACATTGTGAACCTGCCGAACTACAAGGTCTATATGAAGCTTATGATAGACGGCATAACCTCACGACCTTTTTCCGCGAAAACCTTACCGCCAATGGTAAAGGGAGGGGACAAAAACATTGAAGAGGAAGTTATCAAATCCTCTAGGGAACTTTACTGTCGTTCAAGGGAAATCGTGGAGCGTGAGATCAACGACTGGAGCGGGATGTCCTTGGGCGACAGTGTCCCAAACAGCGCTCCGTCACCAACCGGAGAAAAATTCCCAATAATCTGCTCACTATGTAAACAAGAACGCACTGTACCATTTAAACCAGAACCTGGCCGCCCTGCTTACTGTAAGGAATGCATCGCAAAAATTAAGTCTGGGGAGGTTAAGGTGGAGAAAGGTCAAAAGGATGAACCGATTCACGATGAGTCAGAATTTTTCCAACCTCTGGCGGACATAGGCATAGAGTTTAAGCCAGATGAAAGCAAAATAGAAACTCACGACAGGCACCCCGAACGTGTAGACAAGCCATACGCCCCAGTTGCCAAACCCGGAGTCGTCAGTGACGTCAAGAAAGTTTTTACGCCAAAACCGCCTATCAAGCAGGAAAGAAACAATGTACCGCAGGCTCCAAGGCCACAGCCGCGAAGCGGAGACAACCAAGCGCTCAAAGACGTGCTCTCTAAGGTTATGACCAAAGATGCCTCTCAGGCCAAGCCTGTTTCTCCTACACCACAGCCTGCACCCAAACCCACGCCCGCTCCTATTTCCCTCGATGTTTTGAAAAATAAAATGCGAGATGTAAATCAGGACCCGAGGTCTTCCAAAGATCGCGCTGCAACTCCTGACGAAATGAATAAACTTAAAAATCTTATATCTCAGAAAACTATTGTTCCGCCGCCGGCACCACCGAAACCTCCAGCACCTCCTGTGGCGCCTCCGCAAGCTCCTGTCCCTAGCGCGAGCTCCCAGGTGCCAGTTCCTCCTGTGCCGAAGCCTGCGCCCGAAGTTCCTGAAGACGTGCTCCGAAAAATCTTAGAATAACATTCTCACATTTTCAAGAATATTGGAATGAAAGCCGAAACAAGAACCTGCCAGAATTGCAAAAAAGACTTCGTAATAACCAACGAAGATTTTAATTTTTATGAAAAAATGCAAGTTCCGCCGCCGACATTTTGTCCGCGGTGCAGATTTCAACGTAGAATGACATGGAGAAATGATTGGCACGTTTTTAAAAAGACTGATGCTCGTACAGGAGAAAAAATATTCTCTTTTCTTCCTGAAGAATCGCCAATAAAAATTTACGATAGAGATTTCTGGTTTTCGGATGGTTGGGATCCAATGATATACGGTAGAGAGTTTGATTTCTCTCGCCCGTTTTTTGAACAATTTAAAGAACTCTTGCATGAAGTTCCCTGGCCTTCGACATCTATGGAGAGAGCTGTACATTGCTCTTATTGCACAAACGCTACCAATATCAAAAACTGCTATTACGTGCGCGGTGCTACCAATACAGAAGATTCCGCATATCTTATTTGGGACCACGGCTCTCGCGGGTCACTTGAAAGTCATATGACCAATTCCTGCGAGCTTTCTTACGGCAACGTTAATTGTATAACTTGCTACCAGACTCTTTTCTCAGTAGACTGCGAAAGCTCTCAGGAGCTTACTTTTTGTAAAGATTGCGTAGGTTGCAATTCGTGCTTTGGATCTGTGGGTTTGCGCAATAAATCTTATTATATTTTCAACCAGCCTTATGAACGCGAAGAATATTTAAAGAAAATAAAAGAATTACATTTAGGTTCTTATAAAAATTTTGAAACAATAAAACACGAAGCATATGCACACTGGCTTAACTATCCCCAAAAATTCATACATAGTCGACAAAACGTAAATGTTTCAGGTGACTATATTTATGAGTCTAAAAATACACATGATTGCTATAGAGTTGTTGGGGTGGAGGATTCTAAGTGGGTCCAAAATGTTACAAATGGTCCCGTAAGAGATTGTTACGACTACTCCAACTTTGGGAACAATGCCGAGCTGATATATGAGTCGCTCATTGTTGGTACTGGGGCATACAATGTAAAGTTTTCCACGCATTGTTTCCCCGAGCTCCGAGAATCAAGTTATTGCGTATTTTGTATAAGTTCCGCATACCTTTTTGGTTGCATTTCACTACGTGGTAAAAAATATTGTATTTTAAATAAACAGTACACCAAAGAAGAATACGAGGCCTTGGTACCAAAAATAATTGAGCATATGAAAATGACAGGGGAATACGGTGAATTTTTCCCTAGTGCCCTGGCGCCCCATCCATACGAAGTGAGTGCCGCGCAGGAATTTTTCCCGTTATCTAAAGACGAGATGGAGAAACAGGGTTTTGTTTATTATGGAATAGAGAAACCGAAATACGATATCACCCTAAAAACGGGTGATTTACCTGATGACATAAAAGACATTGACCAAGAAATTCTAAATGAAGTTTTTGGATGCGAACACAAAGATTCATGTAAGCACGAATGCACTGGTGCATTTCGGGCCATCAAAACAGAGCTTGATTTTCTGAAACGTATGGGCTTACCATTTCCTCGTCTATGTCCCAACTGTAGACACGCTGAACGTTTAAGCCTACGTAACCCGCCGCTTTTGTATGACCGTACTTGCATTAAATGCAGTAAAGCCATTAAAACTGGTTATGCTCCAGAACGTCCGGAGATAGTATATTGTGAGAAATGTTATCAGGCAGAGGTGTACTAATTTACGAGCATTCTACAATTCTATAGAATTATAGAATAGATAAATTATGAAAAAGTCAAAACGAGAGCTAGAAAGGATTTTAAAGGGAGTGGCGAACCACAACAGGTTGAAAATACTTGAGCTACTGGGCAAGAAACCCAATTTATCAGTTCAGGAAATTTCTAGTGACGTAAACTCGGACTTTAAAAATATTTCTGCGCATATAAACAAAATGTACATCGCTGGTCTAGTAAAAAAGAGAAGTGAAGGGAGTATAGTACGGCACACGCTTAGTAAGCGCGGGAAAAGTATTCTACAATTCGTTAGAATTATAGAATAAAAAGTATATGGAGTATAAATCACAAAATGTAATATGTCAGAATTGTAACGGTAAATTTACAATCGAGTCGGAGGATTTCAATTTTTACGAAAAAATAAAGGTCCCACCGCCGACATTTTGCCCGGAGTGTAGAATGCAAAGAAGGATGGCTTGGCGAAATGAAAGAACGCTACATCGCAATAAATGCGGAAAGACAGGGAAAAATCTCATAAGTTGCTTTTCAGCCGACTCTCCGTTTATTGTGTACGAACGAGATATTTGGTGGGGCGATCAGTGGGACCCTACGGAATATGGAAGGGAGTATGACTTTTCTAAGCCATTTTTTGGTCAATTTCGGGACCTGATGGAGCAAGTACCGCATCCAAATCTTTTTATCGGGAAATGCGTCAATACTTCATACGGTAATTATATAGGTGAATTCAGGAACGCTTATCTAGTCTCCGCGTCTTGGGACGGCGAAAATGTTACTTACGGCTCGCGGTGCAATAATTGCAAAGACTCCATGGACATGTTTATTACTAGAGATTGCCAGTTTTCCTATGGAGATGTTTCTAGTTTGAAATGTTACGAAACTTTCTTTTCACAAAACGCCGAAGCATGCACCAGTTCTTACTTTTTATATGATTGTAAAAACTGCATAAATTGTTTTGGTTGTACCAACCTCAGGAATAAATCTTACTGCATGTGGAATGAGCAGTTGACAAAAGACGAGTATTTCAAAAAATTAAGCGAATTAAATATAGGGAATTTTGAGAGTTTCAAAGAAGCCAAGAAAAAATTCGAAAGTCTCCGATTAAAAAGCTTGAGAAAGTTTGCCAACATTCTTAATTCTTCAAATGTTTCAGGAGATAATATTCTTCATTCAAAAAACTCTTATCATTGTTTCGACTCAGAAGACCTAAAGGACTGCAAATTTACTACCAATGCGGTCCACGGGCTTTATACAAGTTACGACGGCTATGGAGTTGGGGTCAGCACAGAATTACTATACGAGGCAATGGATTCTGGCATAAACGGCTCACGGCAACTTTTCGGATTGACGATATGGGAATGTCTGAACGCGGAATACTCCCTGAATTGCCACGGGTGCAATAATATTTTTGGCTGTGTCGGATTACGCAATAAAAATTATTGCATTTTTAACAAAGAATATTCCAAGGACGATTTTGAAAAACTCAGGGAAGAAATAATAAAGCATATGCAGGATATGCCCTATATAGACAAAAAAGGAAGAATTTATAAATATGGCGAATATTTTCCTATTGATATTTCTCCTTTTGGCTACAATGAGACCATCGCGCAAGATTATTTTCCGCAGACCAAAGCGGATATTTTAAGCAATGGGTACAACTATATTGAACGTGAACAACCAGAGCAGCGCATAACTCACACCACGAAAGATTTACCGCCGGACATACACGACACAAGTGATGATATAGTCAATTATGTCATTGAGTGTGAAACTTGCAAAAGGCCCTATAAAATTATCCAGAACGAATTTTTATTCCTGAAAAAATTTAATTTACCTGTACCCCGAAGCTGTTTCGAATGCAGGCACCAGGAGAGATTTAAGTTGGTCAATCCGCCCCGACTTTGGCGCAGAGAATGTATGTGCGATAAAAAACATCCTAACCACGAAGGGAAGTGTGAAGTCGAATTTGAGACTTCTTATGCGCCTGAGCGGCCGGAAATTGTGTATTGTGAACGTTGTTACCAACAAGAGGTTTACTAAAATGTTACCCGCCTCGCGTCGACGAAGCAACGCGAGTCGAGGCGGGTCAGGCGGAAGTTTATTAGGATTTGTGGTAAAATGGGGTAGTAGATTTTGGCGAAGCGACAGGCGCGTTTTAATAAACATCGCCAAAATTCACTACGCCATAAAATAACCTATCAATGCCTAAGCCAAATCGAGTTCAAATAATAAAATACGGACCTCCGCCTCCGGAGCTGCCTGTTTTCGGCAAAGTTGACCCTTCGGAAGTTTCTTTCATCGGTCGTACGAACTATGTCGCTTCACTCGAAGAGAAAAAGTTTATTTTCGGTATCAAGCGCGTCGACCGCCGCAGACACCTCTACATCATTGGAAAATCCGGGGTGGGGAAGTCGAAGCTCTTGGAGCTTCTAGTTCGACAGGATATAAATTATGGACACGGGCTATGCTTCATCGACCCGCACGGCGACGAATTTAAAAATATTCTTGACTTCGTGCCGAAAAATCGCATCGACGATGTCTGCATCATAGACCCGACTGACAAGGATTATCCGGCATCCTTCAACCCTCTGGCGAACGTTGATCCCGCTTTCAAATTTATTTTAACCCAAGGATTGATCGAGGTGTTCCAGAAACAATTCGGCGCCAACTGGACGCCTAGGCTCGAGCACGTGTTCCGCTTTACCTGTCTTGCCTTGCTCGACTACCCGCACGCCACGATGCGCGGGATGATTTCGATGCTGACAGACAGGAATTACCGGCAGAAAGTCGTGGAATACATTACGGATGATATGGTGAAGAGATTCTTCGCTATTGAATTCGCCGACTGGTCTGAGAAGTTCGATACGGACGCCATCATTCCTCTGGTCAACAAGCTGGGGCAATTCCTGTCAGACCCGTTGCTCCGCAATATTTTCGGACAAAAGGAAAATAAGATTGATATTTCGAAGTTGATGAATGAGAAAAAAATTGTTCTCATTAACATTTCGAAGGGGCGCCTAGGTGAAGAAAATTCTTCATTCTTGGGTTCTATTTTCCTGACAAAGATTAAACAAGCGGGGATGGAGCGCGCTTCGATGGATGAATCCGCCCGCACAGACTTTTACCTATACGTGGACGAGTTCCAGAACGTTGTGACTCAAACCTTCGAGAACATTCTCTCTGAGGCTCGCAAATATGGATTAAATCTTACCGTAGCGCACCAGTACGTCGGTCAAATTATTACTCGCGTGCACCAAGCGGTGCTCGGAAATTGCGGAAGCATCATTACTTTCCGTATCGGTGGTGAAGACGCAGTCAAAATGAAGCCGGAGTTCGCGCCCCTTTTCGATGTTAAAGATATGATTAACTTGGCGGTGACCGAATTTTATATCAAAATGACAATCGACGGAGAGTCCTACGATCCATTCTCGGCGGAGACCTTGCGTGTATTGCCACCGACGCATCCGTCGTATCAAGAAGAGATAATTGCCGCTTCACGTCGCAAGTATTCAATTCCTAAGGACGCCGCTGCGCGACTCATAGCCCAAGAAGAAGCAACTATAATCCGTAGCGCCGAGGAGAAGGCAATTATTGAAAGAAAAGCAAAAAGTCACACTCACGGCACGGAAAATGCCACGGCCGAAGACGAAGCCTACGACCAGGTAGAGTCGGATCACCAAGCCAAGAACTCGCACGAAGCCGAGCCGATGATATAGGACTTGACCCCAGTTCACCTGCGGGTATAATACACAAACTATGGCAAAAGATTACTATGAAATTTTAGGTATAAATAAGGGCGCTACCAAGGAAGAGGTTAAAAAAGCCTTCTATAAAATGGCGCACAAATATCACCCTGATAAAAAGGGCGGTAACGAGCAGAAGTTCAAAGAAGTGAATGAAGCCTACCAGGTTCTCTCTGACGAAGAGAAGCGTTCGAAGTATGATCAATTTGGCTCCGGGTACGAAAATATGGGGGGTGGTGGTTACGGCGGGGCGCAAGGCTTCGGAGGGTTCGACTTCAGTGGTTTCCAGAACGGCGGAATGGACTTCGACCTCAACGACATTTTCAGCGATTTCTTCTCTGGGGGAATGAATCGAAACGCTGCTCGCCGAGGACGCGATATTTCAACCGAAATTCAAATTTCTTTTTCGGATGCAGTTTTCGGAACCAATCGAAAAATTTTAATCACCAAAACTTCCAATTGCTTAGTCTGCAAGGGGACAGGCGCGAAGGTAGGGTCCAAAATGGAAACCTGCAAACAGTGCAATGGACAGGGGCATATCCGTGAAGCCAAGAAAACAATTTTTGGAACTATCGCCAATACTAAAATCTGCGAGGCTTGCTATGGCTCGGGTGAGGTTCCGAAAGAGGTCTGCGAACAGTGCAAGGGCAAAGGTGTCTTGCGCCGAGAGGAGGAAGTTTCAATCGTTATTCCATCCGGCATCCGCGATGGAGAAATGATTCGAATGACCGGTATGGGGGAAGCTATTTCGCGCGGTACGGCAGGAGATTTATACATTAAGATAAATGTTGCTCCGCACCCGGTTTTCAAAAGGGAAGGCAACGATTTAGTGATGGACCTAGATTTGAAATTAAGCGACGCGCTCCTCGGTACAAAATACCCTATTAAAACTTTAGACGGCGAAATTGAAGTCACTATTCCCGAAGGTGTAAGTATCAATGAAATTCTCCGAGTTCGAGGCAAGGGTGTGCCTGTAGGCAAGACCAGACGCGGTGACCTCCTAATCAAACTAAACATCAAACTCCCTTCCAAGCTCTCTCGCAAAGCTCGCGAAACAGTAGAAGAGCTCAAAAAAGAGGGGATATAAAATGATAGCCGAACAATTTGCTTATATATCGATTGCAATTACTCTTGTGGGGTATTTTTTCTACCTTAAGGAAGTTTTGCTTGGGACAACAAGACCTAATCTAGTTTCTTGGGTGCTATGGATGCTCCCTCCTTTTATAGGTGTATTTTTCCAGCTGAAAGCAGGTGCGGGGCTTTCTATTATACCTATTTTTCTCGCGGGTTTCGGGCCTTTTTTGGTAGTTGTGTTCTCATTATTTCGAAAGAATAAGTATTGGGAGATAAGAATTTTTGATATATATTGTGGCTTACTTTCTCTCTTTGCTTTGCTTTTATATATCTTCACCCATAACCTTTCAATAGCTATTGTGTTTGCAATACTAAGTGATGGTTTGGCAGCTATTCCGACAATTCTTAAGACGTGGAAGTTTCCCGAAACTGAATCTATCGGTCCTTATGTGGCAGGTATTGCCAGCAACATTTTAGGTTTATTAGTTATTAGATATTGGATTTTTACTATATATTCTTTCAGTGCCTATTTAATTTTAGTTAACCTGATAATAATTTATTGCATATATCGCAAAAGGATTTTTAATCTGGTATAATCACAATTATGAACGAAGAAAATATACCCGATAATTTTTTAGGAATACCGGAAATACTACCCAAAGATGCGGATGCTTTAATCTTGCCTATTCCACTTGAGAAAACCGTGAGCTACGGAAAGGGGACTGGCAACGGTCCAAAGGGCATCATCACAGCTTCTCAGCAAGTGGAAATTTATGACCACGAGCTTGGCTACGAGCTTATAGAAAAAGTAAAAATAGCAACCTTACCATATGTGCCCGTGGAGCCCGAAGAAGATTTGGAAAAAATTCAAGAAATGATAAATGCGTCGGCAAAGCCCTGGACCGATAAATTCCTCGTAAGTATAGGAGGCGAACATTCTCTTACTCCTGGAATTGTGAAGGCTTATCAAGAAAAGTACCCTGATCTTTCGATTTTGTATTTTGATGCGCACACAGATATGCGCGAAGAATGGGGAGGCACTAAATGGTCTCATGCTTGCGCGGCGCGACGATGTCAGGAACAGGGGATTAAGAATATTGTATGGGTTGGGACTCGGAACACAGCTCTCTCGGAACAGCAATATATAAATCACGAACAAGTAAATTATGGAAATAAATATGACTTGCCGAAAATTTTAAGCCAGCTTGGTAAAAATGTTTATTTGTCCTTTGATGTGGATGTGCTCGATTCTTCAGTGATGCCCGCTACAGGTACACCAGAACCCGGAGGGCTTACTTGGTACCAGGTGATGGAAATTTTCGAAGCGGTAGCTCGCGAGAAAAATGTAGTTGGCGCCGACTTTGCCGAATGTGCCCCTATCCCACGTTTTCACGCATATGATTTCCTCGTAGCCAAGCTCGCCTTCAAACTAATCGGTTATAAATTCCGAAAGTAATCCCCAGGGACTACACTAGGGAAGTCCTTAGGGATTCAAAATCCTTAATCTATTATATATTGTATACTAAGCATCTCAGCCGTGATTGAGATTATATTTTAGAAATTTTCTGCCCGTCGTTGGTATCTTTCACTTCGTACCCAAGGGTATTTATTTCTTTTCTTAATTCGTCGGATTTTTTGAAATCTTTATCTTTGCGCGATTGTTCACGTTCTCGCGCTAGTGCTTGCACGTTCTCAGGAATAATTTCTTCTTTCAGATTTTCGAAACCGAGGCCCAGCACTTTATCGAAATCTAGTACAGTGGCTTTCTTGTCGGCGTCGGACAAGTTTGCGTCCTTGAAAACGTCCCAAAGGAGCGTCAGGGCCCGCGGTGTGTCCAGATCGTCGCCTATGAACTTTTTGAACCCGTCTCGGTATTTATTGCTTACGACACCAATCTCGTTCCCTAGGCCTAAATAGAGCCCGTAGAGGCGTTTTAGGGCTGTTTCCGCGCCTTCCAAGGCTTCCCAAACGAAGTTTACTCTGGTGCGGTAGTTTGCCATCAGAAGCCAGAACCTGTAAGCGAGCGGGTTAATCCCTTTTTCAGTAATGTCTCGCAAGGTGTAGAAATTTTTAAAACTTTTCGCCATTTTTTTCTGATCTACCAGAACCCATTCGTTGTGCATCCAGTATTTGACGAAGTCCTTCCCGGTTGCGCCTTCCGACTGCGCAATCTCATTTTCATGGTGGGGGAAGATGTTGTCGACGCCACCGGTGTGCAAGTCTATTTCTTCACCGAGATTCGACATAGACATAGCCGAGCACTCTATGTGCCAACCGGGGCGGCCTTTACCTAATGAGGTCTCCCAAAACACATCCCCATCTTTTTCGTCCCAGGATTTCCAGAGGGCGAAGTCCTGCGCGTTTTCTTTGTCATACTCGTCGGTTTTTATTCTACCGGAGGCGTTATCTTTTTGTTTGCCCACAACTAAATGGGAAAGTTTTCCGTAATTTTTAAATTTTTTGATATCGAAATAAACAGAGCCGTCATCGCTTTTATAGGCGAGACCCTTGTTTAATAATTTCTCCGTAATTTTTACCATTTCGTCGATGTAGTCAGTGGCCTTGGTAAATTTTACTGGTGGCAAAATGTTTAAGGTTTTGCTATCTTTGTAAAATTCCTCAGTGTAGAATTCCGTAAATTCCTTCAAAGTTTTACCTTCTTTCTGTGAGTCGCGAATCGTCTTGTCATCTACGTCGGTCAAATTCATTATATGCTTAACATTATATCCAGCATAAAGCAGAGCTCGCTTTAAAGTATCCGCGAATATATAGGCGCGATAGTTGCCGATGTGAGGGAAGTTGTAGACCGTAGGCCCACAGGAATATACCCGGACCTCCTTTTCGTCTATTGGTGTGAATTCTTCCTTTGTGCGCGTGAGGGTGTTATAGAATTGCATTGTCCTTAAATTCATTGCGGTATATCGAAATGAGTGTATATAGCAAGCTGACCGACAGGGGTCCTATGAGAATTCCTACCGGACCCAAGAAGGCAATGCCCCCGAGAACCGAAAACAAAATTAAGAGCGGAGGAATGTTTATCTTCGTACCTACAATGTAAGGTGACAAGAAGTTGTCTATTAACCCCACGGCTACCGTAGCCCAAGCCAAGAGTCCAACAGCAGAAACACTGTCGCCAGAGTTAAAAAGGTAAATTATAGCTGGCACAGAGACGAGCGCGGTCCCGATGGAGGGAATCATTGCGCAAACTGCTGCCACGACGCCCCAGAGCGCCGGATTAGGAATTCCGAAAATCCAGAGACCGATACCCATCATTGTTCCCTGAATTAAAGCTATAAAAAGTGAGCCTTTAATGACGCCGTTTACGGCGCGAGCAAGTCGGCGCATTATCTTCTCATCATCCTTGTCGGCGAGCGGGGAGAGGATAACTGCGGCCCTTCGCCAGCGAGCTCCGTCCTTCAAGAAGTAGAATATTATCAAGAGCATCAGGATAAAGGAGAAGAAAGCAGAAACTGTGGCACTGAAAATTTTCGTAATGTTACTTGCGAGATAGGACACGAAGCTTGTTGCCTTTTCGTTAATGTCGAAGTTTACGCCCGGGGGAAGAATTTTATTTACAGTATTGTCTACTGAAGCCATAAAGGGTTTCAAGCCTTCGTTTTCCACTACGACGTGGTATACGTCTTGGCTCTGGTTTAATACCAGGACGCCGATACCTAAAAGCGGGCCACAGAGGATTACTACAAAGATAAGCACGGTCGCGAGGGAGGAAAACCAGCTCGGCAACTTCCTTCTCTCAAACCATTCATAAATAGGATGAAGGACAATTGAAAAAGATATACCTAAAATGATGGTTATCCAGAAAGGCCGGAAGATAAAGAAGGTGAAAACAAGCGTTGCTAAAAGGAGCCCGAAGAAAAAGTATTTCTCTATGGTTTTGGGTTGCATAGGTATATTGTAGCAAACCCTTGCCTTTTTAAGCAATTTTTTGTAATATAAGCCGGTATGACTAAAGACGAATTTGCAGTAATCCAAACAGGGGGCAAACAATACAAGGTCTCAACTGGAGGCGTCCTTTCGATTGAAAAAATCAAAACAAAAGGAACTGAGTACAAAAAAGGGGATAAAGTCTCCTTCGACAAGGTGCTCCTCGTAGATGACGGCAAGGACACCACCATAGGTACGCCTTATATTACAGGTGCCAAGGTAGATGCAGAAATCGTTGAAATTGGCCGAGCTCGAAAAATCTTGGTTGTTAAATATAAGCAAAAGTCCCGCTATCTACGCCGCAACGGCCACCGCCAGCCATTCTTCAAAGTGAAGATTACTTCGATAAAATAAACACACTAAAAAATCCGCATAATGCGGATTTTTTACTTGTTCACGGACTTATAGATTTTAAGAACGTAGTTGTGTATGACTTTGTTATTACTTAAGAGAAAATTATCGTTTAAATAGCCTATTTCTTTTTTACCATTTAAATCTGTAAGTACTGCGCCAGCTTCAAGTGCGATAAGTTTACCTGCAGCGTAATCGTAGATGGGGCAACCAGGGTCGGTAATCATAGACTCAATTTTTCCAGAAGCTAACAAGCAATAGTCATTGGCCATCGACCAATTCAGTGCTAATCGTTTGTGGGGGTGATTAATAAAAGCGGTAAGAATTTTTGCAAGATAGGAACGAGAAGTTTTGTACCCACAAGAGTAGGCTATTGTAATTTTATTTTTATTCCTTATGCCGCTAGCCCTGATTTTTTTATTATTAAGCCAAGCGCCTTTCCCTTTTTCTGCGTAGAAGGTTTGTTTAAGGATAGGTTGATATATAATTCCCGCTACTGGAGTGTCTTTATAAAGTAATCCGATAGATACAGAAAAATTAGGAATTCCAAGAAGAAAATTATTTGTACCGTCGAGTGGATCTACCACGATAGTGTAAGCAGACCCATTGTCGGTTTTGCCTTCTTCCTCGGCGTGGATGTTGTATTTCGGAAATTCTTTTTTAAGTACTTTTAAGATGGCTTTTTCCGAGCCCAGGTCGGCTTCGGTTTGGAAATCCCAGAGGGTGGATTTCTCTACTGGGTTCAAAGTTTTGCCGAAATATTTCCGCAGGACACGGCCACCTGAATGTGCTGCTCTTATTAAATTTTCTTTGTCTTTTTTAGTCATAAATTATTGTCTGTTTCGCAGGGCGTTACGTAGTGTGTCGTTGTCGGAGTATTCGAGCTCGGTGCCGGTGGACAGGCCTTTGCCTAGGGAAGAAATTTTAATCGCGAGCGGTTTCACTAGTGATTCTAGTTCCTCGCGTACGTAAGTATCCGTGTGGTCGCCTTGAGGGCTCACAGAGAAAGCGAGGATGACTTCCTTGAGTCCGTTCTTGTTTTCTTTCTCGATTTTTTTCTTGAGTTCCTCTATGCGAATCCGACTCTTGGTTGTTTTCTCGACAATGGGGACGAGTCCGCCTAGGATGAAATATTTTCCTTGGTATGTTCGGCTCTTTTTCACGCTTTCGAGGTCTGAATCTTTTTCGACAACAAGTAAGGTAGAGGAGTCGGTTTGTGAACTTGCGCAGATGTCGCAGACAGAAGAAGAGTTGTGCTCTATTTTAATAAAAAAACGGAAACACTCCCGGCACTGAGCCACTTCTTTTTTAACTTCTAAAATAAGCTTCGATAAATTGTCCGCGTAGGTCCCGTTCCTAGACATTAGAAAATACACGAACCTACGAGCTTGGCGCTCGCCAATGCCCGGGAACTCTTTGAAGACTTCAGCCAGCTTGTCTATGACATCCATTCGGTTATTTTACCATATTTAAAACTCGTCCAGTTCACCGCCAATTTTCGAAGGGGCGAAGTCCGAGAGGCTGCTCTTTTCCAAGTTGAGGAAAGTGGTGGTCTTCTCGTCGAAGTAAAGGTCGACTTTGCCAGTAGGGCCATTTCGATGTTTTTCAATTAGAATTTCCGCTATGTTTGTTTTCTCAGATTCGTCCTTACCCTTATCTTCTCGGTGGATAAACATAACGACATCGGCGTCCTGTTCGATAGAGCCGGAGTCGCGCAAGTCTGAGAGGCGAGGCTTACCGCCACGGGATTCTACGGCACGTGAGAGCTGGGAGAGCGCCAAAACCGGCACGTCGAGTTCCTTGGCGAGGCTTTTGAGCGAACGAGAAATTTCCGTCACCTGGTTCACCATTGAGTCGTAATTTTTAGAAGTGGTCATAAGTTGCAAGTAGTCGACGACAATTAAATCTAGACCTTTTTCAGCTTTGAGGCGGCGAGCCAGCGCTTTCATTCTGACGATAGAATTACCCGGCTGGTCATCTATGAAAATTTGCGCCTTGGCGAGCTTGTCGAGCGAGTCGCGGAGTTGTGAGAATTCTCGGTCCGACGAAAGTCTGCCAGTACGGAGATTCCAGGCATTCACGCGGGATTCTGCGGAGAGCATACGGTCTACTAGTTGCTGTGAGGACATTTCGAGTGAGAAAATTAAAACGGATTTACCATGAAGTACGCCGGACATACGTGCCATATCGAGGGCGAGCGTAGTCTTACCCATGGAAGGACGAGCGGCAAGAATAATCAAATCGGAATTTTGAAGTCCGGAGAGCATATTATCCAAATCTTTAAATCCAGTTGGAAGCCCTCGAAGCATTCCGCGGTTCTCGTGAAGTTTTTCGAGGCGCTCGTAAGCTTCAGGGAGAGCGTCTTTCAAGTTGACGAATTTCTGGTTTTTCGGAGATGAAACAACACTGAAAATTCTTTTCTCTGCGGCGTCTAGGATATCGTCCATTTTATCGTCGCCTTCTTCGAACGCTAGCTCAGAAACATAGTCGGCAGCTTCAATCAAACTTCTTAGCACATATTTCTTTTGGACAATGTCTGCATAGTGCTTGACGTTGTGTGAAGAAGGAACGATGTTTACAATTTCGGCGAGGTATTTGTTGCCGCCGACAGCGTTCAGAAGCTTTTGTTCACTAAGTTTAGTTGAAAGAGAAAGCATATCTATTGGCTCATTTTTCGCCGCAAGATCAAGCATCGCCCGGAAAATCATTTTATGCTTGTCTACATAGAAAGAATCGGGAGTTATCATATCCTCGACTTCGTGTACGGCGTCCTTGCGGAGCATAAGCGAACCTAGTACCGCTTGTTCTGAGGGTATGCTCTGGGGTGGGATGCGGACATTTGTTTTTCGAGTATTACGATTGGGGGTGTTTTGAGTCACCGGGTTATTCTAGCACGGGTGCCGCATTAGGAAAGGGGGATGAGTGCGTAAGGGTGTTATTAAAATGGGGAGAACTATGATAATATTTATATATGTCAAAAAAGGTATTTTTATCGGGCGTCCAGCCCTCAGGGAAGCCCCATATTGGAAATTATTTCGGGGCTATGAAGCAGTTCGTTGAGCTGCAAGGCGAATATGGAGGATTTATTATAATTGTTGACTACCATGCCCTGCACTCGCTTCGAAATGCCAAGGAAATGCAAGAAAACATCGTGGCTGTTCTTCTAGATTTCTTGGCTATTGGTCTTGATCCAAAGAAAGTTACAATTTTTAAACAAAGCGACGTCAGCGAGCACACCGAGCTCACTTGGATTTTCGACACGATTACGACGATGCCGTACCTTATGAGGGCGCACGCCTTCAAGGACGCAGAAGCAAAGAATAAAGAAATAGATGTGGGAACATTTAACTATCCTGTGCTTATGGCAACAGACATTTTGCTTTACAGTCCTGACTTGGTGCCGGTGGGCGCTGACCAAAAACAACACGTGGAAATTTGCCGCGACATTGCTATGAAGTTCAACAACACTTACGGCGAAACGTTTAAGTTACCAGAGCCGTTCATTAAAAAGAATGTGGCCGTGGTGCCAGGCACTGATGGAAGGAAAATGAGCAAGAGCTACGGTAATACAATTCCACTTTTTGCCGAGTACGAAGAAATTAAAAAAGCGGTAATGGCTATAGTTACGGATTCCGGAGGTGGTATTCCTGCGAACGTATTTGCCATCCACAAGCTCGTTCGTTCCGAGGACGAACTTAAAAAAATTTACGAAGAAAAGGCTGGCAAGTACAAAGAGTTGAAGGAGCTTCTAGTCGAAGACTTAGAGAAATTTATCGCGCCTCTTCGTGAACGAAGGAAAGAATTGGCAAAGGATATACCCGCAGCTCTGGCAATTTTGAAGAAAGGAGGTGAAGAAGCGAAGAAAATTGCTGCCGCCAAGATGCACGAAGTGCGGGAGAAAATTGGCGTTAATGTGTACTAATTCAAATATATGAAATTTTTTATTGATACAGCCAACATTGCCGAAATTAAGGAAGCGAATGATTTGGGGATTTTAGACGGCGTGACTACGAACCCGAGCCTGATGGCTAGAGAAGGTATCGCCGGCACTGAAAACATAAAGAAACACTATCTGGAAATTTCTAAAATTGTAGAGGGGGATGTTAGCGCAGAAGTTATCGCAACTGATTTCGAGGGTATGATTCGCGAGGGCAGAGAGCTTGCGAAACTTAATAAGAATATCGTGGTCAAGATTCCTATGATAAAAGAGGGTATAAAAGCCATAAAATATCTTTCTGACAGAGGAATAAAAACAAACTGCACACTGGTTTTTAGTGCAGGACAGGCATTGCTTGCGGCCAAGGCGGGAGCCACTTACGTGTCGCCTTTTATCGGACGATTGGATGACATTGGAGAGAGTGGTGTTCTTCTCATTGAACAGATTGTGAAAATTTTTAAAAATTATAATTATAAGACCCAAGTTCTTGCAGCATCAATTAGAAGCACTTCACACATAGAGCAATGCGCAGCTCTCGGCGCGGACGTTATTACGAGCCCACTTAAATCTATTCTCGACTTGGTCAAGCATCCACTAACCGATGCCGGACTTGAGAAATTTTTAGCAGACTACAAAAAGGGAAATAAGTAGTTTTCCACAGGGGTATTGCGTTATTGTAAATATGGGCTATAATATTTTAGTGATTAAAAACAGTGCACAAATTAACAGCTTTTTCTTTTTTAGCTTTACCAAAGCTCGAGAGCTGATTTTTGCGCTGTAAACACTAAAAAGAAACTTACAACCTAAAAACCGGCTCTCGAGCAATCGAAGCCGGTTTTTCCTTTTGCGCGTGCAAGAGGAAGGGTATGGGAATTACCTTAACATCCATAACTCGCGAAGGGTTGGGTTCTGCTTTTACACGGACATTGATCTTTAACAAATGAAATTGTTCATTTGGAGTAAATCTCAATAAAAGGAGACGCGCGCATGGCTAAACACAGATGGAACAAGTGGCAAGTTGTAGAGCTCTCGTCAAGCACAGATCTCTCGTGCGGGTGCAGTGCTTTCGACGAGCCTGATGGTTTCCACGGGGAAATCGTCGGGGGGTTCCCGGGGTTCGAAGCAAATGAGCGTTATGTTCCCGGGTGGCGCGGCAACCGTGTTATGCGCCGCTACCGCGACGGCACGATGCGGCATGCACGCTGTGGACGCGTAAGCAATCCGATCTAGGTTCTTTGCGCCAAGCCTGCCGGCGTAATTGGCAAGCACATCACAGAATTAAGGGGCAGTCTCATATCATCGAGACGTAAGACCCCTTTTTATCTTGCCTGATTGCAAAATTTTTAAGAGCTCGGTATACTCAAATCAAGAATTTTTATGAAAAAAATGCATCTATTAAAAATTCCGCCCTCGGCTACCATTGCGATTAACGGAATTGCTCTCGAGAAAATACGTGCGGGTGAAAAAATCTACAATCTAAGTGCCGGGGAGCCGATGGTGCCTGCGCCCGAAGTTGCAACCCGTGCTTTCGTGAATGCTTTCAAAGAAGAAAAAACGCATTACCCTTCGGTGGCTGGTGTTGGCGAACTTCGCGAAGCGGCAGCGCGCTGGATGAATAGCCGCTACGGTTCGGATGTTAAAAAAGAAAATGCGATGGTGGTGAGCGGGGGAAAGTTCGGGCTCTTTATTTTGCTTCAGGCACTGCTTCGCCCCGGAGACGAAGTTTTAATCCCGGCGCCTTGCTGGGTGTCGTACCCTGGTATGGTGCGACTTTTCAAAGGGTTGCCGAAAATAATAAACACAAGCGAAAAGTCGGATTGGAAAATTACCGCCGAAGACCTTAAGAAAAGTTTCAGTAAAAAAAGTAAAATACTAATTTTAAACAATGCCGGAAATCCGACTGGGGCGCTCTATAGCTCGAAGGAAATTGCGGACATTATGACGGCTGCCGAGAAACTGGGACTCTTTGTAATTTCCGATGAAGTTTACAGCGGACTTGTTTACGACAATAAATCTTTTGCATCTTGCGCTCTGCCTGGCAAATTTCCTAAAAATTTAGCAATAGTGGAAAGTTGCTCCAAGAGCTTCGCCATGACGGGCTTTAGGCTCGGATTCGTTTTTACTAATAAAGAAATTATGGACACGCTCTCGAGCCTTGCCAGCCAGAGTACGAGCGGGGCGACTACTATGTGCCAGTACGCTGCCTTGCCAGTGCTTAAAGACGCTGCAAATATAACCCGTAAGGTAAACGAAGCAATGAAGAAGCGTCGCGATGTATTCGTATCAGAATTTAATAAAACTTTTAAGACCAATATTTCTGCGCCCCAAGCGGGACTGTATGCCTTCGTTTCACTTAAATCTCTCGGCTGGGCAGGTAAGAACTCTGCGGAATTTTGTACTTTGGCTATAGAAAAAGGTGGGGTTGCTACGGTACCGGGAAGTGCCTTCGGCAAAGAGGGTTATGTGCGTTTTTCCTTCGGTGAGCGGGAGCAAGTTCTAGTCGAAGGCATCCACGTACTTTCGAAATTTATTAAAAATTATAAAAAGAAAATATGAAAGAAACCGGGCTGAAGGCAAAGAATGCGAATTTAAAAAAATTAAAACTCCATAACGCCGAAGTGGCACATTGGAATTTGAAACCTGAGGAACTAGTAGAAAAAACAGTGAAGCGCGGCGAAGGGCGGGTGGCCGACAACGGCGCGGTAGTCGTGGACACCGGAGAATTCAAAGGCCGGTCGCCTAAGGACAAATTTGTGGTGTATGACGAGACGACCCGGGATTCGGTATGGTGGGGTGATGTCAATCATAAATTTGATGAAAATATTTTTGAATCTCTATATGAACGCGTCACAGCCCATTTATCAAAAGGTGAAATTTTTGTGCGCGATGCGCAGGTTTGCGTAGACCCGCAATGTCGAACGAAGGTCAGAATAATTACCGAATCGCCGTGGCAGGATTTGTTTGTACATAATTTATTCTTGAGACCGTCTGAGGAAGAAGTACTTAACACCGAAGATGGAGACTGGTCGGTTGTGGCGGCCCCAACTTTTAAGGCAGATCCACTCATCGATGGAACTAGGCAACACAATTTTACAATTATAAACTTTGCTAAGAAAATAATTTTAATCGGTGGTTCTGCATATGCCGGTGAGATAAAGAAAAGCGTGTTTTCGGTGCTGAATTATGTCTTGCCTAAAAAGCATAATGTCCTAACAATCCACTCTTCCGCCAATGTCGGTAAAGACGGCGACACAGCTCTCTTTTTCGGTCTTTCGGGCACTGGGAAAACAACACTTTCTGCTGATCATTCACGAGAATTAATAGGAGACGACGAGCACGGCTGGTCAGACAAAGGAGTTTTCAATTTTGAGGGCGGATGCTATGCCAAATGCGTCAATCTTTCACAAGAACACGAACCGCAAATTTGGAATGCAATCAAGGACGGCGCAGTCGTTGAAAATGCAATGTTTTTAGATGGCACGGATACAATTAACTTTGCCGATGTGAGTAAGACGGAAAATACTCGCGTCGCTTACCCGATACATTACATCCAAAGTGCCCGCGAGATTTCCGAAGGCGGAATTCCGAAAAATATTTTTTTCCTTACCTGTGATGCGAGTGGAGTATTACCACCTATTTCTAAGCTTGATATTGGACAAGCTATGTACCATTTTCTGTCAGGCTATACCGCCAAGGTTGCCGGTACAGAAGTGGGCGTTGTTGAGCCGGAGCTAGTGTTCTCAGCGTGTTTCGGTAAAGCATTCTTGCCCCTGCATCCCGCTCGCTACGCGGAATTGTTGGGCAAGAAATTAAAAGAGCATACCGACATAAATGTCTGGCTGGTTAACACAGGTTGGTCTGGAGGCGCTTATGGTACCGGACAGAGAATAAAGTTGTCTTTCACTCGCGCCATTATTCGTGCGGCGCTAGATGATAAATTAAGCAATGTAGAGTACGACACCTTACCGGTTTTTAATTTAAAATTTCCTAAAACTTGTCCAGATGTTCCGAAAGAAATCATGAATCCCAGAAATACCTGGGAGAATAAAGCTGCATACGACACCGAACTTGATAGGCTGGCGCGAGCCTTCAATAATAATTTCGAGATGTATGAGTCGAATATAAGTGAGGAAATTCTAGTAGCCGCTCCTAAGCCACAATCAGCTTAGTTGGCCTAGTTTACTTTTTGTGATAGAATACTTGCAACATGGCGCCGGCCACACAAATCAATTTAAACCCTTATCCGCTTAAGCTATATGGCTCTGCCAGCGGTACTAACCAAGCCCTCGCTAAAGAGGTGGCTAAGCTTTTGAAAACCAAGCTTGCGCCTTCCAACTACAAAGTATTTCAAAATGGGGAATTCATAGTTCACCACACTGAGTCGGTGCGAGATCGAGATGTTTACATTATTTTGCAACCCAGGTTCGACTCAAAAGAAGAGCTAGCCTTCGACATCGATGAATGTGAATCAATGGTCTTTGCTTTGCGCCAAGGAGAGCCTTCCAGAATTACCGTAGTAATGCCGTCCTTGCCCTACGCTCGTCAGGACAAACCTTCCAATCACCGCGAGCCTGTTCTGGTTCAGAAAGTTCCAATGAGGATGCAAATGGCCGGCGCGAACCGATTAGTGGTTTTGCGTCTTCACAATCCTTCGAGCTACAACGCCCATCCGCTTACTATTCCGGTAGTGGACGTGAACGTCAATGATTTGTTAATTAAGCACATTAAGGCAAAGAAATTTGATTTAAAAACTTTCAAAATTGTCGCCCCCGATTTAGGTGCGGCGCCTTCTTGTCGCAAACTCGCACAACAGCTGGGTATTCCGGAAAATATCATTATTGTAAACAAATTTCGTGATCCGAAGAAGACCAACTACGCCGAAGTGATGGAAGTTATCGGAGACGCCAAGGGTTTCAATTGTATTATTCCTGACGATATGGCCGACACGTGCGGCACGGCAATCAAAGCCTTGCATGCGCTTAAGGCTAACGGTGCAAAAGACGTATATTTCACGGCGACCCACGCGGTTCTCTCGGGCGACGCGGTGAAAAATTTAAATGAAGCGCCCTTTAAAGGCATTTGGTTTGGTGACACATGCTTGCGTGAAACTGACCGAAAAGCTATTAAGAATTTAGAAGTTATACATACAGGTAAACTTCTGGCAATGATAATAGACAATTTACATAACGGTGCGTCGGTCACAGAGCTCTGGCATACGGGAGCTTAAATTTCCCGAATATTTAAATATCAAATGAAAAAGCGCATTGCCTTGATAATTTTGGATGGTTGGGGCTATCGAGAGGCAAAAGAGCATAACGCCATTGCGTCAGCTAGTACGCCATTTTTTGATTACTTGTGGAAAAATTTCCCGCATACACTTCTTGAGGCGAGCGGGGAACACGTCGGTCTCCTGCCTGGGGTAATAGGGAACAGCGAGGTGGGACATATGACCATAGGGGCGGGCCGTATCATCGCTACCGACCTTGTTCGTATAGGCAAGGCGATTTCGAGTACTGACTATGCTAAAGTGGACGCTTTTCATAAACTTTTCAAGCACGTTAAAGACCACAAATCGGTACTCCACGTTATGGGACTTTTGAGCCCCATAGGAGTTCATAGTCATCAAGAACATCTCCACGAATTTTTAAAATTGGCAAAAAGAGAAGGGGTGCAGAAAATTATTATTCACGCTTTCACTGATGGCCGTGACAGCCCGCCACAATCAGGAGGAGAATTTCTGGCAAATCTTGAAAATTTATTAGAAGAATTGGGTACTGGACACATTGCCTCAATATCTGGGCGTTACTACGCTATGGACCGCGACAAAAATTGGGACAGGACTGAAGTTGTGCTTGCCGCAGTTTTCGTAAGTCAGGGGGAAAATCAAAAAGGCAAGAAACCTTCCGAAGCTTTGCTCGAAAAGTATGAAAGCGGAATTCAGGACGAGCATTTGGAGCCGCTTATTTTCCCGGATTCTTCCGGCAAAGTTTACAAAGTTGAAAAAAATGATGGCATATTCTTTTTTAATTTTCGAAACGACCGTACCCGCCAGCTTTGCTATAAAATAAATGAAAAAGCTAAAGAACAGAACGTTCTGCTCACGACGATGACCGAATACGCTCCGGACCTCGAGAGTTTGGTTGCGTTTCCAAGATTAAAAATTGAAGATACCTTGGCTGAAGCTGTAGCGCGTGCTGGAAGGAGCCAGGTGCACATCGCCGAAACTGAAAAGTATGCCCACGTAACATATTTTTTCAACGGCGAGCGTAAAGAATTGCATCCAAAAGAGGAACATATATTAATTGAGAGCCGCAAAGACGTGAAAACCCATAACCAGGCTCCCGAAATGATGGCTAAAGAAATAGCCGACGCCGCAATCAAAAGTATTGACGCCGGTGCGGACCTGCTCGTCATTAACTTTGCGAACGCTGATATGGTGGGGCATACGGCGGATTTCGCAGCCACAAAAAAAGCAGTAGAGACTATTGACCGCGAACTAAAAAGAATAGTAGGGACACTCGAGAAGCAAGGTGGCGTTGCGGTTATTACCGCAGACCACGGCAACGCGGAAATAAATGTCGAGCAATCAACGGGGAGTATGCATACAGCCCATACGCTTTCTAAAGTTCCGGCCCTTATCACTCTGAAGGGGCTAGAATTGCATAGCGGTAGTCTGGCTGATGTCGCCCCGACGGTGCTTACGCTTATGGATATTCCTGTGCCAGAAAGTATGACTGGCCACAAATTATTTTAAAACAAACGCACTGTTTTTATTTCGGTTTTATGTTAAACTTCTTTTGATATGAAAAATCGAATTTATATAAAGGATTTAAAGGAAAATATAGGCCAAGAAATAAATATTGCCGGCTGGGTGGATGTCCGCCGAGACCAGGGAAAGATGGTATTTTTTGATATGCGAGATATGAGCGGGAAAGTACAATGCGTGACCCTCCCTGTGCATGCTGATGCAATTCTCCAAGCGAAAGAGATTCGTCCAGAATGGGTTGTTGGAGTTTCGGGTATTGTAAAAGCTCGCAATGACAAAAATGCAGAAAAGGGTGGAGGTGTTGAAATTGAAGTTACAAACATCGAAGTATTCAACAAAGCGGAGACTCCGAACATTGATATTACCAATGATGGTTACGAAATAGGCGAGGAACACAGATTGAAATACAGATATTTGGATTTGCGCCGAGCCAGGATGCAGAAAAATATTCGCAACCGACATAAAGTTGTGAAGTTTATTCGGGACGCCCTCGACAAAGAAAACTTTATAGAAATAGAAACTCCGATACTGTCGAAATCCACCGCAGAAGGGGCCCGGGATTTCATTGTGCCTTCGCGCCTAGATCAAGGTAAGTTTTATGCATTACCCCAAGCGCCACAGCAATATAAACAGCTATTTATGGCGTCAGGAATGGAAAGATATTTTCAAATGGCGAAATGTATGCGCGATGAGGACCTACGTGGGGACAGACAGCCGGAATTTACTCAGCTTGATATGGAAATGAGTTTCGTGGACAGGGAAGATGTAATGGCGCTCAACGAAAAGCTTTTAATCGAGATAGTACAGAACCTCTACCCGGAGAAGAAAATTCAAGAAATTCCATTTCCGAGAATTTCGTACAAGGAAGCTATGGAAAAATACGGCACCGACCGACCCGACGTACGCAATGACAAAGATGATAAAAATTTGTTAGCGTTTTGCTGGGTGATAGACTTTCCTTTCTTCGAAAGAACAGATAATTCCGACAACCCGACGGCAGAGGGTGAATGGACATTTACCCACAATCCTTTTTCAGCTGCTCAGCCACAATTCGCGGAAGATTTATTGAATAAAAAAAATATTGCCGAAATTTTAACCAACCAATACGACATTGTGCTAAACGGGTATGAGATAGGTGGGGGAAGTATCAGGAATCACAAGCCCGAAGCGTTACTCGCGGTGTATGAGATAATGGGTGTTCCTCAAGAACAAGTTGAAAAGAATTTATTTTATATGCTCGAAGCGTTTCGAGCCGGGACTCCTCCACACGGAGGAATTGCCTGGGGCTTCGACCGCTTGATGATGATTCTCGAAAACGAACCAAACATTCGCGAAGTAATGGCCTTTCCAAAAAACGGCGAGGGTAAAGATTTGATGATGAGCTCTCCGTCAGAAGTTCCTGACAAACAGCTCAAAGAACTTGGTATTAAACTAGGTAAGTAATGAATTACGTAATTTCAGGTCAAGTTTTGAAAGGGGATAGCTATGGGAGAAAGATAGGTTTTCCTACAGTAAATTTAAAGACTGAGGCGAAGGATGTACCTCCTAACGGAGTTTATGCAGGAACAGGAACTCTAGAGGGGAAAACATATCGAGCAGGGATAGTAATAGGGCCCGGAGACAGAATTGAAGCGCATTTGATAGGTTATGACGGTGATGCCTATGGTAAAGAGGTGGTACTCCAGATAAATAAATTTTTACGAGAATTTAAAAAATTTGACACCGAAGAAGAGCTGATAGCTCAAATAAAAAAGGATTTAAAATACTGCTAATTAACCTCTTAAGTAAAACCATGAACTTTGATCGACCACCTCTTGAACAAAGAGCAGGAATAAGGGTGCAAAGAAAAACCGTCGAGGATAGCATGGCAACTTTGCCAGCTATTGGTCAAGATGGGCGGAACATAGAAAGAGTCGCTGTCGTAAGACTCGAGACAGGAAAAGAAACAATTTTGAAATTATCTGCTTCCGATATTCTCATTCGGGAAGGCTGGCAACCGACGCAAGTGAAAAATGCCCAGAAGGGGACAGTGCTAATGAATATTCACGGCAACGAAATGTATGTCGTTACGAGTGTTGATAGAAATAAATTACGAGTGGTAAAGCTAGAAAAAAATGGCGAACCAGGGGAGTTGACAGGCGAAATTCATCTTGAGCCGAGAAACGTAAAAGCGCACGAATATTTTTATCAAGTTAACGACAGTGTTGGCTATAAGAAAAAAATAAAAATTTACGACCTTGCGTTTAAAGATCGATCCCCCGAAACTTCGGAATTAATCGATGACCTAATATCAGCATTACCTTCGCAATTTTTGGATTGCGTGAGTGAAATTCGCATCGAAAGAGAGGCGCAAGATAGGGCGGGGGTAGCGAGAAGCGAAGGATCATTATTTGCTAAAAAAGAAATACTCATTTTGTATGTAGATTCGGATATTGTAAGCAAGCAAGAACTCTTGGAAACCTTTTATCATGAACTGGGGCATAATATAGCCAAATCTATCACTGGCAGCATACATCCGGGTCCGAAGTGGAGAAAGGCCATGGAGGAAGATGGTACAACAATGTCTGGGTATGCTAGCGAAAGAAGGTATAAGGATCTCAATGATCATGGTGAAGTTGAAGATATAGCCGAAGCAGCAAGGTTTTACTTTGCTTCGGATGGATCACGAGACGAGAAATACAAACAAATTTTAGAAGCATGTGCGAGCAGATTTAATCTTTTAGAAAAAGCAGGAGTTTACTTACAGAAAAATCGGGGTTTGGTTCAATCCTTAAAAAACACACTACGAAATGAAAAGCCCTTTTAAAACCCCCTGAGCTAATCCGGAGTTTTCATGTTTGGACTATATCAAGTATAATAACAAAATGAAAAATTATAAGGGTCCCATTTTTATAATCATCGCCGCGCTCTTGTGGGCCTTCGACGGGCTCATTCGTCAGCATCTCTACACGCTCCCGCCAATTACGATAATTTTCTTCGAACACCTAATAGGTCTACTGATCTTATCGCCATTTGTGTTGAAATATGTGTGGCAGACCAAGTTAACTTCGCGTGAATGGTGGCTCATTATCTTGATTGCAATTTTGAGTGGACTTTTCGGTACACTCTGGTTTACGACCGCGCTTGGCAAGGTTCACTTTATAACTATATCTGTCGTATTTTTACTGCAAAAACTTCAGCCGATATTTGCCATCACTACTGCTCGCATCTTTTTGAAAGAAAAATTGGATAAAAGATATATCAAATGGGCGGTGCTTGCACTTCTAGCCGCCTATTTTGTCACTTTCCCGAACGGCGTCGTGAATCTGGAGACAGGCGAGGGGACAGCTATCGCAGCGTTCTACGCTCTCGGCGCAGCATTTGCCTGGGGTTCATCCACTACGTTTTCTAAAATGCTTTTGGGGCGAGTGGACTTCAAGGTTGGTACTTTTTATCGATTTTTAATCACCTTGATAATTTCCTTGCCGTTGTTGGTCTGGTTTGGGCGAACAGGGGAATCATTTTCAGTGCCGAATGTATCGCAGTTTGGATTCCTGGCACTTATTGCTATTTCGACCGGAATGGTAGCACTCCTGATTTATTACAAAGGTCTGGCGAAAACTCCCGTGCATATTTCTACTATTCTTGAGCTCACTTTTCCTTTCGTGGCAATCCTTTTGGATTTTGCGATAAATCACACCGTACTTTCTTTGTCACAATGGGTCGCGGCTATCGTCTTAGTATTTAGTATATATAAAATTGCTAAGTTAAGAGAAAATCTAAATGTCTAACGAGAAAGAAAAAAATTTGCTAAATAAAAAATGTGTGCCGTGCGAAGGCGGAGCCCTACCACTCGATAAGGAGGAGGCGGAGAAGTATATGCATATGGTCTCCGGCTGGGAACTGTCAGAGGACGGGAAAGAAATAATAAAGAAATATAAATTCCAGGATTTTATCGGCGCAATAAACTTCGTCAACCACGTTGCCGAGATTGCGGAAGCTGAAGGACATCATCCAGACATAAAAATAAAATATAATAAAGTGAAATTAATCCTTTCTACGCATGCCATCGGCGGTCTCTCCGAAAACGACTTCATCCTCGCCGCCAAAGTAGACGCAAGTAAATAAAAAAAGGGCGTAGTAGTTGTCTTCCAAACTTGCTACGTCCTCTTTTGCGCTCGTCAGGCGCGATGTTTTTATTTGTACTTCCTCGAACTGGTCCAGACATAGTCGCATCTTCCGCACCAGCTTTTTTCTTCATATGGGTAACCTTTGTGGCATTGCTGTTTCGACTGGCAAGTAATGGTCGCGATAAATCTCCAGTTCCCACACTTAGGGCAAACGATTACAGTCTCTCCATTTTTATTTTTCCACACTAACTCATTACTTTCCCACATATGGTCCTCCTTTATTGGTAAAACAAAAACGGCAGTAGGTTCGCACCTCGTTTCGCTGCCTGTCGATGCTGTCCTCCATGCGCGGGTAAACCCACTCATGCTCATGTGCGCGAGATTTCGCACACCAATTCTGGGTGCGTTCCCTGACTGCGTCCCCGAGAATCTGCTCTGCGAGTGCCCCCCAGCAATGATTGTGATTTTGAATGGGGGCGAGCAGCTCCTCGCGTTCTAACTCTGAGAGAATGTACACTTCGGCGGGGTTTGACATCTGACCTCCTTGTCAAAGAACAAAATCGTCTGCGTTTTAGGGTAAACGCAAAACCCCTTCCACGACGGAAGGGGTTAAGTTCGAAATAGAATAAATTACGAGCTCAAACGCAACCCTTTCCGTTGTGGGGAAGAGTTGTTGTGGTGACTTGTCCTGAGCGATGTCGAAGGAAGGCGTGAAATTACTAAGCGATAGCCGCCGAGAGAGCCATTGAGCCACTTGGCAATGCGGGCGATGGTAGCAGAAGAGAGACCCGTAGATTCACTTATGGCATTGTACTGCACATCGCGAGAGAGCAAACGAGCGGCTTCAAGACGACTAGCGAATTCTTTTATTTCCGCGGGAGTTAGAAGGTCACGAAGAAAACGCTTGGCTTCGTCGGGAGTCTCAAGCGCTAAAAGTGCCTCCACGAGCTGTTTGCCGGTTTTTGTATTCCAGTCAGTATCTGTGCCAATTTCGGTCACCATTCTAACTGTCTTAACCTCTGCATTTTTATTCACACCTTTACTCATATCTCCACTTTAGCAAACTAAAGTACTTTAGTCAAGTAAAGTACCAAGCTCGGCTGTGGATAACTCATTACCCCGGGCTCGATATGATATAATTTAAGTGTGGACAAGCAAAATATAAGAAAAATCATTATTACTGGGGATGCGGGACGAGGTAAAACCACGTTGGCAGGCAAGCTTGAGAAAAAACTAGGCATACCGTATTTTTCTACCGACGACTTTTATTACGAAATAAAGTTTACGAAAATGCGTAGCCGGGAAGAGAGCCTGTCGAAGATTTCGAAAGTTTACGAGAGCGACAAGTGGATCGTGGAGGGCACGACCGAGTGGATGGTCGAGCCGGGCCTCGATGCGGCGGATGTGGTGATATTCCTTACCCACAAAAATATTTTTGCTCAGTGGCTCTATTTAATCAAAAGGCATTTCCATCGAGACAACGAAACCGTCGGTGGACTTTTCGAACTTATGCGTCATGTTTTCTATAAAAGGTATAGCATAGGCTATCGTAAAGGGTACCCGACAATTCACGAATTTATCTCGCCTCACAAAGAAAAGACGGTAACTCTCTCGTCTTTCAAAGAGATTCGTAATTTTATAAATTCGCTATAGTGATATAATCATTCTATGAACAGAGATTCCTTCCTCGTGGGGGTTAACGCGTTCGTTATAAAGGATAATAAAATACTTCTAGGGAAAAGGAAAAACAGCGCAGGGGAGGGCGAATGGGGACTTCCGGGTGGACATCTGGAGCACAATGAAGGAATGATACAAGCCGTCGCAAGGGAGCTTCTCGAAGAAACTGGATTAACCTGCGACTCTTTTACATTCTTAAATATGGGGCACGATTCTAGTGGTGATAAACACTATGTTCATGTCAGCTTTTTAGCTCAAAACATAGAAGGGGAGCCGAGCTTAATGGAGCCGGATAAATGTTATGGCTGGGAGTGGTTAGATTTAGATAAACTACCGGACAACATTTTCGATTCTCACAAGCGCCGCATCAAAGCATTTCTAGACAATCAAATTTTTATCGATTCAAAAACTCCGCAATAATTTCTCCATCTCTTTTCAGCCAGGCGATGTTGCCTTCGAGGCGTTCGAGCACTTGCTCGATGGAGCGCTTAGCGCCGGGGGCAGGGTGGGTCTTGAAAAATTTTCTTATATCAGCTAAATGCTTAGGCTCGGCACTGCCTCCTATAGCTTTCATTGCGCGGCCGAGCGTGAGGCCGCCTTCGCCATAGCGAGAGACCAGGGTTTTCCAATTCTTTTTCATAAAATTCCACCAAATATCTCGGCCCACGGAGTTCGCTCCGACTGAAGAGAGAATGCCTACAGTGTCCTGCGGACGAACGTTAGAGGACATAGCAAATTCGCAAGCTTGCAGCAAAAGATTTTCATTTTTAAAATCGCCTAGCGCCGAGCCCAAGCGATTCTTTTCTTCGTGGAGAGTTTCCTTTTTATATTTAGCAATAAATTGATTGAATTCTTTTACTCCTCCGTGGGTAGCCACAACGGAATAAACTGCGCCGCGAATATCAGGTGGGATGTTAGGAGAATTGAACTTCTTGCGAGCTTCTCTAATTATTTCTTTGTCTCCAGCTTGTCCCGCTTGATCAATAGCGAGCGAGCGGAGCAGGGCACCCGTATGATGCTCGTCTTTTTTCTTTGCCCAGCCCATCTTTTCTGCCAGTGAAGAAAAAAGTCGCATAGTGAAGACGGTTACCTTTTCGCTAACTGGTGTTTTCGCCAAGAGTTGGCGCAGGCGAGCAAGGCCGTTCGCAACCTCGAGCCAGACAGTGTAATTGTCCTCATTTTTATAGGCATCTAGAAATTCTAATGCGTCAGTAGTAGGTATTGTACCTGCCTCAGCTAAAGCAAAAAGATCTCGAATTATTCCTAGTCTGTCTCTGGAACTAAAATTTTTATTCTGTATTGGCTCATACAGCTTCTCTAGTAATTCTTTCGAGTACGCGGTTCTGTAAAATCCAGTTTCGCCAAAATTCAGTTTTATATAATTATGAAAACTAAACTTTTTGTCGGTACGAAATTTTTTAAGCTTAAAAATTCCTGAAGTTGGCTCGCCGTCGCTCGCCAAACCCCTTAAAAAGTTTGTTTTCATATTTTGGACGGAGATTTGCCAGATTGTTTTATCTTTTGCCTTTTTAGCAGATATAGGACTTGCAAAAAAGCGCTCTTGCGAGAGCCCAAGCGCGCTTACTCGCACTACTGGGTATCCCGGCTTGCCGGTCCAATTTTTCATCATTTTGGCTACGGGTTTACCCGAAACCTTTTCAAAAGCTTCCCAGAGATGAATTGTAGACGTGTTTTTATAGCTGTGCTTTTTCAAATAGTGACGCAGGCCGTCGCGGAAATTTCGCTCACCCAGGTAGCCTGCAAGCATACGAATGAGCGAAGCGCCCTTGGAATAAGATACTTCGTCAAAGATTTCGCCGATTTCGTCCGGGTGGTGGACTTCGACTTCTATCGGGTGAGTGCTGGCGAGAGCATCGAGGCGAAGGGAGCGGCCCATATCATCAGTCATAAATTGGGTCCAGATGTCCCACTTCGGGAAGAGTTTATCTACGGCCAAGTATTCGATATAGGAAGCGAAGCCTTCGTTGAGCCACAAGTGTGTCCACCATTCCATTGTTACAAGGTTACCGAACCATTGGTGCGCCAGCTCATGGGCGACGACAAGCGCGACCCATTGCTTGTTCCCGACGCTGGAGTGATGAGGGTCCACCAATAGCGCGCTTTCGCGATAAGTTATCGCGCCCCAGTTCTCCATTGCTCCGGAAGAAAAATCTGGGATGGCTATCATATCGAGTGTCGGGAGAGGAAACTTTATATCAAAATATTTTTCATAAAATTCCAAAGTTTTCACCGCGCAGTCGAGAGCAAAATGTGCTTGATGAGATTTCCCGTGAGTTGTCCAGACACGTACGGCACGGCCGCGAGATTTCTTTTCTACATATTCCAAATCTCCCACAATGAAGGCCAAAAGATAAGTAGACATTTTCGGTGTGGGCGCAAACTCAATAGTATCAAAGCCAGCCTCGTGCTCTTTGACTGATATCGGCAGGGTGTTCGAAATAGCGGTTTTGCCGCGGGGCACAACCAGAGACACGTGGAAGACAGCTTTCTGGGCTGGCTCATCAAAGCAGGGAAAAGCACGGCGGGCGTCGGTGGCTTCGAATTGGGTGGTAGCCATATGAAAAGCCTTTCCCCTCACATTATATTTACTTCTGTAAAATCCCCGCATTTTATCGTTAAGAATTCCCTGAAAAACTAAAGTTAGCTCGTATTTCCCCGGAGGGATAAGCTGAGGAAATGTGAAGGTTGCCGTATCGGATTTCTTATCGTAAGAAATTTTCCCAAATATTTTCTCATTCTTGATAGTTAAGTCTGCGGTTTCGATGTCTATCTCTTTACTGTGCAGGGTTATTGTTTTAGTTTTTTGTAAAACATTAACAGAAATGCTTTCTCGGCCGGAGAAGGTAAAATTCTCCAAGTCGGGCTTGAGTTCAAGTTTATATTTAGTCGGAATGACTTTTTTAGACAGGCGTACGGACTTATTTCTCATGATATTTTAGTATATCTTTTTCTGTAAAAAATGCTAATATATAAAGGTGGAAACGGATACATATCAAATAAAGGTCTCTGGTTTCGAGGGTCCGTTTGGGCTACTCCTTGACCTCATTGAGAAAAGGAAATTGCACATAAGTGATGTATCTCTGGCTGACGTCACAGAGGATTATTTGAAATATATGCGAGAGATTGGTGGCCTAAAGCCGGCTCAAGTATCGAGCTTTTTGGTTGTGGCGTCTACGCTCCTTTTAATTAAATCCAAATCATTGCTGCCGTCTTTACCCCTAACCTCTGACGAAGAAGGTGACATCAAGAGCTTGGAGGAACGGCTCCGGCTCTACGAACTTTTCACTAGACTCGGCGGCAACATTAAAACTACCTTTGGCAAGCAAATTATTTTTGCACCCGAGGAACGCCGGCAAGGCATTGTGGTTTTCTTACCCGACGAGCAAATCACGCGCGAGTCTATGATGGTTTTCGTTAAGGATGTTTTAGGTTCGATACCGAAGAAGACATTTATGCCGGGGGTGGAGGTAAGGAAGGTCATCAGCATCGAAGAAATGATTGAAAGCTTAAGTGGGCGCATACAGACTTCACTTAAAATGAGTTTCAGGGATTTACACGGTCAGGCTGGGACCAGCAAAGAAGAGAAGGTAGTTGTAATTGTGGGATTTCTTGCTATGCTTGAGCTGGTGAGGCAGGGGCTTATTGACGCCATTCAGGAAAGCCACAACGGCGATATTATTATGGAGAAAATGGCGGGGGGGCCCGTCCAAGAGACAGGAACAAACGAAGAGCTAACGACCGAAAACAATGAACAATAATTTAGAAACAAAAATTGAAGCGGTGCTTTTTTTCAAAGGCGAGCCGATAAATCTAAAGAAATTAGAAGTACTTTTGAAAGTTTCCAGGGAAGAAATTGCCGAGGCTATTATTGCGCTTAAAAGTAGCTTGTCGAACAGGGGAGTGGCGCTTGTAGAGAATGGAGATGAAATTACTCTCGGCACAACCCCCGAACTAAGCTCACTCATCGAAGACCTACAGAAAGAAGAACTCAATAAAGAATTATCCAAGGCTTCGCTCGAAACGCTTTCAATTATTCTCTATAGAGGTGGCGCCAGCCGAGCAGAGATTGATTATATTAGAGGTGTAAATTCAAGCTTTACCTTGCGGGCGCTTTCAGTTCGGGGCTTGGTTGAGAAAACGCTCGATCCTAAGGACAGCAGGCGATATATTTACAAACCAAGTTTCGAAATGCTTTCTTATATGGGTGTACGCTCGGTAGAAGAACTACCGGATTATTTTGGAGTAAATAATGAAATAGAAGTTGCCACAAAGAATCTCGAGGAAGAAACAAAGAAAGTGGCAGGAGAGGAGGCGAATTAAACTTTCTGATAATTTAAACCATTTAAGGTATGAAGGAATCACAAAATATCAATATGCCGGGACCGAATAGGGTTGTCGGAGGTAAAAAAAATACGGAGGCGAATCTACGGGAGTATGTTGCCGCCAAGATTCTCTTTAATCAAAAAATAGAAGAATACGAACGCCCAAAGACACTCGAAGAAAACAGTCTAGTGGAAGATATTTTAACAAGAATCCCCAATTTTATTTCGGAATACGGAGCGGAAGCGACTAAGGTTACTTTACCAAAACAAATTCATATGTTAGACGCTTCTGCTGCACACGAAGAAAGAGTTCAAGCATTTTTGGAAAAAGGCGTTCAAGGTGGGTATAATGAGCTAAACGGTAGAATAGAAGCACTATCAAATCCAGAAAATATTGTGGCGACTGCGAAGATTTTAGTTCACGAATTGATGCATGCCAATTCTTTCCAAAGCCTTACCGTAACCGCTGGGGTTGAGGCACAAAAACGAAGATTTGGGTTTTCTCTATATGATGGTAAAAATGCCCAAGAGAATCAAAATGCTTTTTTTGAATTTTTAAATGAGGCTATAACCGAAGAACTTGCAAAGAGATTCTGTGAAAGATTTTTATCAGAGATATCGGTAACCAATGAACAATTTAGTCGATACAGAAATAATAGAAAATCTGCATATATTTTTCCTGACATTACAAGGGTGGATCCTTTACAGGAATTAACTTCAGAATTAGAATGGACTGAAGCCAGATATTCTTACTATGATGAGCGTATGGTTTTAGTCTCCTTGATTCAAGTAATTTTTTTAAAAAATCCCCAGATGTTTAGAACGTACGAAGATGTATTTAAAATGTTTTCTAAAGCAATGTTTACCGGGAGATTGTTAGAGGTGGCACGCTTGATCGAAAAAACATTCGGTAAGGGCGCATTTAAAAAAATAGGAGAGCTAACTATGGAATCCGTTAACGAAAATAATACTGAAAAGTTTATCGAATTTCTCGACCAGCAAGAGTGGTCCTGAAAAAAAGAAAGGTAAACGCTACAGGCATTCAGGGCTAATTCCGAGTACGTAATCGTTTATGAGATTCATGCTTGCTGTGTTTTCGTCACCGGCAAAATCCGTTATATCTTTGTCCGTAACTAGAGTTTTGTACCTTTGTGTAAAATCCTTCGCCAAAGGCAGATAAGACCAGTGCCACTTTTCTTCATTGTAGCCGGTAGGGCGCTCTTGACCCTTGGCACTGTATGGCTGACAGAAGCCATAGGTGGAAGCATTCTTCACTAACCATTCGTACACTTTCTGCCCGGCTTCTGTCTGGAAATAAAAAGGAACAGTCATATTTATATCTATGTCCGTACCCCAGTGATGCCGAGAAGTACCTGGTACCGAGCTGTATTCCAATATTTTCTTAAATCTTTCTAAGCCATCAGGGGTACTCTCATTTAATCTCTTTCCGTCTACCAAGGTGACGCCCGTCCACTTGTCATCCCAAATCTTTTTCTGAGAATCGAAATTTCTAACAGCCGAAACAATCTCTAAGTCAACGTTTTCTTTTTTAGCGGCTTCGGCCATTCGGATAAAAGCTTCCAGGGTCTCTTTTCTCAAATATGTCGTGTATCCACTCATATTATATTCTGCCGGTATGGGCAAGAAGTCTCCTCTTTCGCTTGGCTCAAATTTACCCAAAAGATATATTCTCTCTTCGCCTTCCTTTTGGGCCTTCTGTTCTGCGAGCATTTTAAGATAAGCTTTCTCTTCTCTTTGTTTTTGCCTTAAATCGAGCAGTGAAGAAGTGATGATTGGTATCAAAAATAGAATTAGTACTATTAGTGGTAGAGCTTTTTTAAGATTGTTTTTGTCCACCAGAAGAGAATAACACATGGGTGCATTTTAATCAAAAAAGTTATATATTTAAGGGCAATGAGTATGGAAACTAACAACTTGAGAACTGCACAGAGTATAGCGCCTAAGGGCAAACTGGAATACTCAGCTGATTTTCGTAGGATGGTGGTCGATAACCCTGGCATACTCCGAAGGTTTAAGGAACTCGAAGCGCAGATAGGACCCAAGTCTGATTTTGGCGATGTGCTGGAAGGTCACGGGATAAAAATTACTCTTTTAAATGAGTCGGGGAATACAGGTAAAGTGGCCGACTGGAATCTTTCAAAATCGATACTTACTGTACCAGGGGATTATTTAAAGTTAGAAATCGGCGGACAAAAATTTTTCGTAAAAAGAGTATCAGGATTTAAAGAAGTAAGTATTTATGGTTACGAAGAAGTTCAGTCGATAAAGGCGGCTAAAAAAGCATTAGAAGGATTGGATAAAGTGGAGGTGATAGATTTCGAATTAGGATTCCAGGATGGCAAAACTACTTATTTCGTTTCCAAATGGCGGAATGCGGTTAATTTAGCTGCGCACTTAAGCTTCCTCGAGGACACCATCTACGACGATATTTTAGAAAATAGTGAACCAGCGGAACAGGCACGAAATATTCTTGTTCAAAGGATCGCAGAGATAAAACGTACTCTACACCCGTCGGGTTTTAAGGATGTTTTTCCTAATAATATGCTCTACGACGACAAAACGGATAAAATTTATGTTTTTGATGTTCACAAGACCTCAAAAGAAAAGAAGGTTTAAAAAATCCTATTCAAGTGCTATAATTTAAGAATGCTTTTGAACTTGATTAAAATATCCATTCCCACAGCGCTGGCGTTTTTCTTAGCGCTTTTTTTGACTCCGATTGCAACGCATTTTTTCTTTAAATACAAAATGTGGAAAAAATATTCCCGAAATTTGGATGCTCACGCTCTCGAATTCCATACTATTCACAACGAGGCCGAGGAGCTCAAGACGCCTAGGGTGGGAGGGTTGATAATTTGGGTTTCGGCGCTATTAACCACACTGATTTTCTTTTTGATTTCGATAATTTTCCCTTCTGATGAAAGTGCGAAGATGAATTTCCTAAGTCGTAACCAAACTCTGATCCCGTTCTTTACTTTGTTGCTGGGGTCGATTATAGGATTGTGGGACGACTTAATTCAAATATATGGCAACGGAAAATTTGCCCGCGATGATAAATCCTGGCGAATGTGGAAGGTGCTAATGGTAACGGCGGGGTCAGTGCTCATAGGACTATGGTTTTTCTATAAACTTGGACTGACTTCAATTCATATGCCTTTCGGTGGAGAAATATTTTTAGGAGTATTGATAATTCCATTTTTTATTATTGTGGCGTTGGCGACATTTTCCGGTGGAGTCATAGACGGTATCGACGGCTTGTCCGGAGGAGTTTTTGCTTCTATTTTCGGAGCTTATTCAATCATCGCCTTTACTAATAACCAGATAGATTTAGCGGCATTCTCCGGGGTTTTAACAGGAGTGATTTTAGCTTTTCTTTGGTTCAATATTCCGCCAGCACGTTTTTATATGGGGGAGACGGGAATAATGGGGCTGACGCTCACCCTGGCGACACTGGCCTTCCTCACGGATACAGTTTTAATTCTTCCTATTGTCGCTCTGCCTTTAGTTATAACTTCAGGTTCGGTTATAGTGCAATTATTTTCTAAAAAATGGAGGGGAGGGAAGAGAGTTTTTAAACTCGCCCCTATTCATCACCACTTCGAAGCCATTGGGTGGTCCGCGCATAAAGTCACTATGCGGTTCTGGGTTCTTTCGGTAATTTTTGCAATTATTGGAATAATTTTAGCAGTGGTCAGCCGATAAATTTAATGCGAGAAAAAAAACCCGACAAATTTTTCTTAATAGTGGTGATGCTTCTTTTGATTATTGGGGTTTCTGTCTTTGTGTCGGCTTCGCTCGGAATCTTTGCCAAAAACCAAGGAACATTCTACTCCGTGCTTTTCAGCCAATTAGTATTGGGATTAGGGCTTGGGCTTGTGGGCATGTATATAACTTATAAAATTAATTATAAATTTTGGCGCAAGTACTCACTCTTTATTTTTATACTTTCCATTCTGCTTACTGCGGCAGTATTCGTGCCGTCACTTGGATGGAGTCACGGAGGGGCGAAACGATGGATAGACCTTGGATTTACCCGTTTCCAGCCTGTGGAAATTTTGAAATTTGGATTTGTAATTTATTTCGCCGCTTGGTTATCTTGGGCTAAAAATAAGGTGCACAATTTTAAATTCGGAATTTTACCGCTCGGTATTATGCTGATAATTATAGCGTTAATACTTTTTAGGCAACCGGATACGAAGAGTTTCATACTTATCGCCGTGACCGGGCTTTCGATGCTTTTCATTTCTGGCGTACCTATTAAATATTTAATCGGTGCAGGCTTTATGTTGATAGTATCGCTTGGCGTACTAGTCTACTTCACCCCATATTTGCAAGCAAGAGTAAAAACATTTATTGATCCGGCGCATGATTCCCAGGGCGATTCATATCAGATTCAACAGTCTATGATTGCCTTGGGTTCGGGTGGAATATTTGGTAGGGGGCTAGGACAAAGTGTGCAGAAATTTAGCTACTTGCCTGAACCTCAAGGAGATTCGATTTTTGCGGTTTTGGGCGAAGAACTCGGGTTTGTCGGGACCCTTTCCACTATTTTCTTATACCTACTTTTTCTATTGCGAGGCTTTCGAATAGCCAACCGGAGCCCAGATTACTTTAGTGGACTTTTAGTTTCAGGAATTGTTATACTCATTACTGTGCAGTCCTTTATGCACATAGCTTCTGTGACTGGAGTCTTTCCGCTCACCGGAGTGCCACTAGTGTTTATGAGTCACGGCGGGACATCTCTTATGATTTACCTGGCGGCCATAGGCATAGTGCTTCAAATTTCTAAGTTTCAAAAACACGTATGAAAATAGTCTTTACAGGCGGGGGAACAGGAGGACATTTTTATCCAATTATTGCTGTTGCCCAAAAAGTCAATGAGATAATAGACAAGGAGCACATCATAGGCGCCAAGCTTTACTATATTTCTGACAGTCCGTACGATAAAGAATTACTTTCGCAAAACGAGCTCGTTTATGAAGAAGTGGGCTCAGGGAAAATGCGAACTTACTTTTCATTTAAAAACTTTTCCGATATTTTTAAAATTTTCTTCGGTACTATTAATGCTGTTTTTAAAATGTTCTCAATTTACCCCGATGTTGTTTTCGGCAAAGGGGGTTACGCTTCGTTCCCAGCAGTGTTTGCCGCTCGGTTGCTTCATATCCCCGTGGTGATTCATGAGTCCGACGCTGCTCCTGGGCGAGTCAATAAATGGGCAGGACGCTTCGCTAAACGCATTGCCATATCCTTCCCTGAGGCGGCTGAAGGTTTCTCTTCAGATAAAATTGCCTGGACCGGGCAGCCTATTAGGCGAGAGATTGAGCAGGCATCGCCCAAGAAGCAAGCTTTGGAATATTTCAAACTAGAAGAAGACGTGCCGGTGGTTGTTATCCTGGGTGGATCTCAGGGCGCCGAACTTATCAACAATACCGTTCTAGATGCATTGCCTCGCTTGGTAGAAAATTACCAAGTCATTCATCAAACAGGTATCAGAAATTTCACAACTGTGGCCGGCGAAGCGAATGTCATTTTATCCAATAATAAAAATAAATCTCGTTATCAACCACAAGCTTTCCTCAACGCACTGGAGCTACGTATGGCTGCGGGGGCAGCAGATATAATAATTTCTCGAGCCGGATCGACAATTTTCGAGATTGCTTCCTGGGGCGTGCCGTCGATACTCATACCTTTTACCAAATCGAACGCCAACCATTCCAGAAAAAACGCCTTCAGCTATGCTCGTGCGGGCTGCAGTAGCGTGGTGGAAGAAATGAATATGACCGCGAATATTTTATATTCTGAGGTTGAAAGGATTATGACCGACAAGCCTTTGTATGAGAGTATGAAACGAAGTGCGAAAGCTTTCGGAAAGCCCGATGCCGCAGAAATAATTGCTCGCGAACTCGTCAACATAGCCCTAAAACACGAGAAATAAAATCTGTGCTATTATATAAATATGTCAGATAAAATTGTAACGAGGTTCGCGCCTTCGCCTACTGGTTTTATGCATGTGGGAGGAGTGCGGACGGCGCTGTATGCTTGGCTATGGGCTCGTAAAAACAAGGGTCAATTTATTTTGCGTATTGAGGACACTGATAAAGAAAGAGAGGTTCCGGGCTCTATTGACCACATCCAAAAAGCTTTAAAATGGCTCGGTTTAGACTGGGACCAAGGGCCCTATATTCAATCAGAAAGACTAGACTTATATAAAAAATACGGAGAAGAATTAATCAAAAAAGGCTACGCTTATGCCGACCCATACACCGAAGAAGAATTAGAAAATTTTAGACAAAAAGCGGAGACAGAAAAAAAACCGTTTCTATATCGCGACTTTAGGCCCGCTAATCCACCAGCCTGGGACGGGACCAAGCCGCTCCGATTTAAGGTCAAAAACCTTAAGAGAACAGAATGGAAAGACATAGTCTGGGGCGATTTGTCGGCAGGGGCAGAGGCCCTAGATGACTTCATTTTAATTAAAAGCGATGGCTATCCGACTTACAACTTCGCGCACGTGGTGGACGACATCGAAATGGGAGTAACGCACGTTATGCGAGGACAGGAATTCATTTCCTCGACCCCGAAATTCCTGGCCCTGTACGAAGCGCTAGGGGCTAAATCGCCGCTTTTCGCCACAACGCCGCCCATAATGGGCCCTGACGGGAAAAAGAAGCTTTCTAAGCGAGATGGAGCCAAAGACATAATGGATTACGAAATGGAAGGTTACTTGCCTGAAGCGATGATAAACTATCTCGCATTTCTCGGATTTAACCCTGGCGGAGAGAAGGAAATTTACACACGAGGAGAATTGGTTGAGGTTTTTGACCTAGAAAAAATCCAACACAAGGGCGCGCAGTGGGATGATGAAAAATTAAACTGGATGAACAAAGAGCACATAAAGCTCCTACCGGAGGAAGTAATCGAGAAAAATATTTTAGAGTATTTACCACAAGAATTAAAAAACCCAAAACTGGCTCCGGTAATTTTGGAACGTATTTCGAAATGGAGCGAAGCGAGGGAAATGGTTACAAGAGGGGAGTTAGACTTCTTTTTCAAATCGCCAAAAATTATAAAAGAGAAATTAATATTTAAAAATTCAACAGCTGAAAAAATTTCCGAAAATTTAAATTTAGCAATTACCGAACTCGGAAAAATGAGTGAAGATGATTTTAACGTCGAAAACATCAAAAATACATTAATGTCAATTGCTGATGAATTAGAAAAGAGGGGAGAGCTCCTCCATCCCGTACGGTACGCGCTTTCCGGAGCAGATAAATCCCCAGACCCGTTTATTATTGCCTCGATAATCGGTAAAAATGAGACAATCGAAAGACTTAAAAAAGCGACTCAATAGATTTCTGGTTTTAGGAATTGTGGCGACGCTGTCGCTCTATTTAGTTAGTACATCCTTGGCGCAGACTGCGACCGAAATCCAGAACAAGATTGAAGAAAAGGACTCCGCGATTAAAAAATTAGAACGCGAGATTGCTTCTTATCAATCCGAGCTTGTGGGTATATCGAAACAAAAAAGCTCTCTCCAAGGCTCGATTAAGGAGCTTGATTTGACGAAGAAGAAGCTTAATGCAGATATAGCTGTTACTGAAAATAAAATCGAACGAACCAATCTCAAAATCTCCGAACTTAGTCGCAATATCGGTAATAAAGAAACTTCAATTGGTGTGAACTTAGTCTCGATTCAAGCGGGCATAAGAAATATGCAAGAACTCGAGGAAACAAGCTTGGTGGTCAGTATGCTTTCTGACAACGATTTCAGTGATGTTTGGAACGACGTCGACAATATGATAGCGGTGCGCGAAAATTTGCGAAAGAATATTGTAGATTTGCGTGAGAGCAAAACTGTCCTTGAGGACATTCGTGAAGAAACAATTGCCGCCAAGAATGAGCTTACTCGTCTCAAGTCCCAACTTTCAGATCAGCAAAAAATTGTCATTCAAAATACCAACGAAAAGAATAAGCTCCTGAAGCAGACTCAAAATAGCGAGGCCAACTATCAGCAGCTTCTCAGGGAAAGGCTGGCTCAAAAAGAAGCATTCGAGAAAGAGCTGGAAACTTATGAGGCCCAGCTTAAATTTATACTTGACCCGTCGAAAATTCCAAGCGGTCGAGTTTTGAGTTGGCCACTTGATAAGATTTTCGTCACCTCACCCTATGCTCCTAGGTGGAGTGGCTTCCACCGTGGGACGGACTTCAGGGCTACTGTAGGAACCCAGGTCAAGGCCATGGCCGACGGAGTTGTAAGGGGTACCGGAGATACCGACCTTTGCTGTCCGGGAGCCTCTTTCGGTAAATGGATATTTATTGAGTATTCCAACGGGTTATCCAGCACCTATGGCCACCTTTCACTTATATCGGTATCTAGGGGCCAGAAGGTCACGAGAGGTCAAGTAGTGGGCTATAGTGGCAATACGGGCTCTTCTACAGGTCCGCACCTGCACGTATCTCTGTATGTGTCGAGTGGAGTCAAGGTCGCATCTTTTCCAAGTAAATCTTACCCTGGGAAGACACTCATCCAGCCGATATCAGCGACCGACGCTTATCTTGATCCGATGAAATATTTGCCGCCACTTTCCGGGAATTAACACATATTTTATTGCTAGGGGTTGCTTTGGTGTGGTAAAATAAATGTATGGTAGGGGAGTCAAATAAAAATATGAACAACAATAAACAAGGAGGGTTTCTGGAGCTTATCGTCGTTATCCTTATCGCGCTTTTCTTAATGAAGTATTTCGACATAACTATTTCTGAGGTAGTGTACTGGTTCAAGTCATTTTTCGGAAGCGTCTTAAGGTAAATTAAGATGATACAAAATAATAATAACCAAAAAGGAATCAGCATACTGGGAGTCCTCCTTTTAGGTGTTTTGCTTATCTTGGCCTTGAGCTACTTTAATATAAGCATTAAGGCTGTTGTCGAGAGTCCTACCACAGAGGATAACCTAGACTATGTGAGAAATGGCACAAAGAACCTTTGGACAGAATATTTAGAGGAACCAGTGACATATGTGTGGGAGGAAATCATCATTAAAATATTTTGGAAACCTTTTATTTCTAATCTTGAACATATACGCAACGGAGAGCCTACTGACTTCTACAACGCAGGAGGAAACCTGCAAATGGACTATTAAGCCATATAACTAGCTAAGACGTACTACCCTAAACATATATTGTGCGACACGACCCTATATTTAAACTATATAGTGAAATCGTGCTTTTGCCCCTCTTCCCTTCAAATACAAACGGTTTTATAATTAGGATATATGAAATACGATTATGAAGATATATTTCACACTCACCCGGATGGCTCGGCCAGCTCGGAATTCTTTATCCGCATTTATGGTCAGAATGTTACCTTAAGCCCTGGGACCCTTTTTAAGCCTGGGATGCTCGTTGGCGGTATCGATATAGCTCGAATGTATGGGCATGAGCTTAAAGCTACTATTCACGAGGAACACGAGGATGAAGTCGTGGTTATTGATAAGTTCTATTAAATTATTGACACGAAGCAGATAATTCGTAGCCCGCACTCTCGGCTTCTTCCCGGCTGTCAAACCAAACGCGATTGGATTCCTTTATAGAGTCTCCGGCGGAGCAATTTGCCGGATAATATTTTTTCCCACGACTCGAAGCGAAAAAGCTTTTTTCTTGTGACTGCGTACCGGATATCTGCATTTTGTCTACAGTGGTGTGCGGATTACTAGCCGTGGTGCTGATAGCGTTCGCTTGTACCATTTCCGGAGGATACTCTATTTTGATCCCGCCTGAGTTCCCTATTTTAGATAGTCGGCCTAGCTCAAAAGAGCCCAAACCCACCAGAATGACTATTAAGACTATTAGAATATCTTTCCCCTGCTCGCTCTCAAGAAATCCCTTGATTTTTTCCATAAAATTAGTTATACTCTTTTTACCTTAAAATAATAACATAAAAACGATATGGCACATAGAAAGGCCGGCGGAACGGCGAAAAACTTAAGAGATTCACAACCTAAATACCTAGGTGTTAAGCTAGCAGACGGCTCAAAGGCTCAGGCGGGCTCAATAATAGTGCGTCAGCGTGGTACAGACGTCTTGGCGGGCATAAACGTGTCTATCGGTAAAGATCATACTCTTTTCGCTCTAAAAGAAGGTACTGTCAAATTTGTAACTAAAAGAAAAACATCCTTCCACGGCAGAACTGCAGTTAAGAAAATCGTTAACGTAATATAAACTAAAAATCCCCTCGAAGGGGATTTTTTTTTAAATTCTTTCGATTATAAGCTTGAACGAGGATTTTTTGCTACCAACTTTTACCGGAACTTCGAACTCCCCAACCTCCTTGATTGGTTTTGTTAAAGCGATCGATTCAACAGAAACCTCGGCGTGGTGTTCGCTATGCAGTGCTTCAACTATTTCTTTGGCGTGGATACCTGAAAAAAGGTGACCTTTGTCATCGGCCTTGCCTTTCATATGCACCACTTTGCTTTTAATCTGTTCCAAATTTTTAAGCAAAAGGTCTTCTTGCACCTTTTTCTCTATTTCGATACTTTGTTTTCGTTGTTCAAGTTCAGAGATGGCTTGAGGTGTGGCTATCGCTGCGAGTTTCCTAGGTAAGAGAAAATTCATAGCGTAACCATCGTTAACCTCCTTTATATCGTGCCGCTTCCCTACCCTGGGCACATCTTGAAGAAATATAACTTTCATAATTTTAATTTTACCAATTTAATAACAATTCTACCGCTTTGTCCAGCTGAGGGTCTTTTTTGGCGGCGGCGTCTTTCTCTGTGAGTTCAACAACGTAATCCGGGGTCAAACCTTTTTCGGAAATTGAAATACCATCGGGAGTTAACCATTTAGCGACGGTAATTTTTAGGCTGGTTGTCGGGGTAATGTCTATCATTTCCTGAACGGAACCTTTACCGAAACTCTGGGTACCGACAAGCTTGGCACGTCCGTGGCTTTGGAGTGCTCCGGCCAGAATCTCTGAAGCGGAGGCTGAACCACCGTCTATTAAAATAACGAATTTCAATTTATCATTAAACACGTCGTAGCCTCGGCTGCGGAATACTTCCGCCTCCTGGTTGTTGCCGTAATCCTCGGTGACAACTATTTTGCCGCTGTCTATGAACCAGCTGGCCATATCAATCGCAGCGCTCAAGTAGCCACCAGGATTACCTCGCAGGTCGAGGAGCAGTTTGTCTGTTTTCGCTTCGGTGAATTCTTTCAGGGCGATTCGGAAAAGGTTAGCGGAATTTGAAGAAAAGCTGTAAAGGCGAATTACGAAAATTCCGTCGGCGCGCAACTCTGTATCAAGCGTCGGTATGTTTATAGTGTCTCGTACTATCTTTATTTCCCTTGGTTTGTTTTCACCCGCTCGTGCTATGGTGAGCATTACCGAGGTACCTTTTTGTCCGCGAATTAATTTAATAGCTTCCTCCACACTTAGTCCAGAGGTTGAGGTTTCGTCAATTTTAAGAATTTTATCACCCGGCTTTATGCCTGCGCGATAGGCCGGGGTATCTTTAAGTGGGGCTATCACCGTCAAGAACTTGTCTTTAAGTCCGACTTCCATCCCGACACCCTCGAAGTTACCAGCGATGTCTTCCTTGAAGGACTTAGTCTCTTCTGGGTCGAAATAGACGCTGTAAGGGTCGTCGAGAGAGGCTACGAGGCCTTGAATAGCTCCATAGACCTTATCCTGATCGGAAATTTTAGATGCTGACGGGTACTTCTCGTTAATTTTATTCCAAACTTTCCAAAACGGCGAAAAATCCGCGGTAGTTTCCACGGCGGTTTCTTTGCCGGAAATACCGACGACTTTTTCTATCTCGAGACGCCTATCCTTCCCAAAATAAAAACCTAAAGAGAAAAATATTATTACGAGCAAAACAGGGGCGCCGTAATGTCTTATTTTGGAAAATTTATTGTCCATCTATTTGCGTGTCGTCAAAATTTGAATTTTCTCGAAAGTTGTCAAAAGTGTTTTCTTCAGTGCTATCTTTGTGGTAGTCCTGATACATCACATAGCTGAAATAAATAAGGCCCAACCCCGTCAAAGTGAACAAGGTGGACTTCCAGGAGTACGGAAATCCCAAGTAAGGCAATATGGCCACCCAAACTCCAAAAGTGAGAAGTATTCGTGCTTTTCGCATAGCTATAGTATATAAAATGGTACGAAAAACGCAAACGAATTGTCTATTCAAAATACGCCGGCGTATTAATTGTCATCCAGTCAAGGAGCTGGCGCATTATGGAAGAAGCGCCGACGTTGCCCGTGGAGGGCCCTGCCTCCATCATTATAGTAAAAGCGTATTTGGGATTTTCGTAAGGGAAAAATCCAATAACCCAGGAGTTAACTTTATTTTTAGAAATCCCCACTTGCGCTGTACCGGTCTTAGCAGCTACGTCAACGTACGGAACATTGAGACTTGCGGCTGTGCCGTAGGTTACAGCTTCGCGCATTCCTTGGCGCACAAATTCATAATCCTTGGCATTGAGATCGATTTCCCGAGCCACGCCTTCCCTGGAGGCGTCATTCATAACTAGGTGAGGATTGAGGAGCTTGCCGTTGTTTGCTAGAGCTCCTGTGGCACGTACCATCTCGAGGGGTGTCACCTGAAATCCGTATTGGCCTATGGCAGTGTGATAAGTGTCCCCTAATCGCCAAGGGTCGCCGTCAAATTTAAGCAATTTCCATTCAGGGCTTGGTATGGACCCCGATTTTTCATCAGGCCGATCGATGCCGGTCTTTTCATCCATTCCAAACGTTTTCGAGTACTCTTCGATTTTCGCAATACCCAGTCCTTTTTGTCCTTCGAAGCCACCGCCGACAGAGTAGAAATATATGTCCGAAGACACAGCTATTGCCTCCATCATATTGGTCCAACCGTTAACACGCCAGTCCTTGAAGATAGTTTTCTGTTCTGGGAAATATGGATTCGGTATTGAGATCGAACCGGTGGAAAGAATTTCCTTGTAAGGGTCAATAATCTTTTCTGACAAGGCCGCCAAGGCAAAGAATGGCTTAACGATTGAGCCGGGAGTATAAAGTCCGGAAATGTCACGCTCGAGGAAGGCCTTCCTTTTATCCGTTAAGTAGCCATTAATTAAAGCCTTGTCTTCTCCAAGCGAGAGAACTTCAGAATTATATTCAGGAAAACTGGTCGAGACAATGAGCTCTCCGTTGCGGACATCCATTATGAGTCCTGCGCCGCCGGAAAATGAGTTTTTCTCAGCCATATTTTTTATTAAAGTGAAGAGCTCTTTTTGAATTCCGGAATCTATCGAAGTCACAAGGTCTTTACCTTGTTCCGGAGCGTTGACTATGTTTTCGGAATAAGTTTTTCCTCGGGCGTCGGTTTCAATTATTTTCGCGCCGTTCTCCCCTGTTAGCATATCATCATACTGTTTTTCTAGGCCGTCCTTGCCGATAAATTCTCCTTGCCAGTAGTTACCCGATTTGTCCTTGGCTGGGTAGCTCACGTAGCCTAAAAGGTGTGAAAAGCCAGGGCTTATATAGGCCCTGGTGGGCACAGCCTCTTCTTCGTCCTTTTTATTCCAAGCGAGCTCAACTTTGTTACGGTCGTAGATTATGCCTCGGTCGGCGAAAATAATAACTTTTTCGAGGACGTTGTTTTGGCTTCGGCTGAAATATGACTCCCCTTTCTCAACCTGAAGATACACAAGCCGCGCACCGAAAACCATGCATATAAACAGGAACAAACCCCCGAGCATTATAATTGTTTTCTTCGGAATCGTTTTCTCAAGTCGGCCCTCGAATTGCTGTCGGTCGAAGTTTGCTAAGTTTTTTGAATCAAGAAAAATTTCATCGGGCTCTACGAAATTATTTTCCCTTCTATTGTTTTTTCTAAAAATTCTCCAGACCATTTATGGTTAACGATAAAATTTCAACTTTTTCTTAAGAGCTTCCACTGCGAATAAAACTATAAGGGATACAAAAAAAGAAACGAAGACCATACCAAAAAACTTATCTTCGCTTACTCCATACAGTACGTCAGAGAGGAACAAGAGTGCCACAGCTTCCCAGTAAACCGAAAAATAAATTATTCCAGCGAGTGCTAGAATTACAGTCACCCAAAAAGGCAAATAAATCACAGAAAACAACAGTACCGCGGACGCTAAAATACGCAAAGCCATACTGTCATCTTACTTTGAAGCGAGGTGTGATGCAAGGCCGGTGTAGTTTTCCGGCGTGAGTTTAAGCAGTTCTTTTTTCACTTTGTCACTTACTTTTAGAGTTCCTACAAAAGCGTGAATAGCTTCCAGTGTGTTCTCTTTGCCCCTGGTAAGTTCTTTCAATTTCTCATACGGAGCCTCTATACCTTCTCGGCGTAAGATTGTCTGAATAGCTTCGCCTATAACTTCCGGGTGTTTAGTGAGTGCGGCAACGACGTTGTGTTCGTTAACGCTAATTCTTGCAAGTCCCTCAAGTAAGTACTCGTAGGCAACCAGTGAGTGCGCGAAGGCTACACCCATATTGCGTTCTACTGTGGAGTCCGAGAGGTCTCGCTGTAGACGAGAAATTGGCAACTTCCTGCCGAAGAATTCAAAGAGAGCGTTGCCCAAGCCTAGGTTACCCTCGCTGTTCTCGAAGAATATCGGGTTAATTTTATGAGGCATAGTGGATGAGCCCACTTCTCCGGGCTTAGGTTTCTGGACCACCCATTCGTCGGAAATATATCTCCACATATCTTGGTTTAAGTCGACAAGGATATTGTTGAAGCGTTTAATGCGGTCGAAAAGTTCCACGTATGAATCGTGAGGTTCAATTTGGGTCGTGAGTGGGTTAAGCTCCAGAGCAAATTTTCGTTTCTTATTTAGGCCGGCCACGAATGTTTCACTCCACTTGAGCCAGTCAACCTTAGGATAGGCTGCCATATGGGCATTGTAGTTGCCGGAGGCGCCATTTAATTTAACTTGAATCTTTTGCCCCAGTAGGTGCTTTAATCCTCGGTCGAGTCTTTCCGCGAAGACGTTCATTTCTTTGCCGAAAGTCGTTGGAGTGGCTGGCTGGCCGTGGGTTCTAGCGAGCATTGGGAGATCTTTGTGGTGCTTGGCTAGTGTTTTAAGTTCAGCCACAATTTTTAGAAGCTTTGGAAGGAGGATGTTCTCTGTGGCGTCGCTTAGTATCATTCCGTAAGCAATGTTGTTGGTATCTTCAGAGGTTAGCGCAAAATGGACCCATTCAGTTGAGTCTTTGAGTGAGGTTTTCGATAGGCGCTCCTTGATAAAATACTCCACCGCCTTCACGTCGTGGTTGGTAGTTTTTTCTATTTCTTTTATTTTATTATAGGAGTCGTCGTTAAATTTTTCTACGAGGGTCCTTATAATTTTTATTTCTGCTGGAGTAAATTTCCTTAATGCAGTTTTCCTGGATAGTGACAGGGCGATTAGGTACTCTGCTTCCATTGCCAATCGGTATTTCATTAACGCCTCCTCGGAGAAATAAGGCGCTAGGGTGCGAGTTTTCGAAAAATATCTACCGTCTAGGGGGCTAATCGCGTTGTTTACCATATCATTATATTATACCACATTAAATAATAAATTGCAATAACGAAAATCTCCTTATTTCTTAAGGTTTTTCGTAATTCGCTCCATAACCGGCAGGGAGAAGTCGTGCTCGAACGGCTGGCCAGTAATCCTCTCGAATATCTCAATGTATCGACGAGAAAGTTCGGCTACGAGGTCCTTCGGCGCCTCGGGCAAAATGGCATCCTTATAAGGGTCGCAATTTTCCTTGAACCAAAGGCGCAGAAATTCTTTATCGAAGTATTCCGGCTCCTCCCCTTTCTCAAACCTCTCCTCATAGCTTCCAGCATTCCAGTAGCGTGAAGAATCCGGAGTATGAATCTCATCTATGAGAACCAATTTACCGTTTTCATCCGTGCCGAATTCGTACTTGGTGTCCACCAGTATGAGTCCGCGTTTCAAAGCAAGCTCTTGGCCTCGAAGGAAAAGCTTTGTTGCTGCTTCCTTAATCTGTGTCAGCAATTCCTTTGTTATGAGACCTTCCTCTATCATCTGGTCAGGGCTGATGGCTCGATCGTGGGTATCTTCCTTGGTCGTGGGGTCAAAGATTGGATTTGGCAATTTTGTGTTCTTTTTTAGACCGTCCGGCAAAGTTAAATCTCCAAATTGACGAAGCCCCTTCTGGTAGCGGGTCCAGATAGAAGTGTCAGTCACGCCGGTCAAGTATCCACGCATAACCGCTTCTACGGGGACAAGCTTCATCTTTTTCCCAACGGTAATGTTCGGGTCGGGCGTGCTTATTACATGATTCGGAACAATATCTTTGGTTTGCTCAAACCAGTAAAGGCTAATTTGGTTTAGTACCTCACCCTTGAAAGGTATGTGGGCGATCACACGGTCGAATGAAGAATGTCGGTCCGTGGCTATGAGCGTGAGACGATCGCCACCGTCGTAGATATCTCGGACCTTCCCTGCTTTCTTTTTGCCTAGCTCCGGGAAATTAGTTTCTTTTAAAACATCATCGATGTGTTCTTTGATTTTCTCTATCTCCATTTGAATCTTTATTTATAAATAATAATTTTTCCAGGATTTAATTTGGATAGAATAGAAACTTGGGGGCTGTCTTCCCTTACAATTTTACCGGCAATTCTTGCCTCTACACCGAAATCTCGCGCTCGGTTAACTGCCTGCTCGGCATCTTCCTCGTTTACCACTATAAGCATTCCTTGACCACCATTCCAGACTTCGTAGAATTCTTCATCGCTAATTTTATGCCATTCGGCGCATTTCTTCATTATCAGAGGAGGCTCCCACAAATCAAAAAGTTCGGCCGAGAGTTTTTTGGGGAAAAGAATATCTTTGGCGAGCTTCTCTTTCATAGCTCCGCCGGAGAGATGTACAACGGAATGAATTTTAATCTCTGGCGTAAAATCTTTACTAAACCATCCGTGTAAAGTGTTTACATACATATCATAAAGTACGGATTGAGCTGCGGCACTTTTAATATCGGCAGATGCATCAGGATTTTCCCACCATTTCTCTCCAAATTTTTCTCTAAAAGCTTTGCGCACAGAACTAATACCGTTGCTTCGGAAACCATTTTCCTTGAGGGCGATGATGACTTGGCCCGGTGCCAGGCTCTCACCAGTAATCATTTTATTCTTGTGGTATGCGCCAATCATAACTCCTGACCAGTTCAACTTTGTGGGAGAAGTCGATATCTCAGAGCCTAGAGCGTCACCCATCTGAGCCGTTTCACCCTTAAGTGCCACAATTTTGCTAAGTTTCGCAACTTCACCTAAGCCGGCAATCGCACTTTTGTACGCTTCGCTTACTTCCCCGCCCTTGGTGCCCACAGATACAGTATCTAAAATATTTATAAATACCAAAGGTAAACCACCGAAGCGGGTAATGTCGCTTGCGGTCATTGCAATAATGTCATAAGCAGCTAGGTGGTGAGTTTTAGCGGCGTCAATCAGAATTCCTTTGGTACCAATACCATCGGCAGTAGCTTCGATGAAATACCCCTCAGGTAAATTTTTAAAAACAAACGGCCTTGGCCCGCGAAAATTCCCACCAGATAGGTCTTGCACTTCTACATATTGAGAATTATTGTAGCTATCTTTACATACCGCACCCGCAAAACTACTGAACAAAGCTTCCTCTTCTACGTCTACCCCATCCTTCGAATAAACTTTTTTGCCTGAGAGGTCGCTCATATTTTATTTTTGCAAATACTTTTTATATCCAATTTCAGAAAGCTTGTTACCTTTTTCGTCCTGATCCTTGGCCATTTTTTCTTTATAGGCTACAAATTTATCCGCGAGCTCTTTGTCCGAAGTAGCCAATATCTGTACTGCGAGTAGTCCGGCATTCTTGCCAGCGTCGATGCCTACGGTAGCCACCGGAATGCCCGGGGGCATATTAACAGTAGAGAGAAGTGAATCTAGTCCGTCCAAGCTCTTTGACTTTACCGGCAGGCCTACCACTGGTAAGGTCGTATGAGCTGCGATGACCCCGGCTAGGTGGGCTGCTCCTCCTGCTCCGGCAATGATGACTTGCATACCGCGTTCGCGCGCTGTTTCGGAATACTTCTTCGCTCGTTCAGGTGATCTGTGGGCCGAACCCACAGTAATGTCATACGAAACACCGAAATCTTCTAAAACTTTTGCTGCTTCCGCAAAGACCGGTAAATCCGAATCTGAGCCCATAATAATGCCAATTTTTGGGTTTTTCATCATACTTACTATATTAACATTTTTATTTTTTTAGCAAAAGTGCGCTCTTCCCGATGTCTTTGCGGTACTGCATCCCTTCGAATGAAATTTTTTCTACCGCTTTGTAGGCTTTCTGCAGTGCCTCCTCCAAAGAGTGTCCTATGGCGCTAACTCCCAGGACTCTGCCTCCGTTCGTCATAATTTCTTTCCTTCGACTAGACTCAGGGCCTTCGGCAACTTTTGTACCGGCGTGAAAAACCACTACATCATTCTGAGCTTCCGCATCCTCGATTCCAGAAATAATTTTACCCTTCTCGTAGTTACCAGGATAACCACCGGAGGCGAGCACAACGTTGGCGGCAAAAGAGTCCTTCCATTTAATCTCTAGGTTGTTTAGTTTGCCATCAATGCAGGCGTCAAAAATATCCAAGATATCGGTTTCGAGCAAGCGCATATATACTTGTGTTTCCGGATCGCCGAAGCGGGCGTTGTATTCCAATATTTTAGGTCCATCCTTGGTGAGCATGAGTCCTGGGTATAAAATTCCCGCGAAAGGTGTCTTTGAGTCAGACATCGCTGAAATAGTTTTAGATACTATTTTTTTCTCAATTTCGTTTATTAATTCGTTAGACACGAATGGCAAAGGGGCTATCGTCCCCATACCGCCAGTATTTGGTCCGGTATCGTTGTCTCCTATCTTTTTGTGATCTTGGGAGGGCGGGAACATTTTATAATTTATTCCATCAGAAAAAGCGTGAATAGAAATTTCCGGCCCGGCCATAAATTTCTCCACGACAATTTCTTGCCCTGCATCGCCAAAAACTTTTTTTATAAAAATGTCTTCAAGTGTTTGGAGAGCTTCTTCTTTTGTCTCGCAAATTACCACACCTTTACCAAGCGCCAAACCGCTAGCCTTGATAACAATAGGTAAAATTTCATTCTCCACATATTCTTTGGCTTGTGGAAGATTATTGAAAATAGCGAACTTAGCCGTTGGCAGCTCGTGTTCGGACATAAAGTTCTTAGAGAATGCCTTGGACCACTCAAGCCTTGCCGCAGCCTTTGTGGGTCCCCAAATACGGAGACCTGTTTTTTGAAATTCATCCACAATGCCAAGTGCGAGGGGGTCGTCAGGTAGGGCTAGGGTCAAATCTATCTCGTTCTTTTGAACGAATGCCAAAAGTCCACTAATGTCGGTGGCCTTTATCTCTATATTGGTGCCAAGCTTCGCAGTGCCAGCGTTCCCTGGAGCGAAGAAGATGTCTCCGGCGCGAAGCGACTGCTTAACCTTCCAGCCAACAGCGTGTTCCCTGCCGCCACTTCCTACTATTAAAATTTTAAGTTTATCGATACTCATTATTGCTTAAATTTTTTAGAACCTCTACGTACAATTCGTTCTCTTTCTTCTTAAGGCGAGAATAAAGAGATTCCACGGTGTCGCCTGTCTCAATTTTCTCAAAACACCTGCCCAGCACGGGGCCGAAATCGAATTCTGAAGTCAAAAAATGAATTGAGGAACCTGCGTAGGTGGCCTTTTGGTCTATAAAATTTTGGATGGCCTTGGTAGTAAATTTGCCCTTATTCCAAAGCGCGTCTGTGCCATCCGGGTTTTTTACTGTGCCATCGATTGAGTCCGGAATCAAGCCGGGGTGCATATTCAATATTTTATAATTTTGAATTAGCTCTTCCGGTATAATTTTCTTCCATCCGGCGAGGCAGATATAATCCGGGGATATTTTCTCCAGATTAGGCAATGTCTCGCTGTCTGAAACTACTAGAGAAATTTCTGCGTTTATTGTACCAGCATCAATCGCATCTCTTACCGCCTTCAGATTGGTCTGAGCGCTACCTTCGTGGACTAAAAATAAAAGTTTTTTTTTATTTTTTAGGGACATTGTGATTGACTTCTTTTGCTCTTTCTTTTAAATCAATCGGATATTCTCCTGTAAAAAATGAAGTGCACAAAGTGTCTTCTGGGAGACCGATGGATTTAATCAATCCACCTAGAGACAAATAATGTAGCGACGTGGCTCCTAAAAATTTGCGGATTTCCTCTACTGTTTTGCTGCTGGCGATAAGGTGCTTTTGCTTTGGAGTATCAATGCCGTAGAAATCCGGAAAACGAACTGGTGGTGAGGAAACTAAGAAATGGACTTCGCGCGCGCCGGCCTCGAAAAGTCTCTTCACTAATTTTTTACTAGTAGTACCCCTGACTATCGAATCATCTATTATGGCGACACTTTTACCCTTAAGCATTTTCTCAAGAGGAATAAGCTTAAGTGCCACGCTGTGGTCGCGAGATTTCTGGTCAGGCTCAATGAAGGTTCGGTGGACGTACCTGTTTTTTACAAGAGATAATTCAATTGGGATGCCTGATACTTCACTGTAGCCTAGGGCTACGGGCATTGCGGTGTCCGGTACAGGCACCACGGCATCAACCTTAAGTAGATATTCTCGAGCGAGTTCTTTGCCGAAATTTTTCCTCACTTCGTAAACTAATTTACCATTCAAGACACTATCCGGACGGGAAAAATAAACATATTCAAAAATATCGTGTTTAGGAATAGGCTCGGCAAGCTTTACGGATTTCAGTCCACCTTTGTTGATCACAAGCATTTCTCCTGGATTTACTTCTCTCACGAATTTAGCCCCTATGGTTTCGAGCGCGCAGGTTTCTGAAGCGACCACATAGCCTCGGCCTTTCTTGCCTAAAACCAAAGGGCGCATTCCGTATTCATCTCGGACTGCGACGAGGGTATCCTTGTCCATCATTACGAGAGAAAAAGCCCCAGTGATAAGTGGAAAGACTTTTTTGACAGCGTTCGCCACGGTGTCGCCACTTTTAATGTAAAAATCTATGGCGTCGGTCACGAGCTCTGAGTCCATTCGATTTTTCTGTAGTGCCTTGTGCGATGAAAGGAACTTCTCCAGAGCCTTAACTGATGGTAGGTTGCCGTTATGTGCTAACGCAAAAGTGTGCTCGAGGTTTAAGACCGGCTGAGCGTGGTCTAATGCCCCTCCTCCTGAGGTAGAGTATCGGTTGTGTCCAATGCCGATGTATCCTTTCAGGTTTTCGATATCCTTTTCCTTGTAAATCTGAGCCACAAGACCGGCTCCTTTATGTGAGTGTAATTTTTTGCCGTCTGAAGTGGTAATGCCGGAGGCTTCTTGCCCGCGATGCTGTAAGGCAAAAAGCGCAAAAAAGGTCAACCTAGAAACAGGCAATTCCTTACCGTATATTCCAACGATTCCGCATTTTTCCTTTAGTTCGTTCATCTAAAATATTTTATGGCGTTTTTAAAAATCTGCAAACCTGCGCCTTCCTTTAATCCTTTTTTATTCAAGTACCACAGCGGGCTCTGCTCTGGGAACATCGCTCGTTCGGGGTGCGGCATAAGCCCGAGTACTCGTCCATTATATGCTAAAACGCCGGCAATGTCATAATCAGAACCGTTCGGGTTTTTCTCTAAGTTTTGGAATTCGCAAATTTCGCCTTTTGTATAAACGAAAGCGATTTCTCCGTTCTTTTGCATTCTCTTGTAGTCTGTGGCGGTAATAGTATATTTGCCTTCACCGTGAGCTATTGGCACGGATAGCTTTTTTATGCCCGTTAGCCACGGACTCTTGCCTTGAACCTTCAAATCTACCCAACAATCTATATATCTGCCTTTTTTGTTCCAAGCCAGACCGCCTGGAAGAATACCGAGATTTGTTGCAATCTGGAAACCGTTGCAAATACCAATGATGAGTGTGTCTTTCTTAAGAAATTCTCCTAATTCTTTTTGGAGGTGGTTCTTAAACTTATTGGCATAAGCTTTGCCGCTGCCTGTGTCGTCGCCGTATGCAAATCCTCCGGGGAACGCCAAGATGTCATATTGTTCGAGTAGTTTTGGGTTGGCAATTAAGTCATTTAGATGCACTATATCCGCAGCGCCACCGGCCCATTCGAATGCAAATTTTGTTTCTTCTTCGCAGTTCAGTCCGTACCCGGACATTACTATTACTTTCGGCTGTTTAGTTTTGATTTTTACTTTTTTCATAGGTCAATAAATCACTTATTGCATACTGTTAGAAAACTTGTGGTAAATATTGTGCAATTTTTTAATGGCAGTTTTTACCACCTGTTTATTGTCGGAAATGGTAAGTATGTCATTTTTTGAAACCTTACCAAGTTTAGCGTGTGGGATGTCCTTAATAATTTTTTCAAAAGTTCTAACATCCTTTGGATTTACTGAAACCACTACCCTACCCTGACTTTCGGAAAATAGTTTAGCGAGAGTGGTTTGAGCTCTGCCGGGAAGATTTTTAAGAGAAATGTCAGCGCCGAGCATTCCCCCGAGAGATGCTTTAGCCAGTGCGATAGCAAGGCCACCCGAGGTTAGAGAGATAGATGAGGCTAACAACTCCTTTTTGATTGTCTGCTCGAGTACTTTGTAGGTTTTTAAATTTTTTCGCGCATCAACCTTTGGTACATTTTCTCCGACAAAGCCAGCCATTCTATAAAGTTCTCCACCACCCATTTCATCATTTGTATCTCCAAGTATATAAATACTATCACCCACTCGCTTAAATTCCGGCGAGATTGTTTTTCTTAGGTCACTCATCACTCCGATGGCAGAAATTAGGAGCGTAGGTGGAATAGAAATAGCCACGGGCGCCCCCTTCTCGTCGTAGCCTTTAAAATCATTAAACATACTATCCTTTCCGGAGATAAAAGGAGTGTCGTAGCTTACCGCGTAGTCGTAACAGGCTTTCACCGCATCAACAAGCTGCCCCAAGCGTACCGGATCGTTAGAGGAACACCAACAGAAGTTGTCGAGTATCGCCAAATGTGACAAGCTGCCTCCTGCAGCCACGGCATTTCGTATCGCTGTATCTATTGCGGCAGCAGCCATATGATAGGTGCTTATATCTCCATATGAAGGGTAAGTGCTTGAGGTTAGTACCGCGCCCTTTAGAGAGCTTAATACTGGTCGGAAAACTTGAGCATCGGTATTAATTCGGCCGGGGCCCGCGAGAGGTTTCAATACAGATGAAGCTTGCACCTCGTGGTCGTATTGTTCTGAAATGAAGGCGAAGCCACTAATATTTTTTCTTGCAAGTAAATTCTCCAGAGCTTTTTCATAAGAAGCTAATTCAATTTTGGGCTCGGTGTTTTTTACATAAGTCTGGGTAGTTCTTAGGTGTTCCGTCGGTAGACCATTGTGTAAAAATTCCATATCGATATCCATTATTTTTTTGCCTCCGTATTTAACGACGCAACTTCCCGAATCCGTGAATTGTCCAATGATGGTAGCTTCTACGCTGCGAGAACGCATAAGCTTCTCAAACTCTTTCCATTTTTCGCGAGGCACGGACAAAGTCATACGCTCCTGAGATTCTGAAATCCAAATTTCCCAGGGTCGAAGGCCCGGATACTTAAGTGGTACTTTTTCTAAGTCAACTTCTGCACCGCCGGATTCTTTGGCCATTTCCGCTACCGAACAAGATAATCCGCCAGCACCGTTATCGGTAATGCTTCTGTATAATTTTCTATCGCGCGCTTCTTTCACTATGGCGTCGCTTAATTTTTTCTGAGTGATAGGGTCCCCTATTTGCACTGCTGCTGCTGGAGATTTTGAATCTAAGGCGACAGATGAGAATGTAGCTCCGTGAATGCCATCTAAGCCCACTCTCCCTCCCAGCATAACGATATAATCGCCTTTGCCAGCGGCTTTGAGGTGGGACATTCGCCCAGCGGATTTACGAGGGATTAAGCCAACTGTGCCGGCGAAGACTAGAGGCTTGCCGCGATACCTATCATCAAACTTTACAAAGCCCGAGAGTGTAGGAATTCCCGAGCAGTTCCCGCCCACATTGATTCCTTTCACCACGCCATCAATTATGCGCGCTGGGGGCAGCATCGGCTGAGTCAACGCTGGGTCTCGAAAATATTTTGCCTTGTCTTCAGGGTAACCGAAGCAAAAGCCGTAAACATTCGCTACGGGTTTAGCACCTAGTCCAAAGCCAACAGTGTCGCGGTTCACCCCGACAATTCCCGTAATGGCTCCGCCGAATGGGTCTAGGGCTGAAGGGCTGTTGTGGGTTTCAACCTTATGGGTAATAAGATAATTTTCGTCGAAAACTATTCCGCCGGAGTTATCAGAAAACACTGAAACACAAAAATCATTTTTCCCTTTATTTTTTCTAATTAGGTTTGTTGCTCCTTTGATATAGGTTCGATACAAACCGTCCGCGATGTTGTCTATTGGATTTGCAAAAATTGTGTGCTTGCAGTGCTCCGACCAGGTTTGGGCCAAAGCTTCTAGCTCTATGTCGGTTGGTTCGCGGTTAAGTTTATTAAAATGATTTTGAATAACCTTCATTGAATTTAGGTCTAACGCTAAAGGTCCTCTACGTGTGCCGTCTTTTTCACTAATACCCTCTTTACCTATCAAGCTGAGTGCTGTTTCGTTCGCGTTCGAGAGTGGAACGATAATCACCGGTTCAGATTTCTTTAAAATCACCTTCAGCTCTTTGCGTGGAAAATCCTTTTTAATTTTTAACTCTTGCTTGCTTGCTAAATATACCCTTTCTATTAACGGGTTGTATAACGTTGCGGCAAACTCTTTTACTTGAGCACTATTCTTCTTGTTGGTTAAGAAAATTTTAGAAGTATATACCGATAGCTTGGCGTTTTCTTTTAAATGTAGGAGGTCGGTTATTGTTTCTTTGGTTGAGTGGGCGGCGTTGTCGGTAACTCCGGGCAAGAATCCTACTTCTATGGCATAAGAAAAACCCGAAACCTCGGGAAATTTGTTTATGGAGAATTCTTCTATGGTTTGATTAGTGAGCGCGTTAGCGATTTTGAGGATTTTATCCTTGCCTAGTTGGTGTGATATAAGGTAGGAACTCATAATAGTCGCCTTACCCTTTGGCTTCACATATATCCGCGATAGCATATGCATATATTACAACAAGCTCGCATTAAAGACAAACGCCCGCTTTTTTGCTAGAATATCCCTTAAGATGAATACAAAAAACATCGTTACCATCGGTGGCGGCACAGGGAGCTACACCGTTTTGTCAGGTCTGAAGAACCTCCCCGGTTTATCCTTGACGGCGCTCGTCTCAATGGCAGACGATGGGGGCTCGAATAAAGTTATGCGAAATGAGTTAGGAGTTTTGCCGCCGTCTGACACCAGGCTTTGTTTGGTTGCTCTGTCGGAGCACTCTGATGTTGTGCGGAAGCTTATGCTCTACCGCTTTACCGAAGGGTCGCTGTCCGGTCAGACCTTCGGAAATATTTTCCTTGCCGCACTACAAAAAACAACTGGAGATTTCGGCGAAGGGGTGGAAGTGGCCTCTGAGATTCTCAAAGTTAAGGGTACAGTGGTTCCGATTACCAAGGATTCTGCTGAGCTCGGCGTTGAGTTCGAGGATGGCAGTATTATTTTCGGCGAAAATAAAATTGATGAATCAAATTTCGCGGAAAAGCCCGGAGTAAAGAAGTTTTTCTATAAGAATGCTGTCAGCCTAAATGCAAAAGCCCGCGAGGCAATTTTGAGTGCCGATTACATAATCACCGGACCGGGAGATTTATTTACCTCACTGATTCCAAATTTTATTGTTGATGGGTTTAAAGAGGCGTTGCTTCTAAGCAAGGCGAAGATAATTTTACCTGTAAACCTAACTAACAAGCAGGGTCACAATATGGGATGGAAAGTAAGCGACTATGTGAACGCTATTGAAAAATATCTTGGCAAAAAGCTTGATTTTATTGTGTTAAATGACGAAAAACCTTCTCAAGATCAAATTGAACAATATAAGGCGGAAGAACGTGGGGATGTGTTAATTGAAGATGACTTGAATGACACGCGCGTCGTCAGGGCCCCCCTTCTATCTCACGTAATTTATGAAAACAGTAAGGGTGATATTATGAAAAGAAGTTTTATTCGCCACGACTCAGGAAAACTTGCTGCGGTCATTGGCAGCATCATCGGTAAATAATATGAAATACATTTTTGATTTCGATGACGTATTGTTCCACACCAAAAGCAACTTGAAAGAGAGAGTTTTTGAAGTGTACAAACGCCATGGTGTAAGTCCAGAGCAAATAAAAGAATTTGATGCTATAGAGGGACCCGTGCGAGGATTCTCATTAAAACGTCTTTTAGCGCACTTCTCTCTACCTCTAGAGCTTTATCATGAAATCATGCACAATAATCACGAATATGTAAATTTAGAAATGTTAAAACTTGCGCAAGCAGCCGGCAGAGAAAATTGTTTTATTGTTACGTATGGAGATGAAGAATTTCAGCGGGCAAAAATAGAAACAGCTGGGCTTGAAAATTTTTTTAGGGAAATTTTTGTAGTGTTAGATGATAAGAAAAAAGCAGTAGAACAGATATGTGAACAGTTTAAAGATGAGCCCGTGATTTACATAGACGACCGTGAGCGTTATTTTAACAATTTGGATTTCAAGCAATATCCGAATCTAAAAACTATCCTATATACAGGGCAAACAAAAGAAGAGGTAGAAAAAGAGTCAGGTTTGTCCTAGCTCCAATATCTCTCGACGGCGTGATGCTCTTCAGGGCCTGTGCCAACGTAAATAATCTTTGTATTGAGAGTCTGCTCCAAGAACTTCACATATTCGAGGGCTTCTTTTGGAAGCTTTATTCCGTAGTCTGATAATTTACCCTTCCATAGTGGGAAACTACGATAGATAGGTTCCACCTTTACCCGTGACAAGTCGAAGGGAATTTTTTCAGTACGTTTGCCATTTACTTTATAAGCAACACAAACTTTAATCTCCTTGAATCCGTTCAAGACATCAAGCTTAGTGAGTACCAACTCCTCGGCGCGGTTCATCTTGATAGTATATTTAAGTAGCGGCAAGTCGAGCCAGCCTGTGCGGCGCAGTCGCCCTGTTGTGGCACCTATTTCATTCCCCGCTCTACGCAAGGCAATGCCCACCTCAAACGGATCACGACTTTGTGGTGATGGGTTTGGGAATTTACTTTGTTCGTCGGCTGATCTCTTGTCGCGGCACCAAACAGCTGATTTTTCTCCACCTAACTCTGTAGGAAAAGGACCTTCTCCTACCTTGGTAGTATATGCCTTCGTGATTCCAATAGCGCCACCTACATATGCCGGTGGTATTCCGAGTCCAGTAGCGACCCCTGCCGCAATGGTGTGCGATGATGTTACGAAAGGATAATGCCCAAAGCGGACATCAAGGAGCGCTCCCTGGGCGCCCTCAGCGATGATTTTATGTTCACCCAAGATGGCTTGCTCCACAATCTCGGCAGATTCCATAATTTTTAACGATTGCAAAAATTTTACACCTTGCCAGAAGTTGTTCTCGTTTGCTTTAAGTTCTACTGCGGAAACTTTATGGCCGAAAACTTTGTTAAGGGTTTCGATATGCTCTGCTCGAAGAGCTGCGTATTTCTTCTTGAAATCTCCATAGAAAATATCACCCACTCTCAAGGCACGACGGAGAGTGAGGTCTGTATACGAGGGTGAAATTCCTTTTCCTGTTGAGCCAATTTTTTTCTTACCTTTGCTTTTCTCGGAAACCGAATCCATCAGTAAGTGCGTCGGTATAGTTAGTACAGCATGTGGCGATACGGACATTCTATTTAAAAATGAAATTTTCTTAGGTATTTTCTTAGCTTCAAGTAGAAGAGCTCCGGGGTTGATGACCATTCCGGCGCCTAAATGCACCTGCGCCTTCCCGAAAACACCCGACGGTATAAGGTGAAATACATAGCAATCCCCCTCGTACCAGATAGTGTGTCCGGCATTGTTGCCTCCTTGAAAGCGAACAATGAGGTCCTGGACAGAAAGTCCGGAAGCGATTCGAGCTACCCCCTTACCCTTACCCTCGTCTCCCCATTGGAGTCCAATAATTGGTGTTATTTTTGTTGAAAATTTTTGTTTGGAGTTTTTGCTTCGCTTCATTTTTACTTTTTGTAGTTAGGAGCCGGGCTGACCATGAAGATGTCGTGAATATGACTTTCATCAAGCCCTGCTTTGGATATCGTATAATAAGATGCGTCTCTTAACTTCGGGATGCTTTCTGCGCCGAGATAACCCATTCCAGCTCGAAGTCCGCCGACAAACTGATGTAAAACTTCTGAAAGCGCACCTTTGTATGATACGTGCCCAGAAACACCTTCCGGCACGAGCTTGGTTAAGTCATATTGGTCCTCTTGGAAATATCGGTCCTTGGAGCCTCTTTGCATGGCACCTAGGGAGCCCATACCTCGGTACTTTTTGAATTTTTGATCGTTCATACTTATTGTGTCACCCGGAGCTTCGTCGGTGCCGGCAAACATACTCCCACCCATCACCACGTCTGCGCCAAATACGAGCGCCTTGACTACGTCCCCGCTATTTTTTATACCGCCATCGGCAATTACCGGTATATCTAATTTTTTACAAACTTCATAGACCGAAGATACGGCAGAAAGTTGCGGTACGCCTACACCGGAGACTATGCGGGTTGTGCAGATAGAACCGGGGCCGATGCCCACCTTGATTGCATTGGCGCCAGCTTTAATTAAGGCGAGGGCTGCAGCACCTGTAGCAACATTGCCAGCGACAATATCGAGTTTCGGATATGCCTTCCTGATTCTCTTCACGGCGTCAATTACTCCGTGCGAATGTCCGTGAGCAGTGTCAACGCATACCAGGTCTACGTTACTCTTTACCAGTGCCTCAACCTGAGTGAGGACATCCTTTCCAGCCCCCACTGCTGCCCCTACGCAAAGTCGTCCGAGGTTGTCTTTAGTTGCATTCGGATACTCTTTGGATTTTGCTATGTCGCGGTAAGTTATTAATCCAACTAATTTATTATTCTTATCGACTAGTGGGAGCTTCTCGATACCATATTTGCTAAACAAGCTATTAGCCTCCTCGACGGTCGTTTTCGGTCCACCAGTTACGAGCTTAGTCGTCATAATGTCTTTAATCAGCGTTTTCTCATCTTTCTGGAATCTCAGGTCTCGACTAGTAACAAGCCCGACTAAAGTCCCGTCAGCATCCAAGACCGGGAAACCTCCGATATAGCGCTTCTTTTGTATTTCGAATACATCCCCGACTGTCGCCGTTATGGGTACAGTTATGGGGTCTATAATTCTCCCGGACTCGTGTCGCTTTACTAGCTCAACTTCGTGAGCCTGATCGGCGATTGAGAGATTTTTATGAATTATACCTATGCCCCCGAGTTCAGCCATAGCTATGGCCATTTTGGATTCGGTTACGGTATCCATAGCCGCGGACATAAAGGGAATATATAGATTTATGTTTTTAGTGAGTCGTGTTTTAGTAACCGCATTCCTTGGTAAAACTTCGCTGTAGTTGGGTACCAGCAAAATATCGTCGAAAGTAATCCCCTGTCCTAAATTTTTCGGCATATTATTTTTCATTATTTTTAATAAATAACTTATCTAAGCTCCACATATCAACGCCGTTAAGAAATACTGAAATTGCTGCCATAGATAGACCGAAATCTCTGACGCCAATGTTGTTGTAACCCACCACAGAAGTGATATGTAACATATGAAGAGCCAGGAGAAAAGCTGAAATGCGAGTAAAAATACCAAGCAATAAGAGGAAACCGAAAATAACTTCAAACCAACCATTGATTAGCACCAAACTGTATGCTGAAAGACCTGAGAGGTTCACTGCCCATTGCGGAATGAGAATCGTCCACATATCTGTACTAAATATCTGCTGATAACCAAACCATAAAAAGACCAGCGCCAAACCGATACGTATAACTATCGGAGCGAAGGTTTTCATTTTTTCTGATGAGTAGTGCATTTCTAATAATTAGTCTTTTAATATACCAATTTTAAATGTAGCGAGTATCTGCTCTTGCTTTTCCATACCACCGTGCTGATTTTCGAATGCTGTTGTGCCGTCCTTCCCACAGAGTCCTAAGATGGCCTGTTCTCCTCCCGGATGTTTGACAATCCACCCCGTTAAATCATAGACATTACCTCGTACTATCGTCCAACAGCTTGTGGAATCAGCGTGAAGGGCAACATCTGATGAAGAGAATTCATTAGTCGGAGAATTTTGTACCTTGGGGGTTGCTGCAAGGTTCGCTGTTTCTGTTTTAGGGGCACGATTAAACGAGAAAGTTATAACAAAAATTATAGCCAAGGCGATTACGCCAAGAATTATCACTTTTTGCCTCATTTGGCTATATTAACATTAAAATTTTATTCCGACAACACTGCACTTACCACGAGTCTTTTATTGTGGGTTCGGAACTCCTTTACCCAGACGCCGGAGCAGGTTATAAGTCGGAGCGTCCTGCTGTCGTCTCCTGCGAAGACTTCATCCGCCTTGGCGTTGTAGTCGTAAATCTTACTGCCCGTCACTTTGAAATGCAGGGTTTCTCCCGTGTCGTTAGTTATATAAATATCGTCCCCTTCTACTAAATCCTTTAAATTAGAAAAAACAGCGGGTAGGGCTATGCCATTGTTTACGTGTCCGGCAATTACTGCACTCCCTACGTTGCCGGGAATAGTTCCATACTTGTACCAACCGACGTCGACGAAATTATTCGGCGCGGCCATATTCCCTTTGTTAGTGACGCCAACTTCTTGAATTTTAGTTTCTACTTTTATTTTAGGTATTGAAAGCTTCCCTGGTGTGCCACTGAAAGACTTGATGGCGATAGCTTCGTTTGATAGAGGTTCCACGGCCTCCGGCGATATCTGTACCTCGTCGTTAGGTGCGTAATAAAAGGCTCGCAATAAAATAAAACCGAAAATTAAAACGGCGGCAATGATGAGAACTCTAACTAAAGTTTTTTTAGTTTGTAAATTCATTAGCTATACTCTTATATATTATATTATCAAGACTTTAAAACAAAATTTTGTATAAAAAAGGTAAAAGGCGAGCATCTTACGACAACGCCCGCCTAAATACCTTTAGGTCCCTTACGCCTGTGACTTGCGCGAAAGAAAATTTATTCCTAGAGCAACCACCAAAGCGGAGCTTCCCAAGAATAAGAAATTTATCAGCGCATTATCACCTGAACCAGTGGTAGGTAATCCCGGAACTGACGGGATGTAGTAGGGTGAAGGTGTAGTTAGGTAAGCTGTTGCCGTACCGTTACAAGGCATACCGTTTACCGTACTGTAGCCTAAGATAGAGCTACAACCTGCAAGCCACTCAATGGCAATAGGTCCACCACTGCAAGCTGCACCATTAACAGTGCTGTAGCCCAGTGCAGTAGTACATCCGGGCAAGAAGTTGGTTACTGCGTTGTTTGTACCGTTGCAAGGTTCCCCTGAGGTAATACTGTAACCGAGTCCCGAAGCGCAACCCTCTGGAAAGCTTGCTGTCTGAGCACTAACGCTTCCAGCGCCAACTGCTGATCCTAGCAACACTAGAGCAAGAGCCAGAAAAAATACTTTTGTTTTCATAAGTTTTAATAATAATTAGTTTAGTAATGTTAAGGACCGCTTCGACGAAAAGCTTCTCCTTACTTACTAAGACGTTCCTGATGGGCTTTTATTACAGGAGCAAGTCCTTGATTTCACTAAGCGTGATAGGTAGACCAAAGGCTCCCAAAACGCCCGGACCTACTTCATATTGACTGAAGTAGATAATTAAATTTTCGTCATTAAGTGCCCAGTTTGTGAACGAGTAGAAAGTTAAATTAGCCACATCCTCAGGGAAAACTACCGGCGCGTCCCCGCTACCTGACGGACGCCAAGCTATCAGTTTATTTTTTACTAGCGATGTGAACTCTCCTTGCTTGTCTTGTTTTACAATGTCGCTCAACGTCAAAATTTCTCCGTTTTCCTTTGAAGCAGTGAGTACTCTATAGGAACTGGAGCCGTGGGCACCCCCAGAGTATACATATTCGCTAATTATTATCGATTCAGTATTAGCACTTTCCATTAGTGATGCTTGTATCTCTATTGAATAGCTAGCTGTTGGGCTGTCAGGACCGAATTCCTCGCGCATTGCCGGCACGTCGGCGTTCGCTTGGTCGCCAAAAGTTTTAACTGCCTGCTCGATGTATTCTCGGGCTGTGATGGCGAGCTTCGTTGTGCCGGTAATTTCAGGCTTGGAGCCCATATAGTTTTCTTCTCTTATTTCTTTAGTTGCAATGCTTATCGGAGTTTCGTCCTTTGTATCATCAACAGTGGTGTTCTCGACGACTATTGGTCGGCTCTGTTTATACAGGTAGTAGGCTCCAGCTCCTATCGCCAAGAGAATTATTAAAATCATCAGTGACTTTTTCATGCACTTCATTATATCATATCGAGAAATACAAAATTATCTGAAAACGCCTTCTTTCCTAAGCAGAGCAAGTTTGGTTTTTACTCCGCCTCGGCCTGAGTAACCTCCGAGCTTGCCGTCGCTACGCACTACTCGGTGGCACGGTATGGTAGGCGCCAAGGGGTTCGCCCCAACGGCATTTGCGACCGCACGTATTGCACGCGGCTTGCCGACTTTTTTAGCAAGCTCTTTGTAGGTAAGTGTCTCCCCTCTTGGAATTTTCAAAAGTGCTCCCCAAACTTTTTTCTGTAGCAAGGTGCCTTTTAGTTTTTTAATATTTACTTTAATCATCATCTTCTTCTTCAAACTCGTCATCATCACGATAAACTTTATTATAATTGTCCTCCTCGTTAATATCCTCTTTTATGGTTTGATCTACCTGTGCCTCAGATTTTTCTATCAAACTTGGCACAAGTGCCCCCGGTAGGACGACCTCAGTCACTTTTGCCGGCTCCAAAATTGCAAAATCCGTAAAGAATACGTCACTCGAATGATCCACCGTCATAGCCAATCTATATACTCCAGGATTTTTAAATAAATTCGGCCAGTCGTTAAAGTTATAACTCTTAGAATTTTCTGGTAAAATTTCTACATTCCTTTCCTCATCGTAGCATTCCGCTTCGCTGTCCTTCGCCTGGTCATGAATTTGGTTCCACTCACCATTTTCCCAGCGATAAACATTCAATGGCTCATTCGGGCATTGATTGGTTACGTAAATACTCACGGAAAAATGGTTCATCACCGTAAACTTGATTTCATCACCAAGGTTGTATTTATTTTTACTTGTTACGAGCTCTATGTTGCCACTTGGAAGTTGATCCATTTTAATTTTCTCATAAAAGTTTGCAGCGAAGGCGACTGAGCCACCTATAATCGCGAAATATAACAGTGCCCAAATAAAAGGTGTTTTATGAAAAAGGCTGTTTAATTTATTAAAAATTTTTGCAATCATACTGTTCCAACTCTCTTCAGCCGAGCAATCCCGGCCCAAGCGAGGATAAGCATTAGCCCTATCCATATATAGCGAAGTGCACCACTAGTTAGATCAGTTCCCAAGTATAGCGCGTGTAGGAACACTAGAACCATCGCCAGGTAGCTCAAGAGATGGGTGAACTTCCAAGTTTTTGGTTTTTTATCTATCCAAAATAGCGAGGTGAGAATTACCGCCAATAAAATATAGAACGCAAATATCCCTAATGCCACATATAGCGATCCAACACTAAACCCTAGAATAGTTGTCGGCCTGTACGTAGAAGCGAAAGGGATAAATAATGATTTCACATCAAACGGTACGAAGCTGTCGAAATACAGTGAGCCAATGTGCAGAATGAGCGAAATACCCAGGGCGATACCTAAAGCTCGGTGTGAGGCCCAGGCTGTAATTGGCTCAAGAAAATTAAACGCATGTCCGGTTATAAAACCCATCCCGGATAAAATTAAGATGAACATTAATATGCCAGCGACAAGTCCGGAAGCGCGAGTTAAGTACCATGGCCACGAAGTTCCGAGCTTCGTGAAAACCGTTTCCATGACAGAGGAGCCACTGCCATCTAAAACCACGTTCGCATTCGTGCCCCCACTCTTTTCCGTGGCTAGAGCAAATGCAAATGATGAAAATAACGCTATGACCATCAGACTTAAAATGAATATTATGCCCAATTTTGAAATATTTTTTTTCATATTATGAATTCATTTTAAAACCCGCACCAAAAATTATGGGTTCCCCGCCAGTTCTCTTCTGTAATAATACTGCGCTTATATGTCCTTGTCTAATTAACTCTTCTGCCAGCTCCTCCTCGCCAATTATAAGGGCCGAAGCGATTACATCGGCAGCCGTTGCTCCTACTGCCGCCACGCTACACAGGGCAAACGTACTTCCGGAATTTTTCTCCTCCCGCGGGTCAACTATGTGTATTTGACGTTTGCCGCCTTTCTCTCGTATCATTCCTGAGGTTGCAACGGCTTCGGTGCGGCCCGAGCCCACAAAAAGAGCAACGTTCCTAGTGCGATCAACACCTGACTGGACATCCACTTCCCAATTTTTGCTAATCTCCTGCCCTTTCAAAATCATATCTCCACCGAGCGACAAGCAATAATTTTCTATTCTTCCTTCTAGAATACTCGCCAATTTATCCAATAAATAACCTTTGCCGATGCCACCTAGGTCTATTGCTGTATTTTGAGGAATCGACACAGAACCATTGCCAATATTTAGCGAACTCATATCGACTACTTTCCTGTCAGTGTAGTCTATAATTTGCTGGCCTGGTTTGGGGGTCATTGATTCGATATAACCTCCACGCTCCACTTCAGGTAAAACAAATATATTAAACAATCCTCCGGTTATAGCTGCAAACTTTTTTGCTTGTTCCAATATATCCACAAGCTCTGGAGAGATGAGCATGGGCTTGCCGGCGTTCATGTTGAGTTTGGTTACGTCGCTATCTATGTTGAAACGACTGTACCGCTTTTCGAAATCATAAATTTCCTTCCATAGAATTTTAAAATTGTCTTCCGCAGTTTGGAAATCAGTAACCACGAGCCGAAGTTCTACTTCGGTACCTAGCGCTTGCCCGCTTTGCATATAGGCTTGTTTAATCATGAGACTCTGGTCCTCGGTTTAGTTTTAGGAATCACGGTTGGTTTCGGCGCGGGTTGCACTACGACAGGAGTAGGAGTAGGTGCGGGTGTTGGTTTTATTACTGGCGTATTCGATACGGTAGTCACCGTGCTCGGTTTATATTTTATAATCGGTGGTTGTGAAATATTAGTATCGACTTGTGGACCTAAGGCGTTTATTTTTTCAAGTAAACTCAACGAAGAAAGGTCTGGATTTGAATTTGTTTGAGAGTTGGAACTTTCAATGTTTGCTTGAGGTGCTGTTTTAGCTAAGTCAGAGGCCATAACAAAAATACCTGATATAAGGAGCGACATTCCCGTGAGAGCGTACATATTGAATGGCCAGCTGGTAGACTTCTCACTCTGCAAACGTGATCCTTGGCTGAAGGCTTCAGTAAGAATGTTTTCTTTTGGCGCGCCAGAGCCTTTAAGGAGCGAATGCATAGCCGACATATAACCCTTAGGTCCGCAAATCATATAAATTTGTTCTTGATATGATAGGCCTAATTTGCCGATGTTCGACCTATCAACTCGTCCAGAAATTACCTTGAGTCCTTGAGCTCGAGCTCGGTCGACAGGTCCATCGCTTATAACATAAACTACTTTGAGACTGGGGTTACTCATCTCAAGCCCTTGGAGTTCCTTAAGGAAAGAGATATCATCTTCCGTGCGACAACTATATACGAGCGTGAGTTTGTTTTTTAATTTTAAATGAGATGCATATCGAATCATACTCATAAACGGGGCGAGCCCTATACCACCGGCGAACATCACCAGGTCTTGGTGTAGATTCTCGTTGAATACAAAGGAGCCGAACGGCCCTCTCACCAGAACCTCGTCGCCTTTCTCCAGGCGCTCGAGTGCCCGAGTGAAAACCCCACTTACGCGCATACTGAATTGTAAAATTCGTTGTTGTCCAGGCAAGGAAGTAATCGAGAAGCATCTGGCACTGGTCGGTCTCGCTTGGTCGTTGAGTATTAGGGCAGCATATTGCCCTGGCTGATAAAGCAATGGCCTTCGGGTTTCATCGTGGGCTGCCAGCGTTAAAATCCGAACGCTCTCCGTGTCCAGTCTATTTTCTAGAACTTTGTATTTGTAATACATAATTTAATCGTTTAAACGTATTTCAAACATTGGGGCATTTTTCTGCTCACCTCGCCCTCCCTCTTTTCCAAATTTTGTTCTCCTAATAACTGATTCCAGGGCCTCTTCTCCTGAGCTCTCATCTTCTTCGCGAATCTTGAGGATTCTTTCAGCGTGTTTCTCAAGCCTCTCTTCCAAGTCCTCTTCTTCGCGAATTTTTTCAATATTTTTACCTTTCCTTTCTTTGATTGTGGTAACATTACGGTCAAAATCTTTCAAACGTTCTTCTATGTGCTTCTCAATCACTTGAGTCTTTGCTTCAGTGAGCTCCCCTTTCTCAGCAAGTTTTTCAAACTCATCCACTCGGCGTTCTATCTGAGTTGACTCCTGACGAGCTCGGCTTTCTGGGCTACGGGCGGCAATTTTAGAAACTTTTTCCACTACGTTTACCTTTACTCCGTACAGCATATCGCCCGGCAGTGATCCAAGTGAAGCATAAGCAGTTGCTCCCGAGAGTGAGAGAATAAGGAGCGCCAAGACTCCAGCTTTCATATATGTGCTGTGGCTCATAAAAGTAAATCGATAGAACGGACTTGGTATAGGATAGTTCAGATCCTTTACGTCGCCGCCCGATAATGTCTCTACCGATTTTTTCACGCGCGAAAATAGCTCCTTCTTTTCGGATTCGGTAAGCTTTGACTTTTTTAAAATTTTTAATTCTTTCATTTTATTATATTTTATATATGAAGGGCGGCTTTAAGCAACTTGAGTCCCCTGTTGATACGGACAGAAATAAGGTTAGTAGGCTCTCCGGTAATGGCTGATATCTCCTTCGGGCTAAGCTCCTCTACGTATCTGAGATAAACAGCCTCGCGGTATATTGGCTCGAGCTCTCGTATCTTTTCTACCAGAAGCCTTGCTTCGAGGTCAACGTCCGCTCCAGGGATGTTGCCTTCAAACATATCCATAAAAATTTCTGCTCGCTCACCTTCTGCGCCACCTTCACTGAAGTCTTGAATTGGTACGCTCTTCCTCTTTCTATACCAGTCGATTATTAAATTGCGGGTGAGTTTAAATAGAAAAGCTCGAGGCTCCTTAACCTCCTCCTTTTCGAGTGTCTGCCAGAAGCGGACATAAGCATCTTCGACGATGTCTATGGCGATTTCTCGGTCGGAAACCCGATACAAGGCGAAACGAAACAGCGCATCCGTGTTCTCCGCATATGCCTTTTCAAAAATCTTCTTTATTTGTCTTGTATTTGAATCCATATAAGCAGACGTAAAGGCCTGTAAATACTTACCATAATAACATAGTTTCAGCCGAGGTAAGTTTTCCTTTAGTCGTACGTCTTTATCTACTAAGGGGGTTATTGTACCCCCGCATTATAAACATTATTAATTAGCAAGTAGAAAAATATTATGAAAAATCTAAAGAATATTGCAAAAGGTTTTATTGTGTTCTCGTTTCTTGGGCTTCTAGCAGTGGCTGGTCCTGCCAAGGCTGACAATAACAACGGAAACGCGTATATGAATGCGCGATCCTCACTTAAAGCTGACGCTTTGGTAAATCTTGAGTCTGCCACTGGCGTAGTCCTCGGGCCTAACGGCGCCTTGCGAGTCTTGGGAGCGAAAGTTGTTTCTGTGACCGAGAGCGTGGTTAAAGCAACCGCCTCATTTGGTAGCAGTGTTCTTAACTTCGTAGTGAACGTCGATTCCGATACTAAAGTTAACGGTTCAAGTGATGCGAAAGTTAGCGACTTGAAGGCTGGCGACAAAATTAGCTTCGCAGGCGACATTGATTCTTCCTCAAGTTCCTCGATAGTGGTTAACGCCGACCATATTGTTAGCCAGGCTCTCATTGGCGGTACTGTAGAAAGTAAAACTTTCTGGAGAGGTGAAATTAAATCAATTGATGAAGGTGATAAAGTTATCAGCATCGAACTTCCAGGTGGCCGCGACATTAATGTAGCAGTCTCTAGCTCGACCGTAATCCTTCTCGATGGTTCCGCAAGTTCTCTTGCGTCCCTTGATGAAGGAGATAAAGTTTCTATCTCTGGAAACCTAAATGCTGACGGTAGCGTAGTTAGCGCAACTAAAATTACCGCTGACAGCGACAAGGACAGTGATAATGACGACGTAAACGGTAAACCAAGGAAAGATGACAAACCCAGCAACAATGGCTGGCTTGGCAAAATTCGACACTGGTTCTGGTTCAAATAATTGAATCTTCTCCTGTGTTAAATAAAAAAGAGGCTCACCCGGGCCCCTTTTTTCTTGCCTAACCTTCTAAATAGTAATATGATTTAGCTATGGCAGAAAAAATGAGTGACAATCCCATTACTAGCAAGCACGATGGTAAAGTAGCGCTTACCCCGAAAGAGCTTGAGGCTCACCGATTTGCTGAGTCAGAACTCATCCGGGGTTTGGAAGAAAATCGTTACCACTTACTCCCCTATTTCTCTGAGAACAAAATTGCTCGGGTTAGAATCCGTGATGACAGCAAGAAGATTGTTTACGACAGCACCGTTGAAGAATACGTAGGCTTGTGCAAGGACCAAGGTCGACATATCTCAATTGCTGAGCTCAGCAAATTCCACGACAAAGCGCTCGAAGATGAGGGTATGTAACTACTGAATATCTTCCTAGCCTGTTGCTAAAGTTATCCAAATAGCGGCGAAGAAAAGAAACACTGCGATACCAACGAGTGTGCGATATTTCCCGGCTCGCTTTGTGAGAAAAAGAATCGAGGTGCCCATCACCACCCAGAATACCCAAGCGAATAGGAAATCATTCCATTCCCAATTCCAACCTTCTACGTAGATATTGCCTAGCAAAGGAATAATTAGTGCCACCGCTGCCCAACCCATAATTTTTAGAATCTGTTTTTTCATACCCGTTAATTTTTTAAAATTCACAACAAGTAATTGACCACCTGTATGTCAGTGCCGAAGGCCCTGACGACCGGGGGAGGAAGGGCTGGGAGACTTGGAATCGAACCAAGATTCACGGCTTCAAAGGCCGCTGTCCTACCGTTAGACGATCTCCCAATAAAACATATTCAGATTAGCATATTTCGCCCCAAAAATTAAGCACTATCAGTGAGTTTACTGACTCACCTACTCAATATCGTTTAGTGTCCTATTTACAACCATGGCAGTAACAGCTTTTTTAATATCCATAATTCTATTCTCAATTTTAGAAAGTTCTTCCTGCTCCTCCTTTCTGCCGTAGCTTCTAATATTATTGAGCTCCGGTGCTATGTTAGTGCTATAACTGAGTATTTCTTTGAGTAAGATTTTCGCTGCCACCATTGCGTTTGCTCGAGAAATATTATTGAAAATCTTAAGCCTATCTGCCCACTCTTGCGTTTTCGAAGCAAGTTTAAGCAAAATTTCAAGATTACGTTCAAATCCTGGTTGATTTAGTTCACTTAAGTCCGTATATTTTGCGGCATCTTCTTCTATGGCGTCCGGTCCTCCTGACCACCTGTCCCGCTGTTCTTCTGGAGGCAAATTCGAAAGTAATTTTTTTAATTCCTCCTTAGAATCCTCGTTTGCCTCAGGTGTGCCAATAGGTTTATATTCTTTCATTTACTCTTTCTTTAGAATTTTAATTAATGCTAGTTCGAGGGGTAGTTCCACTATGAAGGCGTTGTCCATATTCTGATACGCATCAAGGAGTACAGCGAGGCCGCTGGAGCGGAGCATTCCTTCCAAATCCTTAGCCACAAGTTCTCGTAGAAATTTCAAATCTGTTTCCGCCAGGTTGCCCGCCATAGTATCCTGCATTTTAGGAGCATAGCGGAGAATGATAGCCATTCGAAATTTTTGAATAATTAATTTCAGGAATAATTTCATATCCAGGTTACCGTCAGCGGCTTCTCGTATGGCTCCCAGCCCCTGTTCAATGTTATTTTCTGCTAGGGCGGAAAGGAAATCGTTCACTAGGGCTGTTTTCGGAGCGCCAGTAATCTTCTCAACGTCTTCCCTCTTTATTTTTTTACTTTTAGTCTGTCCGTAGAAATTGAGCACCTTCTGAATTTCTCCTAAGAGGTCGCGGAAAGAGCCGTCCGCAAGTATGGCTAGGAGTTCAGCACTCCCGGCGTCAAGCTCGAAGCCCTCTTTCTTCGCAACTTCAATAGCCATTTTTCTCGAAACACTGTCAGAGGCTTTTTTGAAGGTGAAAACTTGGCAACGAGAAATAATTGTTTCGGGAACTTTATGGAGCTCCGTGGTCGCCATAATGAAAATTACGTGCTTCGGTGGCTCCTCGAGTGTTTTAAGGAGCGCTCCCCAAGCGTCCTTCGAGAGCATATGCACCTCGTCGATGATATAAATTTTATATTTAGAATCGAAAGGCAAGACTCGCACCCCGTCTCGAAGTTCCTTGATGTCGTCGATCCCACGATTAGACGCAGCGTCTATTTCATACAGGTCGCTCCCAGACACCCCAATGCTTTCGGCAAATATTCGCGCTAGAGTAGTCTTCCCTGTGCCCCTGGAGCCGACAAAGAGGTAGGCGTGCGAGACTTTATTTGCTTCCACTGAGCTTTTCAACACATCCACAATGTGGTCCTGGCCCATAACCTCCTTCCATTTTTTCGGCCGATATTTACGGTAAAGCGCTAGGTCGTGCATAAAGGTATCCTATCAGATTTGAGCTAAAAAATCATTAGTAATGGACGCAACTTCGGAAGCATTCTCGGCCTCCATAAGTTTCATTCGGAGCTCTTTGGCACCGTCGAAGCCATTCACATATGCCTTGTAGTGTTTCTTCATAATTGCAAAGTTCTTTAATCCACCGAGGAGTTCTTCGAAAAGTTTCGTGTGTTCTATCATTACTTCTAGTTTTTCCTTGAGAGAAGGTGTCCGTCCGGCAAAGAGCCATGGGTTGCCGAAAATAGCGCGCCCAAGCATAACTCCGTCGCATCCTGTTTCCTCTATTTTATTTTTTGCATCCGCTACGCTCTCAGCGTCACCGTTGCCAAGGATTAGAATTTTCGGATTTATTTTATTTCTGATTTCAATCACACTTTTCATCAAATCCCAGTGCGCGGGCACATTCGACATCTCTTTCCTCGTCCGCAGGTGTACGGTAAGTGCTGCGATGTCTTCGGACAGAAGTTCAGAGACCCATTTATCGATTTCATTTTTGTTGTACCCGATGCGAGTTTTCACAGACACGGGCAAACCTCCGGCCCCTTCTTTCGCTGCTCGGATAATTTCACGAGCTTTGGCAGGGGTTTTAATCATAGCAGCACCCGATCCTTGCTTCTCTATTAACCTGTCTGGGCAGCCCATATTTATATCAATGCCATCAAAGCCGAGCTTTTTACAGAGCGCCGAGGCTTCGCGAATGTTGTCAGCGTTTGAACCGAAAATTTGCGCCACAATCGGGTGCTCCGTCTCGCTATACTTGAGGTCAATGAGTAATTTCTCTCTGGCTTCGGGGTGAGCCAAGCCGTCCGCAGACACGAACTCAGTCCAGAAAATGTCGGGTTTACCGTGATGAGCTATCATTTTCCTAAAAGCACAGTCCGTCACATCTGCCATCGGTGCTAAACAGAAAATCGGTTTCTTTAAATCGTTCCAGAAATTTTTCATATTATTGCGGCGAGAATTTACTGTAAACTTTATTATCAAAACGAAGGTCTAAATATTCAAGTTTCGGGTACTGTTTCTCCATCTTGGTTTTTAAGGGCTCGGTGCCTAAAGCAGCCGCTAAATTTTCGGACAGGTCCTCTGTATTGGCGTCAGCCCGAAATAGAATCATTGGCTCTGGATTTACCGTGCTCGAAAGGAAGAGCTCTACGTCGCCGTCTTCTTTCAAATACAGAGCTACCGGATTTAGCTTGAGCTCTCGAACCGCCTCCTTAAACTGTGTCAGGTTGGCAAAATTTTCTTGAGCGAAGTAGGACCCCGTTGGCTTTAATACTGTTACACCTTTAGCTCCGTAAAATTTGAAATAAACATCACCCGAGAAGTATGGAGCCTCATCAAATATATAGCCTTCTTTGTCTAAGAAAAAGCATTTCGAACTTTCACCGCCCGAAATCGGCAGACTTTCTCCGCACCAAGTATAGAGCGGTTCCCGTTCTGAAACTTTAATATGGAGGACACGATTATTTTTCACTGACAAAGTAATTTCGCCCAAGCGCCTCTCTTCTTGAGCTAGGACCTCCTTAATCCTATCTTTTGGATAGAACAGTACATTGGTCTTTGGAAATAACCATAAATATTTTCCGGCCATTTCATTTTCTACTAAAGAAGTAATAACCTGTGAGTCCACAATGTTGTTACCTTCGGTCTCAATGGTCTCAATATTTATTCCCGGTAAGCGTGAGAGATATGCCGAGAGAGCGACGACTCCGACAAATAAAACCACGTAAACCAGAAATCTATTTAAAAAAGCGCGCCTGCGGCGCTTCTTTAGTTCAGTGAGTCGTGGAGAATTTAAAACGCTGTTCTTCATCGTTTATTTAATAACTTCCCTACCACCCATATATTTTCGTAATACTTCTGGTATGGCAATACTACCATCTTCTTGCTGATAGTTTTCCATTATGGCGATAAGCGCTCGGCCCATAGCTAGCACAGTAGCGTCGTTCATATGTACAGGTTCAATCTTGCCGTCAGCTCGGCGGACGCGGGTATTCAGGCGTCTGGATTGGAAGCCCCCCGTAGAATCAGCACTATGGGTCTCGCGATATTTATTCTGTCCTGGCATCCAGGTCTCAATGTCTATCTGCCTGCTGTCAGGGAAACCCATATCACCGGTGCAAACCATAACCACTTGATACGGAAGCCCGAGCGTATTTAATATATATTCCTGTATAGCAACTAGGAAATTTTGCTCCTGCATAGAATTTTCAGGTAATGAAAAAACTTCCATCTCTAATTTATCAAATTGATGCTGGCGGAGTATGCCTGAAGTGTCCTTACCTGCAGCGCCCGCCTCGCGACGGAAAGCCGTAGAATACCCGGCATAGCGAATAGGTAAATCTTTTTCTTCGAAAATTTTATTCATATGCATTGAGCCCATTGTGTGCTCCGCGCTACCTATGAGCATTAGGTCGTCATTCGGGAAGATGTAATGCTCTTCCGGCGTCATAAACCTCGCCATTTTCACCTGGACCAGTGGCCGAATGAAAACCGGTGGAATCACGGGGGTAAATTTTCGAATGTCTACTGATACGCCGGTCTCCTCGGCGATTTTTTTCAAGATCTCTTCATTAGTTAGAATTTCCAGGCACATCTGAATCAAAGCAAACTGCATCAACACTAAATCTCCCTTTAAATACGAGTACCTCGATGCAGCAACTTCGGCGGCGGTCTCGGTATCGATGAGACCGAGAGCTTTCCCTAAAACATCATGCTCTTTCGGAGTGAAGGAGAATTGTCGTTTTTCTCCAAAGCTTCGTATTACTTGGTTCCCTTTATCATCATCGCCTTCCGGAGTGTCCACCGACGGAATGTTCGGAATTTTTAGCATAATTTTCTGCCATTCTTCCACTGTCTGTTTAAGCTTCTCCTCTTTCTTTTTTATATCTTCTTTAACAACTCGCATTTCTTCAATCAGCTGGAGTTTAAGTTGAGGGTCTTGGTCGCGAGCTATATCATTCGAAACTCGATTTACTTCACTGCGAAGTTCTTCGACTTCCTTCAATTCCTTGAGTCGTTCGTCGTCGAGGGATATGAGCTTCTCGATATCCACCTCAATGTGCTTTTTCTTGGCACCTGAAGCTACGATATCCTTGTTTTCGCGAATGAATTTTATATCTAACATCTATATATTGTATACCAAAATTGTTATAATTACAAAATGGAGATTAAAAAGCTTCCGAAAGCGGAATTTCCTAAAGCACTCTTAGAAATTCCGGAGCCACCGGAAAATTTATGGGTGCTAGGAGAGATGCCCCTTGAGAATTTAGTGTACTTATGTGTAGTGGGCTCGCGAAAATTTACCTCCTACGGCAAGGAAGCTTGCGAGAAGATTGTCGCCGGGTTAAAAGGCTACCCTATTGTAATCGTCTCAGGTCTCGCGATGGGTATTGACGCTATCGCGCACACGAAAGCTCTGGAGGTTGGTTTGAAAACTCTGGTATTCCCGGGCTCAGGCCTAAGCGAAGGAGCAATGTACCCGAAAACAAACGTGAAGCTCGCCAGGGAAATTTTACAGAAAGGCGGATGTTTAATTTCCGAATTTGAACCCGACTTCAAGGCGACCCTGTGGGGCTTTGCTAAGCGCAACAGATTAATGGCAGGAATTTCAAAAGCGGTTTTAATTATCGAAGCGGAGGAACGTTCTGGGACTCTCATTACCGCCAGGCTTACTACCGAATACAATAGGGACCTCCTAGCCGTCCCCGGTTCCATCTTTTCCCCCAATTCCAAGGGCACCAACAGACTCCTGCGCCAAGGTGCGACCCCGATAACTTCCTCGGAAGAAGTCCTGGATGCCTTGGGCTTCGAATTACCAAAAGAAGAACGCCAAAAAAAGCTATTTCTCGACTTATCTCCGGAAGAAAAAATCGTAACTGAACTTCTCCGTGAACCAATGCCCCGAGATGATTTAATACGAGCAATGAAGATGCCAACACCTAAAGCCAACGCCCTGCTCTCGGCTATGGAAATACGCGAATTACTAATCGAGGAACTTGGTGAAATGCGTCTTAATCTCTAGGAAAAAACTTTTTCAATTTGCATTTGAAAACTTTTTCGTGTAATACTTACCCGATAAGAGTATGAAGTTATTAATCGTTGAGTCCCCATCGAAAGCGAAAACTATTGAGAAATATCTCGAAGGCGCTTTCACTGTGCGCGCTTCCGTGGGACATATTCGCGATCTCCCTAAATCAAATAAGAAAGCAATCGATATCGAGGCAGGCTTTGTTCCAAATTATGAGATTTCAAAAGGCAAAGAAAAAGTCGTCCACGAACTGCAGCACCTTGCGGCCAAGGCCACTGAAGTAATGCTAGCCACAGACCCCGACCGAGAGGGCGAGGCTATTGCTTGGCATATTGAAACCTTACTTAAAGAAGACAAGAAAGTTAAAGCGCCCATTGAGCGAGTCACCTTCCACGAAATCACCAAGGAAGCTGTCGAAGAAGCCTTGTTGCATCCAAGGAAAATTGACACAGCTTTACGTAAAGCACAAGAAGCGCGTCGAGTACTCGATCGTTTGGTTGGCTATGATTTGTCGGGGCTTATTTGGAAGAAGGTCCGTTATGGACTCTCCGCCGGACGTGTCCAATCGCCAGCACTGCGGATAATAATGGAGCGAGAACGTGAAATCCGAGCTTTCGTCCCAGAAAAATTTTGGAGAATTGTCGGATTATTTGAAACACAAAGCGAAGCGAAGCTAACCCTCGAATGTGCTGAGGAGCCTCGTGACGAGAAACTCGTTGAGAAAATTCTTACAGAAGGCAAGAAGGGTTCCTGGTTGGTTAAAGGTGTTAAAGAGAGTGAACAGAAGCGCGCATCGCGTGCGCCGTTCACTACTTCGACCCTCCAGCAGACAGCAAGCTCTCGACTGGGATACTCCCCTTCACGCACAATGCAAATAGCCCAGAAGCTTTATGAGGCCGGACACATTACATATATGCGTACCGACAGCACTAATGTTTCGAAGGTCGCTCAAGAACAAATCCTAGCATTCGTGAAAAAGGAATATGGCCCAGAATACGCCGAAGCTAAAATTTTTAAAACTAAATCGAAAAATGCCCAAGAGGCCCACGAAGCAATTCGACCGACACATATAGAGAAGCTCCACTCGGGACACGAGGATTACGACAAGCTCTACCGACTTATCTGGGAAAGGGCTGTCTCCTCGCAAATGTCTGACGCGAAACTTTTGAAGACTAAAATTACTGCAGTAATCGAAGGCCATGAAGACTTGCCGGAATTCGGCGCTACTGGCTCTAGGCTTTTATTTCCTGGGTGGCTCGCAGTGGACACCGGTGCCCGAGGCGACGACGTAGAATTACCAGCCTGCAAGCCAGGTGAGCATTTGCGATTGCTAAATTTAATTAGCGAAGAGAAATTTACCGAACCGCCAGGCAGGTACAGTGAAGCTGGGCTCGTCAAGGAGCTTGAGGGACGTGGCATAGGGCGCCCTTCTACCTACGCTTCAATTATGCGCACGATTGAGGAACGCGGGTACGTGAAGAAAGAAGGTAAAACATTGTTCCCCACTGACACCGGAGAGGTAGTCTCCGACTTTTTGGAAAAACATTTCTCGAATTATATTTCTGACACATTCACCGCCGAAATGGAGGACGAGCTCGATGAAATCTCTCGTGGCGAACGTGAGTATGAGAAAACATTGAAAGATTTCTATGGCCCATTCCTCAAGGAGGTGAAACTCAAAGAGAAATTAGAAAAGGCGACCAACTTGGGCGAAGCCCCAGAGCATATCAAATGTCCGAAATGCGGCAGTGGGATGATTATAAAGCTTTCACGTGGAGGCAAATTTTATTCATGCACCAAGTATCCCGACTGCGATGGCGCGTTAATGCTTGATGGTACGGAGTTAAAGGGACCAGCCGAAACCGGAGAAATGTGTCCCGACTGCGGAGAAAAGAAAGGCAAATCCGGTGGAGGCAAATTGGTAATTAAGGAGCGACGGGACGGCACCGGAACTTTCATCTCATGTTCGCGATATCCAAAGTGCAAATTTATTAAGAAAGACGAAGCCGAAGAAGCGCGCAAGCGCACCGGCGTTATGTGTCCTATCTGTAAGATCGGGGACATTTCGGAGCGTCGCGGACGCTTCGGTATTTTCTACTCTTGCTCCAACTATCCTGATTGTAAATTTGCTATCAAAGCGAAGCCAACGGGAAATATTTGCAAGGAGTGCGGCAGCCTGATGATGCAAGGAACGAAAACGATTCCGGAGCGTTGTTCCAACAAAGCTTGTAAAATGCACAACCCTCACAAGATTCCGAAAATCGAACCGTAGACATCTGGCGAGTTTAAAGTATAATCTCCTTTATGGAGACTGCGGAGACAATTTTGAGCTTGATGCAAGGCCCTGTGAGTAAAAAGGACGCTGAGCTTATACGCAAAGCTTACAATTTCTCTTTTCAAGCGCATAGCGGGCAAAAGCGCCTCTCGGGTGAACCTTACTTCGTGCATATACTGGGCACTGTAAAAATTCTAGCCAAACTTCGAATGGACACGCACACAGTGGCTGCGGGTTTTCTACATGATGTACTAGAAGACACCAAAGTTCCGGAAGCCGAAATAAAAAAGAATTTTGGCGATGATATTTTGTTTTTAGTTAAAGGAGTTACGAAACTAGGGACCCTTAAATATCGCGGCGCGGAACGGCACGTAGAGAGTTTGCGTAAATTTTTTATTGCCATGGCGCAAGACCTGCGCGTGGTTATCATTAAATTTGCCGACCGGTTGCATAATTTAACTACTTTGGAACACGTGCGCGAGGACAAGCGTCAGCGCATTGCGCTTGAGTCTATCGAGGTGTACGCCCCACTCGCGAACCGTCTCGGTATGGGTAAACTCAAGGGCGAGATAGAAGATGCAGCTTTTCCATATGCTTACCCCAAGGAATATAAAGAGGTAGATGAAATACTTAAGGAACGCCGAGAGCCTTATCGTAAATATCTCGAGGAAGTGAGCGAACGACTTAGGAAGGAACTGCGAAAGAATAAAACTAAATTTATCGAAATCGACTATCGTATTAAGCATAAATACAGCCTATACAAGAAACTTCTTAAATATGATCATGATATCGATAAAATCTATGACATCGTTGCCCTCCGAGTAGTTGTAGACACTGTTGAGGATTGCTATCGTGTACTCGGACTGGTTCATGCAATATGGAACCCTTTGCCGGGACGCATTAAAGACTATATATCCGTACCGAAACCAAACGGCTATAGGTCAATTCATACAACCATCTTCACAGGTTTGGGCGGTGTAGCCGAAATTCAGATTCGCACACAAGAAATGCACGCCGAGGCTGCTTACGGTATTGCAGCGCACTCTACTTACAAAGAATCATTTGATAAGAAAGTTGAGAAGAATAAAAATAAATTAAAGTGGATTGATGAACTGAAAGAATACAACGATGCCACTCCGGATAGGCCAGAGAAGTTTATCGACCACTTGAAAATGGATTTCTTCAACGATCGTATTTTCGTATTTACCCCGCGGGGCGATGTTATAGATATGCCTGAGGAATCAACGCCGATTGACTTCGCGTACTCTATCCACTCTGACATCGGTGACCACGCCGCCAGCGCTAAAGTAAACGGCAAGATGGTTACACTTTTCTCTCCTCTTAAGAATGGGGATATTGTCGAGATTTCAGTGAAAAAAGATTCTCATCCAAGCACAAAATGGCTCGCGTCAGTGAAAACAACAATAGCGAAAAAACATATCAGGTCCTACCTTGAGAAAAATACGCTCCTCGCGAAACTTAAATCTTTCAAGCAAAGTTAGACGCTGAAATTGGTTATATTGTATAGGTCCGTGTCGTCAGATTGTTTTTCCTCCTTGGTGCGATCATCCACGGGTGTCGCTGCTTCTGTTGCTTCAGCCTCGATACCGGCGATATGCTTATTTAGGAGGTCGATAGGAGTCTTGTCGGCTTCTCCTCTCTGTATTAGATCTAGAATAGTGCGCAAATCCTCTGTTGAGAAGAAATCAATTTTGATTTGGCCACCAAGCTCCTTACGCTCTATGTGAACTCTGGTTCCAAGCTTGTCTTGAAATTCTTCCTCTAGTTCACTTATTTCAGGATCAGGCATAAACTCCTTCTTACGAACTCGATCAAAGGCTATTTTACGAGCCAACTTCTCGGCCTCGCGCACTGTGATTTTTTTATAAATTATTTCCTTAAACAAAACCCCTTGCTCTTCCGTGTGGTCTGAGAGCATAAGTAGTGGCCTGGAGTGTCCTTCAGTCATCTTGCCTTGAGATATGGCGTCGAGCATTTCCGTAGGCAAAGATAAGATTCTAAGCGTGTTGGAAACAGACTCTCGGCTCTTACCTAACTTCTTAGCAATCTGGCCGTGTGAGAATTTAAACTCTGTCGCTAGTCGCTCAAATGCTCGAGCTTTGTCCACGGCGTTCAAATCTTCACGCTGAAGATTCTCAATAATGGCGAGCTCAAGTTTCATTATAGCGGTATCGCCAGTGCGGATTATTGCCGGCACTTGAGCGACCCCTGCGAGACGCGCAGCGCGGAGCCTACGCTCGCCGGCAATGAGTTCATACTCAGTGGTGAGACCACCACCTTCTTTCTCAACTTCAACCCTCGAAACAGTGAGCGGCTGTAGGACGCCGTATTGCTTGATGGAGTCAGCCAAATCTTGCAGCCTTAGCTCGTCGAAATCTCGCCTCGGTTGGTAGGGATTCGGTTTGATTTTTTCGGTTTCAATCCAAAATATTGAATTTGAATAAACGTTGGACATAAACTTATCTTAACATACATAAATCATTTCGAAAAACGTTACCATTTATGTTTGAAGGTGAAAAAATTATTGATTGAAAAACTCCAAAAACCTATAATGAAAATGGCAATAATTTTAGCATAGATATACCAGATTCCGTGATTAATCAGGATAAATAATAGTGTGTTGCTCATGGCTAAGCCAATTAAGCTAACCACAAGGTAGGTGAAAAATTGTTTTCCGAATTTAGAATTCCTGCTTTCGAAGGTCCACATTTTATGAATAAGGAAGCTCACAATAAAAACAAAACAGTAAGAAAGGGAATTTGAAAAAATCACCGAAAAACCCAAAATTTCAACGAAAAACAAAAGGAGCCCCATTCCAAGTACTGTGCCGAAGGTTCCCGTAACAACAAATTTACCAATTCTTTTCTCCATTATTGAAATTTATTTACGAAATCTAAAATTTTAGTGACTTCTTCGGGCTTAATTCTCTTCCTGAAATATTCTTCTGTTATAGTTTTCGGATAATGCTCCGCAGAAGTATGAATTATTACCAGGTCATCGACTTCGTTTGCAAAACGACTGATAATCTTGTCGGCACGAATAGAACCGTCTTCCTTGTTTATTACCAATACATATGGCCTTGGTAAAAATACACAATCAACAGCTCTATTGTGCAAGAGGAGCTTGGCTGTCTGAAAAAAGGTCCTTGCGTCCATCTCATCAAGAAGTGATTTGATTTTTTTATCGAACCTAGCGCTACTGCCAAATAGTAGGTATTGCTGGATAAAAGCGCTATGCCAAACTTTATAAAATGCATTGAAGGCCCCTACAGTTCTAATTATCAAGAGGAATAGAAGTCTTTTATATAGAGGAATGTTCAGGTTTTCACTCCCTAAATATGGCTCAATAGCGAAAACTCCCCTACACTTTTTATGGTCTTTAATCAAATTAACCACAGCGAACCCGAAGGACACTCCACCAATCCAATAATTTTCCAAATCTAATTTTTTGATTTCTCGTTCAACATAACGTGCATAATTTGAAAAATTTATAGTCTTCAGGGGCTTAATCTTTTTTAAAAATCCAGGAAGGTCTATAGGATAAACATTGAAAAACTCTGACAAGAAATCGTAAAACCCCTTGAGAATTACACTGTTGGTGGGGAAGGAGTGAATTATAACTAAATTCGGTTTTTTCGGAATAATTATTTTGGTCATTAAGTTAAATGAATACTATAAATATAACATTTAGGATACGTATCTCCAAATTGATTTTGGTGCATACTTTGTGTAGAATGTGAGAGCTGCCCGGGTGGCGGAATTGGTAGACGCGATAGACTCAAAATCTATTGATGGCAACATCATGAGAGTTCGATTCTCTCCCCGGGCACCAGGAGTTATCCACAAGAGCGCCTCTTTACAATATATCATATATGATATATTCTTTTGAGATGAAAAATACCCAGCCGAAGCAAATAGGTGCCTTCATTAAGAACCTAAGAGAGCAGAAAGGTTTCACTCAAGGCGATTTCGCGAAGGCGCTTTCCACTTCCCAAAGTGCAGTGGCTAGAATGGAAAAAGGAGAGCAAAATTTCTCGACAGAACTTCTGATGAAAATCAGTGAGGTACTTGAACATCGCATAATCTCCATCAGTGATTCAATCGACTTTGAAGTAGTCGGGAGCAAGAAACTGCACGGCAGCATCAAAACCAATTTCTCGAAGAATGGTTCTGTTGGGCTTCTTTGCGCTTCCCTGCTTAACAAGGGCATCACTACTCTCCATGGCATGGCTCGCATTGAGGAAACTTATAGAGTCATCGAAATACTTCAAAGTATCGGGGTAAAGGTAAGCTGGATTGGTCCTAACTCGGTTAAGATTGTGCCGCCGAAGAAATTTAAACTCGAGGACATTAATGTCGAGTCTGCGATTAAAACTCGATCTATCGTTATGTTAATGGGGCCTATTATTCATTACTTAAAATCCTTCTCACTTCCCCACGCGCAGGGCTGCCGCCTAGGACGTCGTACGATTGCCGCGCATACGTATGCTTTGGAAAAATTCGGCGTGAAAATAAAAACAACAACTTCCCGGTATGAGATTGCTGCCCTTAAATTAAAAAGCGTGGAGATAGTTATGTACGAGTCAGGCGATACTGCTTGCGAGAATGCTCTAACTGCTGCGGCTCTAATCGAGGGAACTTCGACAATTTCTTTTGCCAGTGCGAATTATATGGTCCAGGAAATTTGTTTCTTCTTAGAAGCCCTTGGGGTTAAAATTGACGGTATCGGCACTTCGACCCTAACCGTGCACGGCGTCAAAGAAATAAATAAAGATGTGGAATACTGGAATAGTGAGGACCCGATAGAATCAATGATGTTTATCTCCGCTTGTATTATTACCGAGTCGAAGCTCACAGTGACCCGCTGCCCTATTGATTTCCTTTCTCTGGAACTTGAGAAATTGAGACGAATGAATTTAAAATTTAAAATCTTGAAAAAATATTTCTCTTACAACGGACGTACTAAGTTGGCGGATATTGAAATTTTCCCAGGTAACTTAGTAGCCCTTGAGGATAAAATCCACTCAAACCCTTACCCGGGCATAAACATAGATAACTTACCTTTCTTCGTGCCTATTGCCATCAAAGCTCGCGGGCAAACTATGATTCACGACTGGGTTTACGAAAACCGCGCCATATATTTCACCGAGTTGAACCGCCTGGGCGCAGACATATCCCTCGCTGACCCTCATCGAGTATACATAAACGGCGGGACGAAGCTCCGCGCTGCACAAGTCGTCTGCCCTCCGGCTCTCCGCCCTTCGATGGTAATCCTCATTGCAATGCTCGCCGCGGAAGGCACTTCCATCTTGCGAAATGTTTATATGATTAGCCGAGGCTATGAAGATATCGCTCGAAGGTTAAATTCGATTGGCGCCGATATTAAAATTCTAAAATAAAATGAAAAAAGTTTACGTCATCCTAGGACAAACTGCTACGGGTAAAAGCGCCCTGGCAGTTTCGCTTGCCAAGGAAATAAATGGCGAAATTGTTTCCGCCGACTCAAGACAAATTTACGAAGGTTTAGATATCGGCAGCGGCAAAATTACTAAAAAAGAAATGCGTGGTGTTCCTCACCACCTACTTGATATCGTAAGCCCGAAACGCCGCTTTAGTGTTGCGGAGTATCAGAAACTCGCCCTTGTGGCTATCAAGGACATCATTGAAAGGGGCAAGACGCCTATTGTATGTGGTGGTACCGGATTCTACGTTGACGCCATAACCCTAGGCACGATTTTTCCAGAAGTACCACCGAACAAAGCTCTCAGGAAATTACTCGAAGGAAAATCTCTCGAAACTTTATTTAATCTACTTAATAAAATTGACCCGAAGCGAGCTAAAAGCATTGATGTGAAAAATAAAGTGAGAATAATTAGAGCCATCGAGGTTGCGAAATATCTTGGCAAAGTGCCAGTTCTGAGAACTAAACCGCCCCCATACAAGTTTATTAAAATCGGTTTATATCTCCCGCCCGACAAGCTAAGGCTTAGAATCGAAAAACGAATGAAGAAAATGTTTGCTAGTGGTCTTTTAGATGAGATAACTAAACTTAAAAAGTCCGGCGTCTCTAATAAACGCCTTAGGGAATTCGGGTTTGAATACAACGAGCCAACCATAGAAAAAGTTGTTCAGGAAAATATTAAATATGCCAGACGTCAGATGACCTGGTTTAAAAGAGACAAACGAATAAAATGGCTCGATGCCTCGAAGGAAATTGACCCGAAATTACTCTTCTAATTTAAATGGGTTGAAGTTTGTGTCTCGGTCGTAGTAGTCCTCCCCTTCTTTGCGCTTCAAGAAAGAAACAACTTTATATGTTACGGGTGTAAACAATATCTCCACCACCGTTTTGAACACATAGTTAGAGATTATGAGAGTTATAAGTAGCGGCAAAGGCAGTATTCCAAGAAATGCAATCAAGATAAAGAGGGCGCTGTCTACAAACTCTCCGACAACAGTTGATCCTATGGTCCTGGCCCACAAGCGCGCACCTGCCGTTCTGATTTTCATTTTTGCCATAATAAACGAATTGGAGAATGAGCCACAGAAATACGCCACCAGACTTGCGGCCACAATCCTTGGCGTCAGGCCCAAGATTTTATCGTATGCCTCCTGGTTGGTCCAATCAGCCGCAGGCGGTAATTTGCCGACAACTATGAACACCAAAGACATCAAGAGGGCCATAAAGAATCCAAGCCAGATGACCTTGCGAGAATTCTTGTAACCATATACCTCGGTCAGTATGTCGCCGAAAATGTAAGACAAGGGGAAAAGAAGCGTCCCGCCGTCGAAAACAAACCATTTCAAATCTACAATCTTAGTCGACGCTACGTTCGAAATCAGTAAAACCGAAACAAAGAATACGCTTATCACCCCCAGGTATTTGTAATTTTTTTCCATAGAAACTATGTTATAATAAAAAGATTATGAAAACAATCATTCACTTTTTAATCTCAACTTTAGCAATCTTAATTACCGCCTACATTCTTCCTGGTGTATTTGTAAGCGGATTCTGGGCAGCCTTTGTTCTGGCTGTAATTTTGGGCGCAATTAATACCGTTATTCGCCCGATTCTGATTCTCTTAACTCTGCCACTCACTATCCTTACCTTCGGGCTCTTCGCTCTCGTGATTAATGCCCTCTTGGTACTCCTCGCAAGCTACATAGTGCCCGGATTTACCATAGTCAACTTCTGGTGGGCATTTGTATTCGGCATAGTCCTCGCCATGGTCAACTTCATTCTCCAAACTTTCGAAAAGAAATGATTATTTCTCTAATTGTGCAATAGCGAGATCTAGAAATTTATTGGCCTTGTCTATGTCCTCACGACTGGCGAGTTCTTTCTTCGAAAATTTCTCGCGCTTTAGCTCTTCAACAAACTGCATGAATTCCTCACACTGTTTCTCTATTTCAGGGTTTTTAATTATTTTCATTTTTACCAAAGCAAGAACACCTCGAAGCGCGCCCTCTTTAACTTTCTCGAAAAACTGTGGCGTATATTTAGAAAGCGAAGCTCGTGAGTTACCAAGCAGACCATCTGCAATTTCTGCCGGGGTTTCCTCCAACCAGGAATATTTAAGGACAATAAAATTCTTGAGGTAATCTTTTTTTAGCTTCTTTTCCACTATTTGTGAGTCTTCTACGAATTCTCTCATAAATATTTTTTTGCTTCGTTTAAAAAAACTAGATTTCGTGCCACCATATATTTGCCTCTTCGAAACCCTTCATTTTCTTTACTTCCAATTTTTTTAATTGCTTCATCGATGGGCATCCATACCGGGTTGAAATCTTCCAGGATTTCTTCCTCAGTGGGTTGCGGTTCTCCTTTGTCACCAGCCAATCTGGCAATAAAGCAGTGGGAAATCTGATGCAAGGCTTCGTTGTTTCGATATTCTTCGACGCTTCCGACCTCTTTAATATCCGTAATTTTGCAACCGATTTCCTCAATCATTTCCCGATGTAATGCTTGTATCACACTTTCTCCTTCCTCGATGCCTCCTCCAGGAAGAGTGTAGTAGTCTTTTTTTATAGAATAAAGAAGCGCTACGTTATTAGAATCGTCAAAAATTATACCGCGGGCAGTTTCTCGCTCAATATAAACTTGGGGAGTCGAGTCTTCAAAGCCAAAATCTATATCCTTAATTGTTTTTAGAATTTTCATAAATATGTCGTGAGAATAGTGATGCTTATCGGCTACTGCGGGCGATGAGGGAATCGAACCCCCGCCAGCGGTTTTGGAGACCGCTGTTCTACCACTAAACTAATCGCCCTTATATTATAAACTAAAAAACGACCCTAAGCCGTCTTTAGTTTAGCAAATTTAAGCTTTAAAATCTACTTTTTAACCTCTTTATGCTTGGTCTTTTTCTTGCACCATTTGCAGTATTTCAAAAGCTCAATTTTCTTGGTTACCAGCTTTTTGTTCTTGCTAGACCAGTAGTTTATGCGCTTGCAAGTCCCGCAGCCAAGTTTTATAAGTCTATCTTGTGACATAGCGATATATTAATATAAATTCCCCAAAAACGCAACAGTTAGCTAAATAATAACTCTTGGTAAAATAGGACTTATTTTGGTCCCTATTTCATAATTTATAGTATCGAGTTTTTCAGCAATCTCTTCGGCAGTAATTTCTTCTTTCCGTTGCCTACCTAAAATTACAACTTCATCTTCTATCTTTACATTGTGTATATGAGAAACATCTACTGAAAACATATTCATCATCACTCTTCCTAGAATTTTACATCTCGTACCTTTTATTAAAACATGCCCTAAGTTAGAAAGTTTGCGATTTATTCCATCCGAATACCCTTGTGGAATGAGCGCTATCTTAGTCACTTTTTTGGTTTTATAAGTAAGCCCATAGCCAATAGTGCTCCCTTTTGGTAAGGTTTTTATCTCTGCAACTTTAGTTTTCCAAGTTAAAACAGGTCTTAATTTAAGCTTGCGTTTATACATTTTCTCTAAATTTTCCGATGGCCACATTCCGTACAGGCCAATTCCTAAGCGTACAATAGGATGAATCCCTTTAGATTTTTCATAAGCTAAAATCCCCGACGTAGCTGAGATATGAGTTTGTAAATTCCTGAAGCCGTAATGTTCTGCCAACTTAACGGCCTTTTTGTATTCGTTTATTTGCTTTTGCGCATGAGAGAAATCCGTCGTGTCTTCAATATTTGCAAAATGCGCATATATTCCAGTAAGTTTGATGTAGTTTAACTTTTTAATTTGCATTAAAACTTGTGGTAAATCTTTCAACAGAAAACCTTCTCGTCCAAGGTGTGCGTCTATAGGTAGATGTATCTCTTGAACTCTTCTTAAGTTTTCTGCCACAGCAGAGACGTTTAACAACTCCTCTATAGAGAAAACTGACAAGATACAGCCGAGTTTGTTTGCTCGTCTTAAATCATGTTTTTGTACGTATCCAAAAACTAGTGTCCTTTTTCTGCTTATTTTTCGTAACGTATTTAGTTCCTCAATATCATCAACTTGGAAGTAATCTATGTAGGGTTCCAAAATCTTAGCTACTTCGTTTTGCCCGTGCCCATAAGCATTTCCTTTTACTACCGCAGCAATTTTTGTACCTTTCTTTAAAAATTTTCTAAACTGCTCTACGTTGTGAACCAGATTTTTCTGAGATAGTTCTATATATGAAAGCGGAAGAGTTGTTGCCATAAATATCAACCTACGCTATGGCGTAGATGAGGTTACACTGTAGTTTTTAATTTCTTCTCCTTATTAAAACGTTCAAGGGCGAGGTTTATGAGTATGTCGAGGAGCTTGGATTGAGGTATACCTGAGGCTTCCCAGAGCTTAGGATACATACTGATATCAGTAAATCCCGGAATAGTGTTTATTTCATTCACATACACTTTTCCAGTTTTGGTTAGGAAAAAGTCCACTCGCCCCATGCCTTCACAATTGAGAGCCTTGAAAGTTTGCACGGCAAGCTCTCGAATTTTCTTCTCGGTTTTCTTGTCTAATTTAGCTGGAATTTCCGCCACTGAACCTTGGTCTATATATTTCGCGTCATACGAATAGAATTCCTGATTGGCAATTATCTCGCCTGGTACTGACGCTACGGGTGTGTCGTTGCCAAGCACGGCGCACTCAATTTCTCTGCCATTAATAAATTTCTCGATAATTATTTTCGTATCATATTTAAATGCTTCGCTTACAGCCTTCGCGAACTCCTTCTCATTCCTGGCTTTACTGACCCCCACGGAGGAGCCCATGTTCGCCGGCTTTACAAAAACCGGTAAGCCCAGTAATTTTTTAATTTTTCCAAAACTTACCTTCTCCCCGAACTTAAGCGCGACAAATTCCCCCACGGGCAATCTCGCGTCTCGCAAAAGGCGCTTCATCACATCCTTGTCCATTCCTACTGCAGAGCCCAAAACCCCTGCACCAACAAACGGCACTCCTGCGAGTTTGAGCAAACCTTGCATTGAGCCATCTTCGCCGAACGGTCCGTGCATCACGGGGAAAATTACATCAATTTTTTCTTTGATTCTAACTTCATCATTTAGGGGAACAATCTTTCTATTCGAATTATTTAATTTAATTAATTTTGGATTATTTGCATTTAAAAGGTAATTGGAAGTGTTGCTCAGTAGCCACTTGCCTTCCTTCGTAATGCCAATAGGAATAACCTCGTATTTATTTTTATCTAGGCTCACGATGACGTTCTGCGCTGACTGAAGCGACACTTCGTGCTCCGCGGATTTGCCCCCGAAAAGAACCCCTATTTTTAACCGTTTTTTAGCCATAGGCCTAATTATACATTACTTATTCAAAATCGCATCCTTGAGGCTTTTAGGGGGCTTGGTGAGGCTTTTGACGCCCTTTTTAGTGATGAGGTACATATCTTCTATGCGCACCCCACTGAAGCCCTTAAGGTATATCCCGGGCTCTACCGTCATAACGCAGCCAGTAGGAATTATATCTTCACTCTTTGGCTTAAAGTTCGGCCACTCATGGATTACAGTACCCACACCGTGTCCGAGTCCATGTTTGAAATTATTTTTATACTTTTTTGCCAAAAATTCTCGAGCAGTTTTATCTATGATCCATGCCCTTCGTTCTCCTTTTTCCAATTTCTTAACAGCGAGCTCCTGCGCTTTTAAAACATCTAAATAAACTTTCTTCTGCTTAGCGTTTGGTTCGCCCCAGAAATATGTACGGGTCATATCGGAGCAGTAATGATTTATGCTTGTTCCAATATCAAACATAACGTTATCCCCTACTTTCAATTTTGTTTTATTGGGTTCGTGATGAATGTTTGCCGAGTTTTTCCCGAAAGCAACAATCGGCGGGAAAGATAAAATTGGAGCACCGTATCTTACAAATGCTTTTTTGATAAAATTTGCAGTTTCTAGTTCTGTTATTCCAGATTTCAAATTTTTTACAGCATCGGCTAAAACCCTCTCACTTATCCGTTGCGCCTTTACCAAATTTGCAAGCTCTTTCTTGGTCTTCACCGCACGTATCTCGTGTAATAACCTGCACTGAGCTCGTCGAATGTGTTTTGTTTTCATATTAATATACTTCTCGTTTATAACACTCTTCACAATAAATAATAGGCGAAAATGCTTCGCTGTAAACAGTCTCAATTTCAATGTTACACTTATCGCACTTTCGTTTCTGGATTGTGAAGCCCGGTCGCTGTGCAAAACGATTTATATGCCGAACGTCGAAGCTCACCCGTGGCAATGGCAGGTCCATCCTTCGATAAAATGACAATTCCCCTTGTGTTATAAGGTAAGCCCCGACTGAAGCCGGACTATCTTTTTCTGCACAGCCGATAACCTCATTTAAAATTGAATCCTCTACCTCATCTATAGTATCTGACAATTGAGAACTTTCAATTGTAATTTCGTAGTTTCGTTTTTCACGATCTTGCCATTTGTAGCCCTTTGCAACCACCTCATCCTTAGTTAAAGGAAAAAAGTCGCAAGCAATTGTTTCATTATAGGCGTGGTTAAAAATTGACACAGGAAAATGTTCTCCGAATTTGTATTCTATTCCCTTGCTATCTACGTAAGGCATTGCTTTCATATGTTCAATGACCTTAGGTAACAGCTCCTCATATTCTTCTTTTGTATATTTTTTATTTAGAATTGAATACTGACCTTTCTTTAGTCCGATACAACCCAAGGAGTAGCTTGTGCTTGGACAAGAATCGCAATACAACAAATCGTGTGCTCCCATCCAGCACTGTGCGCTAAAAGATATTCTGGAAGATCCTATTCCACAATTCTCCGACTCATAAATCAATTCAGAGCCATTCCCCCATTCGAAATAATCCATACAGTCCTGCGCGTCAAAAATGGAACAAAGATACTTACCATCTTTCACGTTTATACAATCAAATGAATTATGTACATTTTTGCAATTAGAAAAACAGTTTCCTGAAACTTCACTCGACTTTAGGGAAGTAATGGACTTTTGTGGGAATTTCTTACGAAATGCTTCAAATTCAATTTTTAATTTCTCAAGTCCGGGAAAACTGTTTAATTCTAACTCTTCAATTTTTTTTAAATATTCTTCTTTTGTGTACTGTACGTTCCAAATGCAGTATTCCTTGTTTACTAAGTTAACACACCCCACGCAATTAGAGCAGTTGCGACAAGCATATAAAAAGAAAGAATCTCGACAATTACTACTATCTCGTGCAAACCTGGTGTTATAACAATGTTCGCAGTTTACACACTCATAACAAAGTTCGCAGCTACTAGACCAGGCGCAGTCAGAAGAATTTGTTATATTTTCAACGATATATGAATAAAATGAATCTGAGCATTTTGTAGCCCGACATAACATATAACAATTCTTCATATCATGCACTCGATGTGTGTAGGGACTGTTTATGGACATACCCTGCTTGGTCAGTGCGAGCCGAGGAACTTTGCCGTGCAATTCCTTAAACTGTTCAAAAAAAGGTCGAGAGAAATCGTATTCCATACCATACTTATACGGATCCCACGCATCCGAATACCAGGCATCCGTTTCGTATACCGGAAATTCTGTACCTTCTGGGTAAATACTGAAAATTTCCTTGCCCGTTAGATCACATTTGCGCTTATAAAAAAACCTGTCATTCATAGTAGCCAACCTTCTCACAAATCTGCACTCAGGGCAAAAAGTTGGCGGCGGTACTTTTATTTTTTCATAAAACCCAAAGTCGTCCACCTCGATAGTGAAATTTTTTTTGCAGTTTTGACAATTTTTCTCTTCCATACTAAGACAATATTTTTGCAATATCGTTGTAGGTAACCAGGAGCATTAAGAGTATCAAAATTATGAAACCGATAGAGTTGGCGGCGTTGACCATCTTTAAATTCATCCGCGAGCCTTTTATTTTTTCAATTAGGAGAAAAAGTAACCGCCCACCGTCTAGCGCCGGGAAAGGCAATAAATTTATTATTCCCAGGTTTATTGAAATCAAGGCAGCGAAGGAGATAAGGTACGCGAATCCGAATTGGTACGCGTCACCAACGACACCCACAAGCCCAACGGGCCCGGTTATGGACTCCAAGCTTCCGGCGCCGGTTAATCCATCTTTAATGAGTTTGTAGAGCCCCATAGCTGTTTCTTGCGTCACAAGCCGAGTCAAAGTAAATCCTTCAGCAAAGGACTTGAAGAAACCCATCTTGGCAGTCCCCACTTCGTCCATCGCTATGCCAATTATCGGCGTACCATTCTGCACTTTAGGTAAGATACGCGCCTGCACAGTTTCTGCACTATCTCCACGTTGGTAATTTACGAAAATTTCTTTCCCTTCGCTTTTAGCAACGAAGGACTGCAAGGCTACCGGGGTAACTTCTGAAACAATTTCTTCGCCTTTGCCAATTGCAAGGATTTTATCTCCGGGCTTTAACCCAGCTTCTGCTGCGGGTGAGTCTGCGACGATAGAAACTATCACCAGGTTTACATCTTGCAATTCATAGCCTGCCAGCTCACCTTGCCTGACGGACGTTGGACGTCCGGAAATGAAAGCAAGAGAGAAAAGTAGCCAAGCTAAAAGAAAATTCATAAATACACCGGCCACAAGTACGATGGCTTGCTTCCATCTAGCTTTATTTATAAAGCTTCTCAAGGCGTCTGGGCCGTTCACACTTTCTTCGTCTGGGGTCTCGCCGAAAATTCTCACGAAGCCTCCTAGGGGCAGAAGGTTAACAGTATATTCAGTCTCACCGAATTTTTTCCCAAATAATTTCGGCGGGAAGCCGAAACCGAATTCGTCCACTCGAATACCGAACTTTTTCGCAGTAAAAAAATGCCCAAATTCATGGACCAAAACTAAAACCAAAAGTATAATTATGAAAATCAGTATGCTCATATTTCTCTACCCCATCACTTCCTTCTCCTTCCTTCCGAAAGTTGCTTCTAAATTTTTATTGGCTTCGTCCACAATCTTCTGCAAATCATCCTTACCACGGAATTTGTCATCTTCAGTCATCGAGCCGGCTTTTTCTTGTGCTTGAATGTCGTCCCAGACTCGCTCGCGCTCTCGACGTACGGCAATTCTAGATTCTTCCAATTTCTCTCTCAAAACTTTCACCAAGGATTCCCTGGACTCCGTAGTCAGCTGGGGGAAAATAACCCTGAGGCCTTGGTCGTCTGTGGCAACAGAGAGACCAATGTTGGCACCCACGATAGCCTTCTCGATGCTTTTTACCTGGGCCTTGTCCCACGGCGCAATGCGCAGGGTCTTCGGATCTTCAATTGAGACAGAGGCTATGTTCTTGAGCGGTACATACGAACCGTAGGATTCAACGGATATTCCATCTAGGATGCTAGGGGAAGCTCGTCCAATGTTAAGCTGGCCGTATTCCTTACCTAGAAACTCTTCGATTTTCTTAAGCTCGGCTTTAATGTTTGAAAAATTGTATGGCATAAGTTTATTCTATCATAGGAACCGTCAAAGCGACAGACTCCATTAAATTTTTAACTGAGGATCCCGGCATTCTTAGGAATTTCCTAACTTGAAAGATTTGCTCGAAGGACTCGGAATCGAGATGCGCCTTCGGCATCTTGTTGTGAAGGGTAAGCTCAAGCGAATTCAGAAAATTAAGCGCTTGGGCGCGAGCACCAACTAGTACAACCTCTTCACTTTCTTCTGGTTCTTTTAAAAATGCTTTTAAGTACTCTAGACGCTGTGGCTTAGTCATCGCCAGAAACCTGTCAGTATCAAAATTTGGTATGCTGGAATAATTCCTCGCAGAAATCACTTGAAATCTCGAAACGAGGGTTCTCAGGAGCGCATTTGTATCGGGTACAATTACAAAAAAATGGGTTTGGGGTATTGGCTCTTCGAAAAGTTTAAGTAATGTATTTTGCGCCTCGAGCAGTATGGAGTTGGCCGAGATTATAAATATTTTTTTGTTGTCAGAAAAGCTTTTCTCCCGTTCGTGAACCTTCAAATTTCGGGCATCGTCCATTTTAAACGAATCAACGTGAATATTGATGAAATCAGAGTTGCCGGACGTGTTAATTTTAGAATTTTCAAAAAATTCAAGTAGCTCACTCATTACGCTCTCCCGCTCCCCCTCAATCAGATAAGCGTGATGTAGGTTATCTTTATTTAAATGGTCCGCAAGCATTATTTTTTACTTAAAACAGTCTTTTTGTAAACATCCAAATGCTCCAGTGCGATTCCGGTACCTTTAACGACACAGAAGAGCGGGTCCTCGGCAATAGCCGCTTTGACACCAGTCTTCCTGTATACCAAGTCTGTAAAATTGCGAAGTTGTGAAGAACCACCGGTCATAATTATGCCGTGGTCGATAATGTCGGACGCGAGTTCGGGAGGAGTTTCCTGTAGAACATCTTTAATAGCCTTAATCACTTGTTTTAGTTCGGCGTCGATAGCCTTCACTATTTCGTTAGAGCCTACTTGAGCAGACCTAGGCAAACCTTGGATGAAGTCTCGGCCCTTGATTGTAACTCTTAACTCTTCTTCAAGCGGCACCGCTGCACCTATTCTTATCTTCACTTCTTCTGCAGTCCTGTCTCCAATAGCTAGGTTAAAAGTTTTTTTAATATAGTCCGCTATCGCAGCGTCAATTTTGTTGCCGGCGCATTTTACCGAAGTCGAGGCCACGATTCCTCCCAATGAAATCACAGCTACGTCTGTAGTGCCTCCACCAATATCGACTATCATATAACCCTTTGATTCATAAATAGGAATACCTGCGCCTATGGCCGCGAGTATAGGCTCTTTCACAACGTAAGCATTCTTGGCGCCGGCACGAATAGCAGCCTCAACGACAGCTCGGCGTTCGGTTGAGGTGACTCCTGCAGGCACAGACACCATCACATCAGGTTTAAAGAAGCTCCACTTCCCCATCGCCTTACTAATGAAATATCGGAGCATTGCTTCGGTCACTCTGTAATCTGCTATCACTCCGTCTTTCATTGGACAATAGGTAATAATAGACTCCGGAGTTTTACCAATCATATCCTTGGCTTCAAAGCCAATGGCTAAAACTTTGTTATCTTGCTCTGAAACTGCCACCACCGAGGGCTCATTTAAAACCACACCTTTTCCGGGAGCAAAAACGAGCGTGTTTGCCGTACCAAGATCGATACCGAGTTTTCTTGAAAATATTCCCATAGGGGCAATATACCCCCACACCTATTTAAAATCAAGAAAACTATGTGGTATAAAAATTCAAATAAAAATAGGTGTGGGGGTATACCACACTTTTATGCTAGAATGAAATTGAAAAAAAATGAAAATATTATCCGTCATACCTCTAAAAAAAGGCATCCCGAAAGGTCATTTAACCTATTTCACCAGCCTACCGGTTCAGGTCGGCCACGTGGTTTCCGTTCCCATCCGACAAAAAAAGGTCCTAGCATTGGTGCTTACTTCGGACGATTTAGGTGAAGCGAAAAGCGGGATAAAAAATATGAATTTCAATCTAAAAAAGATCGCCCAGGATAAAGGGCCTTCTATTTTTAGTAGAGAGTTCCTGGAGGCCGCTTCCGAAACTTCTAAATATTTTGCCCTAAGTCCGAACGCCGCTATTCCGGCAATGATCCCCGCGATTTTTATCCAGGAATACGACAAGCTCGTGGGCATTGAGCAGGAAAGCAATGATATGCCTCCGACCCCAAACACTAATCTCCGCTCTGAAAAATTACTTTTTCAATACCCTTTACCCGACCGTATTTCAATTTATAAAACTATTATTCGCGAATCATTTGCTCGTGGTAAATCCATTTTCCTGGTATTACCCACGGAATCGGACGTAAATAAATTTGCAACATTATTGAGCAAAGGCATCGAGCGATTTACTTTCGCCTTCCACGGCGGAATTAATGCTAAAAAGAATTTTAAAAATTACGAATTGTTGGCTACTTCCAAACATCCTGCTCTTATTGTTGCCACACCTCGCTTCCTGGCAATGCCTCAGAGCGACATCGGTACCATCATACTCGAACACGAAAGCTCGAGCGCTTACAAGACCATAAAAAGACCTTACTTGGACCTAAGGGTTTTTGTTGAGATTTATGCTTCGAAAATCGGTGCCAAGTTTATTCTCGCCGACGAAATGCTCCGCTTTGAAACCATTGCACGTAAGGAGGAGGATCATCTGCACCCACTCTACCCATTATCATTCCGTGTTGATTTCCCTGGAGAAATCGAAGTTAAAGAACGAGGTCAAAGAGAAGTTACGGGAGAATTTAAAATATTTTCAAAGGAATGCCTTGAGCTTATAAAATATGCACTGGGAAACAAGAAAAACGTCTTCATTTTCGCTTTACGAAAAGGGCTGGCTATGCAGACCGTGTGTAGAGATTGCGGTGATACTCTGGGTTGCCCAGATTGCTCATCGCCATTGGTCCTTTATACAACTTCCAAAAGCAAGAAACGAATGTTCGTCTGTAATCGCTGTGAGCGCGACTGGGGCGCTGAGAAAACTTGCGACAGATGCGGCGGTTGGAATTTGATGCCGCTCGGTATCGGCACAGACACCGTATTTGAAGAAATCAAAAATGTATTTCCAAAAGTGAAAATTTTTCAACTCGACAAGGAGTCGGCAAAGAGTGCCAAGGGTGCAGAAAAAATTGCCCAGGAATTTGAGAATGAAGAGGGGTCAGTGCTCATAGGCACAGAGATGGCATTCTTTTACCTCAAGAATAAAATTCCTCTGTCCGTAGTGGCTTCGTTCGACTCCCTGTGGAGTATTCCAAATTACAAAATGAGCGAGAAGGTCATCCAAATCGCCCTTAAAATGACCCAAATTACAACAGAAAAGCTTGTACTCGAAACAAAGAATCCCACTGATCCTAGTGTCCTGGCTATAAAGTCCGGCAATTTACTCGGCTTCGTGCGTGAGGAGTTAGCTGACAGACAAAAACTCGAATATCCGCCATACGCACGGTTTATTAAAATATCTCACCTGGGTGACAGGGATGAAATGTTAAGAGCGAGAAAATTTATCCAGGAGTCCTTTGGAGTATACAACCCAGACATCTTCTCGGGTTTCGTAGCCAAACTCCACGGCAAGTACGCCACCAATGCCCTGATCAAGCTTGCTGCTAAGCAATGGTCCCTGCCGGCGCTCTCGCTCGGAGGCAGTATCGACGAAAACCTATATCATAAGCTCGCTTCGCTTGCACCCACCTTTGACGTGTTCGTAGATCCAGAAGATCTGCTGTAAAAATTTAAAAAATAATTAGTATATTATATATAATATACTAAGAAGGTTAGCGTCTTTGTAAGGAGATTAGGCAACTATTACGGTAAATTCTCCTCTTTGTTTATCTTTATTTTTTAAATAGTATTCTAAAACTTCTGTCGGAGTGCCGGTCTTAAACTCTTCGTAAATTTTCGTGAGTTCGCGAGCCACGCACACCTTTTTGTCCGGGCAGAATTTTACTAAAGATTCCAGTGTTTTCAAAATGCGATGAGGGGATTCGTAAAAAGCCATGGTCCTTTTTGATTCCGCCATTTCTCTAAAAAGAGTCTCTCTTCCCTTCTTGTGCGGCAGAAATCCTAGAAATGTAAACTCGTGAGTAGGTAGCCCTGAACCAGAAAGCGCCGTAATCAAAGCCGTGGCCCCCGGCACAGGAATCACATTTACGCTATCGCGCATATCTGCATTTTCTTTGATTTTAGAAACGAGGAGTGCGCCAGGGTCTGAGATACCTGGCGTGCCTGCGTCTGAGACTAAGGCTAAATCTTTTCCTTCTTTTAATAATTCAAAAATTTTGTCTGTCTTCCCGAGCTTGCTCTGCGCATGGTAGCTCATCGTCGGCTTGTGAATGTCAAATTTATCTAAAATCTTTTTAGTCTCGCGAGTATCTTCACACAATATTAAATCCACACTTTTGAGCGTCTCTATCGCGCGAAACGTAATGTCCCCCATATTCCCAATCGGCGTCGCTACGATATAAAATTTAGACATAAATTAATGTTCGGTGATAGGCTTCTCGTTTCGTATCGACCTCATATCTAATTTACCCAGGATGTCGTAGAATTCAATGTTTTTCGGTTCAAGTTCTTCTTTTGTTGCTCCACACATTTGCGAAATTACCACAAGCTGCTTGAATATTCTTAGCGCTTCCGCCACAACGACTTGTTGGTTTATCTGCCCCGAACTAAAAAAGCTTTTCAACTTCACCCATTCTTTATGTAAATGCTGGACATCTGTTTTGGTCTGTTCCTGTGAAGTCCCGCGGGTGTATCCTTTTAAAATTATAAAGGTAAAAATACCCGAAATAAATATATCCATTTTCTTGAACTTTATAGTAAATGGATCGCGTTCAGTTTTAGGTGCATCTTCGCGCATAACCATATTGTAGTGTAAAGAAAAAATATAGCAATTATTTTCTATACTTTTTAGTGCGCCATTTGTCAGCAATCTTGACTCGCGCCAACGAGCGTTCTAGCTCGGCTTCGAAGTGTTCGAAGTCCACGTGTTCTTTGTTTTCCATTAATTTCTTCAATTCTTCGGCGCGAACCTTTGCTTGCTCGATTTTTTCATCCGAAATTTCAGAAACGTGCTCAGCAAAATCTGCCAATACTGCAACCTCAGTAACGCCATCACCGTTGTGCTTAATTTCAACAAAGCCACCAACAACGGCCATCGGGATGTGTTCCCCTTGAGCCACCGCTACAACATCTCCGGAAGCTAGGCCGGTGATAAGAGGTATATGATCAGGAAGAACCGTAATCTCGCCAAGTGTAGTGGGCATACTTACTTGTTCCACCATTTCCTCCAAAACCAATCTCTCTGGAGTAACTATTTTTAATTTAATTTGCTTTGCCATACTTTATATTGCACCCTTCATATAAAATTCCCCTTCAGGTTTGTCGTCGTGCTTACCATCAAGAATTTCCTTGAACGAGCGGATAGTGTCTTTGAGCGGAACGTAAACACCCTTAACTCCAGTGAATTGCTCTGCGACGAAGTTTGGCTGAGATAAGAATTTCTGAATCTTTCGAGCGCGCCCGACGAGTTCTTTGTCAGCTTCCGATAATTCTTCCATACCGAGAATAGCGATAATATCTTGGAGATCCTTGTACCTTTGCAAAACGCGTTGCACTTCACGAGCCACAGAATAATGTTCGAGTCCTACGATGTTCGGATCGAGAATTGTTGAAGAAGAGTCTAGCGGATCCACAGCCGGGTAAATACCGATTTCCGAGAGAGAACGGTTCAGAACCACGGTGGAGTCTAGGTGCGAGAAAGTTGTGGCCGGAGCTGGGTCGGTCAAGTCGTCAGCAGGCACATACACCGCTTGCACCGAAGTGACAGAACCTTTTTCCGTAGAAGTAATACGCTCCTGCAAAATTCCCATTTCTGTTGAAAGCGTCGGCTGATAACCCACGGCTGATGGGATACGCCCCAAAAGCGCAGACACCTCAGACCCTGCCTGAGTGAAACGGAAAATGTTGTCGATGAAGAGAAGCACGTCCTTGCCTTCAGCGTCGCGGAAGTGTTCAGCCATAGTAAGACCCGAAAGAGCCACACGGAGACGAGCACCTGGCGGTTCATTCATCTGCCCGAACACCATGGCAACTTTCGGAAGCACACCCGAGTCTTTCATTTCGTGATAAAGGTCGTTACCTTCGCGGGTTCTTTCTCCAACTCCGGCGAAAACAGAATATCCGCCGTGGTTAGATGCGATGTTGTGGATGAGCTCTTGAATAACAACAGTCTTACCCACGCCGGCTCCTCCGAAGAGTCCGACTTTTCCTCCTTTTAGAACGGGACAGATGAGGTCGATGACTTTAATTCCGGTTTCCAAAATTTCAACTTTCGTAGCTTGCTGAGTGTATTTCGGAGCATTGCGGTGAATCGGCATTTTTTTATCAGCTGGAACAGGCTTGCCGTCGTCAATCGCTTCTCCTAGCACATTGAAGATTCGTCCGAGAGTAGCAGCGCCCACAGGTACAGATATAGGCGCGCCAGTCGACACGACCTCCATTCCGCGAGCAAGACCATCCGTAGTATCCATCGCCACCGATCGCACCACCCCTCCGCCCAGGTGTTGCTCAACCTCAAGAATTATCTTCTTTTGCTTTCCATCCTGCTCCTTGGTTACTTCTAATGCGGTATAAACTTCCGGAAGATTTTCTCCGAAATCCACGTCGACGACCGGCCCGATAATTCTTTTGATTGTACCTCCTGTTTTCATAATATTTTTGATTTTGCTAAATCATGCCGCGCAATTTTCCTTTAAAGCGCGGCGCTAATAATTTTAATAATAAATTTAGCTTACACTCGCCATACCGGCACTAATTTCCGATATTTCTCTGGTAATATTTGCCTGCCTTGCCTTGTTGAACATGAGCGTCAGGTCGTCAATCATTTCGCTTGAAGCCTCACTCGCATTTTTCATAGCCATCATTCGGGAAGACTGTTCGGAGGCGTTTGATTCCAAAATCATTTGATACACTTGCATCCTGGTAATCTTCTCGGCCAATGAGCCAAGGAAGGCGTTCGAGTCCCCTTCTAATAAATAATCAATTTTCTCATTCTTGTCGTCGTTAATTTTCTTAGCCACCTTATCTCCACCTAATGAATCTATAAATTCCTCCAGGCTCTCTCGAGATATGGGCAAGACTTGTTTAATGTTTGGCTTCTGAGTCAAAGCTGAAATAAAATCGGTGTAAGCAACTAAAATACGGTCATACCTAAGCGCTACATATTCATCCATCGCGAGCTTGGATATGGGAACAATAGAGCTGAGGGAAAGATTGTCCGGTAGATCAAGGAAGCTTGCAATAACGTTCTGTCCGACTCTTCGCATAGCTAAATCCCCTTTCTTCCCTATAGAAATAAAATCGATATTTAAATTTTCTTCTTTCAGTTTAAGGAGTGCCAAGGACTTTTTAATTATCTGAGCATTATAGGCCCCACACAACCCCCGGTTGGAAGTTATGAGAATAACTAAAACGTTTTCCTTTTCACCTTGTGTTTTCTCGCGCTCAAGGAAAAGCGGATGCGGAATCTTCTCAACGTTCTTCGCCACAGAGGCTAGAATATCCCAAGAATACTCTGCGTATAGACGTGAAGCGAGTGTAGAAGACACGGCACGCTTCATCTTCGAAGCAGCCACAAGCTCCATCGCTTTTGTGATTTTCTTGGTGTTCTTGATGCTTTTTATTCTTCTTTTAATTTCTTTCGTACCGGCCATAATTTTTAACTAAAATTTTTCTTAAAATCTTCGATGGCTTTCTTTAATTCTTCTTCACCTTTATCTGTCCACATTTTTTTCTCCGTAACTTCCCTGAAGAAAACCTTTGCATTTCTTTCAGTGTATTCGACGAGTCCGCTCTCAAAGGCTTTAATCTTGTCCATCGGTACTTCATCCATATAGCCCTTAGTCAAAGCGTACAGCACCACAACCTGGTGCTCGGTTTTCATAGGAGAATACTGCGGTTGCTTTAAGACTTCCACTGCTCGTTTACCGCGCTCGAGCTGTCGCTTGGTAGCGTCATCGAGATCGGAACCGAATTGAGAAAAGGCTTCGAGCTCTCGGAATTGTGCCAGGTCGAGTTTCAAAGTACCAGCAACTTTCTTCATCGCCTTGATTTGCGCGCTGGAACCCACGCGAGACACCGAGAAGCCGACGTTTACCGCAGGACGGATACCTTTATAGAACAAATCCGTTTCGAGGAAAATCTGTCCGTCGGTGATGGAGATGACGTTAGTCGGAATGTAAGCAGAAATATCGCCGGCCTGCGTTTCAATAATAGGCAGAGCTGTGATGGACCCACCGCCGTATTGTTCATTTCTGCGGCAAGCTCGCTCAAGCAACCTTGAGTGTAAGTAGAAAACGTCTCCCGGATATGCTTCACGGCCCGGTGGACGTCGGAGCAAGAGAGAAATTTCTCGGTAAGCCACAGCGTGCTTGGAAAGATCATCGTAAATAATAAGCACATCCTTTCCTTGGTCCATAAAGTACTCGGCGATGGAAACTCCGGTGTAAGGAGCAATGTATGCAAGCGATGCCGCTTCAGACGCGCCCGCAGAAACTATGACCGTATAATCCATTGCGCCACCTTCTTCTAGTCGTGCTTCAATCTTCCTAAGCTTCGAATCTTTTTGGCCGATAGAAACATAAACGCAAATCATATTTTGACCTTTCTGGTTCAAAATTGTGTCTACGGCGATAGCTGTCTTACCTGTCTGCCTGTCGCCGATGATAAGCTCGCGCTGACCACGGCCTATTGGGATGATGGCATCGATAACTTTAATTCCGGTTGCAACTGGCTGGTCCACAGAAAGACGGGTTACAACTCCGGGAGCAACTTTTTCAATCGGATATGTCTTCGCAGCTTTCATGTCACCTTTACCGTCGATAGGAATACCGATTGCGTTAACTACGCGGCCAAGAATAGCGTCAGATACGGGAATTTCAAGAATTCTCCCGGTAGCCTTCACCTCATCACCCTCCTTAATATTGGCAAAATCTCCAAAGATAATTACCCCCACCATATCTTCTTCTAGGTTTAGAGCAACCCCAGTAGAACCGTTTGGAAACAGCACCATTTCGGAGGATTTAATATCCGAAAGACCGGAAACTTTCGCAATACCGTCGAAGAGCTCTACCACTTTGCCGACTTTCTCGACTTTCGCCTGTGCGGAAAAATTTTCAATCTCTCTTTTTAAGTTTTCTACTATGTGGTTGGTGCTCATTGTCTTTTTGTTAAATGCTCTTTTAATTTTTTAATCTTGTTCCGTATACTTAGGTCTATTACTTCGTCGTTAATCTCTATTCTGACTCCTCCTAACAACCTCTCGTCAATCTGCTCTTTAAAAATCATTTCTCTGCCTCCGTATCTCTTTGAAAGCGCCTGGGCCAGCTCCTTCTTGTGCGATTCGCTGAGTTTGTCCGCACTGTAAGTTCTCACCTCGAGCTTCCCTTCCGCTTGGTTTAAAATCTTTTCTAGTCGTGTCAAGATATCTTTTGATTTAGAAAGCAACCTTTTCCTGTTTAAGAATTCCACAACTTTAGGTACAGCTTCCGCTTGCTCTTTAGCGCTTTTGCCTTTAAGCATTTCGTATACAGCGAGGGCTATGTTGTTGTTGGAAATGGCTGCCATAACTTATTACAAATTATTTAATTCTTTAATCGTCTTATCGTTAAAGCTGTCTCCCATCTTTTCTCCGAGTAATTTCTCCGTAGCTTTGAGAGCGAGGTCAACTATTTCTTTCTTAGCTTCTTCCACTATTTTAACTTTTTCGGCTTCAAGAACTTTTCTACCGTTCTCTATCACTCCGGCAACTTCGGTCTTGGCATTTTCTAGCATTTCTATACGCTTGGCGTCGGCTTCCTTTTTGCCCTCTTGGAAAATTTTATTGGCTTCCGCTTTCGCGCGAGCCAGAGCGTCGTTATACTCTTCTTCCGTCTTAGCGAGTAGCGTTGCGTTGGTCTTGGCATCGTCGATGCCCTTGGCAATTTTTCCGCTGCGCTCTTCCATAAGTTTCGCCAATGGCTTCAAGGCAAAGATGTACAAAACCGCGAACACTACGCCGAAGTTTATCGCCTGAGCGATGATTATTTTCCAATCAATGTGAAATGTTGAAATTATTGAATCCATCCGGTTAGAGATAGGAAATCTAGGGATTTCCGTCACTCGGTTAAATAATAAATAAAATACTTACTTAAGTATTTTAGTAATCCCGCAAGAAACATAAACCACTTTATCTCTAACGGGATCCGTAAAACACTTAAATTGAAAACGCGATAACCAAGGCGTAAATAGCGATAGCCTCAGCGAACGCACAGGCCAAAAGCATAGGCACGAGGATTTTGCTTGCGGCTTCAGGATTGCGTCCGATGGATTCCATAGCCTTGGAACCTATCCATCCGATGGAAATAGCAGGCGCGATAGCCACAGCCATAACTAGAGCTTTGGCAAACGGGATTCCTGCTTCTACTGTTGCTGTTACTTCTTCCATATTGTTTTGATGTTAACTGCTAATAATAATCGACTCTTTATGTACAACTTCGTGCTCATGCTCACCTTCTTCATGATCATGGTCCGAAGCTCCAATTGTGAAATAAACTACAAGCAGAATTGAAAAGATCAGGGCTTGTATCACACCTACCAAAATTTCCAAGAACAAGAACGGGATAGGCGCTGCGTAAGGAGCCAAGGCCGCAATAGAAGCGAGCAATACTTCCCCGGCTAAAATGTTTCCGAAGAGACGGAAGGAAAGCGAGGCCACCTTTGCAAACTCACCGGCTATTTCAATAAGTCCGACAAAGAACGTAATCGGGGCAACTATTATCACGGTAGGATTCTTCTTAATCTCAGTAAATATGCCGCCCAGCGCCTTTAGATTAACATATTTGTTCAATGTTTTCCAAGCGCCAATAGAAAATATGCCGAAGATGTTTGCTCCGATAACCGCCATAACGGCAAGCGCCAAGGTTGTGTTGATGTCTGCTGTACCGCCCCGAAGAAACGGAATGAAGGCCTTCCCGTGCTCGCCTGTCTCAATGAGTCCGAATCCGCCTAGCGGAGTGATGCCGAGCCAGTTGTTAATGAGTATAAAAAAGAAAACGGATATAGCGATAGGGAAAATTTTCACCGAGAGCGCGCGGTCATTGGTAACCTGGTCGCAGAGACCTAGGGCACCCTCAGTTACAATTTCGAAAATGTTCTGAAATTTGCCCGGCACTTCCTTGAGAGACTTACGAAGCGCGGCTGAGAGAAGAATTATGATAGCTACCACCACCCAACTTGTGGCAAGGGCGTTCGTAATCGCGAAATTTTTAAAATGATATATCGGCTCCGCGAAGAGCGTAACCTCGTGCGCAACCTCTTCTTCCGCTTCGTGTGCAGCAACTCCCGCCTCTTGAGCTTCTGCCCCTATTTCTTTTAAAATTTGCTGTGTCTCCGCCTCTGTGGTCATAAATAATTATTTTTTGTCAGTTTCTTTTATCTTCTTGATATAATCTTTGACTACTCTAACCATTCCATAAGACGTAATGAGGAACCCGAGCCCCGCAAGCACCAAGAAAATCACCGGTTCTGTCCCGAATTTCTTGTCGAGCATCTTGCCTAGGACAAGAGCGCCGACTATCGGAAATACAATCCACGTTGAAATCTGGCTGAATATTTGCACCCCAGGCTTCCACCACGGACCTTTATTAAAATTTGAGTTTTCCTCTCCCACAAAAACAAAGCCGATAAGGCTTTACTCTAGTATAAGATAAAGATGCTTTGGATGCAAATGTGGGAAATGTGTGAGCGTGGAAGGAATCGGACCTTCGACCTCTGTCTTATCAGGACAGCGTTCTACCACTGAACTACACGCTCAATAGAAAAAACTATAACAAATAAAAGATATTTGAGCAAACAAAAAATCGCCCTTGCGAGCGACTTTTTGTTTTTAGAAACTAAATAAGATTTAGTATTCTCTGCGGTTTCCGTATCCGCCATTTCCGCCTGTTCGAGGAGGTCGGGCTTCCATTGGACGAGCTTCGTTAACCGTTAGCTTGCGTCCTCCGAAATCTTGGTCATTGAACATAGAGATTGCCTTTTGAGCGTCTTCGTCATTTGCCATTTCTACGAATCCAAAACCTTTTGAACGACCGGACATTTTGTCCATGATAATCACAGCAGATGTAACTTCTCCTGCTTGTGCGAAGTGCTCGCGGAGAGCATCTTCAGTTGTGCTGTAAGGGAGTCCCCCTACATATAGCTTTGTAGCCATCTATTTACTTCTCCCGTTTTAGAAAAATCGGGCAAAAAATATTTATAAACGTAGAAACTTCATTTTCGCTAAATGAGACCCTACGGGAAAACTATACCATATTAAAACTAGAAAGCAATTTGAAAAAGGAAGGTTGGGAAAAAATAGAAACGGACCGGCTCGCTAGAAGCTAAGCTGGTCCATTTGTTTCTCTGTTCAGTTACGCACTGAACCTGCGTGGTTGAGTCCGTAACACTCAACCGCGCGATTGCTGCGGTTACGGCGCAGGTGACATAGTCACTGAGCGGAATTGAGAACGATGCGGGCGAAGCGGCCGATTGCTTCGGTCTCCATAGTGTTGCCGCTGTCATACGCAATGACAGCTTTCAGCAGCTCTCCGTTGTTGTCGGCGAGCGAGAGCCGGAGTGCGGCGCTCACCATGTGGGAGTAGGCCGCTGTAGCATCCGCGGGGCTATTGAGCCACGCCACTGCGCGTCTTGCAAGTACCACTTCCAGGCTAACCGGTGCCATCGAAACCTCCTTGACCCGTAGGTCATTTTTAATTCCGCCTATTTTATTTTGCAAGCGGTATATTAGATACAAAAATTCATATCCAAAATACCGCCTACAAAACCATCTTTTTAAGGAACATTAGATACTTACGTATTATAGCACATATTATATAAAAAAGCAAGTAAAAAACCCTTAATTTATAAGGGAAAATAACCGTAATCTTATAAAAATACTCTACTTAACAGGGTTTATTTCAAAAACATCATGATCTCGTTCGAACTTAATTCTATTAAGATCAAAGAATCCTATCTGCCCCAAAAGCCCGTTGACAGATTTACTGTCTATAAAAGCCACTGGAACTTTTATTTTTTCTAAATTTTTCACTTGAATATCTATCTCAGTCAAATATATTTCTTTAGAGCCGCCTTCGACACCCATAGTTGCCGCTTTTTTGCATTTTTTTAAATCGACGCCAATAGCTTGCGCGTATTCAATGTTAAACAAACAATAATCTGCCCCTGAATCAATCAGAGCAAACGTACTAATTTTTTGTGATGGGCCAAACAATTCTACGTCTACGGCAGGGCGACGAAAATGCTTACCGTTGGGGTCGCTGTTTAATACAGTTAGATATTTATATTTCATGGCTAACTAAAAGGAGAATATACCATGTCCAATGGCACTACTTTAAAAATCTTTGGATTTTGGTCTTTCCCAATCTTTTTAATAACTTCATTCAAGGTATTGGCGCTGGCAATTACTTTGGAGTAGTCTTCAGAAGATGCCACCCATTTACCCTTAAACGACTTGGTTATTTTGCTAAAATTATTAGATAATTTATCTATTTTATTACTCATATGTTAATTATACTATCTACTAGAAACAAGGCAAGGCAAAATTACTCTTCGTCCTCCTCGTCCCCTACTGCGCCGGATTCGATGTCGGAAATTATGTCGCTGATGTCGCCTTCGAGAATTTTAGGCAGGTTGTGCCAGGATTTTTTGATACGGTGGTCCGTGACGCGGTCTTGAGAGTAATTGTAGGTACGGATTTTCTCGGAACGATCGCCGGAGCCTATCTGATTCTTGCGTTCCGCCCCGTATTTCTTGGCCTCTTTTTCTTCTTCCAGCTGCTGAAGTTTGGCTGTTAGAATCATCATTGCCTTCTCGCGGTTGGCTAGCTGGCTGCGTTCGTTGGTAGAGCGAACATCGAGCCCAGTCGGTTTGTGGATTATGCGTACAGCTGTTTCAACCTTGTTGACGTTTTGCCCGCCCTTTCCTCCGGAACGAGAATATTCCATATCGAAGTCGGCGGGGTTAATTACGAAATTTACTTTCTTTCTAATTGGAAGCACCGCTACGGATGCAGTAGACGTGTGCACTCGGCCATTTTTTTCTGTCGCTGGAATTCTCTGGACTCGATGCACGCCAGTCTCGTATCGCATTTTCTTATAAACATCCTTGCCTTTGATTTCAAAGCTCGCTTCTTTGTAACCATTTAAGTCACTCTTGGATTCGTAGTTCACCTTCCACTGCCAGCTCTCGGCTTCGGCAAATTTCTCATACATATGCGCCAACTCCCAGGCGAAAAGCGAGGCCTCATCTCCCCCGGCCCCAGCCCTGACTTCGAGCACTATTTCATTTGGAAATTCTTCCGCCTCTTTTTCCTTATTTAAAATATCTTCTACTTGTTTCTCGAGTCGTTCTTTCTCATCTTGGATAAATTTTAACTCCTTGGCGGCAAGCTCGTGGAGTGACTCGTCACTCGCAAGCATTTCTCTCACCTCCGCTTCCTCACGGGCAAGCTTCTCCAGCGCCTGGCCTAAGTAGCTGGTCTGGTGGTTCTTTTTCAGTTCTTCAATGTCTATGCTCATATAACTTATTATAACATTTTGACAAAATAAAAATCCTGAAGATAAATTTTGCAAGAGCATTATCCTTTCGGCTTAACGCAACAAAATTTAATTTTCAGGATTTTTAACTTACTTACTTTTTAGCTTTTACAGAGGCAGCGCGGCGCTTGTTGAATCTTTCTACACGTCCAGCAGTGTCCATTATCTTTTCGTTTCCGGTGTAGAAAGGGTGGCACTGACTGCAGATTTCCATTTGAATAGCGGGCATAGTGGAACCAACTTCAAATATCGCCCCGCAGGCACAGGAAGCTTTGGCTTTTAGGTCATATTTGGGATGTACGTCTTTTTTCATAGTTTTTGTAGATTATCACGAATTTACATAGAAAGCAAACCCTAGTAGTAGAGCAGAGCTCACTACAGGGCTAACAGGTCTATGTTCGCCTGGATTTTCGCCTTATGGCTCATTACGCTGTTGCTGTAAGAGCAAGTGGCCCCTCCGGTACCATAATATCGGCAGGCAGCTTTGTGTTGAGAGCTCGCACTCGTACCCACTGCTCCTAGATCTGTTAGATACATCGCAGAAGCCATAAAGGCATCGTGGGGGGACCAAGGATCAGCATCGCGCCCTAAGGCAATCTTTAATCTGCTTTCAAACAATTTCCAGGTCGTCGGAATGAATTGCGCCGGACCCATAGCCCCTCCGTAGCCCGCAACCCCGGCAATAGGGCAAGAAATTGGAGTCTGGTTCCATACTCGGCCAAGTTTAGATGTTATCGACAAAAAGTCTTCCACGTCACCCTTTCTCCCCGTAAGACCCATTGGCTTCATAACGTTGACGAAAGGTGTGCCGGTATTCTTGCCGACACCCGCACCTGTTTGCTGGTTTGTTAGATAACACTGCCCGACGTTGGATCCCAGATTAGACTCTTGAGTTAAGACTGCCAGCAGAAAAGCGGGTTCTATGCCGGTGACTTGTTGCATTTCTTTCGCATAGGTAAGCGCTGTACCGAAGTCAATTTTCGTAGTTGTGTTGGCTAGAGGAAAAAGTGCCGCTCGAATTCGATCGGCGCGAGCTTTTTTCTCGGCGGCAAGTTGCTGGTAAGCCGCTTCTGTCTGCTGGGATATTGCTAGGTATTTTTTCTTTTCTGCCTCGGCCACTGCAACTTTTTTCTGGGCATTCTCAAGCTCGGCCTTGGCGTCCGTCTCTGCATCATGCTTTTTCTCTAAATCTTCTTTGGCCACCTCCGTTTCGGTCTTAATGCCGCGAATATTATCCACGGATTCTTTGACCGCTTTTTTAATTGATGCGTATGATTCCAGGTCGCTATAGAAAGACGAAATACTCTCGTCCGATAGAATCAAATGCATAAGATTGTCTCCGTCGAACTCGTTGGTGTTCCTGAGGAGCTGCGCCAACGACTCGTGTTCCCTATCTATCTTTTGAGAAAGGGATCTAATAGTCGTACTTTTCTCGGCAATGTCTACCTTGAGCTGTGAAATCACGAGGGCTCGGGATTTTATTTTGGTTTTTAGGGCATCAATCTGGCTCTGCAGGTACGCTACGTCGCCCTTGAGGGTTCCGGTCTGTTTTTGTTGCTGTTTCTGCTTCTCTAGGAGCTCGGCAAGCTGGGCCTCAATTTGATTTAATTCCCTTTGGCAATATTCTTTATCCGTTTTGCTGGATGAGCTGGTAAGGGTCAAACAATCAAAGGCGTCCACGGGCTTTGACACCAACGCCAGAGAAAATGCAAACATTAAAACAAAAAAAGCTATGGCTGTCTTTCTCGTCATAGCTCCATTGTATCAAAAAATTTCGAGTTTTGCTATTTTGCTTCAGCATTTTCCTCTGCCGGAGCCCCCTCTGCGCCTTCCTCTTCCTTCTTACCTTTCTTTTCAACTTCGATTGCAGACAAATCAACCGGTTCTGGTGCTTCTTCTTTCTCTTCCACTTGAGCAACGACAGAAGCCACCACCTCAGTGCCCAAAGTTATGGCAACGACGCCGCTAGGCAATGCAATGTCGGAGACAACTACGGTATCTTCCAAAGTCTTTAATTTAGAAATATCAACAACAAGGTCGTGTGGTAAATCAGCAGGCAGTGCTTCCACTTCAATCTCGTGAAGAACTTTAACCAAGTTACCAATACCTGTCTTCACCGCGTCAGAAATACCCTCGAATACAAGCGGTACATTGACGCGTATCTTCTTCTTCATGTCGATAACGATGAAGTCAACGTGTACGGGCTCTTCGGTGATAGGGTCCACCTGCACTTCGTGAATAAGCGCGTCAACAGCGCCTCCGGGTACTTCTACTTTGACTGCAGATGACTCCCCTGCGTCGCGCCATACTTTCTTGAAATCAATAAATGGGACAGAGATGGAGGTCGTTTCCTTGCCAGCTCCGTAAAAAACAGCCGGTATTTCTCCGGACTTTCGCAAAGCGTCTAGTTTTGCGGACTTATCTCTCGGTTTCGCTTTAATTGCAAACATAAAAACAGTATACCCCCACACCTATAAAAAGTCAACGTTTACAAGGTTAATAGGTGTGGGGGTATATACAAAAATGGGAAAATTGCAATATCTTTAAACTTTATGCACCGCATGGTGCTCAAGGGCTACGTGTCGCGCAATGTATTCTTTAGTTCCAGCTTGGGCCCCGGGGTCGCCCGCAATATTTTTCATCGGGACCTTTTTCCCCGGGTTCAAAATGTTTTTCGAATCGAAAATATCTTTGATTTTTGCAAATATTTTTGTGACCCGCTCGCCATACATACTCGCAAGGTATGGTGTCCTTATCAGGCCGTCATTGTGCTCCGCCGCTAAAGAACCGTGATATCGGAGCACTAATTCGAACACCTTGTCGCTTAATCCGAGAATGGTTTTCGCCGTGTCCGGTCTCGAGAAATCCATCAATGGTATTACGTGGAAATTGCCATTGCCAGCGTGACCCGCCAATGTATAGATGAGCTTACCCCGGTACTGGTTTAACAAGACATTTAATTCCGGTAGGAATTTCGGCAAGAATTCCGGTCGTACAATTATGTCGTCGATGAAAGGCGCAGTGCGCATCCCCTTCACATGTTTTCGTAAAAGAGCGAAGCTCTCCCTTCTGATATCCCAGTACTTGTTGGCTTCAGTGGTAGTACTGGTAATGTGAACCTCCAATTTAAAATGTGAAAGGGTGGATTTAAGTTTGGCGCATTTAGCTTCTACTTCTTTGTCATTTTCTCCCGCAAATTCCGCGAGTATTACCAGCTTCGGCATTCCCCCGAAAAGAAACATTTTGAACTCGGGCCAAAAGCTTTTTAAAACTCTAACCGCTTGAACCAAGCCTTTGTTCTTGAGAAAATCTGGGAAAAATTTCACCGCGAGTTTCATTGTTTTATCGTCATATGTCTCTAGTGATTCCGGATTAAAGGTTAGAATTTCATCTACCACTCTCCCGAGTGGCGCCAAATCATCCATAGATATGGCTACGAGTTTCGTATGTATATTGTCGGGCAGGACCTTGAGTGTCATTTCCGTCACCAAGCCGAGCGTGCCCTGGGAACCCACCAAGAGCTTGTTCAAATCGAACTTGAAATCCTTCCCCCGACCACTCACCACGTTCCATATATAATACCCGGCGGAATTCTTGCTGACTGCAGGTTTCGCGTGGAGAATCTCGCCTTCATTCTCGTTGATCAAATTAAGAATATTTTTATAAACATTCCCTTCGAAATCTCCTTGCGCCATTTTTCTATCGAGTTCGTCGCGATTAAGCGGCTTCACTTCATATTCATTCCCATCGGCGAAAACAACCTTGGATGACAACACATAATTTTCCATTTGTCCGTATTTTAGAGTCCTCTCGCCGGCGGAATTGTTGCCAAACATTCCGCCCATAGCATTAATGTTTTTCGAAGCCGTATAGCAGGGTAAAATTAAGCCTTTAGCGAGAGTTATTTTTTCAAAATCGCGGTAAAACATCCCAGACTGTACGGTAATGGACGAAGCCATCTGCGGGTATGCCTGGAGAAGTTTATTATCTTTATTTTTTTTAAAAGACTTGGGCGCACCTCCTAACGGCAAGGGTCCTCCGACGAGCTTGTTCATATACTTAGTAAAGTCGAGGATAAGCGACTCACCTATCGCGCCTCCAGACATATCAGTGCCTGCACATCGGGCCGTTATGGATACACTCGTCCCAGGATTGCCAGGGTGGTCGTAGAGATCCTTAAATTCACCTGCCCACTTTACTAATTTTTTCACATCTTCTTTGTCCTTCGGGAAAAGCACCAACTTGGGCTTAACTCTAAGCAGGCTCGCATCGAGAGAATACTTCGCGAGAGTTTCTTCGCTGTCATCCACCTCACCTGCAAAAAATTTTAGTATTTCTTCCTTCACTTATTTAATCCCATTGAAAAGTTTAAGTCGGGCCTCTACTACATCCTGCACTGCCTTAAGTCCGGCTGGGAGATATTTGTAAGGAGTTATTTCTTCAGGGCTGTCGGAGAGAGACCTGCGCAACGCGTTAGTGAAGGCCATACGAATCTCAGTGTTAATGTGTACGGTACTGACACCGGACTTGATACATTCTACGAAATCTTCATTCATTGAGCCTGATCCTCCGTGGAGTACCAAAGGCACACCTGCGGCTTCTCTGATTGCCTTCACTCGTTCTGGGTGGAGGCGTGGGTTACCGCTCTTTACCATTCCGTGAACGTTACCTATTGAGGGTGCGAGCATATCTATCCCCGTGGCTTCCACAAACATTTTCGCTTCTTCGGGCTTGGTCATTGTTTCTTCCGAAACTCCGTCAGGCATTTTTTCCAAAATCTTGGACGACGAGCCGATAAATCCGAGTTCTGCTTCGACTAAAATGTCGCGACCTTCACGCTTAGAAACTTCGCGCGCGTAGTCTACGCACTTTTTCGTGAGAACAATATTTTCCTCGAGCGGCAATTTTACTGCATCGATAACCACCGCATCAAAGCCAGCATCAATGGCGATCTTTACACTCTCGAAACTGTAGTGGTGATCAGCATTTAGGAAAATAGGGTAATTGTCGCGCTCTCTCACGGCACGCACTAGCGCCGCACCCTCCGCATAGCCTACGAATTGTGCTTCACCCTCAGAGAGGCCTATTACTATCGGGAGATTTAAATTTTTAGCAGCATTATAAATTCCGTGAAAAGCTTCTAGGTTCGAAATATTGAAATGCCCTATGGCTACTCCTTCCTCGTCAGCTTCCTTCACACACTCGCGTAATGTTTTCATCCCATTATAAATTTTAAATTAATAATTTTAACAATAATATCACGTTCGTTGAATTTATAACGGGACAAGTATTTTTATTTTAACAAATCTTTTAATAATTTTAAAACCACTTGCGGATTGGCACTGCCATTGCTTGTTTTTATAACTTTACCAACCAGAGACATAATCGCATTTTCTTTTCCTGATTTATACGTGGCCACCACTTCGGGATTTTCTGCGATAATTTGCTCTGCTATGGATTTAATCGCACCTTCGTCACTCACCTGAAGCATGTTTTTTTCAGTGGCAATTTTAACTGGAGACTCATCTTTCACTACTATCATAGCAAGGATGTCTTTCGCCGCGCGTGAAGAGATTTTACCTCCCGACACTAAGTCCACGAGCTCTGCGAAGTTCTCCGCATTCGGACGTCCAACGTCCGAATTTGCTTTCTTCAGTCCTAAGTAGTCGGACGTTATGTAGTTCGATGCTACTCGTACCTTTTCTCCATCCTTTAAAATCCTAACGATATCTTCAAACCAGGCACCCAGCTCAGGGTCATTGATATAACTCTCAACGTCTTCATTTTTGATTCCGAAATCCTTCTGATATCGAGCTCGTTTCCCTCCCGGTAACTCCGGTAAATCTTTTTTCATTTTTTCCAAATCGAAGGCTTCGTGAAGCTTCATCTTCGGTAAATCCGGGTCTGGGAAATATCGATAGTCAGCACTTCCCTCCTTCTTCCTTTGAGAAAAGGTCTCTTGCTTGGCTTCGTTCCAACCTCTGGTCTCCTGGACAATTTCATTGCCTCGGCCTGCTTCCACAAGCTCAGTCATTCTGTCTACCTCATATTTAATTGCCCTCTCTACGCTTCTGAACGAGTTCAAGTTTTTTACTTCAACTTTCGTACCGAAAACTTTCGGATCCTTGGTTATAGAAATGTTCGCCTCCACTCGCATCTCGCCCTTTTCCATATTTGCTTCCGAAACATCTAGGTACCAGAGCACTAGCTGAAGCTCTTTAGCAAACTTAGAAGCCTTCTTCGCGGTTTCCTCGGCACTTTCAAATGTGTGCGGCTCAGTTACAAGCTCCATAAGTGGGACGCCAGCACGATTGAAATCAATCAATGAATACCCGACGTCGGACGTCTGGGAATCTTGACGTCCGACGTCAAAATGTTTATTCGTTCCCGTATCTTCCTCTAGGTGTATGCGAGTGACGTCCATATCCGCCAAATGCCCGCCGGAAACTATCGGGTACTCAAACTGTGAAATCTGATAACCTTTCGGGATGTCCGGATAAAAGTAATTTTTGCGATCGAACTCAGTAAAATCAGCAATTTCCCCCCCCATGGCGAGGCCCACTTTAATCACGCTTTCAATCGCCTTCTTGTTGGGTACAGGCAAAGCCCCCGGGTGCGCCATGCATACCGGGCAAATATTCGTGTTTGGCTTCTCTTCGTCGGGGTCGTTCTTGCACGCGCAAAACATCTTCGTGAGTGTTTTTAACTCCGCGTGAATTTCTAGCCCTATGGTGCAATAATATTTATTGTCTGACACTGAGAACATTTTAACATAAAAATATAAAAGAGGCAGTCGCGCATAGTACGACTGCCCCGCCTAAAAATCGACAGCTTTATTTTTGCTTAATTTCCCGGACGATTTTGCCGTCGTCGAGGTGCACGATGCGTTCGGCGTGCTTCGAGAATTCTTCTTCGTGGGTCACCATTACGATGGTCTGTCCTCCTCGATGCAGCTCTTTGAAAATTTCCATTACTATGCGAGAAGATTCGTTGTCCAAGTTTGCCGTCGGTTCATCGGCGAAAAGTATTTTCGGTTCGTGGGCTATGGCACGAGCAATGGAGACTCTCTGCTGTTCTCCGCCCGAGAGTTTCGAAGGTAAATTTGTAAGCCTCTTCCCCAGGCCAACTTTTGTAAGTGCTTCGGTTGCCTTGGCGAATGCCTGCTTCTCCGGCAAATTTTGCATCAAGAGCGGCAAGGCCACATTTTCAACAGCATTTAATTCAGGAAGTAATGCGTAATCCTGGAACACATAGCCCAATTCCGTCAGTCGAAATTGCGTTTTCTCGGTTGGGGTCATATTGTGCGTGTCTATATTGTCTATGAAAATTTCCCCTTCGGTGGGTTCATCTAGTAAGCTCATTTGATATAGAAAGGTGCTTTTCCCCGCACCACTTCTCCCCATAATGGCGATAAATTCTCCGCTCTGCGCTACGAAATCAATCCCCTTGAGGACTTCTGTAGTACTTTCTCCATCTTCGAATGATTTTTTTAAATTTTTTACAGTAATCATAAATCTTTAAATTATTTTCTACCTAAAATCGAGTCGAGCGTGTTCCTGCGGACAATCAATCGCGCCGGGATAAAGCCGGCAATAATCGTCGTCACCATCAAGAGTGCTATACGTAAAAGGGTTCCGCCCAAGGGCGCTACAAGTATTCCGTCAGAGAAAGGAAAGTCTATCGGGTGCGCCGCAATAGCCGGCTGAAGAAAGGCGTATAGAAAAATGATTCCTATCACTGAACCGCATAGCGCGTAAAAAAATGATTGCATTACGTACGATATCTCGATAGCTCTTTCGTTAATTCCAATCCCCTTCAAAATTCCGATAAATTTACGACGAGTAATGGCGTTAATGAAAATAACGATGAAGATGGTGATGGACGCCACCACGAGTCCGATAGAAGAAAGCATATTACCGAGCAGGGCAAATGTGTCCACCATATCTTTAATAAATTTCGGCTGGGCATCAGTGTATGTTTGCACTTTTGCAACTTTATCCACTCCGTTTTGTTTCAAAATATCACGTACCAGCGCCGGGTCTGCGTTCGGTGCAAGCTTAATTGAAATTTCATCCACATTGTAATCATTCCGGCCAATCATACTCTTAAGCTGTGAGTCCACCATAAAAACCCTCATACTGACCTCATCAACTTTCGCCTTGATTATTCCCTTGATGGTTACTTCTCGTTCCACATCGTGCACTTTTATTCTGATTTTAGTTCCAGGCGTTACATCACGAAGAGTCGAAAAGCCGGGAGAATCTATCGGCAAATATTTCTGAGTTAAGTACGCACCTAAAAGCACTTGGTCGTAGTCGCCAGGCTGGAGGTATTCGCCTTCGACGATGAATTTCGAAAGATTGGTGACTTCATCTTCAGCGACCGGGTCGATGCCAGTGATGGATGCTCCGGCGGTGTTCGGCTTTTCTTTATCGTTTGTGCGAGTCTTGTAGTTCGCTTCGAGCGTACCGCCCTCCAAGTAGCGCGCCGTTACACCTTCAACTTGAGGTAAGGAATTAACTATGCCTAAAATTTCCGGGCTGTTTTCAATGTAAGTCTTATTGTTGAGAGTTGAAATGATGACGTCGCTAGTGTAATGCGACCGCACCGCTACTATGGCACCCTGAATAAGCCCGACCAAAATTCCGCTCACCACCACGAGATTTATGAAAGTAAAAAACATTACGAATACTATGAGTATCGTAGTCCAAAGGCTTGAGCGTTTAATCTGCCGCTTCGCCAGAAAGTATCCAATGCGTATATTTAACGAGGAAAACATATTTATTTAGATGTCGGACATCGGGGATTTTTGATTTCCGACATCTGGATTAAGTATTACTTCGTCGCCTTCAGAAAGGCCGGATACAATTTCAACCTGACCCAGCGTGGACACGGCTCCTGTCACTACTTCTCTGAGAGCTAAACCTTCAACGGTTTTTATTTGCACATAATTTTTTCCATCCTGGTTTAGAATCACGCCACCGGGCACAACCATCACACCCGGCTTGTTAAAAATTATGATCGAAACATTGGCAGTCATTCCTGACTTTATGCGGTCATCTTTCTCGCTAAACTGGAGTACGACTTTATAAGTGGAAACGCCATCTTTAATTGTCTCAGCCGGGTCTATTGCAATGACTTTAGCGTTAAAAGGCACGTCTTCACCATACGCGTCAAGGGTAACCTGCGCCTCAGCGTAGAGATCGATAAGTGCAATGTTTACTTCTGGCACGAAACTCTCAATCTGGAAAGTTCCGACACCCATCATCGTGAGCACTGTTTCACTTGAGGATGCAGTTTCTCCGACTTCCTTGTCGATATTAGTGATGATGCCGTCGAAAGGGGCATAAATAGTGTTCTTGCGGATGTCAGCGCGAATCTTGTCTATCTCAGCCTGCGCTACAGAAGACATTCCACCGTTCTCTTCCGTCAAAAGTTTTTGATATTCGAACTCAGCGTCCTTGATAGCTAGGTCGCGTGCTTTTTTAGCTTCATTGTAGGCATTGTAATTGGCAAGATATGATGCCCCGGATTTATTCGGTATATTTAGGAACCAAGTCGTATCATCATATGTCTCTACATCATCCTCGAATGAAATGAATAACCCCCTGGTACCTAGCGGAGTAGGACCCTCCTCATTGATTTCTCTGTCTGTTTTTTCCAAACCGAAAGTTCTCATGTTAACGTCGGAAAGGGTGACATTTTCCTTCGCCATTATCAGTTTATAGGTGCCTTCCGGTCCATCATAAATCCCGCTAATTGTCGGAGTCTCTACGGTATAAGAATTTGAGTCTGGTATGAGATCCAAATCCTCTCCTAAGAGTTTCCGATAGGCACTTTCAACTTTCGTGTCTTGCTGTGTCGTTACTTTTTCCACATTCTCACGTGCATCGTCGAGACTGGCACTTGAGGTTTTGGAATTTATTTCTTTTATTTTCAAATCCGCCAGTAAATCGGAAATCTCAAGCTGGGCTAGAGTCTGCCCGGCCCTAACATTGTTATTATTCTTAACATAAATTCGGCCAATTCTGCCGGAAGCAGCAAATCCTAAATCCGCTTCACTGGCCGTCACAACTTTACCTGAAATGGATACTTGGTTTACGAAATCGCTCTTATTTATGATAATAGTATTTGCTGAAGAGTTGTCGCCGCTAAATAAGAAAAAACCACCCACAAGTAAAACAGCGGCTCCGGCGCCCCAGTACACATATTTACGTTTAAATAATGCGAAAAGTTTATTCATATCTAGTTATCTTACAATTTTTCTAAGATTTTTACCAGTGCGTCTCTGAGCTTTTTCACCGAGGCATCATCGTAGAGAGTCAGGGTAAATACTTTGCTATTTATTTTTTTAAATTCTTGTACTTTTTTATCAACAAATTTCTTGTCGACCACATCACTTTTCGTCAAGATTATAATTTCCTTTTTTTCATCCAAGCCCTGTCCGTATTTCTTTAATTCTTTCCTTATTTCTTTGTAGCGCTTAATCATCGCCGAATTCTCGAAGGAAACAAGGTGGGCGAGCATTTTAGTTCGTTTAATATGCCGGAGAAATTTAATACCCAAACCTTTGCCCTCTGAAGCACCTTCTATTAGTCCGGGAATATCGGCGATTATATACCCGTAGAAGTCTCCCAAGTTCGGGTCTAGTGTCGTGAACTCATAATCCCCGACTTTCGCTGCCGCATTGGTGAGAGAGTTAAGCAGTGAAGTTTTCCCGGCGTTCGGCTCTCCGATAAGTCCAATGTCTGCGAAAAGCTCGAGCTCCACATGAAACACTCCTTTCTCACCATCCTTGCCGGGACGAAAATCTTTCGGCGTCGTGTTGGTGGAACTTTTGAAATGCTCATTACCGAAGCCTCCGTGTCCCCCTTTCAAAATCATTACCCTTTGCCCCGGTTTCTCGAGCTCCCAAGTTTCATCCGTCTCCAGATTCTTAACAATGGCACCCACCGGTAATTTCAAAATAAAGTCTTCGCCGTTTTTCCCATGTAAGCTTTTCTTGCCGCCGTCTTCCCCGCGCCCGGCCTCGAATTCTTTCTTGGCCTTGTACTTGGATAGAACGTGAATGTCGCGAACTGCTTCGACGTAGAAATTTCCCCCGCGACCGCCGTCACCTCCCGCAGGCCCGCCTTTCGGCACGAACTTCTCCTGGCGCCAGCGCACCACACCATCGCCACCGCGACCGGCTTCCGCACTAAATTTAATTTCATCAATGAATGCCATATATTTATTGTTTGACCGCGAGCTCAGCTAGCTTGATTGCTCCTTCTTTCGACTTTGCGACCGCAGTGAAGCGTGCCCTGTGGCAGAATATTGCATCTGCGACTCCCGTAACTTTTTGTAATTCTTCATCCTTTAACCCCGCCCAAGATTCCGGCAGGTCTTTGCGATTGGTAAAAGTTTTCAAATCCTTGCGAATGCACTTCACCCCCCAGGAGTCACCGGTCTTCCTCGGATAAATCGCGTATATTGGTTCAGGGAAATTAAAGAGGACGTATTCGAAGGGATAATTTTTCTCGAGCACTACAATTCTCTTGTCAGCTGACTTTTCATACGCGGAGAGAATGGCTTCTTCGGCTTCAACCACATCGCGGGCTTGGATAATTTCTCTCTCGAGAATCATTTTCGCTAGCTCGACGCATTTCAAAAAAACTTTATCAATGTCCTCTGTATGCTCTTTCCATGTCGGCAACATCGCAAAGAAAACATTTTGGATATAGTAAGGCGATATTTCGTGGGCGCTCTTTACTACGTCGAAACCGTTGTCCCAGGCGTCTATCGGCGCGCAAAGCCTTCTCTCGATTATTTTCGCAGGCTTGGACCCTCCCGCTATCTCTTCCCCAAATTTTTTCCAGACTAGCCCGAGCGAAGAATATTCAATCCCGTAGGCACCTGTGCCTGCTCCCTCCGCCTGGTGATGGTCAAATCTATTTGTCGCCTCATCATAGATACCTCCTACGTCATATACATAGTCACCGGTTTTCATTATTTCCGGGTCACGAGTACGGATGATTTCAAATTCTTCACCTTTACTTTCTAAATAAATAGACAGCGCCGCAGTCGCGAAAATATCGTCCGCGTGAAAAGAGCCATTATGAGTGATTAATTTTTTCTTATTCTTGTTCATCTAAAATAAAGAGTCTACTACTTCCTTAACAAGTGTCCCGTCCGCTTTGCCCTTGAGGTCTTTCATTAGTCCGGACATAAGCATCCCCTTTTTTGCCGGGTCGACAATTCCAAGCTCTTCTTTCTTGGCCTTCGCTATTTTCTCAACTTCCCCTCGCTCCATAAGCTTCGGCAAGTATGTCTCAAGTATGGCCAGCTGAGCCTGCTCCGCCTTCACTAAGTCTTCGCGGTTCCCCTTTTGGAATTGCTCAATAGAGTCCTTGCGTTGTTTGCTCATCTTGGTAATGACAGCCAGAGCTTCATCGTCGGCCAGCACCTCGTTCGGCTTCTTGCCCCGAGCTACCAGGTCATTAGTAAAAGCCGCGGACATACCCCGGTACGTTTCAAGCGCTACGCTGTCCTTCGCCATCATTGCTTCTTTTATTTTGTTTTTTATTTCTTCGTGAATCATATAAATAAATTGAATAAATTACTAAAATAAACTTTGCCAGAGCATTATCCTTATGACCTAACGCAGCAAAGTTTGATTTTTATAATTTATTTATTCTATCAGAAATGTGCTAAAATAGCACTATGAAGAAACTTGTATTTTTCGATACGGAAACAACCGGAAATACTGAAAAAGATTTCCTAGTGCAGCTCGCTTACAAAACCGGAGATGCATCTTTTAACGAACTCTATAAACCCCCGGTAAAAATTCCCCCCGAAGCTTCCGCGGTCCACCACATCACGAACAAAATGGTAGAGAACAAGCCTACCTTCAAAGAAAGCACCGATCAACCCATCATTAAAAAGCTTTTTGAGGACGCAAATTCTGTCGTCGTAGCCCACAACGCCCAGTTCGACCTGATGATAATGGCCCGCGAAGACATAAATCCTAAGAATTTCATCTGCACGCTTCGGGTAGCTCGCGAACTCGACAAAGAGGGCAAAATTGAACGCTACAATTTGCAATATCTCCGCTACTTGCTCGACCTAGACGTCGAAGCCACAGCACACGATGCTCTGGGTGATGTGCTCGTGCTCGAGAAACTTTTCGACAGACTTAAAAATAAAATAATAAAAGCCCCGACGCTCGGAGAGGTCGGGGTCCCGACCGCAAGCGTCGGGAAAGAGTTAACAGAAGCAGATGCGATAGCAAAAATGATAGACATATCTTCGCACCCATCCATCTTCCGAACCATCAACTTCGGCAAACACAACGGCAAGACGCTCGAAGAAGTTTGTGCCACCGACCGCGGCTACCTGGAGTGGCTCCTAGCCCAGAAGCTCGAAAGCGGCCAAATGGAAGAAGACTGGATTTACACCCTCAAACATTACCTGGAAAAATAAGCCTAGATTGACAAAACGGCTTTTTCGTGTATAATACCATATTGGAGTCTAATTTGGCGCTTAACTGCGCCGGGAGGGCCAGATGAAGAAATTCTGGCTGGCCGTGGAGGGGAACAACAACCACTTCACGGAAGCCCACCTGATGAAGGGTGGGCATTGTGTGGTAAGCTTCGGTCTTGAGCCGGGGCTTCGGCTCGGTAATGGTACTCTGACCAAGTACATTTCCGACGAGCTCGAATCGAGGGGCTACGAGCTCCTGGATTCCGCAGAGTGGTCGCCCCTCGTGTTCGGGGTTCGCTCACGACACGGGGGAAAAAAGAAGTAATCGCCACGGGGAGCCGCGCTCACCCGTGGCTTTCCTTTTTATGCTAAAATATATTTATGGAAAATTTGGGAGGAATAATTCTAGGTTTGGTTATTGGCGGAGTTTTAGCCTATTTTATTTTTAATAAAAAAAAGGAGGAACCTGAGACGAAGAATGAGGACAGCCCGGCGCTCCTGATGCTCCAGCAGCAAATGGCTGAGCTTACTCGTGAAGTAAATAAAAATTTAGTCGAGGTAGCTCGTGAACAAACGAAGACCAACGAAGCCACTAGGCAATTCATAACTATTGCAGATAAATTGGGAGACTTGGAAAAAACTTTAAAACATCAGAAACAGCGCGGCAACTGGGGGGAAGCTTCGCTCGAGCTCATACTTTCGAACACTCTCGCGCCCGGGCAATTCAAGATGCAATATGAATTTAAGAATAAAGAAGTGGTGGACGCTGCGATAATAACCAAAGAAGGCATCATCCCTATCGACGCCAAGTTCTCGCTCGACAACTACGACCGCGTGGTCCACGCTATGGACGACAGGCAAAGAGAAGAACTCGAGAAGGAATTCAAAAGCGATTTAAAAAAGCGCATCGACGAAACTGCAAAATACGTCCGCCCAGAAGAAGGTACTCTCCCCTTCGCCTTTATGTATATTCCCGCGGAAGCTATTTATTACGATCTCCTGGTGAACGAAGTGGGCTCAATAAAAGTAAACACCAGGAACCTCATAGACTACGCTTACAACGAGAAGAAAGTCATAGTAATTTCTCCGACGACCTTTATGGCCTACCTCCAGTCCGTACTCTACGGATTTAAAGCTTTTAAAATTGAGGAGTCGGCAAAAGAAATAATTAAAAAAGTTGAAGACCTCGGCAAACATTTGAAATCCTACGATGAATATCACACCAAACTTGGAAACGCCCTGGGCACTGTAGTGAACCACTACAACGCGTCGAATAAAGAATTAAAAAAGATAGATAAAGATGTTTTGAAAATTGCCGGCGCTAGCCCAGAGATAAATCTTCTCGAAGTCGAAAAGCCAAGACTCGAAGATTAAAAAATAAATAAAAAAATGCCCAACTTGCGTCGGGTGATGGGGTTGTCTGGGGGAGGCGTGGATATGAGGTATAGTTCTTCGTTGTTCCGTTCGTCCATAGCCACTAACAGGCGGGACACCTCAACCCCAGACATATATATTATAACATATTTTATTGGCAAAAGTCAAGCACTAGAATGCCTAGCAAATATGGCATTTCTGAGTGAAAACTGTGGCGAAACAAAAAATAAAATGTTATATTTCCCCTACTGGCCCTATCGTCTAACGGTTAGGACGTATCCTTCTCAAGGATAAAATCAGAGTTCGATTCTCTGTAGGGTCACGGCGACAAAAAACTCCACCTGCGTGGAGTTTTTTGCTTTTCGCCGTGAAGGCGCAGCGATATTGCATGAGCACACGCAATCGCGAGCCGGGGTCGCGAGTACTTATATTTTTTACGATTTTATGAAGTAAAAAATTTAGTAACTTGTGACCACATTTGCTTACGACGGTAAGCAAATTATTGTGGCTCACATGCGCTTTGCATGCGAAGTATTCCTACTCCACGCTGCCTTGCAAATATTTTTCCAACTCTTTACCGAAGAACCAACTCCCCTGCCCAAGTAAAAATATGCCTCTTGCCAATTGTTTTAAACATTATATAATAAAAGCATGTTAGGAAAGGTTAATTATTTTAATACAGCTTGGTGGCTCACTCACATAAGTGGGTAGCCTTTGTTGTATTTATAATTAACTCTAAAGAATAAGCAACACGCACCCACTTAAGTTGTGGGCTTTTATTTTGTATTTTATGAACAAATTTATCTTTAAACATCATTGCACTGAATTCTGGCGAACCAAGCTCGTTCGAGTTTTTAAGATTACAAATTTAGAAAAATTATATGCAAACACAAACCAAATCATTAAAAAACTTACCGGATAAAAATGGGTACTACGGAGAATTCGGCGGAAGCTTTATTCCTCCGCAATTGGTAGAGCCACTAAAAGAAATTGCCGAAGCGTATGAAGTAGCCAAGGACGACCCAACCTTCAAAAACGAGCTAACGGAATTGCTGAAAAATTATGTGGGTCGGCCTTCCCCGCTCTACTTCGCCAGGAACCTAACAGAAAAGCTCGGTGGCGCAAAAATTTACCTAAAGAGAGAAGATCTGAACCACACCGGGGCACACAAAATAAATCACTGTATCGGCGAAGCCTTGCTTGCGAAAAGAATGGGTAAAAAGAAGTTACTAGCGGAGACAGGCGCTGGCCAGCACGGCGTCGCCCTCGCCACAGCAGCCGCACTGGTTGGCCTCGAGTGCGAAATTCATATGGGGTCAATAGATATTGCCAAGCAGCACCCGAACGTGATTCGGATGAAGCTTCTCGGGGCGAAAGTTGTGGAGGTGAACTCGGGAGGCAAATGCTTGAAGGATGCTGTGGACAGCGCTTTTGCGAAGTTTATGGAAGAGTATCACGATACTTTCTTCGCCATTGGTTCTGTCGTCGGGCCTCATCCCTACCCGATGATAGTGCGCGACTTTCAGTCAGTCGTCGGCAAAGAAGCTAAGAAGCAAATACTCATTCGGGAGAATAGGCTCCCAGACTATGCCATTGCGTGCGTCGGCGGCGGATCAAACGCAATAGGTCTCTTTAATGAATTTCTAGATGACCCTGTGCAGTTGGTAGGAGTTGAACCCGCAGGACGAGGACACAAGGTCGGCGACCATGCTGCTACTATAACTCACGGCACACTCGGGGTAATACACGGGATGAAAACTATGGTTCTTCAAAATAAAAATGGTGAACCAGATGCCGTCCACTCGATAGCTTCGGGCTTGGACTACCCTGGCGTCGGACCATTACACTCGTACCTCAAAGATATATCTAGGGTGAGATACACTTCAATTTCTGACAACGAAGCGCTCAATGCCTTCAAGGAACTCTCGAGAGTCGAAGGAATTATCCCGGCACTCGAGAGTGCACATGCCGTAGCAGAAGCAATCAAACTTGCGCCCACCTTAAGCAGGGAGAAAATCATAATTGTAAATCTCTCTGGCCGAGGAGATAAGGACGTAGACTACATCGCCGACCTGTTGCAAATCTAGACCTGATTAATCCGAAAGCAAAAATTCTCGCAATAGCTCGTTCCTAAGGACATCTCTGTACCCATGGGCAAAAGTTCTCGCCAATAATTCTCTCGTATTCCCAAGCGTTCCAATACTTAGTTTTTTGCGCGGTTCAATGCGTAAAATTTTCACATTTTCCGGAATAACATATGTTTCGGCTTCTTCTTTCTGGTAATTTTTAAGAAATTTCTTGCTTTGCACCTTAAGCCACATATTGTAAAAGAAATCGGTAAATTTACTTGTGTGTAAATCATCGACACTGACAACTATAATTTTCTCCGCGCCTAGCTTGAGCGCTTGTTCTATGTTTAGTTTTACAGAAGCAGAAACAATTGTGTCGCAATATTCTTTGTGGTTAATCCTAATATATTTATTAAATGCCACGGGCATAGCCATACTGGCTCGCATTGATTCAAAAACATTTTCTTTCTTCTTATTAGAGAAGTATTCCAATTTGCGGGTTTTATGATTCGTAGTAGAGATGAGGTATTCAATATTGGATTGATAGATATTTTCTTCCGCCAAAGTATCCTCTTTTTTAAACACCACATCAATTAAATAGTCTATGTCTATGACGCGCCAGAACCGAAAAGGGTTTATGAATTTCTTATTGCATAGTAGATTGAGCCAAATATTTTTAATAGATTCTGTCTGCCCGGCAACATAGTAAGACAGCGTGCCGGTGCTCCCCGACCCGCCGATGACCATATCGGGTTTAAAAGAGTTGAAATTTTTTGATATCGCGTACGTAGCTCCAGCTATGTAGCAAGCTGCCATACCTCCGCCGGATTCCACTAAGGCTGTCTTTTTCATAAATCTATTTTATCACATTAACCTCAACTATAAATTAATACTTGTGTTAAAATAGGTCCATGATAATAAAAACGGAACACCATCACGCAATTCTTGGTGTACTTCTGATCGTTGTGGGGTTGGCCTCATACATACTCCCTATCCCTGGGAGCACTTTTCTCGTGGTGCTCGGATTAGTTTGGATATTCGGGAGAAGAAAGGTAACGCATCTTTTCAAAAAACTCAAAGCCAAAATATCCTTGTAAAATCAACTCATTCGGACGTTGGACGTCCGAATATTCGGAAATTTTAAATTTATAAGAAAATTTTAGGCATAGTGTCAAAATGAAATTGAAAGTGCTGCTGGTTTTTATCCGGTAACCAGCAACTCCGGGAGCACAGGGCTCAGTTCAGCGTGATTGTCTTTATCCTCGGCCGCCTTTTCAACGGCCCAGAAAATCCGACTCGCCCTCACCTGGCACATCGTCGGACTTGTGCCAAACACGGTAATCCTACTACCGTGAATAGTAAAATCCCCTTTCCAGTATTCCATGCGGATGTTGTCTACTTCTGCTTGCGACAACACCATAGTGATTTTACTACTATTGACGAACACGCTGAAAACCGAATGGTACGTTGCGATCTCGAGAATCATCATGTCTCCTTTCTATCCAGCAACAATTATACTCTTTAAAAAGGATTGTCAAAATGCCAGGTACTGTAAAATTTCAGTAAGAATTATTTTTTATCTAACCATTCTTTGTCTTGGCGGACTAGGAGCATTTTTTTACTGTCTTGTTCGAGGAGTATTGCTTCCACGGCGCGCTCCATTCGCATCCCTTGTGAGCCTTTGATAAGCACGATGTCATTTTTCTTGATGAAAGTTTTAAGGAATTCTCCCACTTCTCTGGAGTCCGTAAATTCAAAGATCTGATCGTCCTTCATTCCCGTCTCAAGTGCACCTTCTTTAATATTTTTCGCTCGGGGCCCCACAACAATTAGTACCTCAGCACTATCTCTGGCAAGTTTGCCCACATTTTTATGTGCCTCTATAGTATGTTTGCCAAGCTCGAGCATATCCCCGAGCACTGCAACCTTGCGACAGCCTTCAATGCGGCACTTTACTTGCCCTAGTGTTCGGAGCGCCGACTCACAAGCAAAAGGCGAGGAATTGTAGGTGTCGTCAACAATGAGAGAGCTTTTTATGCCTTTCAGGAGTCGCATTCTACCCGGCGGTACATCATAGTTTCTTAGCGAATCGGCAGCGGATAAAATATTTAATTTAAGTCCTGAAGCAAGCGCCAAGGCCGACAGCGAAGCATAGACATGATTCCGTCCGAAGACGCCATCAATGACCACGGGTAAACTTTTACCCTCGGCATCCACACGGAAAATTATTCCTTCAGGCTCGTTTTTTTCATTGTAAGAAATGTTGTCGCTCGAGCCGCGAATATCAGATCCTTCGCTGAAGCCGAAAGTCACACAGCGGTTCCTGGTCCTGCCTTTCATTTCTATCACCGTTTCATCGTCCCTATTTAGGACGAGCAAGCCGTCCGGTTTCAAAGTTTTTATTAGCGCGGCTTTTTCTTCTATCAAATGTTTTCGCGATTCGAAAAATTCTATATGCACCGGCGTCTCGCCTATTGTCGTGATTATCACCGCATCGGTTTTAAGCCAGAGAGCCGTTTTCTCCATATCCCCAGGCTTGCCGACACCCACCTCAAGCACCAGCCATTTCGGATATTTATGTGGCCAAATAAATAACCACAACCCGCGGAGAATATTTAGAATCCAGGAAATTGGATTGTTCCAGCCATTTGGAATACCGAGCACTGAGAGGGGCAAGCCAATCTCAGAATTGAAACTCTTCTCGCTTTTCCGAACATAGGAAAGATCCGACAGCACGGCATAGACTGCATCTTTTGTGGAAGTTTTCCCCACGGAACCGGTAATGGCAATAACCCGCGGCTTGTATTTCCACAACACCAGGCGGGATTCTGTTTTTAAAACATATGTAAGTATTTTTTTAAAAAATGTTTTCATATTTCTTCCCACAAGTCGGACTTGTGGGTAATTATCTGTCGGGCGGAATATTATAATAATTTAAGAGAAACTTGGTAGTGTCAAGAAATGGATCACCCCAGGTCGTAACCGCATACGGTGTACCAGTTGGATTTACTGCATACAAGAGAATTATAAACTGTGGGTCATACGCCGGGAAGTAACCGACAAAAGAATGCGTATGCTTGTCCTTATAATATCCGCCAGAAACATTATCCGCAACTTGCGCCGTACCCGTCTTCACTGCAACACTAAAATGCTCAAGCGGTTTTCCAACACCCTTATCCATAACGGTTACAAGCATTCGCGTGATTTCCTCGGAAGTAGCAGCCGTAATATTAGTAGCCGTAGATGGATAAGTCATTTTTTTCTCCGTGCCATCGCTGTATTTTATTTTATCCACTACGTGAGGCTTTACCAGTAAACCACCGTTCCCGAGTGAAGCCAGCGCCCGGACAAGCTCTATGGGTGTTAAAGCGATTCCCTGTCCAAAAGCAGCGTTCGCATACTCTATTTCACGAGGGCTATTTAAAATTCCTGAGACAAGTCCACTGGTTTCATTGGGCAGGTCTATGTCTGTTTTATCTCGGATGCCGAAACCTAAAAGGTAATTTTTCATTTTTTCCTTCCCTAACTTTTTCTCAACGAAAACCATTCCGGTGTTTAGGGATTGGTTTAAAACATCCTGCATCGTTGTACCCGGACCGCGACCCTTTTTATCGAAATTGAATATTTCCTTTTTCTCCACTATCACCGAGCCCGTGTCGGTGTAAGTTGTCTTGGCGGTCACCACTCCGGCGTCTAGCGCTCCGGCCATAACCAGAGGCTTAACCACGGAGCCAAATTCTAGTACATTTTCTACCAACGGATTGGTAAAAACAAAATTGTTTTCCGCTTCTGAAAATTTGTTCGGGTCAAAATCTGGCATCGCCGCCATAGCGTATATGGAACCGTCTTTAGGGTTCATAATGATACCGCCGATACTATCAACGGGGTATTTCAATCTAACTTCGTCAAGTTTGCTTTCAAGAAAGGCTTGCACTTGAGGTTCAATCGTTGTTATTATATCCCCTTCCTTGTTATCTTCATTTAAACTTTTTTTAATATTTGAAAAAACTTCCGCGAAGAAATTTACATACGGCTCGTTCACTCCGCGTGAAAGGAGAGAATCATATTGTCGCTCAAGTCCATAACGGCCGCCCAGCTCGTCCCCCTTGAAGCCTACGAACCCCAGCACGTGCGAAGCCAAACTTTCTCCGGCGTAAAAACGCCACTTTTCCTTAAAAACGCTCACCCCTGCTATCTTGAGCCCCGAGACTTTGTCCGCTTCCTCTTTAGTTAAGCGAGAACCAACTTCTTCGTAAGGGTCGTTCGATTTAGCGGCCTTGGCGATAAAATCTGCGCGTTCAAGTGGAAATATTTTATTTATTTTCTCATACGCATCTTCCGCATTCGCAATCTTCACAGGATTCACAGCCAGTTTGAAGCCCGACACCTGCGTTGCTGCCGAGATTAGCTCGCCATCTTTACGCTGGAAATAAATCGTGCCTCTTTCGTAAATGTCCGTGGACGGAGTCACGTACTGTCTGTCCGCCTCACCGGAATAATAGTCGCCGTGGACCACCTGCACCCAAAAAAGCTTCGTTAGAAGCGCGCCCGAAAACAGTATGATACAAAATACCACTATTCTGGACCGAAGAGAAAAACTAGATTTCATTGCTTACGAGCTCGCGACTGCCGAGCGACCTCTTGGTAGCAAAATTGGCAGGAGTTTCTTTAAATCCCATAGCGTGCCCGAGCTCGATGTCAATGCTCCCTGAGAGCGCCAGGTATTCAAGCTCAAGATTACCAACGTCAGTTGATAGAGTTTGCATTTCTTTTTCCAAATTTTTCCTTTCCACAATATTCCAAACCATAAGACCCACCAGGAGTGCATAGGTAAGCGCGAGCAATACGACGGTACTTAACATCGCGCGCAAAATCACGCGGTTCATATCTACGTTGTTAGCCGTGATATTGACGTTTTGCATCCCCCTGTAAAGTTTTAAGCTTGCTTGTTTCATTTTTTTTAATTTGCTTGTGTTTTTTCTAAAATCCTTAATTTGGCGCTGCGTGACCTCGGGTTACTTTTTACTTCCGTCTCTCCGGCAATAATTGGTTTCTTGTTTATAAGTATCGCCTCGCCGTTCGCTTTCTTGTCTTTATAAAAATTCTTTACAATCCTGTCCTCTAAACTATGGAATGATATAACCCCCATCCTCCCTCCGACTTTAAGCTTCGCGAATCCCGCTTTAAGTCCTTCCGCCAAACTCCCCAATTCGTCGTTCACTGCAATGCGCAATGCTTGAAAAGTCTTGGTGGCACAGTGTATCCTCCCCCGCTTGTATGCTCCCGGCACTGCTTCCTCGATAATCTTCACCAGGTCGAACGTGGTCACAATTTCTTTGTCCTTCCTTCCTTCCACAATCGCCTTGGCAATCCATCGAGAAAACCTCTCTTCTCCGTAACCGTAGATGATGTCGGCTAGGGATTTCTCCTCCCAAGTGTTCACAATCTCTCGAGCGGTTAAATCTTCTGGAGAGGGATTTTCCTTCATCGTCATGAGAAGCGGCTCATTGCGGATGAAAGAAAATCCCCGTCCGGAATTCTCTAATTGGTCTGAACTTAATCCTAGGTCGAAAATAATTCCATCGACGTCAGCGTGTAAGTCCTCGCCCAAGTTTCGAAAGTTTGCTTTTACGAAAGTTATGTCGCACACCGTTCCTTCAAACTTGTTTTTAGCTTTTTCGAACGCTCCTTGGTCTTGATCGATGGCTATTATCCTTACTCCTGGGAACTGCTTGCAGATTTCCAAGCTGTGTCCTCCCCCGCCGAAAGTAGCATCTACTACGACGGACTTCGGCTGTAAATTTAACCCATCTATTGTTTCTTTTAAAAGAACTGTCTTGTGAATGCTATTCATTGCGTGCCAATTTTTCCGCCAACTGCTCCGCTTCCTTCGCTACCTTAACCTTCTGCTCGCCCCAAGCCTTCTCGTTCCAGACTTCGACGCGATCTTTAACTCCTATGATGGCTGCCTTGTCTCGCAAGTGAATCCCCTCCTGCAAGAATTCCGGTATGAGCATCCTGCCGATAGAATCAATTTCAACTTCGGCGGCGCGACCAAACATATATCTGTTGAAGCTTCTCTGGTCAGCTTTCAAGAATGACAAATCGGTCTCAGAGTCAGAAAGCTTTTTAGAAACTTTCGCCCATTCTGCTGTAGTGAAAATAAACAGACATTGTCCGAGTCCGGGGGTAATGATGATTTTCTTGCCGAGCTCTTTCCTAAATTTCGCCGGCACAGAAACCCGGTTCTTCTCGTCTATTGTGTGAATGTATTCTCCTATCAGCATTTTTTTATAAAAATTACTTTTGCACCGATTTCCCACTTTTTCCCACTTCATATACATTATAAACCACTACATAAAATAGCGCCAAGCCCAATGTGTGGATAACTCCGACGCTCATCTATGGGGTCGGAGCCCGAACTTGCGTCGGGCTTACCTTCCCCTGCTTCGCTTGATTTTTATATAAAATATGATGTAAACTGCTCTTTCGCAAAATTAAAAATTGGCGTGTTCGCACCGCCAAGTATCCAAGCGACCTTCGACAACATCGTCGAGGCGCTTTTCGTTTTGTGATATAATAAAATTATGCATACGAAACACGAATCAATTACTTTTGTTAAAAAAGTTGAGCCAGAAGCTAATCCAGTAAGAGGAGTAGAGAAATTGGAAATGCCAGAAGGCACTCGCAAGCGAACAATTGCTATTTTGAACGCATATCTCGGAGGCAAAATGCCTGATTTTACTAACGTGGAATATAACGACGAAGAGTTTAAGGAGATTATGGAACATGCAGAAAACGTATTCGCAATAAGAGAAGACATCACAGTGCTTCCAGAAGACGCCAACGCATTAACCCTCTCTAGGACCTATCGAAATATTTTTAATAAACTTCCTCATCATAAAGTCGACTGGGATCCAACAGACAAATCCGACAAGCAGGTAGTGGATATGCTCATCAAACGTTTCGGACTTCCTAAAGATTTTAACTAAAATAAAAAAACACCCAATGGGTGTTTTTTTATTCCTGTCTCGGGCGCATTAGCGGGAAGAGTTGAATTTCGCGAAGAGGTTTGTCTACCAGAAAAGAGAAAAATCTTTCTCCCATTCCGAAGCCGAAGGCTGGGGGCATTCCGTGCTCGAGCATTTCCACGAATTCGTCATCAGGCATCATGGCTTCTTCATCCCCTGCCTCGATTAATCTCTTTTGCTGAGCGAAGCGCTCGCCCTGGTCTACGGGGTCATTTAATTCCGAGAAGCCGTTGGTCATTTCTGCCCCGGCGAGGAGTAACTGCACCCTCTCGGTGAGTAACGGATTTTCGGGTTTAGCTTTCGAAAGTGGCGACACGAGCTTCGGCACATCGATGAGCCAAGCCGGGCCCACTATTTGCTTTCGGCAATATTTCCAAAGGGAATCCGTCAGGCGCTCTATGTTGTTGCCGTCATATTTCACACCGAGCTCATCGAGCTTTGCAGTCATTTCTTTCTCGCCCGCATTAAGCACATCCACGCCGGTCATTTTCTTAATTGTATCCACGTAGGCCATCCTTTCCCATTTTTGAGATAAATCAACTTTCTGTCCGTGAGTTTCGAATTCTAAAGTTCCGAAAGTTTCTTGCGCCACCTTTTTAAGCATTCGTTCCGTGAATTCCATCCCTTGCTTGTAATCCATATACCCGGCGTAAAATTCCAAATTTGTAAACTCCTGAGTATGCTCTGGGCTCGAGCCTTCATTACGATAAGCTCTCCCTATTTCGAAAACGCGATCGAAGCCCGCCGCGAGCAAACGCTTCTGCCACAGCTCTCCAACGGAAATTCGCATATAAACATCGAGGTCGAAATCGTTATGGTGAGTTTTGAAAGGTCTCGCCTCCGCACCGCCAGTCGTGACTTCAATGGTTGGAGTTTCAACTTCTAGGAATCCTTCTTTTTTCAAAAAGTTTCTTGTGGCGTCCCAGAACTTGGCCTTCCTTTCGAAAAGGTCTTTGAGTTCCGGGTTCATCAGAATGTCTAAGTATCGCTTGCGGTAACGCTCTTCCACGTCCGTAAGCCCGTGCCATTTCTCGGGCAGTGGGCGGAGAGACTTCGAAAGCATTCGCCAGTCAGTCGCCTCAAGGGTTTTCTCGCCACGATTGGTTTTAAAAAACGTGCCTTGTAGTTCTACGAAGTCGCCGATGTCCACGACTTCATTCCAGAAATTTAATTTCTCTTCACCTATGACATCCTTCTTTAGGAGTCCTTGGAATGTCCCCGTGCCGTCGTAGAGCGTGATAAAAATAATGGCTCCTTGTCCGCGGATAGACATTATCCTGCCCGCTATCCACTTGGTATCTTTGCCCGCCTCAAATCTATCGAATTTATCCGCTGCTTCCGCGAGGCTTAGCTCCCTCTTCGACTCTGCTGGATACGCATTAATACCCTTCTCTTCCAGAAGTTTTAATTTTTTTATTCTTGTCTCCCTAATTTCATCAATTGAAGACATAATGTATTCCTATTAAGAGACGTCGATAATTTTGTAATTCACCGGACCCTTGGGGGTAGCGAAGGTAACGCTCGCACCTTTCTTCTTCCCAAACAGGGCGCTACCTATCGGCGAGTGGTTCGAGATTTTCCCAGCCGCCATATCCGCCTCCTGTGAACCTACTATAACATATTTTTTCTCTCCCGCCTCGTTGGCGGGCAGGCCTTTCGCATCAAGTCTTTGCACAACTACTTTAGAGCCTATCTCGATGATGTCCCCACCCCCTCCTTTCACGGTATGAGAAGACTCCAGAATTTCTTCAATCCATTTAATTCGGGTCTCGAGCTTGCCTTGCTCCTCGCGCGCCTGATGATATTCGGCGTTTTCCGACAAATCACCGAGCGACTTGGCGTACGCTAGCGCTTCGAGTATTTCCTTTCTCTTAGGGCCTTTTAAATCCTTAAGTTCGGCTTCCAAGGCTTTCCTTTTCTCTGCCGTAATGTAATTGCCCGCTTGATTCATTGTAAATATTTTAGATTTTGGTAATAAAACGATGAAACCCCGTTTCGAAAATTTCTAACGGGATTCAAAGTATTAATTTACTCTTTTTGGAAGCAAAAGTCAAAGCCCTACTCCTACTACAGTGATGGCGCTTGCTTAAAATCCTTTTTATGATAATCTTAGGGCTATGGCAAAAACAGTAATAGAGGTCAAGAAGAATCCAAACGAAAATAATTCAAGCGTTTTGCGCCGCTTTTCACGACGCATTCAGGAATCCGGCATCATTAGGAAGGTTAAGGGTTCTCGCTACAACGAGCGCAAGGAATCCAAGCTCAAGGTCAAGAAGAGCGCTTTGAAGAGAATGGAGCGCAGGAAGGAAATCGAAAAATTAAAGAAGCTGGGCAAAATGGTCACCAAGTCACGATAACTTACCTAAAGCCGATGGAGACAGGCATTTCAATAACTAACAAGACGAGGGTTCCATTCCCTCGTCTTCCCGTTTTAGAGATAAAGCAAGAAATACTAGGCGAGAAATATTCTCTGTCTATCGTTTTCGTGTCCAACGCTAAATCTCGCGAGCTTAACAAGGCCTACCGTGGCAAGGACAAGGCTACAAACATATTGTCATTCCCTTTGACGAAAAGCGCCGGCGAGATAGTCCTCTGCCCCGCGGTCATCACCCGCGAGGCGAAAGAACGCAAATTTGATAAAAATTTCCGCGAGCTCGTGGGATTCTTGGTTATCCACGGAATGCTTCATTTGAAAGGAAACGTACATAGTAGTAGAATGGAGAAAGCGGAAAATAAATATGATCAAAAATATTTCGGTGGGAATAGACATCGGCTCATCGCTAACTCGAGTCGTGGTCGGAGAGTTCGTCAAAGGAGAGAAAAATCCTAAGGTTATCGGCGTTGGTATTGCGCCCACTTTCGGATTGCGTCACGGTTACGTGGTGAACACCGCGCAAGCCATCGCTTCGGTTAAAAACGCAATCGCGCAAGCTGAAAAGTCTTCGGGGGCGAAAATTCGCCGCGCCTTCGTCGCGCTCTCCGGTGCAACCCTTCGCGGTGAGACGAGTTCCGGCTCGGCAATAATTTCAAAAGCGGATGGTGAAGTCACTAGCCTCGATGTGAGCAAGGCGATGGAGGACGCTGAAGACAACCTCTCGCTCGGTAACAAGAAAATAGTTCATTCTTTCCCAGTGTCATACCGTCTGGACGGCAAGGAAGTCCAGGGGCGTCCGCTCGGAATGCGTGGCACCAAACTTGAGGTGAAGGCCCTTTTCGTTACATATTCCATTGTTCATTTGGAAGATTTGCTGGGAGTTCTGGCCGAAGCCGGAGTAGAAACGCTTGACGTAGTAGCCTCGCCAGTCTCTGCCCAAGATCTGTGCCTGTCCGAGAAGCAGAAAATCGTGGGTGTTGCCTTGGTGGACATAGGCGCCGAGAAGTCATTGGTATCCGTTTTCGAGAATGGTCTTCTCATCTCGGTACATACTTTCTCTATTGGCTCCTCGGACATTACCAATGACATCGCCTTAGGACTTAAAATTCCGCTGGAGCAAGCAGAAGATTTGAAACTCGGAACAGCCACAGAAGAATTTCCGAAAAAGAAACTGGACGAAATAATCGAGGCTCGCCTCTGCGACATTTTCGAATCAATAGATAATCATTTTAAAAAATTAAAACGTTCCGAACTCCTGCCCGCTGGAGTGGTCTTCATCGGTGGTGGCTCGAGCACCCCAGGCATTTTAGAATTATCGAAATCTATTTTGAAACTTCCGTCTTCGCTCGGAACCACGGAAATGTTTAACAATACTAAAACTAAACTCCGTGACTCAGCCTGGTTCCCGGCCATAGGCCTCCTCTCTGCAGTAAAAAGCAACGGCAATTTCTCTACTGGTACACTCGACGGTCTGCTCCGCGACCTAAAAGCCAGTATTAAATCCGGATTGAAGCAGTTAATGCCTTAAAGTTTTAGCCGTTTTCCCCCATACTTATGCATAAGTATGGGGGTTTACTTTTTTCTGCTTTCTGTTAGTCTATTACTTATATAAGATAACTATTAAGTCGCAAATAAAAATATGCCAAAAGTAACCCAAGTCATCGAAAGTTTCGCCCGAATTATGGTCGTCGGTATCGGCGGATCCGGAAAAAATGCAGTAAATCATATGATAAATTCGAAGGTGAAGGGTGTGTCCTTTATCGCTATGAATACGGACACTCAGGACTTGCACCACTCTCTCGCTGAGAAAAAAATTCATATAGGGAAAAATTTAACGAAGGGTTTGGGCGCGGGAATGGATCCGGAAATAGGCAAAAAAGCGGCTGAAGAAACCAAGTCTGAAATTCAGGACGTGGTCAAGGGAGCCGATATGATTTTCCTCGCCTGCGGAATGGGTGGCGGGACCGGTACAGGAGCGGCGCCTATAGTCGCTCGTGCGGCACGTGAGCAAGGCATACTCACTGTTGCCGTCACCACCAAACCATTTTTCTTCGAAGGTAGCCAAAGAATGAAGATAGCTGAGAAAGGCATCGAGGAACTCGCCAAGGAAGTGGACGCTATCATCATCATCCCGAACGACAAACTTTTACAACTCGCTGAGAAAAATATTAATTTCCGAGATGCCTTCCAGAAATGCGACGATGTCTTGAGGCAAGCGGTAGAAGGAATAGCTGACCTCATCACAACTCCGGGCGTCATCAACGTCGACTTCGCCGATATTAAAGCCGTGATGGCAAACGCTGGTAGCGCTTTAATGGGTATCGGTTCGGCTTCAGGTGAAAAGCGCGCAGAAAAGGCGGCACTTATGGCCATCAATTCTCCTCTCCTCGAAGTCTCCGTACACGGTGCCAAGGGTGTCCTCTTCGCAATCTCCGGAGGTGAAGACGAGCTTACTATCAATGAAATCCAAGAAGCTGCCAAGGTTATCACCGAGTCTATCGACAAGGATGCCAAGGTTATATTCGGAACCATCCACGATCCGAAGCTCAAAAAAGGCGAAATCAAAGTTACCGTTATCGCTACAAGCTTCCCTACAGATATGCCTAGAAAGAGTCTCTTCGGTGGCACCACTGGCACAATGCTAAAGGAGGACAATGTAGTCCAGGCTAAAAAAGAAATTCATAACACTATAGCCAGTAATGTAAACCCTATCCCGAACAATGACTTCATAAAGAAGGTTGAAAAGAAAGAAGTGAAAGACGAAATCATCATTGAAGATGAGGACGGAGACTGGAGCGCTGTTCCAGCATTCTTGCGAAGAAATAAAAAATAATTTTTTAAACTAAATTTTGAAGGGGTTTCGAGGCTGACGAGCCGAGAACTTCAGGATTTTTTGGTCGCGCCTAAAGGACTTACGCGACATGATTCCGCAGAATCAAAAATCCGTACCGGAAAAATTTATGTTTGAAAAATAGTACGAAATTTTAAACTAGTATATAATACGAATATGATTTACGATTTGATAATTATCGGAGGTGGACCTGCCGGCACTGCAGCCGCTGTATATGCAGCCAGGAAGCGTATGAAAACGCTTTTTGTGACTGCGGAATGGGGCGGACAGAGCGTGGTCTCTGAACAAATATACAACTGGATAGGTACTGTTTCCCTCTCAGGAAATGAACTTGCAGAAAATTTCAAAAAGCACGTTATGGCCAACGTCGGCGACAGCCTGGAAGTAGTTGAAGGTGAAAAGGTCCAAGTTGTTGAAAAAAAGGGTTCCAATTTTTCTATAAAAACTGACGCAGGCAAAGAATTCGAGGCGAAGACCGTCCTCATAACCACGGGTAGCCTCCGCAGGAAGCTCACTGCTATAGGAGCTGACAGGCTCGAAAACAAAGGACTCACCTACTGTGCTTCTTGCGATGGACCCCTCTTCGCCGATATGGATGTGGCTGTTGTGGGTGGCGGCAATGCTGGCTTTGAAACTGCCGCCCAGCTCCTCGCCTACTGCAAATCCGTGACCCTCCTCATCCGAGGCGACACTTTCAAGGCTGACGAAGTAACTGTAGAGAAGGTTCTTAAAAATCCGAAAATGAAAGTTATAAAAAACACGGAAATCCTAGAAATCACAGGTGATAAATTTGTGGATGGACTTGTTTATAAGGATTCTAAAACTGGAGAAACGAAGCCACTCAAAGTTGCCGGTATCTTCGTGGAAATAGGACAGATTCCGAATACCGGATTTGCGAAGGAACTTGTCCCGCTTGATGAAATCGGCAGAATTAAAATAGACTTTTCAAATCAGAAAACCGAAGTGTCCGGCATCTGGGCCGCGGGTGATGCAACGAACATTCTCTATCACCAGAACAACATCGCCGCCGGTGATGCCGTCCGTGCTCTCGAAGATATTTATCTTTACTTGAATACGAAATAATTTTATCTCCTTACACGTCTCCTTACATATGTAATGAGATATTTTGCGGAGGCGGTGAGATTTGAACTCACGATTGAGTTTCCCCAATGCCGGTTTTCGAAACCGGTGCCTTCAACCACTCAGCCACGCCTCCTCGCAGTGAGCTCACCATATCTGCAATGGAACTCCATTGAAAATATGATTATTACTTGGAATAATGTTTTCGCTCACATTGAACTTGTTTCCTAAATGTTTCAAAGCTCCTTTATTATAAAGGTTTTATGGCGTAAAAGCAATTTGAATAATTACCCAATCAGTTATAGAACTAGAGTCAAAAGTTTTACTTTATGATTTCCCAATCATCAATATCTTGTAAAAGTAATATGACATCGCCAATAGCTATAAAATCAAATAGGTCAGAGCCGTTTAAGTCTCTAGTAATCTCCAGCTCTCGCCATTTCGCTTTTTTCCTTGGCTCGTCTTTTTTAAATATAAATTTACCTTTATGTGATGATGCGTTTCGTATATGTCGAAAAAATTCAACCACTTCAGAAGAAGTTATTTCTTTTATAGAACTTTCTTTAAAGATTTCATAACATCCATTAATTAAAATACGGGCTGAAATTTGATTAAAATCTTTGTCTGAAGGTGTTGGTAATTCTTCAAGATAAGTAGATATATCTTCTCCAAAACTCGTTTTTAGAGTTACGATTTTTGCTTGATTTTTTGGAACATACTGCAAAGAATATTCTCTTAGCGGTATTATGTGAGTAGATAAAAGAAAATGAAGTATATTTTGAAAAAATATACTTTCTGAATTTTGACTTTTAGAAATAGGTGCGGAAGTTTTCATACAATTATTCTTTAAAGACGGCTTGCAGATTAGGATGCGAATTTCCTGCACGTAACGAAGGCATTCCTGCTTGATTGATAAGGAGCTGATATTTACTCACCATTTTCTCTAAAAAATCAATTACCGTGTATAAGTCATTCATTTTCACGTTTATTGTGACCTTCCTTATATTTCTGTGAGCTACAAATTTGTGTCTATATTTAACAATGGGTTTGGTTATTTTTATAAGAGCCAATATATCGGATTTAACTTTTTTAGGACTTATTTTTTTACCATCTTTAAGAGCAAACTGAGAAAAATCTTTTATTCCATTACCTAAGCCTGCATTACTTCTTCTGTATTTTCTACAAAAGAATCCAAGAGTAAAAGATTCGTGTTCTTTTTGTATAGTCTTTAGTATGTTTAATAGGCTTTGAGATTTTGGATTGCGGTCAACCTGACGGAATATCCCCAAACAAGTGGTTTCTACATAATTTAAACCTATAAAATATAAAAATTCGTTATTTTTATCAATATTCGGGTGTTCTTCGAGGTATTTCTTATATTCAAGGAAAAAATATCTATCATCAACCAACCGAGAGACAGCATTGGTAACTTCTTCGAACCTTTTCTTTAAGACTTTAATTGAGGTCATTATTTTCCTTCTAATTTTCCTAAGTATCCAAGTAGTAAATCCTCTATTTTATTTAAGAAACTGATGGTTTTACCTAGTTTCTCTTCTTCACTTAAATAAACGACAGCGTAGCTATCGGGATTATTAGATATAATATCTGGAATATTCAGAGGATTTCTTTCCACCAACAAGGCATTTAGTTTTTTATTAAAGAACTGCAAAGAAACAATATCAATTTGAGTAAAGGCTCTTTGTCCGCCCATTGGAACTGACATCTGTTGCACTTTAAAATCTCCCAATCCATCTTTAATGTTGGGGTATTTACGGATTAACCATTGACGATTTTCTTCATACTTATCGAGCAGTTCCAAATCTTTTTCAGATGTGAGAAATTTTAAGATTAATTTTTTCTGTTCTAGAAACTTATCATAAAAATCTTGGACTAGGATTGTTTTATCACCTCTAGAATTTAGATACTCTAGGGCTTGTTTTGGACTCATCACTGTTAAATTGAGACTTGCTTTAAGTGTCTCAGATTTTTTAAGAATCTGTGCATCATCGGTTACAAATATGTCTCTTTTATTAATAATGTGCCCTACGAGATGGTCAATATCATTTATCTTATTTTTATAGTGAGCATCTTCTTTTTTTAGAGCTGGAAAAATTATTTTTGTAAGTTCATCAGACAACTTTTCGTGTTCCTGACCTCCCCAAACATCACCGCCATCCCATTTTGAGGTATTCCAACGTGCAACTGTGCCAATTACAGGCAACATTTGTATCTTACGTATCATTTCCTTACTGCGTTCTTTATTTTTGTCTCCTTCACATTCGCTTTCAACTCTGGTTGTAATAGCGATATTAGCATTACTATCAAGCCCATATTTTATAATTTCGGAAAGTTCATCTACAGAAGTAGGTGTTTCAGCATTAAAGTTAAGTAGGTTTATAACGCAATTTGTATCAAGTGTAATTTTTATCATTTTAATTTGTTTTTTAGAAATTATCCTATTTTAACATATATTTAATTTCTTTCAGATATTTACCATTTTATTTTCATAATGGTATACATCAATGTCATATTTTCTCTTTTCAATTGTTTCATTCAAGCCTTTTGCAGTAGGTTGCAAAAACCCACTGACGTTTAGAAATGGTGAAATATGTTCATTTCTCGCCCATCTTCTGGTTCTAATTGTTCTTAATCTACGTGGTTGTAGTTCGTGAACTAATCCAACAAAGTTCGCTAAAAGCTCCGCAAAAGCAGACATATGTTTAACTTCACCAAATGAAATCAATTCCTTGTTTGGGATAGCCATAGCAGTTGAATAAAGGTTCAAATCTAAATTATTTATGACCGAAATATCACAGCATATATTAGCTCTATAGTTATTCTTATCTCGATAGGATTCTGTAGTTACTCTTAACTGGTGTCTTATTTGGCATTTTTTTTCTCCTTTTTCACATATTGCATAACTGTATTTATTTGGTGCACCCATAGTTGAAAATTTCAACCGAAAAATACCCTTGCTTTTTACTTTTGGATTAATTATGTGAACTAACCACTCATTACTTTGATACCATTTTATGGTAGAGGCAAAAGTGTAGGCTTCAAACACTTGATTTACAACATTTCCGAAAGTCCGTAGGCGTGGTTTTTCATTTGCAAAAAATCTTTTTAATTTTACTTCCGCTTCTTTTTTGTCGAATAAATAATTATATGTGCGTTCCTCGTTTCTTAACCTTCTGTAGTGGTCAATAATTTGAGACATATATTCAGTTCTTGAAAGAAGTCTTTTTACATCATCATCAAGTAAACGTAGAAGTCTTTCCGCAAGCCTATCTCCCAATATGACGTTATTGTTTCTTCCAGCAAACCTTGTTTTCCCCAAGCGAAATTCTTTAATATCTAGTTCCTTTAGGATATCAACCGTGTTCTTTGTGGCATTAGCCCCTTCAATTAACATTTTTTTGGTATAGAAAAGGAAAACTAACACAGATGCCTCCTCTGCTATTGTTTTCATTCGGAAAAACTTTTCCTTTTTTTCTTTTGGGTTGTCAATTCTGTAAAGAACTTTGTTTATATATTCCTTGGGAAATAAACTTTGCCAAACATAGGTATACAATGAGCCATACCGCATCGCAAGATATCTGGGAGCACTTTTCATTATTTCGCTAATATTCATATAAATTATTATAATTCAGGCACTAAGTCATCTAAATATTTATTAAATTGTCTATCGAGAAAATTCTTTCGACTCTTGTCTTTTATATGGATAATAATTTCAGAATTAACCCCTTTGGCTGGGTTATCTTTAATATTCTCAAAGATATCCTCTATCTCAATATTATCAGAGCAATAATAAAAATCTTCCAATTCATCAATATTCATTAGGTAATATTTAAAATCTTTAATCCCATTATATTTAGAATCTAAACCGTTAAGAGCTTTGAGTATATCGTCTTTATACAAAGAAGGAGAAGTAGAGATAAAAGGCAAATCATAAAAAACCACAATTGGGATTATTACTTTTTTATTGAACTCTGATAGTTCCTTGTGCTTAGGTATGTCTTGAGACCTTTGATATATCTGTTTTATTGATTCAACAATTTTTTTTATTACCTGTTTCCTAACATCATCAGATTTTCCTTTTTGAAGAACCTCTAGAGGAAATTGATATGCCTTAACTTCAAAAAGATACGCTTTATCGTTTTTAATTACTACCCAATCTGTAAAATCAATTTTTTTACCCTTTAATCCATACTTTATTTGTTTTCTGAGTGAACTTTCTCCATACAAATCTGAAAGAACTTCTCCAGCGTAATTTTCAAATAAAATTCCAAAATATTTCCTAAAATCCATTTGCTTCTTCTGTGATTGCTCTCGATAGTAATCGTCAAACCACCAGAATAATCCATAAAAGCTTGCGGTTGTGTAAGCTGTTAAACTAGGTGCTAAAAATAAATTTTCATCTAATTTTATTATTGGCTTTTTCCATAAGGGGTTAAATCGGGCTTTTGTATATTCTTTAAGGTCTATCGGATTTAACTTTTGGTCTAACTCACGAATTTGTGAATAAGTAGCTGTATATAAGTTTAAAAATGAATCAATTTTTTCTTTAGTTAAAAGATTTTTAAAGCTTTCAACCGTATGTCCTTCTAAGTTTCCTATATTAAATAGTGGATTTTGTATTAAGTAAGCAAAAATTGAAAAAGAAATCCCTGATATTTCTTCAATGGTAAGATTTGTGTTGTCAAAAATAATTTTGTTTATATCTTCAAAAATATTATTAGTCTTTTTTCTCATTTCACTAAAAATCATCCATTGCCTAGTGAAAAGGTCTTGGGGGCTAAATTGGCTTCTAAGTTGAACAAAATACATCGGTATAAGTAAAGTTGATAAATGATTGCCTAAAAAAACAGGTTGTATAAGAGAATTATTATATATATTAAAAAGACCCAATATGTTGTCTTTTGTTTTTACGCTCTCTTTTTTATAATCGTTAGCTCCTGAAATAATAAAAACACTAGCTAAATATTCAATAGCAAATTGTGCAATAATTAAACCTGCGGGATGACGCATCCCAGTTTTCCCCATCTTTTGAAATGGTTCAGGAATGTTTTCGTTGAAAATGTTTTTTGATAGTTCAGACAAAGTTAAAAGGGCTTCTTTTAAATTGTATGCCTTTAAAGCTTGCTTGAGTTTTTCTTCGTTCACGTTTGGTTCACCTGTGGTAAGTTCTCCAAGCCTTGTATCAATATGAAGAGTTGTTTCTCCTTTCTCGTTTTTAAACATTACTTAAGTATAATACTTCTACACGGTTTACGAGAATTTTCCGACACTTTACTATTAACACTACCTTATCAGTCCTCAAAAACCAAAACGTTGAAAATTAGGATACTTTAAAAAACGGATGGCAAGATTCTGACAAGGTTCTGGAAGCTCTACGATGCCACAGGAAGAGAGTTCTAGGTCTTTAGTTGCAATAGAGTGCTACTGCTGATTCAGCAGATTCCTTTCCCTTAATAAGGGGTTTGAGTTTTTGACTTGATGAAATATTGAAACTACTGAGCATAGCATTCAATCCAGAACGATGATAAATATCTATGTAAGGTTTCTCGGCACTTTCAGGGTTTTTCTTTATTTTCTCTCGCTCCTTACTTATTTCAGCACTTAACTCGGTATACTGTTCAAGAAAATCTTTTAGAGAATCTTGGGCATACTCACATTGGTCATCAGCAGAAAAAGTAGATGCTGGGGTATCTTCACAAGCCAATAATTCTTTATTGAGTGATTTGTTGGATTCAAGGAGTCTACCAACTTGGGCTTTTAAAGATTCATTTTCCGCCACAAGAATATTTACCCTCGCTTGAAGTGCGGGGTCTTGCACGGTTATTGTTTGGATTGTTGGTTTTTCTACTATTCTTTCAACAACTTTTGATTCAGTGGTTTTAGTTTCAGATACAGGAATAGATTTTTCAACTGGCTTAGTTGATGTTGGTTCAATGGTATCTATTTGCTTGGAATTTTTTGACCAGCTAAGTGGATTCCACCAAGTTGCAGAAGCGATAGAAGGTATTATTAATACTGTGAGAAACAAAATTGTGAGATGTTTTTTCATAAATTTATAATTAATATTTAGGATAAAGTTTGTAAGCAGTTATATCTATGCTCGTGCAATCGCCATCATTAATATTTTTTTCTCTTGCGTTAGCAAAACATCCAGCTCTACTTGCCATTGTTTCTACTTGAACTCTCATAGCTTCCACTATAATTTTATCTGTTAGAAACTCTCTCAGAATAAAAATTAAAGTAAGCCCCAAAACTAGTATTATTACCTGACTCATTATTGTTTCTTTTTTCATAAAATAAAAAGCTAGCTGATAATAGCTAGCGTGGTATAAACACAGAACCCCACGCCAGCTAGGTCTTGCGACCCTATACAAGTTTCCCTGTATAGCCCATAGAAGGTTGCTGAACACGTGGGGTTCAGTATCTTCTATGGGTCTTTCGACCATATCTTAAAGAAAATCTTTAAGAGTTAGGTCTCTTATTTACTTGTAAGCTAATACTATCAAGATTTAAGCTTTTTGTTAATCAATAAGTGTAGTTTCAAGGCAATAGAGAAATAGTAAAGACGTGGGTTTCTTATAACACATCTTGCCTCAATTGGTGTTATTTTTATGATTGCACCATTTGCACGATAGTAAAATTTTCCATTCTTTCTAAGAACTTCCGAATTATATTGGAAAGAATCACGACCAAGTCTAATACTTAATTTAACTACTTCCATAAAATAAAAATTTCCTCTAATAATGAGGAAAAATGTTCGACCTTTGCATCTTTCCCGACAACATTTCTGTCATCTTGGTGGATAGCACCTTGCCCTTTGGGTAGGTTGTTGGAGGGTCATTGAGTCCAATCTCTCGCCTCGCTCTGGATACGCTCACTATTCAGTTGTAAGTAGAGTTTATAACAAATCACCGTTAAAAGGCAAATTTGGAGTTTTTACACGCCTTGGGAGGGAGTTTTTACACTCTTTGAAGGAGTTTATAGACAACTACGATAGTAGGAGGAAAGGACTTTTCGCACTCTTTAGCGGGCATATATCCTTAGGGGTTTTTGCACTCATAGGGGTAATTTTCCGACTCTTTGAGAACCTTGTATTATATAGCTTAAAAAAGTTGTCCACAGTTTTACAGGGTCAGTTTTAGAACCGTGCTATCCTTATTAGGTAAGTAAAATTAAATATCAGTATCAGGAGAGGCGGTAGAGTTTTGGCTCGTTAATCCGCCCAGCAACCAGCCAGTCGAGTGGCAACGGTGCTAGCCAAAACCCCTAAAGGGAAGGATGCTTGTCGTAAATCTTTTTCTTCTGGAAAAGGTTTTTTTATTAATTTTAACAATAGAGCTGAAGCTTATTTGCAAGGTTTTTATTAGAATAAAGTATTGGATGATAGGACTTGAAGAATATAAAAAAGCATTAGGAGATGTAGATGATATTGGTTTATCAGAAGAAGAGATTATTAAAGCTAGACAAATACAAGATGATTTAGCTGAAGCATTTTATGTTATGTGGCGTGAAAAAATTGAGGAAAAAAATGTTATAATTAGCCCATTCAACAATAAATTGGTATATGAAAGAAAATAAGAATTGTATTATTTATTGCCGAGTTAGTTCCGCAAAGCAAGCCCAAGAAGGTGAAAGTCTTGAAGTGCAAGAAAAAATCTGTCTCGGTGTTGCTGAAAAATTTAAACTCGATGTTTTAAAAACATTCAAGGAACAACTTTCTGGTAGAAAAGACGACAGACCTGTTATTGAAGACATTATTTCTTTTATAAAAAAGTCTCCCAAAAAAGTTGATGTTATTATATTTCGTTCCATAGACCGTTTTACAAGAAATGGAACTCTTGGGTATGAAAGTCTAAAAAAGCGACTAGCTGATTACGGTGTTCAATTAATTGATTCTAACGGTATCATACAGCCCACAAAAAATACTCTTGAACACCTTGGTCTCGAATATGACTGGAGTATCACACGCCCTAGTGAAATTACAGAACTTGTTATGGCTCAACAAGGTAAAATTGAAGTTAATCAAATTCTTACTAGAATGATTGGAGCAGAAGCAACTTTAGTAAGAGAAGGGTATAAAGTTAGGCAAGAAAATGATGGTTTCGTAAATGAAAGAATTTACGTTGAGGGTAAGAAAAAAATGATTCAAGTTTCAGACCCTAAACGAGCCCACTTTTTTATTACTATGTTTGAAATGAGAGCTTCGGGCATTTACACAGACCAGCAGATTGTTGACCACATAAATGCTATTGGATATCGTTCGAAGAAACAAAACAGGTGGTCAAGGTCAAAAGATAAAATATTGGGTTCGAGAGGCGGTGTAAAGCTTACAGTGAAGCAATTACAGAAAATAATACAAAGACCCATCTATGCAGGAATTAATACTGAAAAGTGGCTAAAAACGCCTATTAGGACTAACTACAAGGGGTTGGTGAGCATAGACGAATACAACAGAGCAAATAAAGGCAATTTTTTTATTGAAGAGAAAAAGGATGGAACTATTTTGATACATAAAGATTATAACCCACATCAGTTAAAACGAATGAAAGATAATCCCCTATATCCTTTTAAAGAAGTTGTGTTGTGCCCTGAATGTCAAAAACCATTTTTAGGTAGTGCATCTACTGGTAAATCTGGCAAGAGTTTTCCAGCATATCATTGTGCTAGGAATCACAAGCAATATAGAGTTTCAAAGAAAGAATTTGAAGATGGTCTTGCTGTCTGCATAGAAAAATTAAAGCACGTAGACAAAAGCTTTTTGAAAGCCCTTGAAGCAACACTGATAAATAAATTTAGAGAGAAAGAAAAAGAACTTGGTGAGTTTTCTGTTAAAGTGGGAACAACTGTAGCAGAACTTGATTTTGAGAAAACACAAAAGATTAATGCGTTTACTTCTACAACAAATGAAATTATACGAGCAGAACTTGAAAAAGAGATTAATAAACTTCATCAACGCATAGAAGAAACCAGAGAGCAAAGAAACGGAATTGAGGTTCAGGAGAACGATGTCCACTCTTTTGTAGGATATGTAAAAAACTTAATGGCACACCCAGAAGAATACCTTATAAAACAAAAGAATCTTACTCTTTTAAGAGCATTTTATGGGTTGGTTTTTGATGAGTTGCCAACATATACTGAATTACTTAATGGAACACCAAAACTATCTATACCTTACAAGCTATATGACGAATTTCAGGATAAAAAATCCTTGTCTGTGACCCTACCGGGAATCGAACCCGGATTACCGGCTTGAAAAGCCGATGTCCTAACCGTTAGACGATAGGGCCAATGGAAAATATCATAACATTTTTAAGCTTAAATGCAAAAGACGCCCTAACTGGGCGTCTTTTGTTTCGGTGTTAAGGGTGCGACGAGAGGTTAGGACTCTCGCCGCGATGGTCTCTACTTCGGGAGTCTTCCCGGATCGTGGAGATCCGGGTGGGGCTGCTGCCGGTCACTCGTGTAGACGAGTTCCCGATGAACCGCCCTCCTCTCCCGGCGAGGCAGGTGGCCACGCACGGCCTGAGGTGTCGGCGAAGCCGACAGCGCGTTCAGCGCGTTTTCCCGCACATTGTGCGGGTCGGGAAACTGCTCGGGAGCTACTTCAACCGTCTTGGTCATCGAATGCCCTCCCGGCTTAGCCTCTTGCGAGGGTACTAGCCGATTTCATAATACAAAATTTTTAATTTAAATCAATAAGAAAAGAAATTAGAATTGAAAAGAGCCGCAAAGGATTTCCATTGAGGCTCTTGATACGAACCTCGGAAACCGGGTTCGGGGAAAAGAAAAAAAATTTGTTGAAAGAACTTGGCCTCCCCCGCCGTGACCTAACAAACGTCACGGCGGGGTTCCGCGGCCCCGCACTAGCAGTGCGGGGCGTCGGAGGGCACATACGGCCGCGGCGGGAGGATCTCTTCGATCTCTTCGATGGAGAGCCCCTCGTCCTCACCGTATGCCACGGCGAGGGTTGCCAGAGCCTCGACTTCGACGTCGTCGGTGACGACGACGACCTTGTCGTCCCCCCACGCGACGGACGTTGCGCCGGGGACGAGGTCAAGGATGAGCTCGAGCGCGCCGATGGCAAGCTGCCGGGAAACTCCGCTGATGGTGACCTTCTTCATCTCTCTGCCTCCTGCAACCTCGCTCGCTTGGCGAGGGCACTGTTGAGCTCGATGGCCTGCCGGGCCATCGTGTCGGTTACCGCATACGCGGCAAACTCCGTAACCCCTCCCTGTGCCACAAACAGGCGGGGGTAAGCTATGTTGTTGGGGCTCACGACGATTTTTTGGTTGATGAGCGCATCCTGGTGATGCATTCTGTCCAACCAATCCCCTGAAATAGAGAGGCGGATATCCACCCCCTGCAGAATTTCCACGACCGTGCGAGACATCGCCACTTCCCCCCTCAAGACCAAAATGATCATGCCGAATCCTCCCGCACTTAAATTACATCACAAAAACGGTTCTGTCAAATTGATAAAAATCACATAAAGCTAGCAAATTTCTGTGGACTTTACGTGATATAATACGCTTATGAAAACCTTAAATTATGCTAAAACTATGTTTTGGCTCGGGCTCGCGGGGTTATTGTTTTCGGGTTATCTTAGTGGGGTCAAATTTTTCACATCCACTTGTGCGCTATCTGAACCTTGCCCTTATTTCCTAGGTTACCCAGCTTGTTATTTCGGCTTTGGAATGTTTCTAATTATTTTCCTTACCGCTCTCTTGGGTCTGGTGAAGACGATTGAAGAAAAATCTATGTTGAAAATTATTGGCACAGTATCTGGGCTTGGAATTCTCTTTGCCGGATATTTTACTGTACCGGAAATTGGGAAACTCCTTGCAGGCGGGACGGAGTATAGCTTGGGTCTGCCTACGTGCGCTTATGGCCTCGTTTTTTATATTTTGCTTTTTATTCTTTCGATTTGGTATTTGAAAAAGGGCGCGAAGTTAACTATGGTCTAAAAATAAGAAAAGCCTCGTGAAGCGTTTCCGGTCCACAAGGCTCGATGTTCGAGCCGAGTGGCTCGAGAAAAAAATTTCTTGTTGTTGAAAGAACTTGGCCTCCCCCGCCGTGACCTAACAAACGTCACGGCGGGGTGCTCTGGAAGGAGGACTACGAAGCCTGCGGGATCCTCAGCCCCGAACGGCTCAGCTCCTCCTCAGTGCTCTCATGGGCGACAAACCTCTTGTCGCCGTTGAGGAGCTGCACGTCTCCGGGGGTGAGCTGGTCCTCCTGCTTGTGCCCGAAAATGACGATTGCCCTGCCGAGACGCGCCCAGATGAGCGCTTTCCCCAGCCGCCGGGAAACGGCTGACTGAAGAAGACGAGCCTCAGCGATTTCTGCACTGTTACTCCGAACTGTGATGTACATCTTTCTCCTCCTTAGTCGACCCACGGGTGAACGTGGGGTTCATCATTGGCTTCGGCGGCCGGCACCTCCGGCTTTCCGAGCATCTCGGCGGCCACCTTGAGATTGCGGCGCACCGACGCCGCATCCTCCTTGCAGAAGGGAATTGTCAGCGACTGCAAGACAACCTCCCTCTTTTCCTCGTCGGTCGAGACGAGGCGAGTACTGCGACCGAAGAGATCGCGAACTGCTTCCGCGGTCTCAAACGGGGTTTTGTCGGGAATCATCCCGACCTTCATCAGAGCTTTCATGCTTCTCTCTCCTCCTAGATGGGCTCGTAGAGCATCTCGGCGGTGAAACCGAGATCTTTCTGAACCCGCACCACGTCTTTCCCACTGAAGGGGGCTTCGTTAGACTTAATCGTGAGGGACTTTACGTCCCATGTCACGATGACAACGGGTCGGTCGAGGAGCTTGGCAACCTGCTCGACCACACCGCGGTGATTCCATTCCGGCAGCGTAATTCGAATGTGGCTGTCCATCGCTTCCTCCTGCACATAAATTACCTACTTTAGGGCGTTCTGTCAACTTGGGAAAATGAAAAAGCCTCGAAGACTTTTTATGTTCCGCGAGGTTCTGCTGCCGCAAACGAGAAACGGCTCAACAGTGTTGAGCCGTTTCAATAACTCAAAATTATTTCTTAAAATCTGGGAAGTGCGTCTTTATATAATGCTCGCTGTCTGTTAATGAGTGTAAAGATACCTTTGATAAGGGTATATCCACTTCCTGGCCATCAGCATTGCGTACGTGGACTTTGTCGCCGACAACTTCCAAGACCAAATAGGGGTCTCTGCCGTAGGTTGCTAAATCAGTCCGTCGACTGTCAAACCCGCTGCTTAGCTGTAGCAATTGCCCACGCTGCGGCAATAGCTTTTTATGTTCCGGTTGGCGAGCTGTCATTGGGTTATCTCCTTCTGAGGGCATAAATTTTTTATTTATTGTTAATATTTAAATTATAGCACTACTAAAAAATCACGCTACTATTACGAAAAAGAGCCAGTGCAGTCTCTAGTCCGCAAAGGCTCGATAATTACGAGCCAGCGGCTCGAGAGAAGTAAAACGAAAAAAATTGTGAAAAGGAACTTGGCCTCCCCCGCCGTGACCTAACAAACGTCACGGCGGGGTTCTCTGGCGCGACCGCTAGCCGGTGATCTTACGGGCGTCAGAGTTGATGCGGACGGGCGCTTCCTGTCTCGCATCCTCCTCCCAGGTGTGGACGGACATCTCCCGCCGGTCGGGGCGCGGCGGGGGCGGCACTTCGATGCGCGTCGACGGGTGGACGACAGTCGCGATGCCGTCGTGGTCCGTGGCCATCTCCGTGGCGCTCAGGTGCGGCACGTGGTTCGAGCGAACAGGCGACGCCTCGATCTGGCGCATCCTCTCGAGATGTTCGGCGCTCGGAGCCGCGGTGCTGCGCTCGTCGTCCTTTCCGTAGTCGGGGTTGACCCAGCTACGGACGAAGACCTCGAGCTCCTGCCTCCGCGGGCTGACGAACTGGTCGACGATGACATCGTCGACGAGGAACACGACGACCGCGAGAGCCTTGTGTCCAGTAGGAGGTGTCCTTCCCTTCCAGAACCCCACCTCCTCGGCATATTTACTCGTGATCCAGCGCGCATCGGCGTCCGCGCGCCAGAGGACATCCTGGATTTCCGCTGACTTGTAATCGCAGTTGTGAATCACAATGATGCGTCGTCTCATTGTTTCTCTCCTCCGTTGACTCACCACTCTGCGTGGCGAGTTCCGACATTTTTATAACATTAAACTGGACATTTGGCAATAACTCTTAGTATAATCAACAAACATGGAAAATTCATCGAAAACGAGGATTGTTGTCTTGGCCGGAGGCAAGGGCACTCGGATGAAAAGCGAATTGCCGAAGGCGCTCGCCTCTCTTCACGGCAAACCCTTGGTTAAGCATTTACTCGACTCCGTCGACCAAGCTGGAATAGATGAAAGGCCAATCGTGGTCGTAGGCTACCGCCGCGACTTGGTGATGCAAGAGCTCGGAGATAAATATGAGTACGCTGTTCAGGAAGAACAGCTGGGCACCGGGCACGCAGTCCTCGCCGCGAAGGAGGCTTGCGGAGATGCGGAGAACATTATAGTAATTTCCGGCGACCAGCCTTTCATAACACCCGACACTATTAAAAATTTATTGCGCAAGCACATTGAGTCTAATGCCACACTCACCATAACCACAGCCGTCTTGCCAGACTTCGAAGACTGGCGCAAGGGCTTCACAATGTACGGGCGAATCCTCCGCCAAGGGGACAAAATTATCGACCGCGAATATCGCGACGCGACAGAGGAAGAGAAAAAAATTAAAGAAGTGAATGTCTCCTGCTTTGCTTTCAAGGCTTCCTGGCTCTGGGAAAACTTGCAAAAGATCGATAGAGAGAAAAATGTCCAGAATGAGTACTACCTCACCGACCTCTGGGAAGAGACTTCCGCCACGAATGAGAAAATTGGGAGTATTGAAGTAAACCCCCGGGAAGCGCTGGGCGCCAACTCAAAAGAAGAACTTGAAATTTTAGAGAAAGTGGGTCGTATTTAAGTGGCGACTTGCCGTTGTGCTATAATTCGGACATTACAATTTTATTTTTTTGATAAAAAATATGAAGAATCCTTTTGAGAACGCGATGGCGCAGCTAGACAAAGCCTCCAAGCTTGCCAGCTTCGGAGACGAATTCGTTTCTCGTATGCGACAACCGGATAGAGATATCCGGATTTCTATTCCGGTCAAGATGGATGACGGCTCTCTCCGAATTTTCGAAGGTTATCGAGTCGAATTCAACAACGCTCTCGGGCCCTACAAAGGCGGCATCCGTTACCACCATGACACGGAAATAAATGAAGTGAAGGCTCTCGCCTTCTGGATGGCTATCAAGTGCGCCGTAGCCGGAATCCCCATGGGCGGAGGCAAGGGTGGCATAACTGTCGACCCGTCGAAACTGTCTAAAGGTGAACTTGAAAGACTCTCACGTGGCTGGGTTAAGAAGCTCGCCGATGTCTTGGGGCCGAAGAAGGACGTGCCAGCGCCTGACGTTAACACCACTCCCGAAATAATGGCCTGGATGGCGGATGAATTTGAGAAAATCACTGGGGATAAAACTCGCGCAACATTTACCGGCAAGCCTATTGAACAAGGTGGCTCAGAAGGACGCGGACCAGCAACTGCCCAGGGTGGATACTATGTATTCGAATCTCTCCGAAAGGAATTAAATCTTCCAGAAAAGTGCAGTGTGGTCGTGCAAGGCTTCGGCAACGTCGGTGGCTTCGCTGCTAAAATTTGGCACAAGGAAGGGCATAAAGTTATTGCTGTTTCAAATTCCGATGGAGCAATTTATAACCCTGAGGGGCTCGACATCGAAGCATTATTCGAACATAAGAAAAAGACAGGGTTACTCACAAGCTTCCCAGGAGCCAAGGACATAAGCAACGCTGAGCTCTTGGCAACAGAATGCGATCTCTTAATCCCCGCCGCACTCGAAAACCAAATCACCGAAACTAGTGTAGAGAAAGTGAAGACAAAAGTAATACTCGAACTCGCCAACGGGCCGACCACTCCGGAAGCTGATGAAATATTGTTCAAGAGAAATATCCCCGTAATCCCGGATGTTTTGGCGAACTCCGGCGGAGTCACTGTTTCTTGTTTCGAATGGGAGCAAAATCTCAAAGGTGAACACTGGACTGAAGCGGAAGTTAACGCGAAACTACAGCCAATACTCGACGACTCAGCGAAAAAAATATTTGAAAAATCTCAAGAACTCAAAACGAATATGCGCGCCGCAGCTTTCATCCTAGCGCTTGAAAGAATTAAGGCGAAGATGTAATAAAACTAGTGCGCGATACAGGATTCGAACCTGTGGCCTACCCCACGTCAAGGGGTCGCTCTACCAACTGAGCTAACCGCGCATTCGTTTTATATTACCACTTATGAAAATACTTTCAATTGAAACGAGTTGCGATGAGACGAGTATCGCAATCCTAGAAATGAAAGGATCTTTCTCAACTCGTGGGAATTCCACGGTAAGCGGAAAGGTTCTCGCGCACCACATATCGTCACAAATTGATGTCCACATTCCTTATGGTGGCGTCTTCCCTGCTCTCGCCAAGCGAGAACATATAAAAAATTTGCCCTTGGTCCTAGATCAAGCGCTAAAAAAAGCAAAACTTGCGAAAAAGAAAGTGCCGGTGGACGCCATTGCTGTCACCTATGGACCGGGGCTTGAACCAGCACTTTGGACTGGAATTGTCTTCGCCCAGGACTTGGCGAAGAAGTGGGGCATACCGCTCATCCCCGTAAACCATATGGAGGGGCACCTGCTCTCAGCCTTTGGGAAAAATACCGGGACTTTCAAAATTCCTAAAATTAAAACTCCGCTCCTGGCGCTCCTCGTTTCCGGTGGACACACACAGTTGGTATTTTCGAAAAAATGGATGCAGTACGAAATTATAGGCGAAACGCTTGATGACGCTGTGGGTGAAGCTTTCGACAAGGTGGCACGGATGCTCGGTCTGCCCTACCCAGGCGGTCCGCAAATTTCAAAGCTTGCGGAAGAAGAGCGCGTGAGGCAGAGCTTGCTTTTGCGAAGACTTGCGAGCGCGACGGCGCGAGCACGAGGAATTTTTCAGCAGAAAAATATTCGTGCTTCGGAAAAGCAAGCTCTGCCGTTTTCACTCCCTCGGCCGATGCTACGAACTAAAGATTTTAAATTCTCGTTCTCTGGGCTCAAAACAGCAGTGCTCTATTTAGTTCGCGACTTAGGCGGTGCAGAAGAAATAAGTGATGAGACTAAGGCACAGATAGCCCTCGAATTCGAAAATGCTGCCATAGAATGCCTGACCTACAAAACTGCTAAGGCAATAGAGCAATATAGAATTAAAACACTAATTGTTGCTGGCGGCGTTTCGGCGAACAAACATTTAAATAAAGAGATAAATAAAATTGTTAAGAAAACCTGCGAACTATATTTCCCTCCCAGGGAACTTACTGGAGACAACGGACTGATGATAGGCATCGCCGGATACCTGCAATTTATCAAAAACAAGAAACGAGTGCCTAAACCAGAAAGCATTAAAGCCTCAGGAAATTTAAGCCTGTAATCCTCGCTCAGGCCCGGTAGGTATGATATTATTACGAAATGGACGACCGTCTGAAAAAGCCCTACGACCCGCAAAATACCGAGGACAGAATTTATAAGCTTTGGGAAGAGAGCGGTTTTTTTGCGCCAGAAGTACGACCCGAATGGGCAAAAAATTCTAAAACCAACGCTAATTTCGGTAAAAGGTTCTCTATTGTTCTCCCACCTCCCAACGCAACTGGTGTTTTACACTTGGGTCACACACTTGAGGACTCAATGCAAGACACGATGATACGGTACCAGCGAATGCAAGGGAAACAAACAGTATGGATTCCGGGTACGGATCACGCCGCCATAGCCACAGATTCAAAGGTAACAAAAATGCTTGAGAAGGAAGGCATCAAGAAAAAAGATATCGGCCGAGAAAAATTCTTGGAGCGCGTCAACGAATTTGTCGAGGGTAGCAGGAAAACTATCGTCAGCCAACTTCGCAAAATGGGCGCATCACTCGACTGGTCCAGAGAAGCTTTCACTTTCGACGAGAAGCGCAACTTTGCGGTTCGCACCGCCTTCAAGCAGATGTATGACGACGGACTGATTTATCGCGGACATCGCATCGTCAACTGGGATCCGAAGGGCCAAACTGTTATTTCCGACGATGAGCTCGTGTACGAAGAAAGAAAGGGGAAATTTTATACTTTTAAATATGGACCTTTTGAAATAGGGACTGCCAGGCCAGAAACAAAATTTGGCGACAAGTATGTAGTGATGCATCCGGACGACAAACGCTACCAAGATTATACTCACGGTCAGAAACTATCTCTTGAGTGGATTAATGGCCCGGTAGAAGCTACGGTCATTAAAGACGAGATGATTGATATGGAATTCGGCACCGGAGTTATGACAATAACTCCCTGGCATTCACACGAAGACTTCGCTCTAGCGGAAAAATATAAACTGGACAAGGAGCAAATAATAGACCCGTACGGTAAACTTCTACCTGTTGCCCAAGAATTTGTCGGTATGAAAATCACCGACGCCAGAGAAAAAATTGTTGAAAAATTGAAAGATAAAGGGCTTCTGGTCTCGGTTGATGAAAATTACGTAAACAGAGTGGCGACCGCAGAACGCACTGGTGGGCTTATCGAACCGCAAATAATGCTCCAATGGTTCGTGGATGTAAATAAAAAAATCCCGGCTCGGGGAAACAAGTCTCTGAAAGAACTGATGCTGGAGCCGGTTCGTGAGAAAAAGATAAAGATAATTCCTGACCACTTCAAACGGGTGTATTTCAACTGGATAGAAAATCTGCGCGATTGGTGCATTTCCCGTCAAATTTGGTACGGACACAGAATACCAGTGTGGTACAAGGACGAAGAGATTTATTGCGGGATTAAGGCTCCAGAAGGCTCAGGGTGGGTGCAGGACGAAGATACTCTCGATACCTGGTTTTCTTCCGGATTATGGACTTTCTCAACACTCGGATGGCCGGAAAACACCGAAGACCTGAAAAACTTTCATCCAACTAACGTGATTAATCCCGGCTACGAAATTCTTTTCTTCTGGGTGGCGCGAATGATTCTGATGTCACAATACTTGATAGGCACTATACCTTTTGAAACAGTATATCTCCACGGCATATTGCGTGATGCTAAGGGTCAGAAATTTAGTAAGTCACTCAACAACGGCGTAGACCCTCTAGAAGTTATCAAGGAGCACGGAGCGGACGCTTTACGGATGTCTATGATTGTAGGCATAGGTCCGGGTGCCGACGGCAAATTTGATATTCAAAAAGTTAAAGCTTATAGCAAGTTTTCAAATAAAATCTGGAACGCAGCGCGATTTGTCTACGATAACACCCAAGATTTCACACTTTCAGAAAATCCCAAAGAACTTAAGTATGACGAAGATGATAAGAAATCCGATGAAGAGTTGCGCGCCCTCATAGCCGAAATTACAAATGAAATGGATGAATACAAGTTCTACATCGTCGCTGAAAAATTGTATCATTATTTCTGGCACACCTTCGCCGACATCATAATCGAACGCTCTAAAAAGAAAATTATCGAAAGTGAAAAAAATAATACCAACGTCGACTCGGCGCGAGCTCTGCTCCTGACACAACTCAACACCCTACTCAAAGCCCTGCATCCCTTTATGCCTTTTGTTACCGAAGAAATATGGTCGATGCACAATAGAACTTTATTAATGACAGAAAAATGGCCATCCCAGGAGGAGATATAAAAATTTTCGCTCTTGCGTTCGTTTTCGGCGGGCTTATACCCTCTCTCTTTTGGTTATGGTTCTGGCTAAAAGAAGACGAAGAGCACCCGGAACCCGCAGTTCTACTCGCTATTGTTTTCGCTATGGGCATAGCTACGGTGGTGCTAGTTCTTCCGGTACAGAAATTTATTGATGCGCACATCGGCTCCTACGAGGGCAAGCTTGCGCTCTGGGCCAGTGCGGAGGAAGTTCTCAAATACCTCGCGGTCCTAGCTGTGCTTTACCGAACCAACAACGCGGACCATCCGATAGACTGGCCGATATACATGATTACGGCGGCATTGGGCTTCGCTACGCTGGAAAATACTTTATTTTTAATAAAACCTATCGCCCTTTCCGGCGCCACTGTTGCGCTTCTAACTGGACAGCTCAGGTTCGTAGGCTCTACTCTCCTCCACACTGTTGCGAGCGGAAGTTTGGGCATCGCGATAGGAATGTCGATGCATTCAGGGAGGTTAACCAGGACGTTCTCGACAATTTTAGGTTTTATTGTAGCCATCGCCTTGCACAGCGCTTTTAATTTCTTTATAATAAGGAACAGCGGCAATGATTTTATGAAAGTTTTCGCGTTTCTCTGGGTAGCGACTATTTTAATTCTGCTACTTTTTGAAAAAGTTCGTCGAATAAGTAAATAAAAAAATTATAATTAATAAAAAATATTTATGGAAAAGAAAAAGAGAAGTTTTTTTGAAAGATTAACCGGCAGCTTGAGTCTGGAGGAAGAAGACGAACAAGAAAATAATGCGTATGCGGGTCGCAATGGCAAATCAGAAAAGAATGATAAGAAAGGCGTGGCAAGCTGGATAGAAGAAGAGAACGACGAAGCGGAACTCACCGTAGACGTCTATCAAACGCCGACCGATATGGTAATTCAAACAATGGTGGCTGGCGTTAAGCCGGAGGACTTGGAGATTTCCGTCGCCCGCGATGTGGTCACCGTACGAGGCAAGCGCGAAGAATCTCGCACTATCGATGAAGATAACTATTTCACAAAGGAGCTTTACTGGGGCAAGTTTTCGAGAACTATTTCTCTTCCTGCAGAAGTTGAACCGGAAGAAGTTGAGGCAACTGAAAGGCACGGTCTACTCACTATAAAAATAAAGAAGGTAGACAAAGAAAAGAAATCAAATATTCGAGTTAAATCTATTTAGCACACAAAACAAAACAGCGCCGCGGCGCTGTTTTGTTTTGTGTGCCTGGGCGCAGGATCGAACTGCGGACCCTTCCCTCTTCAGGGGAATGCTCTACCAACTGAGCTACCCAGGCATTTGCTATCTAAAATTTTCAAAAAGGGAGTTAACGTTGTCGATACTCGATTTGGTACCGCCGTACACTCCGATAATCTGCTCTAAATACGGCTGGATGAAATAATAAGCCCCGACAGTAGAGCCTATTATCAAGGTCCAATACACAATTCGTGTAACCCGCGTCCACATCATAGAACGCTTCATCGCATGCAATATTTTATTGTTCTCCTCAGCGAGAGTGACACATTTCAAAAGCATCTCTCTTTCTTCGGGCGACATGGCTAAATACTAGCAAAAATAATATAAAAAATCCAATTCCTAATCCCCGCTTTGTGTGCTAAATTATAAGGTGTAAGTCTTCGTAGTTAAATGGATATAACGACTCCGTCCTAAGGAGTAATTGCAGGTTCGATTCCTGCCGAGGACACAGAAACGAAGGAAAGCGCACTGTTGCGCTTTTTTTCGTTCTGGGTCAACCGCAGCAATGTTTTACGAGCACGCAAAACCACGAGGGGTGGACTGCGAAAATTTTGAGCGATGGCGAAAAATTATTTGTAGCCGCATAAGCTCAAGCTCATCTATTAAATTCAGATTAAATTTTCTTGTGGATTACTCGGTTTTGTGGTAAAAATACATCAGTGTTGTTCTTTCCATTAACAATGCTCTAACCTCACCCCCGTTCTTAAGGGGTCGCAAAACACCCCTGAAAGGAGGGGAAATGATATCGAAACTCGTGTTGAGGGGAGACGAAACGGATGAGTTTGTAATATCGTCCGCCCGACTCTCGGTCCACAGCCCTGAACTAAACAATCCCGCACCAAAACTTTTTTCTCGAAAAGTTTTGGTGGACAGGGACGCGATCCAGCAACAGATAGAGGATCTCTCCGGTAGAAAACACATAGACCCGGAAGTCCTCCGGTTCTGTCGGTATGGGACGGGAATAGAGGAAGTCGAACTTTTCTTCTTCTTCCTCCCGAGGTTTACCTCGTCGTATGAGTTGTTCCTACAGTACAGGCGTTACGGGCTCCGTGCGGACTTTCAGGCCCAGCTTGCGCTGTGTTTGCAAGATCCGAACTTCGCCAAACAGTATCCCAGCGGTCTGCAAATGCTGGTTGGTGGACGGTATGCCTACGCCCTGCTCTTCTGGTGGAACCAGAAGCAGGAATCGTTCCTCGTACGAGACTATTCTCAATTCACGGGAGGTCGAGCCGGCCTCAGGGACATGAGCGCATTCTACATGGGGGGTGTGAAGTTAGCATGATCAAGTACTGGCGGGTGGAGAGAAGCGATGCTTCCTCTCCCCCGCACAGTTCTAAAAATTTATGACACAACCTAGAATTGATATAATTTCAAAAAAAATAACTTTGCTCAACCAAACCACACTAGACTCTATGGTGGAAAAGGACGACAGGGTGATAATCAAAAATTTCATATTGAGCGGTATTAAAATCCTGGAAGCTGACTTCGGTTGGGCGTGGTGGAAAGACGGCGAAGGTTTCAGGCTAGCGTATAAGTGCCCCAATGTTCCTTTTGACCCCCCTCTACCAAGACCCGAAGGCGGCAATTATATAGCTATAAAAACTAAAAAACCTTTTTCCGACAGCCAGGTAAAGAACAAAAACTACAAATCACTAGACATAGACGACATAAATCATTACATGAAGAGTTATGTCATTATCCCGATTTATCACGGCAATCATATTTACGGCAGTTTAATGTTTTGCAATAAAAAGCCACATAATTTCACAAAAAATGAATTGGTTTTTGCGCAAGCAATAGGTAGCACCGCCGCACAGGCAATAACGATACATAAACTGGTTGCGCAAGAAAAAGAAGCCACAGCTATGAAAGAAAGGGAAAAGGCCACAAACATTCTTCTGATACAGGAAAAATTGAAAAGTGAATTTATCGCAAATACTACCCACGAATTTCGGACTCCCCTTACTATTATGCGCGGGCACATTTATCTAGCTAATAAGAAAAACGATTTGAAGTCCGCTAAAAATGCACTTAAGGACATAGATGAGGAGATCGTGAACTTGTCTGAATTACTTTCAGACCTTGTACTTATAACCTCGGGTAAGGTCCGCCGATCAATAACCTCCGTCCCAGTAAATGTGGCTGATATTGCGCACCGCGCGGCCGATAAATTAAAAAATCTGGCCAAAGAAAAAGGCATAACCATTCTGAAAAAACGCGGCGCAAAAAATGCTGTTATCTTAGGAGACGAGAAATACTTAGAACGGGTCTTCCTAAACTTGGTAAGAAACGCAATAACTTACGGCGGAACTAAAATTGAGGTTGCTATTGAAACAAACAAAACATCCGTGGCCATACATGTTAAAGACGACGGCGTGGGCATTTCCAAAGAAGACTTGCCACACATATTTGAACGTTTTTTCCGTGCGGATAAATCTCACAACCGCGAAGGTGGCCATTCTGGACTCGGTCTTCCCATAGCAAAGTGGGTCATAGACCTACATAAAGGCAAAATAGACGTAAAAAGCTCCCTTGGGAAAGGAAGCACTTTTATCGTAACTTTGCCGCTGAAGAAAACTAGGCCAAGTTTAGAAGCTTAGCGAGCTTTGGGCGATCGAAACCTACAGTTATGTCATTACCAATAACGATTACGGGTACACCTAGCTGTCCACTTTTTTGCATCATTTCTTGTCTTTTTTCCAAATCTGCCGCAACGTCATAGTCGGTATAGGCCACATTGTTTTCTTTGAAAAACTCTTTAGCCATATGGCAGAAGTGGCAGGTCGGAGTCGAATAAATGGTTACGTTTTGCATAATTTTTCTCTGTTAACTTCTAATATTTTAATTATAGCATACCTGTCAAGCGTGCCCTTTTTGTGCGGGATGCGGGAATCGAACCCGCGTCTAATCCTTGGGAAGGACTCATTTTACCACTAAACTAATCCCGCTTAAGCGGTATATTAACCGCTTTTTGTGGAATTGCCAAGCGCCATTATAATCTTAAACACTGTGTCGGGGTTAAGCGACATACTTTCTATTCCCTCTTCCATCAAGAATTTTGCAAACTCAGGATAGTCCGAAGGAGCCTGTCCACAAATACCTATGTATTTATTTTTCGCTCGGCATTTGTGAATTATCTCTGCCACCATTTTCTTGACTGCTGGATTATTTTCATTGGCAATATGAGTGACGATTCCAGAATCTCTATCAAGTCCTAAAGTAAGCTGAGTCAGATCGTTCGAACCGATAGACATACCATCGAATATTTCTAGGAACTCGTCGGCAAGTAAAATATTTGAAGGAATTTCACACATTACATACACTCGAAGAGTAGGGTCAGTGGCTCTATCCAGGCCATTTGATTTCATAACTTCGATAACTTGCTTGCCTTCTTCTGGAGTTCGGCAGAAAGGAATCATCGGCACGACATTTGTGAATCCCATTTCTTCGCGAACTTTTTTCATCGCTTGGCATTCCAAAGCAAAAGCATCTTTAAATTTCGGATCATAATATCGTGATGCACCTCTCCATCCGAGCATCGGGTTTTCTTCTTTGGGTTCATACAACTCTCCACCTAAAAGTGTGCGGTACTCGTTAGTCTTGAAATCAGAAAAACGAATTATCACATCATGGGGAGCAAATGTAGCCGCAATTTTAGCAATCCCGAGCGCCAGCTCATCCACATAAAATTGCGCTTTGTTTTTATAAAGCGGAGTTAAGCGGTCAATTTCTTTTAGAACATTTTTAATATAAGGAGTTTGTTTTCCCTTTTTGAGATTTTCGTATTGAAGCAATGCATTTGGGTGTGCTCGCACAAATGAAGCGATTATAAACTCGAGCCTGCCGAGGCCCACGCCTTCTGCTGGTAAGTGATGATTAGCAAAAGCGTCGTTCGGCGAACCAATATTTACCATTATTTTTACCGGTGGCTTGGCAACTTTATCCAGATGATGCTCAGTAACCTTAAACGGCAATATACCTTCATACACTTGTCCCGTAGAAGCATCCACAGTCACCTCCTGCCCATTTTTAAGCGTTTTAGTGGCGTTATTTGACCCCACAATGCAAGGAATCCCCAATTCGCGGGAAACTATAGCTGCATGCGAAGTTCGGCCTCCTTTGTCGGTTATGATCGCGCTGGCTATCTTCATTATCGGCTCCCAATCCGGATCGGTAATTTCAGTAACCAACACCTCCCCTTTTTGGAATTGAGAAATATTTTTGGCGCTTTTTAGTATTCGGACTTTTCCACTCCCCATCTTGGCCCCCACAGAAATCCCGTTCACTATCACCTTGCCGGTTTTTTCCAAATGATATTCTTTCAAAACATTTTTATCTTCAGCAGAACGCACAGTCTCGGGGCGCGCTTGCACGATAAACAGCTCCCCCGTTTTTCCATCTTTCGCCCATTCTATATCCATCGGTTGATATCTATTATGCTTTTTTGAGAAATATTTTTCTATTTGCAAACACCAGCCCGCCAGCTTCTTGACTTCATCATCAGTTAGAGAATATTGTATTTGATCTTTTTCTTTTACGTTTTCTTTTTTGGTTCCATCCTTCGCGTACACCAGCTTAATGCTCTTTTTTCCTAAGTGTTTGCCAATGATTGGATTTTTTACTCCGCCTTCAAGTGTGGGTTTGTAAACAATAAATTCATCCGGTATCACCATACCTTGCACTATATATTCTCCCAATCCATAAATACCGTTTATGACTATGACTTTATCAAAACCGGTTTCAGTGTCTATTGTGAAGGCTACGCCCGAAGAAGAGAGGTCTGAGCGCACCATTCTCTGAATACCGACGGAAAGTGCTGCATCGAAATGCGAAAACCCTTTATCGGCTCGGTAAGATATTGCTCGGTCGGTAAAGAGCGACGCGATGCATTTCTTGGTAGCAACTAAAATATTTTCAATGCCGTGAATATTCAAATATGTTTCCTGTTGTCCGGCAAAAGAAGCTCCTGGCAAGTCTTCAGCTGTAGCCGAAGAACGCACAGCCACGTCAGTATTCTTGCCATATTTTTCACAAAGCTTGACGTAAGATTCGGTAACAGCATCTTTCAAATCTTGCGGTAAGGTAGCTTTTAAAATCGTCTCTCGCACCTTTTTTCCGCGAACTTGCAAATTCTTTATGCTTCGAGTATCTAAATCAGCTAAAATTTCTTTTATCCTTTCATCTAATCCGGTTTCCTTAAAAAAGTGTCTATACGCATCTGCCGTAAGAGCAAAACCGTCCGGAACGTTTACGCCAAGTGGCACCAAGTTTGAATACATTTCTCCTAGTGCTGCATTTTTCCCCCCTACAAAAGGGACATCCTCAATTCCTACCTCGCTATACCACTTCACGAAAACATTGCCTTCTTGGTCTGCCATAATTTATTGTTAAACTTATAAATTTGTAATCTTCACTAATCTTCTATATTTCACCAGTCGCTCTGGACGTGACGGCGCACCTGCCTTTAATCCGAAACAACCGAACGCATATGCTAAATCCGCAATAAAATCGTCATCCGTTTCTCCGCTTCTATGACTCACGATAAGTTCGATGTCGTTTTCCCTAGCGAGCTTCATAGTGTCGAGGGTTTCCGAAAGCGTACCTATTTGGTTCGGCTTGATTATCATAGCACTTATACTTTTATTCTCTATCGCTTGTTTTAAAAGTTTAACGTTCGTGACTGTAAGGTCGTCGCCAACCACCAGGGCACCGTGCTCTCCCGTAAGGGCTCGGAAACTCGCAAAATCTGTTTCTTCGAACGGGTCTTCAATAGACAGCAAATTAAATTCTTTCTGGATTGATTTGTATATTTCCAAAAGTTCTTCTTTTGAAATTTTTTGTCCGCCGACTTCATATTGACCATCCGTATAAAAAGAGGTGGCGGCAACATCAAGCGCCAAGCGAATCTTACCTTCCAGTCCGTTCTGCTTTATTGCTTCATGAAGAAAATATAACGGCTCTCGGATGTCGTTAATCTTCGGAGCAAATCCTCCTTCGTCCCCGAAGACAACCGAATCTGGCCCAAGCTTCTTCATTATATTTTCTTTAAGAGTATTCTGTATACTAATTCCTATCTCAAGCGCTTCCTCTGCATTCAGAGTGTCGGGTACAATCATGTACTCCTGAAAGGCTAGGCCGTTTTTTGCGTGCTTGCCACCGTTCACCACATTCATATACAAGTGCGGGGTTTCTCGTGATGGTTTTACTTCAGCCAATGTGCGCAGATATTCAAAGACTTCTTTACCAGTGACTACGGCTCCTGCCCGGGCGCACGCGATACTGACCCCAATCATTGCGTTGCCGCCTAGGTTACTCTTGTTGTCCGTTCCGTCAAGCGCAAGCATTGTTTCATCTATTTCTTTTTGGCTAAAAATATTCTTCCCTACTAACGCCGGAGCAATGATCGTGTTCACTTTTCCAGCAGCTGTTTTTACGCCTTTGCCGTCATCGTCACGGAGCTCTAAGGCTTCATAGGCTCCCGTAGAAGCACCAGAAGGTACAGAGAAACTTCCCGACTGGCCGTCGACATTTACCACCACTTTAAGCGTGGGGTTACCTCGCGAATCTTTAATCTCTTCCGCGGTAATTTTGGTAATAATTTTACTCGAATCCATTATACTTCTTATTTTACCATATTTTTGATAGTATTACATACGTGGAAAACCTAGTCTGGCTACGAAATTTAATAATGCGGAAAAAGTACCAGTGGCTAGTAAAACCGATATTTTTCCAGATTGACCCGGAAAAAATCCACGATATTATGTCCGTCGCTTTGCATTTTCTGGGGAAATTTTCCCTGACGCGAAAAATGTCTTACTGTCTCTGGGGATATTCTCACCCGGCATTAGAACAAAACATTCTAGGTATAAAATTTAAAAATCCAGTGGGGCTTTCGGCAGGCTTCGACAAGGACGCGAAGATGGTAGACATAATGCCTTCGCTCGGTTTCGGCTTCACCGAAGTGGGTTCTATAACCGGTGAACCCTGTGAGGGTAACCCGAAACCGCGACTGTGGCGTTTGAAAAAATCAAAATCACTCGTTGTTTATTACGGACTTAAAAACATCGGCTGCGAGAAAATCGCTAAAAAATTGACTGGGAAGAAGTTTCCACTGGTTCTCGGTATCAATATTGCCAAAACCAACAACCCAAATACTGTTAACGACGAAGGCGGTGTAAATGATTACTTTAAATCCTATAAAACTTTCGAGGGTATCGGTGACTACACAACAATAAATATAAGTTGTCCGAACGCCTTCGGCGGACAACCTTTCACTGACAAAAATAAACTTGAGAAGTTACTCCGGAAAATTTTTTCTATTACTAAAACTAAACCCGTTTTCTTAAAATTATCCCCCGACTTGAGTCCTGCCCAAGTTGACGAGATCCTTGCAGTTAGCGCGAACTTCCAAGTAGACGGCTTCGTGTGCACCAACCTTACTAAGCATCGTCAAAGCAAGGAAATTCTCGACGACAACATACCCCAAAATGGTGGCATCTCTGGCAAGGTTGTAGGCCAATTATCAGACGACCTAATCAGATACGTATATAAAAACACCAGGGGTAAATATGTGATTATAGGGGTCGGAGGAATATTTAGCGCCCATGATGCGTATCGTAAAATAAAAGCTGGGGCGAGCCTTGTACAGCTTATGACGGGTATGATATTCGATGGACCGCAACTCCAAAGCGACATTAATCTGGGGTTAGTAGAACTCTTAAAACAAGAAGGTTATAAAAATATATCGGAAGCTGTAGGGAAAGAGTAAATTTCGCTTATTTTTTATTTAAAAGAATCATCAGGTCGGCAACGTTTGCGCCTGTTGGACCAGTCATTATCATATCTCCAGTTTTTGCAAAAAACGGATAAGAGTTAAATCCGTTTAGGTAGTTCTCGCACTCTAGGTCTAGCTTTTTCATTTTTTCAAATGTAGTTGCATCCACTATTGCCCCCGCAGCATCGCTGTTGTCTAGGCCGTCCGACGCAAGTGTTATGAAAACAGAGTCTGCATTTATTTTTTTATTATTGAGCGCCATTAAAGCCATATGCAGACTACGCCCACCTTTACCATGGCGTTCTGCTACCTTCATTTTGGGTTCTCCTGCAGCGATAATTACTGTATTTTCCTTCTCCGCTGAAAATATCTTATCGAGCGCTAAGTGAGTCTCTTCGTAAAGTTCTGTGGAAATAATTTCTGCGTCGAGCCCCAGCTCGCGCGCCTTCAGCACCATAACATCTGAGGCGGTTTTATTAGAAACCAAAACGAAATTATGAACTTTTCAAAATATTTATCGTCCTTTGGTGTTTCCATTAAATCAAAATCCCCAAGGTTATTATCGGCTATTATTTTTTCCGCATCCGCTACGGTAGAGACATCTTTATAGGTAGGACCGGAAGCAACATCACCAAAATTATCTCCAGGTACATCTGAGAAAATTAGACCGATAACTGTTGCTGGGTAAGCAATCTCGGCCAATCCTCCACCCTTAAGGATAGATAAGTGCTTCCTGACAGTATTCAAAACACTGATAGTTTTACCTGTCTTTAAAAAGGATTCATACAGCTTTATACCCTGCTCGCTCTCCTTGGCAGAGCTACAAAGAAGCGCGGACCCACCCCCAGACACAAGCGCAATAATCAAATCGTCTATTGTAGAATTTTTAACCAATTCGAAAATCTTCTGCCCCGCCAGTATGTTTGGAGCAGAAGGTTTCGGATGCGTTCCAGCAAAAGTTTCAACGTATTCACATTTATTTTTTTCTAAACCGATAACCGCCCCGCCGCCTATCCGTGAACCTAGAATCTTCTCTAGGGCAAGCGCAGCTGTACAAGATGCCTTGCCGAAACCTACAACTTTAATATTTTTAAACTTAGACAAATCAAAACTTTCTCCTTGTATTTGTAAAATATTACCATTTAGAGTAACTGAGCTTGCAATAACCCGACCGGTATCCAGAGCGTCGAGCCCCGCCTCCGCCACGAGTAAAGCCAATTTGCGATTTTCGGTCGTTGCCAAGTTCTCAAAGTTCTTTATTCGTTTTTGGTCCATAGTATTTAAACTAAATTTTCCGGCTTTCCGGCAAGAAAACTCTTTATATTTTCAACCGTAACTTTAGAAATTTCATCAACAGCTTCCACTGTGAAAAATGCCGAGTGTGGAGTAATTATTACGTTAGGCATTTTCATTAACTCACGATTAAGGTCACATATTTTAGTTGCCTCTCCTTTCTTTAAACTTTTTTCTTCTTCGAGAACATCGAGTCCAGCGCCGGCAATGATGCCCTCCTTAAGCCCCCAAACTAGAGCCTCGGTGTCTATAAGCTCGCCTCGAGCCGTGTTAACAACATAAGCCCCGCGTTTCATTCGGGAAATATTTTCCCTGGCTAGGATATGATGATTGTCTATGCTGTAAGGAGTATGGAGGGACACTATGTCGGACTCTTCGAGTACCTGATCTAGAGTTTTATATTCAAAACCATATTCTTTTGCAAAATCTAGGTCTGGATAAAGGTCGCAGGCGATAATTTTCATACCGAAACCCTTCGCTATTTTCACCATATTTTTCCCGATTCTACCGGTGCCCACAACTCCCAGAGTTTTGCCTTGCAGGTCAAAACCTTCCATCGAGTTGTTGTAATGAAAATCCATTGAATTTTTCACATAGTTGCTTGCTTCGATAATTTTACGAGAAAGGTTGAGCAGAAGCCCGAAGCTGAATTCGGCAACTGTGTACGAACCGTAGGCAGGAACATTGGCAACCGGGATTCCTTTGCTCTTGGCATATTCTACATCAATATGGTTGTAACCCGTGGAACGAGTGGCAATAAATTTCAAATTTGGCATAGCGTCAATAACGCTTTTGCTTACGCTTGAATCCACGAAGAGGCAAGCAATGTCCGCATCGCTACCCTTTCTGGCAGTGTCTTCATTTAGTGTTTCTTCTATAAAAACGATTTCCGACTCCGGAAAAGCCCCGACAAAGGGTGCCTGCTTCCCTTTTTCCACACTAAAAAATGCAATTTTCATACAGACATTATAACTTATTTAAATAGATCCGCAAAGAAGGCGAAGAAGCCCGAAATCTTGCCCCTTTTAGGTTCGGTTTTGACAGCTTCGTCCTCGACGATTATAATCACGTCCTCCCCTTCCTTTGCCAAGCCGAAGTTTTCTCGCACAAATTCTTCCTTCCCGCGATCTGTTTTGAGTTTGTTAATATCCGTTACCAGAGTTTCTTTCTGTTCGCGTAGAGCCTCAGTTTTTTCCTGAACTAAAGCCTTGTTTTTACCGGTTTCCGACATTTTTATCCAAAAACGCAACACGCTCCAGGTGAAAATAAGTATAACCATGCCAAGCAAGATGAGCACCGGCTTGGATTCCAGCATATTTCTTTTCCCGCCACTGTGTTCGTAGTTTCTCATAATCTTTATATGTGCTATTATACATTGTATGCTTTTCAATAAAAAACATCAAAAGAAAATACAGACAGCTTGGGCCGTTGTGAGCGTTCTTATCATCATCTCGATGATACTTCTCTACGCACCGATTTTCCGCTAGCGGTCCTTGGAACGCATCATCTTGAGAAAGACGTCTTGGGGAATATTTACCTTCCCTCTTTCTTTCATTTTTTTCTTACCCTTTTTTTGTTTCTCGCGGAGCTTCATTTTACGAGTAATATCCCCTCCGTACATATGCTGAGTGACATCCTTCTTCATACCGGACAATGTGCGGGATGAGATTATGCGCCCTAAGGCCTTGCCTTGAACTTTCAAAGTGAACATCTGCCTTGGCAGTAGATTCGCCAGCTTCTCCACGGCATCTTCCGCTTCTTCCTCGGCGCGTTTCCTTGAAACAACTCGCGAGAATGCGGGCACAACTTCATCGGCAACCAAAAGGTCGAGCCTGGTAACGTTCGCCTCGCGCATTTCTCCTATCTCATAGGAAATAGAGCCATATCCGGAGGAGGCACTTTTTAATTCATCGAAAAAATTCCGCATAAGCTCTCGGAGGGGCATAGTCACCGAAACAGATGAACGATTGTCTCCGAAGTTATCCGTTTCTCCTATTTCTCCTTCGTGGTCGAAAAGAAGCTGCATAATCCCCCCCAAATAAGCGGCTGGGGTTATGATTTTCAATTTCACCCACGGTTCGTAGACTGTTTCAACGAGACCATCATCTGGGAAAAAGTAAGGCGAGTAAATTTTTTCAACCTTGCCGTTTTTGAGTAGCACCTCGTAAGTAATCGAGGGTGTGGTAATAACTAGTTTCAAATTAAATTCCCGCTTCAGTCGTTCTGTGATAATTTCCAGGTGCAGCATCCCGAGAAATCCGCAACGAAAACCTTTTCCTAGTGAACCCGATGCCTCCTCTTCATAAGAAAAAGCAGAATCGGAAAGCTTTAGTTTACCAAGTGCAAGTTTCAACTCAGGGAAATCGTCTGCATCTTCAGGGAAGACTGAAGCCCAAACAACAGGCAAAGGCTGCATATAGCCAGGAAAAGCCGGTAGTGGGTTTTTAAACATCGTAATAGTATCTCCAACCGAAGCAATCCCGGGCTTCTTGATTCCGGTAACGATATAGCCTATCTCTCCCTGCGAGAGGAATTCCGCCGAGGTTTCTTCTGGAGAAAAAGTGCCGACCTCTAAAGCTGTAAATTTCTCTCCAGAGACAGCGAAAAGTAAGGTATCCCCTTTGGCAACCTTGCCGTCCAGCACTCGAACGAAAACAATTACTCCCCGATGGTTCGAATATTTGAAATCGAAAACGAGCGCCCTTAGCATATTGTCTTCGCGATGCATAGACCTAGGCTCGGGAATAATCTTTATCACTGCGTGAAGTAAATCTTCCACTCCTTCGCCGGTACGTCCGGACACCAGAAGTATTTCTTCTTCTCTGCAGCCCAAAAGCTCGACAACTTCTTCTTTTACTTCTTCGACTCGTGAAAGCGGAGAGTCTATTTTCGACAACACCGGGATAATTTTCAACCCCCCTTCCCGAGCCATCGCCAAGGTCGTCAGGGTCTGCGCCTGCACTCCCTGCGTAGAATCGACAAGCAGAATTGAACCTTCTACGGCCTTAAGCGCACGGGAGACCTCGTAGGAAAAGTCTATGTGCCCAGGTGTATCAATCAAATTTAAAATATATTTTTCATTATTAAGAGCATAATGCATTCGTACCGGTTGCATTTTTATGGTTATGCCCCGCTCTCGTTCGAGCTCCATAGAATCAAGCACCTGCTCGCGCATTTTTCTCTTTTCTATGGTATGTGTGATTTCAAGCATCCTGTCAGCCAAGGTAGATTTACCATGGTCAATGTGGGCAATGATGCTGAAATTTCTTATGTGTTTGAGGTCCATAACTTTTATTCCAAAAATCCGCCGGTTTGATGTTCCCATAGGTCGGCATAAATACCACCTTTAGCAAGTAGCTGCTTGTGCGTACCTTCTTCCACTATTTGACCCTGATCGAGCACTACAATTCTGTCCATTTTCTGGATAGTCGACAAACGGTGCGCAATAACAATCGCCGTTTTGCCTTTCATAAGTTCTCCGAAGGCATCCTGAATGTAAAATTCGCTTACACTATCGAGTGAACTCGTGGCCTCATCTAACACTATGATGGGAGCATCTTTGAGCATTGCACGAGCTATGGCTATACGCTGCCGTTCACCGCCGGAAAGCTTAACGCCACGCTCGCCTACTAGCGTAGCATACCCGCGCGAAAGCTTGGAGATAAATTCATGCGCATGAGCCTTTTTTGCAACTTCCATTGTCTCCTCGAGAGTAGCGGAAGGTTTACCATAATTTATGTTTTCAGCAATTGGCCTGTGAAATAAAATGGGTTCTTGTGAGACATATGAAATCGAGCGACGTAAATCGTCTTGGGTAATGTTGCGAATATTTTGACCATCGATGACAATGGTCCCAGAAGTCACTTCATTAAACCGCAGAAGTAATTTCGTAAGAGTCGATTTACCTGTCCCCGAATGGCCCACCAACCCTACGCGCTCGCCCGGTTGTATATCCAAATTAAAATTGGCAAGCACATTCTCTCCGAGCTCATACTTAAAGGAAACATCTTTAAAAACAATGTGGCCTTCCTTAATTTTAACCAGCTCTGGGTCTACGGGGTCAACAATATCAGACGGCACTTCAAAGATATCCACCATCTCTTTCATGTCGGCTACCGCTTTCATAAATGTCGCTGTGTCCTCCGACAAATCCCAAATACGCTCGAATATCAAGAAAACATAGACGTATGTCAAGGTAAATACACCCAGACTGATTTCTCCAGCTCTCCAGAGAGATAACATTGTATGTAAAATATAAACCTGAAAAGCAACCATCAGTACGGTCTGGATAATGGAGCGCAGCATACTAAACTTAGCACTGGCATAAATACGCTCTCGTAAGAATTCGCTAAATTTTTTGAAATAGTCTAGCTCCTTCTGAAAAGCAGAGAATACTTTAACGTTTAATATATTGGTAATGGAATCTGCTAAAACCGCCGTGATGCGCGAATCGGCCTCGGCCTCGACTACGTCAAGTTTGATTTTTTGTTTAACAAAAAAAAGAGTGATTAATGCAAAGCCAAGAGACCAGACAGATAAATATAAAGCAATAATCTTTGACTGACTGTAGAGTATGATGGTTGCCGCAATTATGAGAACCATCACGAACCAAAAGCTTCCGACTATTATTTTATTTATCACTTCGAATGAACGCGCGAAACGCTTCACCTTGGCCACCAAGCCGCCGGAAAAACGGTTGGAATAAAATGTATATGAATGATTAGCTAATTTGGAAAAAGAGAAATCATAAATATCTTTCGTAACATTACTTAAAATTTTAAAACTTATAAATTCCCGATACCTATTCACTGCTCCCGATGAAACAAGACCAGCCGCAAATGGAATTAGAAACAAGAAAGCTACTTCGGATCGTTCCGTCACACTAAGACCGGTCAAGCTTAAAACATCGATTATGTTTTTGTAGACAAAAGGGGCAAGCGCCAGAGTAAATAAAATTCTTAAAGAAACAAGCACAAAAAGCAGGCTAAATGGCAGCCAGTACGGCTTCATCAGTATGAGGTAATATTTGAATATTTTCTTGAAAGAAAACATCTGCTCATGGTATCACAAAATACCCTTTATTTCAAAGCTAAAAAAGAAAATCAGTTCCAGATTAGAGTTCTTCTGTGGAAGGGGCAATAACTTTTGCTTTCCAGAATTTCGAAGTCAGTGTTTGCATTAAGGCCCGTAATTCTTCGCTGCCCAAAAGATAAAGTACGGCCCCACCAGCAAGAATGCCCAGCACTCCGGAGATCAATCCCTGCAGTAAAACACCCCAGAAAGTCGTAGTTCCGAATACGGGAGAAAGCGCGTTTAAACTTAAATAAGCAACTAGACCCAAGAAGAAAGAGGCACCCAAACTCTGAAAAAAAGTTTTGCTGACGAAATGCTCCGTGGGTAAAAAATCACGCTTAATATACACGGCTTGTAAAATGAAATTGAGTATCGTGCCAAGTGAATACGCAAGTGGCAACATTAAAACTTCAGTTCCCTCCACACCACTAACCTTCAAAAGGGATTCGATAAAGTAACGAAAGAGAGGCACGTTTTGGAATAAATGAATTAAAACGTAGGACAAAATTATAATCAGAACCGAACACGAAAAATTCATCAAGAGTGGGCGCCTCGTGTTGCCCGTAGCATAATATGATCTAGATAAAAGCGTAATCATCCCTTGAGCCAGAATCGAAACAGAAAAAATAGCCAGACAAGCAGCTACGAGTCGTGTATTATCCCAAGAAAAAGATCCGGAACCAAGAATAACTCTGACAATCTGCGCTCGAAGCACGATAAAAAGGAAAATCACCGGCAACGACCAGAAAACTATTGCTCGTGAAGCTTCTTTCAGGTGCTGCTTGAATTCATCTTGTTTGCCAGCACCGAAAGATTTGGCGAGAATTGGAAAAGCCGCCACGGCATAAGAAATTCCAATAATATTGAGTGGTACCGACTGTAGGTTATACGAAAAATTAAATATCGAGATAGAGCCGCCTTTCAGGAAAGACGCAAGCGCGATAATAACTATGAGGGCTATGTTGTTGAAAGCTAAGCCAAGTGTTCGCGGTAAAGACGTCTGGGCAGCCCGTTTGATATCTTTGAAATTCACAGAAAGCGAAAATCGCGGAGAAAATCCAGAATTGTGTGCCGCGAAAACCTGAATTGAAAAATGTAACAATGCACCCAAAGCGACCCCAAAAGCCATTCCATAAATGCCGAATTTTGGATAAAGGAAAACAACTCCAGCAATAATACCAAAGTTATAAAAAATGGGGCTTAAGGAATAAATGAAAAATTTACGAAAAAGTTGAGTAACGGTGCCAAATAGATTGGATAACCCAATTAAAATTGGAGACAGGAGCATAATACGGGATAACAACACCACTTGCGCCTGGTTCGCGGGTGCAAATCCCGGAGCTATAAAGAAAACTAAGTGTGGCATTAACAAAAACGCAAAAGCTGAAACTACAACAACTAAACTGAAAAACACAGTGAAAACATCGTTTAAAAATTTCCGAGCTTCATTGGTGACTTTTTCTCCATCCATTTTTGCAACCAAAAACGGGATCAGAACAGTGATGGAAGCCAGAGAAGCAATGCTAATAAAAATTAGGTCGGGCACCCGGAATGCTGCATAATACGCATCAAGTGATGGAGACGGACCAACGTAGTGTGCAATAGCGCGATCGCGGAAAAGAGCGAGAACTTGAGAAAGAAATGTGAAGGAGCCTAAAAGTAATGCTGCCTGGTTTATGTTCCCCGATTCTTTCGTAAAAATTCTCAGTATCTTCTCCATTCTTGAATTAATTTATCAGTTATTGGCTTCCGGTGTGACGGGTGGCGGAGTGGTGGTGGAAGTTTTTGTTTTTAGAGAATTAACATAATCTATAATTCCTTTGTCTAAGGGCGCCAGTGTAAGAGCTTCTTCGGCATATTTGATAGCATCTTCCCTCTTCCCATCTGCCAATGACGCACGTGATTGTCCTAACTTAAGGATTGGGTTAAATGGATTCAACTCTGATGCGGTTTGGTAAGTAGCCACAGCTTGGGCATAAGCTCCTGGATATCCAACCAGGCCAGCAGTCTCATATATGGAACCGAGTAAACGATAGTTCTGATATTCACCAGGATTATAGTCTACTGCCTCCCGAGCGGCGCCTATTGCTTGCTGTAAGGCTGTTTCTAGGTCTGCTTTCTCTTTGTCAGTCAGAGAACTCTTCGAGCCTAATATTGAGTTAAATTTTGCAAAATAAACTTGTGCGTAAGAACGCAAATATAAATCATTATAATTCATCGAGATGGCTTTCTTTATTGCAGTTTCTGCTACCGGTAACTCTGTGGCCATAAGTGCTCTCCTGAAAACAGGCACCGAGGCAAAGCGTTCGAAATATCTGAAAGTACCCGCGATAGAAGCAATAACAACAAGAATAAGCGCGAGGATAGAAAAGAAACTCTTGCGATGGTCGTTTAAGAATAAAATTGAAATTTCTTGATCTTTACTCCCCGTGGCAAGCCCGACAAATACTCCAGTGAAGGCTAGGAATAAAAGCAACATAACAACCCCCGTAGCATACAAGAACAAAGTTATGAATAGATATAGAGACAGCACGAAAAATGCCATCATCTCCCAATTAACACCGTTCTTAATATTCGAGAATACGGATTTTCCTCCCACAAACAGAAATAATCCCAAGAATGCAAGCCACGGTAGCAATCCTAAGATACCATTAGTAGCGAAAATTGTGGGCAATAATCCTGAACCTGCGTCGAATGGCACGTCCCACAAAACGGTGGAATTAACTTCAAGAGGTTTATATTGAGACCAAGCTTGACTAAATTTATTTGGACCAATACCTAAAATCGGATCTCGAACAATAACGTTCTTTCCTACTGCTAAAGTAGCTGAGAGTGAGGGTCCAACTTCGATATTATTTGTTATTTTTAGTTTCTCAGGTGCGTAAGCCCGAAATGCTGGTCCTGCGGTAAGAAAAACAAGGGAAACCATAACAACCACAAATGCGACAACTGGGAAATGCTTCTGTGTCGTTTCTTCTTCCGGTTTACGTTGGAATGATGCGGAAGCTTTATATACGAAGATAATCAAACTCGATAGTCCGAGCAACATCCAGACAAGTGTAAAGTTAACTGCAGCAGCAAGCAACACCGCAAGCAGTATAAAGACCTGCAGTAATATTTTGGTCAATTTTGAAATTGAAAAAAATTCAATAACTAAAAGGAACATCAGCGCGGAAAATCCAGCGAAAAGGCCTAAGCTGTTCCAGGTGCCAATAACATTAGCAGTTTTGTCCGTGACACTGAAAATTCCAAGAGATAAAATACCAGGCATAAACAAACGCGCACTCTGGAATATTAAAACAATTGCCGAAGATAAGATTATGCCGAATAAAAGCATCCGGGCATGTTTCTGGGTGCGGAAAAAAACCGAGAACATAAACATCAAAACAAATCCCGCCAAAATCATAAAGAAGCTTTGCAGGTCAAACATTACACCAAAAAGAGAGGCCTTTGGCGCCTGAGAGAACAAGGCCGAGATAAGTGTTATTAAAACTATGACTCCCCCAGTAGCTAAGAGCCAAGATTTAGGAATCGTGATTTTGCCGTCAAAAAATCTACCCACGGCCCACAAAACTACACTTATCGTAAGCCCAACCACCAGAAGAAGACCTTTAGAGATTTCTGTCGAGACACTAGTGAAGGGTAAACAGAAAATAGGGAGCAAAACCGCTACAAAAAATAATGATAATAAAGAAAGCTTGTCGAATGTGTTTGTACGCATAACGTTAATTATACTATAAAACGACTTTATAAAACAATGTTAATAAGGCGGTTTTTGACATAAATTATTTTTCTAACTTCCTGACCGGCTACGTGCCTTAAAACTGCAGGGTCTCCCAAGGCCTGTTTTTTGATTTTTTCTTCGTTGTCTTGTATTTCTATCATTATCTCGGCCCTCACTTTGCCGTTTATTTGGACTGCAATTTTTATCTCATCGTCTTTTACCAAGGCTTCGTCCCATTCCGGCCACACGGAAAGGTTGATAGACTTTTTCTCAGCTAAAGATGCCCACACCTCTTCGGCAATGTGGGGAGCGAATGGAGAAAGTATCTGTAAGAATTTTTTATAATCATCTTTTGAAATGCTTGGAGCTTTCTCCATCTCTGTCGCTAAAATCATCAGAGAAGATATTGCTGTATTGAAACTCATCGTTTCAATATCTTCGGAAACTTTTTTAATTGTCTTGTTCAGAAGTTTTGGTAAAGAAGAATTCGAGCCTAAATGCTTTTGCGAATGGCTGACGTTGCTCTGCAGGAAGTCCTGAGCAGAAGCGTTAGGCGAGGCAACTTTCTCCCCTATCCTCCAAACTTTTTCAATAAATCTCCTCGCTCCGATAATACTTTCCGTAGACCAAGCCACGGACTGATTAAAAGGCCCCATAAACATCTCATAGACTCGCAAAGTATCCGCTCCATAAGTTTTCACAATTTCGTCTGGATTTATGACGTTGCCTAAAGATTTAGACATCTTTACTCCCCCTTCGCCCAAGATCATACCGTGCGAAGTGCGTTTTTTATAGGGTTCTGGTGTCGGCACTAGTTTTAAATCATACAAAAATTTATGCCAAAAACGCGAATATAGTAAGTGAAGAGTGGTATGCTCATTCCCGCCGTTGTACCAGTCCACCGGTGTCCAATATTTTAATGCCTTTTTATCGGCAAAAGCTTTTGCATTCTTCGGGTCTGTATAACGGAGGTAATACCAGCTAGAGCCAGCCCAGTTTGGCATAGTGTCTGTTTCTCTTTTTGCTGTACCTTTGCATTTTGGACATTTGGTATTTACCCATTTGGAAATATTAGCAAGAGGGCTTTCCCCGCTATCCGTCGGCTGGTAATTTTTAACTTTAGGAAGTTCTACCGGTAAATCACGCTCTGGAACAGGAACAATGCCACATTTCTCACAAAGAATCACGGGTATCGGCTCTCCCCAATATCGCTGGCGAGAAAACACCCAATCGCGAAGCTTAAACTTTGTAATCCTTTTCCCGAAATCTTCAAATCCTGCCTTTTTATAATTCTCAACTATTGGCAAATTAAACTTCTTTGCAAATTCGTTGTCTCGCTCGTCATCAGCAGGCACACCCATAATTGCCCCCGTGCCATAATCTGCCGACACATAATTAACTACCCAAACTGGAATTTCTTGACCGGTTGCAGGATTTTTTGCTTTAAGTCCGGTATCTGCACCCAGCTTTTCCCTGTTCTCCCTTTCCGTGTCAACTTTAATACCGAAATTTTTACCAGTCAATTTTTTAGCAAGCTCCGGTGCAATCGCTAAAAACGTCGCTCCGAAAATAGTATCAGGTCGAGTTGTGAAAACTTTAATATGCGGCAACAGTAAATCTAAAATGGCTGGTTCTTCTTTGCCCTGAAAATGAGGTTTTTCTCCAGTTGAAAATTGACAATAGGAATTTAATTTTTTTGCAAACAATTCGCCGTCAGAGGCAGGAACAACGGTATCGCCTGAATCATACAAAAGTCTAAAATAGTCTGCGTTCTGTTTTATTTCCCCATATTTAAATCCTCTTTGCGCAGCTTGGGTAACTGTGGGTCTAGGTTTTTTGTCTAAGAATAACCCTGTTGAAGGAGTAGCCACCAAGACTACTCCGTGAACTTTGGCACCTTGTTCAAGCAGTCTAAGTGCAACAATGCCTCCCATAGAGTGTCCCACCACAACTGTACCCTCGTCTAATTGGCAATGTTTCTTTACAAAATCCGCTTGCTCTAAATCGTTCGGTTCCCCCGAATTAGGCATTTCAGGTACTTCGACTTTATATCCCCGTGATTCTAATTCCTTTTTTAGCCATGGATATGAATTGTCGCCGGGCCTACTGGACCTGCCGTGCAGAATAACGAATCTTTTGACCCTCGGATGTGCAACTGGAAAATCAATCTCTGCCCCTTCGGATTTACCTATCCAGTTTCTTTGGGCTAATTTTATTTGTGGTAAATAATCCACATCATCTAAATCTTTATCTAGGCGCTCTGCGTATTTTGTAATAGCAAGCATCCATTGCTCTTTCTCTCTTTTTTCAACGGGCGTTCCGCATCGTTCGCAATTTCCTCCGACGACTTCTTCATTGGCTAAACCAATTTTATCTTTCGGGCACCAATTTATCGCAATCTTCGCCTTGTAGGCTAAACCTTTTTTCAAAAATTGTAAAAATATCCACTGCGTCCATTTATAATATTTCGGATCGGTGGTATTTATTTCCCTAGACCAATCAAAAGAAATCCCAAGAGATTTTATTTGGCGTTTGAAATTTTCACTATTTTTCTTAGTAACTATTCGCGGATCTTTCCCTGTTTTTATGGCAAAGTTTTCCGTCGGCAAACCAAACGCATCCCAGCCTATTGGGTATAAAACATTATAGCCTTCTAATCGGCGTTTCCTAGAAATCACATCCATTCCTATGTATGGGCGAGGATGCCCGACATGGAGACCATCGCCTGAGGGATACGGAAATTCAATCAAACTGTAATACTTTGGTTTTTTAGATTTGTTTTGAGCGTGGTAAATCCTCTTTTTCTCCCATTCATTCTGCCACTTTTTTTCCAGCTTTAAGTGCTCATATTCTTTCATATGCTCTTAATAATACCTAAAATATAAGCTTTTGCAAAACGATTTACGCGACCACTGATTTAATGTACTTCTTGTTTATAGTTATAGACACATATCCCAGTCCGATAAAAATAAATCCCAAGAGGATGAGCGCCACCGGCCACCCGATGGAATCCGCAAAATACTCTCCTGTAATATACGAAACATGAGCAATCAAGAACATCGTACTAACAATCAAGAGACTTCGACTTCTAAGGTGGGCGGACAGGAAGAGGCCACCTATTACAAGAAGAAAATAAAACATCTGCCACGGCGTTGAATCGAACACTCTGGTGAATGCAGCTCCAAAAAATCCAACACTACCAAAAAATGACAGCGCTGAAACAACTGGCTGGTTCCACCCCGAGCGAAAAGCGTGGGCCAACAAAAGATAACTTACCCCGATTGCCATTGTTAAGTAAGCATACACATCTCCGTGTTGGTAAAATGCTCCCCCGAGTATTGCCTGCACAATCAAATATATAAATACCGTGCCATTGGCTATTGCGAAGAAAGTTAGCACCGCACTCTTTTGAACCATACAGAGCATTAAATAGAAAAGGAAAATCACTCCGAATGTCAGAGCCAAGGGCCAAGCTGTCACCAAGTTCATCTCATTCAACAACACAACAGCGCCACCTGGAATAAGGAGCCCGCCAAGAGAGTGAAATACTGCGCCTATTTTGTCTGCTGGTTTTTGTCGTAGCAACACCGCGCCCATAATAGCGAGAATTAATCCCATGCCCAAAGTAACAGCAATATGCCCAAAGGATCCTAGTTGGTCCCAGATCTGCCCAACAAAAATTATAATGCCGATTAACGCTATCGCCGCTCCTAAAACATAAAGCATTTTTGTTGGAGAAAAACGAGAAGGTTCGTTATGAACTACTGCACTCTCTCCTGAAGTTACAGCTATATTCAGCCGAGTCATAATTTCACTTTTGTTTAATTCTCCAGAACTTATTTTACTTGAAAGCTCTTGCAATAATTCTTCTTTAGTCATAAAAATAGCTAAAATTGATAATTAATTTCTGCCTGGCAAAACCCATCCAATGAATTCGAAGTTGTCACGATAATAATACCGATCAGAAGTATTTACGAGGTTCAGCTTTTGCTTACCTTTGCCTTTGGTCAGGTAATATCCATACGAGGAAGAACTTCCACCGAAGGGAAATATGTAATCTCCTTGTTGATAATAACTTGAGATAGTCACACCATCGGGCGCAGTGATAAGACCATTCAAAGTTAGCATCTGTGCTTCAGCCAAGGTAATTTCTCGACTTTCGTTCTTTTCAGTATTGTGTAAAAAAATACGTGCGTTGTTTAAGGTGGCAGAAAGGTTTGTTATTTTATTTGTGTCTATATCTTCCTGTGGGCTAACGGGGTTTATTACAAGTCTGTTATTCTCCACTGAATACCTTTGCCTTGCAAGGCCGGCGCATTCATAATTGTACGAATAATAATTATTGCCGTCACCACAAGACACATAAATGAAGTTATAATTTGTATCCACAAAAAATGAGGGTATGTAAGTAACCAGAACCACAACCACTATGAGCAATACCGGTAAAATAAAAGCGAGCAGTATGGCAAAGTTTTTCTTTATAAACTCTTTCATATGATTTACAATTGACTAAATTAGCAAGGGCGACTTGTATTCCCTTAAATCCTATTGTATCATATACATAGTCGTTAGCGTAATGTCCAGTCAAAGCAATGCGAAAAAAGTTTGAGAATTTTTCTAGAAAACTTACTCGATGGATTGGGTCTCCCCAGTCTATTATTGTACATACCCTTTTCTTCGTCGGAATGTTAGGATTGCGAATTTTTGGAATTTCTTCCGAAGATGTACTCTTGATACTAACTACGGTGGTCTCCCTCGAAGCAATCTACCTTTCGATTTTTATACAAATGACAGTGAACCAACACGCTGAAGAACTTGAGGAGGTTTCTGAAGATATCGGCGAAATTCAGGAGGATGTCGATGAAATCCAAAAAGACGTTGATGAAATTCAAGAAGATGTCGAAGATATTCAGGGAGAAATTATAGACGAAGAGGATCCAGAAGCTTCACAGTAAACAAAATTATTTCGCCTCCCACACTGCAGTGTTTGCAAGCGGTATCATCCTTCCGTTTGATTTTTCTAGCACACACAATTCCCCTGCTTCGACGCTACCTTCGCAATCCTGCATCGCACTCGAAAGCGCGTAGCCGAGAGACAGGGCTGAAGAATCAATGGCATACGAAGTTAGAATTACAAAAATAGGCTTATCGCTTAGAACTTTTCTCACTTGCATTAAAAGCTTGGGGAGCATTTCCTCTATTTTCCATACTTCTCCTTTGGGACCCCGGCCGAATTTCGGCGGATCCATAATTACTGCATCATATTTATTCCCGCGTTTTTCTTCTCTTTCTAAAAATTTAATAACATCGTCTTCGATAATTCGCATGGGTAAATTTTCCATGCCAGTGAATTCCTGGTTTTCCTTTGCCCATTTTAGACTCGAAGCCGATGCGTCCACATGAGTTACCTCTGCGCCAGTGCGTAAAGCGAAAAGGCTGGCTACTCCAGTGTATCCAAATAAATTTAGAAATTTTATGGGCTCCTTTCTCTTCTTTTCTTCTGCACGCAATTTACTTTCGATAAAATCCCAATGGCTCGCTTGCTCTGGGAAAAATCCTAGGTGACGAAAAGGCGTCGGCGATGCCAAGAATTTTACTCCTTGATAAGACATTTCCCATTTTTCTGTTATTTTATTGGAAAAGGTCCAACCTGCTTTTGCCCCCTGTTTTGAACTCCAAAATTTTCCATTGGCTTTTTCCCAATCTTTTTTTGGTAGAGTCTTGGGCCAGACAGCGTCCTCGAACGGTCGAACAAATGTGTACTGCCCAAATCGCTCCAACTTTTCTCCTTCCCCGGTGTCTACGAGTTCATAGTCTGTTTTACCGTGAGCAGGGTCGAACGACCAATCTTTCGAATAAAAAATTTTAATTTCCATGTTCTTAGATTAAAAATTCAATGACATCCCCGTCTTTAACTATATACTCCTTGCCTTCGGTACGTACGAGACCCTTGGACCTGGCACCTGCATATGAACCAGTATTGAGTAAATCTTGCCAGTTTATTACTTCGGCGCGAATAAATTTATCCTTGAAATCAGTGTGAATTGCCATACCAGCCACTGGTGCCGTCGAGCCAATTTTAATAGTCCAGGCACGAGATTCATCTTCTCCTGTTGTGAGAAATGTCTCAAGTCCAAGAAGTTTATAGCTTTCTTTTATCAAATCATCAAATCCTTTTTCAAACACAGTATCGACTTTTACAAAAGCGCCTGGAGCATTTACTTCCAGGTTTTCGTTGGCTTCAGAAGTGTTGAGCACATAGAGCATCGGCTTCAACGTAAGGAGATTTAAGGATTTTATTTTTAATTTCTCATCACTGCTCAAACCAGCCTCGGTCGCCATTTTTCCTTCTTCTAGAACTTTTTCCACTTTTCTTAAAATATCTTCTTCGAGTGCCGCTTCTTTCTCTCCCCTTTTTACATCACGAAGAAGTCCTGCCAATCTTTTCGAAACAACCTCCATATCAGAAAGCACCAACTCAAGATTTATAACACCGATGTCAGACATGGGGTCTATTTTATTGGCAACGTGAATCACTGATGGGTCTTCAAACACTCGCACCACGTGCGCAATAGCATCAACTTCGCGAATGTTAGAGAGAAATTTATTTCCAAGCCCCTCGCCTTTCGAAGCACCCGCCACAAGCCCCGCAATGTCCACGAATTCAATTACTGCTGGTATGGTTTTTTTAGATTTTGAAAATTCTGAAAGTTTCCAGAGCCTATCATCAGGCACCGGAACAATCCCCACCGACGGGTCAATGGTACAAAAAGGGTAATTTTCTGCGGGCACACCCTTTTTCGTAAGCGCATTAAAAAGCGTGGACTTACCCACATTCGGCAGACCAACAATTCCGATGGACAATGACATAAGAGCAATATAACAGAAAGGCCACTATTTTCAAACCTCGAAATTTATTTCAAAATTATACATCCCCATTCCGCATACGCCTTCAACTTTCTCCCCCGCTTGTTTTATGCCCAGGTCAATTTCGGTTTCTGCATTCTGGGGTAATATACCCTGGAAATCTGCATCCCTTACCACTAGCGCCGCCGAACAATCGAATGTGTTATTTGTTTGAACAAGTAGCTTAGTAGGAATACCTGCTTTCGCTAGCGTGACCGCTGGAGAATATCCTCCTTTCGCGTCTATACGTATGTACTGTATCCCATCTTTTATTTCGACATTATTTACGGAAATGATCTGCTTCTTCGAACCACCAGAAAAAATAATCGCGAAAACAATGACCAGGGCAATACTTAGGATTATAAGGGCAATTTTATTCATAAGATATATTATAGCAAGTTAAATATTAAAGAGTGGAGGAATAATTCCAAGACCAGCTAGACCAGCTATGAAAGCAAACAACCCTAGGCCCACCACTACTACTCCTGCAGATTTAAAGAATAGTGGCGCGTGCTTTGAATGCGCAAAGGACGCCGATCCAAAAGACAGAAGCGCCAAGACGGGCAAGGTGCCTAGCGCGAAAGCAAACATAACCAACATTCCACCCATAAACGAGCCGCTCGAAAGTGCCACAAATTGCATTGACTGTGTGAATCCACACGGTAGGAAGAAAGTTGCAAAGCCAATAATTAATGGAGTGAGGGTCTTGTGTTCAACTTTTCTGAAAAAATTAAATATTCCAGATGGCAAAGTTATTTTATTTTTCGATAACACCCCCATCAGGTTCAAACCAAGGAAAAGCATAATGAGCGACGCCAGAAGCCCGAGAATTGCAGTGAATGTGAAATTTATACCTATTGCATTACCTAAGAGCCCCAATAATCCTCCAAGCAGAGCGAAGCTCGCTATTCTTCCAAAATGGAAAAGCAAAAATGTTTTCTTGTCACTAACATCATCTTCAGAAATTTTTGCAGACAGAGACAGGACCAATCCTCCCACCACAGCTAAACAGCTAGAAACAGACGCGATGAGCCCGATGATAAAGCTTGCCGTTGGCGTCGTTGTTCCCCCCAGGCCGAAGTTGAGTATCCCTGATTTTTGAAGGATAAAAAACAATCCTAGGAATATTAAGCCTATCGGTATAGCTTTCCAGATAACATCATCAGGGGTTTTTTCTACTGTGATTTTTTCTACTGAAAGAGTATAACCATTCGGTTTTATTTTACTCGTCAAAAGTTCCGCAATATCTTCAATACTTTTCTCGCTTTCGGTTTCTACATCAACTGTCTGTTTCTTTAAGTTAACGTCCACCTTCCCAATAAAATCCTGCTCTCCTAAAACATCTTCAATCAAAATTTTACAAGATGCACAATGTGTTCCTGAAACATGTAGTGTATATTTTTTCATATTATAATTTCTTAGTTTTAATTCGTAATGAATTCCCGACCACGGAAACAGAAGACATCGCCATCGCAAAGCCAGCGAACACTGGCGAGAGTAACCAGCCAAATATCGGATAGAACAATCCTGCTGCAAGTGGTATACCTATTACATTATACGCGAAAGCCCAGAAAAGGTTTTGCTTTATGCCCCGCATTGTTATTTTCGAAAGCTTTATCGCTTTTACAAGTTTGGAAATATCTCCACCAAGGAGTGTAATTCCTGCACTCTCTATCGCCACATCCGTACCCGTCGCCATAGCTATGCCTACATCTGCTTGCGCGAGCGCTGGTGCATCATTCACTCCATCTCCCGCCATAGCCACAATTTTACCCTCGGCTTGTAGTTCTTTTATTTTATTAAGTTTATCTTCCGGCATTGCCTCTGCCACGACTTCATCAATGCCTATTAACTTCGCAATATAATTTGCCGTGTTTTTATTGTCGCCAGTGAGCATAACGACTTTTATCCCGAGCTTGTGCATACTTTTCACTGCGACAATAGCTTCATCTTTTACCTTATCAGCCACCATTACGACAGCCAGCACTTCTTTGTTTGACGCAAGGATTATAGGAGTTTTACCTTCAAGTGTTTCTTTTTCGATACTGTCCTTATTAAATGTAATCTTTAAGTCTTCAACTATTTTTGTGTTTCCAGCGAAGTATTCTATTCCATCCACAAAACCTTTCAATCCTTTACCTTTAATAATTTCAAAATTCTCCACTGCAGCCACTTCTATGTTTTTTTCCTTGGCATAATTAAGTACAGCGTGCGCAATAGGATGTTCAGATTTATTTTCTAAGGTTGCGAGTATCGCCGCAAGCTCCTCGTCTGTTTTGTTAGAAAAATTATTTATTGAGACAAGTTCGGGACGACCGAAAGTAAGTGTGCCTGTTTTATCCACGACTACTGCATTTACTTGATGAAGTTTTTGCAATGTCCCCGCATCTTTGATTAGAATTCCCTCTTTTGCGCCCTTACCCACGCCTACGATTATTGCTGTCGGTGTCGCGAGCCCAAGCGCGCAAGGGCAAGCAATAACCAAGATTCCCACAAAAGAAACCAAGCCAAATGAAAGTGCTTGTGCGAACCCAAGATATTTCGTACCTATAATGAGCCACAAGGCGAGTGTAAGACCAGCAATAACTAAAACCACGGGCACAAATATACTTGAAATTTTATCAGCAAGTGCCTGTATCGGTGCTTTACTTCCCTGGGCTTCTTCTACCATTTTGATAATATTTGCCAGCAAAGTTTCTGAGCCTACTTTTGTAGCTTTAAATGTAAAAGCTCCTGTAGTGTTCATCGTTCCAGAAACCACACTGTCGCCTTCTTTTTTGCCGACAGGCATAGGCTCACCGGTCACCATTGATTCATCTACATACGAAGCACCGGAAACAATTACTCCGTCTACTGGGATTTTCCCTGCGGGTTTTACTATTATCAAATCTCCATGCATTACTTGCTCAATGGGTATTTCAACTTCTTTGCCCTCGCGAATGACTTGTGCCGTCTTCGCTTGTAAATTTAAAAGTTTCTCTATCGCATCGCCTGTTTTCATCTTGGAGCGAGTTTCCAGATATTTCCCCAGCGCGATAAAAGCTATGACAATTATAGTCACATCATAATAAGTGCTCGACACATCGATATAGGGCGCGAGTGTTTCTTCAAATGCAGTGACGATAAAACTAAAGAGGAATGCCACAGATGTACCTATGCCTATTAGCGTATCCATATTTGCTTTGCCATATTTCAAAAATCTGTAAAAGCCTAAAAGGTATGGCTTCCCCACTACGAAAAGAACATATGTGGCAATGATTGGCATCAAATGATGAAAAAATTCTTCCCAAACAACGGACATCTCAGGCACAAAATTATATTTCATTAAAATTTCCCAGGCCATCACAAATACACTAAAAATAGCTAGTGGAATTACAGAAATTACTTTGTTGCGCATTTCTTTCAGCTCGGCAAGCTTCTCCGCCTTAGATTGGTTGATTCCTAAATGGGCTGCATGCTCATCTTCGCTCATACTCATTTCTAGAGCGGACATGCCCTGCATGTTGTGATTATCTTTATTTATTACGAAAGAATACCCGAGCTTTTCTAGTTTTTCGTTAAAAACTTCCGGACTGGTTTTATTTTTGTCAAAAGAAATCTTGGCTTGTTCCGTGCCAGGATTTACGGATATTTCTTCTACCCCCTCAATCTTTTTCACGGTCCGCTCTATGATGCTCGAGCATGACGCACAATGCATTCCTTTTACTTTGTATACTTTGTGTGAGCTCATAAATTATTTATTTGATAACTTGTAAATTTTAATCAATTCTTTGACCGCCTTATCATCGTCGCCCATGTGGAGCATATGCTTTACGTGGGTGCGTAAGTGGTTCTCGAGCATATAGGCGTCCAAACTTATAAGCGATTTTTGTATTGCTAGAGACTGCTCCAATAATCGCGGACAGTAAACTTCTGTCTCAATAGCTTTAATAAGTCCGTCCATCTGGCCACGAATAATGTGGGCCCGATGCAGAGCCCGTTTTTTTAATGCTTGATCTAAATGGTGTGTATGCATACAGCCATCATATACCCCCCGGGGGTATTTGTCAAACAAGCTGTGGAAAACTAAAAAAGCCCAGCATTCTACTGGGCTTTTTATTATTCTAAAAATCTATTCTGCCAATTTTCGGAGTTCGGCTTCGTATTTCTTCGTAACTTCGAGCGATGCGGTCTGCTGGTCCATACCCGCATCCATCTTTTCTTTCGTCTCCTTGGCTATATTCTGAAAAAGCTCAGGGTTCTTTTCCATCATACTGATAAACACATCAATCTGTGCTTCGGGTACACCCTGCTGCCGAAGAATCTTTTTCATTAAAAAATTTTTAAACATACGGGGAGTATATCACAACTTAAATTAGTTCCATCTCCTTCCCTGCCTCGGACAACACTGCCAGGGCGCGGTCAATTTGTTCCTTTGTATGCGCAGCAGAAATTTGAAAACGAAGACGAGCAGTGTTCTCGGGAACTACCGGGAACCAAAGCCCGACGACGAAAATTCCTTTCTCTAAAAGTTTCTTGCTCATCTCTTGCGTCTTGGCAGCATCCCCGAGCATTACGGGCACAATCGGGTGTTCGCCTTCTAGAACATTAAACCCTAATTTCTTGGCATTGGTGCGGAAGTAATCTGCATTTTCTTTTACTTTTTTCAAAAGCTCCGGTCGCTCCTTTAAGAGATCGAGCGCTTTCATAGAAGCAATGACCACGGATGGTGGCAGAGAATTTGAAAACAGATAGGTGCGTGATTTCTGGCGAAGTAATTCGATAATTTCTTTTTTACCTGCAATATATCCACCGACAGCACCTCCGAGGGCTTTGCCGAAAGTACCCGACAAAACGTCGATTTTGCCTTTCAGACCGAAATGCTCGGGCGTACCAGCTCCTGTTTCGCCTAAAACCCCGACAGCATGCGCATCATCCACGAACAGAAGTGCTTCATACTTCTCGGCGAGAGCGTGAAGTTTCGGCAAATCGGCAAGGTAGCCTTCCATTGAGAACACCCCGTCGGTAACAATTATTTTAAATCTGTAGCTCTTATCTTTATCTTCTTCAAGCATTTTCTCCAGAGCTGCGACATCTCCGTGGGGATAAATTCTCTTAACGACATTCTCTCGCTTGCAAAGCTTGAAGGCGTCAATTATAGATGCGTGGTTAAGTTCGTCACTATAAATCGCATCTAGGTGTTTGCCGTCGCCGCCAAAAGCCTCGTTGGTTATGGTAGCGAAAAATCCAAGATTCGACATAAAGTTAGTCGAATATAAAATTGAGTCTTCCGTACCTAAAAATTCCGCCAGCTTTTTTTCAAGCGTTTTGTGTATTGTCTCTGTGCCAGAAATAAAGCGCACCGAAGAAAGTCCGAAACCATATTTATTCATCGATTCAGCGGCAGCTTTCCTGATTGCTTCGTCATTTGCCAGGCCCAAATAATTGTTAGCCGCGAACATAAGCACGCCCTTTCCCTTAATTTCCACCTCGGCGCCCTGGGCACTCTCGAGCTCGCGCTCCACCTTAAACTTCCCTGCTTGCTTCAGGTTTTCAAAATCTTTCTCTAAACTATCTTGTAATTTTTTTGTATACACTATTTCCCTAGTTTAACTTTTAAATTGTTCATCATATCTTCCGCCATTTTCGGCAAATCGTACTCGTGCTTCCAGCCCCAGTCGGCGCGAGCTTCACTATCATCTATACTTTTCGGCCAGCTGTCAGCAATAGCTTGACGGAAATCCGGTTCATACTTGATTTCAAACTCTGGCATAAGCTTTTTAACCTCCGCGGCAATTTCGGCTGGAGAAAAGCTTATCGCCGAGAAATTGTAGCTCATTCTGTTTTTTACTTGTTCGCTTGGTACATCCATTAGCATAAGTGTGCCTCTGATAGCATCTTCCATATACATCATAGGTAGATATGAATCGGCTTTGAGTGGAGAAGTAAACTTTTTCTCATTTAGGGCGCCATAGAAAATCTCTACCGCATATTCAGTAGTACCGGGCCCCGGCTCCGACTTCCAGCTAATAAGCCCCGGGTAACGCAAACTTCGCACGTCCACCCCATATTTTTTAAAGTAGTACTGACACAGGAGCTCGCCGGCGTATTTGGTAACTCCGTATATAGTAGAAGGTTCAAGTATGGTGTGTTGTGGAGTATTGTCCCGGGGAGTCGTTGGTCCAAAAACCGCGATTGAGCTAGGCCAAAAGATTTTAAATTTAAATTCTATCGCCAGGTCGAGTAAGAGCTTAAGCGCCCCCATATTAAGGTTCCAGGCCAGGGTCGGATTTTTCTCAGCACCGGCAGACATTAGCCCGGCTAAAAGATACACTGAGGAAATTTTTTCTTTTTTTATAATGTCTTTTACGCCATTTTCGTCCAAACCATCCAGGATTATATAAGGCCCAGTATCCTTAAGGGCTGCGTTCTCTTCTCTTATATCAGAGGCTATGACATTCTCTCCGCCATATTTCTCACGCAGTTTTAAAACTAAGGAAACTCCCACCATACCTGACGCCCCAATGACTAGAATTTTTTCTCCTTGTTGCATATTTTATCTTATCATATTTTCTTAAGAATAAGCCAATGCGCCCCTAAATCTGAACTCTCTTCGTCCACGCTAAATCCTAAATCCGTGATAAGCCGGATAAATGCTGCGTTCCTGTCGTCGGTTCCAGTCCAAAGTTTAGCATTAGGTAAGTGACTCTTGTAAAGACCTATGGCAAACTGGCTGAAGCTTTTCATCAATCCCTTGCCGCGATATTTAGGGTAAGAACGGAAGGATATCGTATGCCATTCGCTTTTCATATCGCGCTCACCTTCACTGATCTCCGTTTCATTTATACCAAACTTCGGCGATTTCTTACCAAGAGGTTTTGGCCCGAACCATATGATCGCCGCTAAGTCATCATTCTGTTTGTGAATCAAGGCAAAAATCGAACGATTTTTCTTATACCAATATTCATAGGTTCCCTCCACGAACCGTTTTCTGTCGCCTGTAAAATTCTGTAAATCAGTATCGCCCTCAGAAGCAGAAAGCTCACGCATCTGGTCAACATATTTTTTATCGAGACCAACCAGTACATCGAATTCCTTACCCTCTTTTGAGATCGCATTCGCAATATGAAGGGATTTAAAAATGGGTAAAGGCAGTGAGTAATTCTCCGCATTCTCTCTGGGTATTATTTTCATATAAAAAGGAGTTAAATTTATTCTACCGTTACACTCTTTGCTAAGTTGCGTGGTCGATCAACGTCGCGACCGAGCGCTACGGCCATATGATAAGCGAAAAGCTGCAAAGGAATGGTATTGAGGAGTGGTTCTAAAAGTTCCATTGTTTTTGGAACATAAATTACATCCCCTGCTAGTTCTTGCGCCTCGGTATCACCTTCACTGGCGATAAGAATTATTTTACTCTTTCGCGCCCGGACTTCTTCCACGCTCGATTTCATTTTTTCATAAATTTGATTCTTGGTCATAATGGCCATAACGGGAAGCGTGGGCGCCAATAGAGCGTTTACTCCGTGTTTCATCTCACCGGCAGGGTAAGCTTCACTATGAATGTAACTTACTTCTTTGAGCTTAAGTGACCCCTCTAGGGCTACGGGAAAGTTTATCCCTCGGCCCAAATACAGAAAATCGCTGTACCCTTTGTATTTCTCTGCCAGAGATTTAATCTTGTCAGACTGTTCTAAAATTTTATTCATTTTTTCCGGAATCTCGAGGAGCCCTTGAATCATCTCCTGACCCGTAGAGAAAGTCGTATGCTTTATTCTGCCGAATTCCAGCGCATAGAGTAAAAGGATTGCGACCATATTGGTGTAGGCCTTGGTGGAAGCCACGGATAGTTCTGGCCCAGCGTGGATATATGTCCCTGCTCCGGTTTCTCTCGCAATGGTAGAGCCTATGACGTTAACTATACCCCTGGTGACACCTCCCTTCCTGCGAGCTTCTCGAAGCGCCATTATGGTGTCGGCAGTTTCGCCGGACTGCGATACCCCGAAAACTAAAGTATTCTTATCTAAAATTGGGTCGCGGTAACGAAATTCGCTTGAAACATCTACTTCTGTCGGAATTCCAGAGAGTCGCTCGAAGGCATATTTCGCCACCAGACAGGCGTGGTAAGCTGTACCGCAAGCAATCAAGACTATGCGGTTTATTTTTTGCATTTCGGCAAGGGTCATATTGAGTCCACCGAGTTTCGCGGTGCCTTCCTTCATATCGAGACGTCCGCGAATAGCATCTTCGAAAACCGTCGGCTGATCGAAAATTTCTTTCAACATAAAATTCTCATATCCTCCCTTCTGCGCCCGCTCCGTGTTCCAGTCTATCTCCGTGACCTCCTTGTCAATTTCTTCGTCTTTTAGATTAAAAATTTTAAAACCGGATAAATTTATATCTGCCACTTCACCATCGTCCAGAAATGTCACTTGCTTGGTGAAAGGTAGCATTGGGGTCACGTCACTGGCGATATAGTATTCTCCATCACCTATTCCTACTACGAGCGGGCTCCCTAAGCGCGCTGCCACGATTTGGTCCGGGTGGTCGGCGTGAATAACAAGGAGGCCGTAGGTGCCTCGCACTTTCCGTAAAACTTTTTTTACTGCTTTAAGTAAATCGCCCTGATAATTTTCATAAATCAATCGCCCCAATATTTCCGAATCCGTTTCGGAATCCAAATTCTGATCTTTTAGTTCTTTTTTAAGTTCTCGATAGTTCTCGATGATGCCGTTGTGGACTATTGCGAGTTTGTTTTGTCCAACCAAGTGGGGGTGAGCATTTTTTTCCGTAACGCCACCGTGGGTCGCCCAGCGGGTATGCGCAATACCGGTACTGCCCAGGAGTTCTTTGCGGTTAATTTTTTTCACCAAGAAATCGACTTTGCCGACTTCCCTTTCGCGATTAATTTTATTACCGTCTAAAACTGCCACCCCGGCGGAGTCATAGCCGCGGTACTCCAAATCCCTCAACCCAGCGATGAGTATTGGTAAGGCCTCCTTTTTCCCGACATATCCTACTATTCCGCACATCCCTAAAATATAACAGAATTTAAACTCTGAAGCTACTTTTAAGCTAGGATGCTATAAATAGTTATTCATCTAAAATTTCAAACTCATCGCTCGCATTAGGTGAGGCTTTTTTCTGCCTCACAAGATAGACCGCATAAGCCGATACGCTCATAAATCCTAGGAAGACAACGGGCCAAATTAAGGACGAGAATAAACCTGAAGTATCATAGTCGTCGCCTGCATCCGCGAGAGCGACATTGGCACCCAAATTGCGGAAGCTCGTATCATCATCTCCTAGCACTAGTTCTGGCGTAAGATTTTGTGAATTATTTACCCCTACGGATTTAGGAGCTTTCGGTATAGCTTTTGCCGACGGAGCGTATGAAAAATATTCGAAAATAGTTTCTTGGTCCGGAGACACAAGTTTAAGCCCCGGTAAATCGGAAATATTGAGTCCGCTGGTACGACCAGATATGATGAGTTTTTTGTTAGCAAAGATATTGGTATTTTTTGGAATTGTAAAACTTTTGCTATGACTCGAAAGTTTCCAGAGAGATAAGTCAACATCGTAAGAAGTATTGTTCATGAGCTCAACAAAGAAATCACTTGCGTCTCCAACTCTCGAAATTGTAACCTCCGGCTTTATTACTTTGATATTAATTTTCGTGGTAGCCTCGGGCTCTTCGGCAAAATGGTCCGGGTAATATTCGAATACTATAGTATAGTCACCAGGATAATAATAAGTATGCGTAAACTTGTCAGTATTTATGACTTTAACCTCACGAAAATCACCATCTCCAAAATTCCAAAAGTATCGCCCGTGAGACAACTGCGTCCCGCCCTGCATAACTTTCCCCTGGAATGATTGTGGAATACCGACATAGGCAACACTGCGGACAGTAACTTCTGTTTTTATTTTCGCAGGAGTTGCTACAGTTGCGGGGGTGTCCGATGAACTGCTACTGCCCTGAGACGAGTTACTATCATTATTATCTTCACTGTTATTCTCTGAAGAACCTCCGGAAGCATTGGCCCCGCCCTTAGTTGGCACTTGGTTGGTCTGCCAGTTGCCAGAAACTAGCGCCCCTGACTTACCCTTGGCGGAAGCATCTAAATTTTTCGAATATCCGGCCACAGTGCCGAAACTAACTCTATCTACTAAATTCCCGCCGTTATAAAGGCCGATAGAATCACCGGCATTGTTGAGCGCGCTCGACATTTCGAATACGAAAAATCCGTTCGCTGACACAGTACCACTTAAATTTTTCTGCGAGCTTTCGTGCTCCGTATCTCCGCCAGGACTTGCTAGCTCCGTCCAACTCCAACCGTCAAGATTTATTTCCGAAGAAGAATCATTCTTGAGCTCAATCCATTCCGACCCCGAATCAGGATCGGATACAAATTCATTAATCACCAACGCTGCGTTAGCCACACTAAAACCCGAGAAAAATATACCCATCGTCAAAACTAAAATTAGTTTTTTAGACATTTTATTAGGTTACTTTTTATGTTAAAATAATATCATGAATGAAAATAAAATAGAATTCCTGTCTATTGGGGATACGGTCATAGATGCGTTTATTAAGCTTAAAAAGGCAGAAATCCTGGGCGAACCTGATACTCCAAGCTATGAAATAGCTATTCCTTTCGCGGAAAAGGTTGAATATGAGGACGTTTTCGTAATACCCGCCGTAGGTAACGCTGCCAATGCCGCCATCTCGGCTGCCCGACTGGGGCTCAAAACCGGCATTGTAACTAACTTGGGAGAAGACCGCGAGGGAGAAGACTGTATAGCGGAGTTTAAGAAAAATAATGTTGTGATGGATTTCGTGCGCGTAAATGCGGGAATGAAAACTAACTACCACTACGTGCTGTGGTATGGGCCTGAGCGCACTATTCTCATAAAACATCAAAATTATGAATATATCTTGCCTCCAATTGGCAGTCCTAAATGGATATACTTTAGTTCGGTTAACGAAACAGCATACCCAGACTTTCACAACAAAGTAGCAGATTATTTAGAGAAACATCCCGAGATAAATTTGGCTTTCCAGCCTGGTAAATTTGAAATAAAACTTGGCGCGGAAAAACTCACCCGATTCTATAAGCTCTCGAAACTTTTCTTCTGTAACGTGGAAGAAGCAGAAAAAATTTTAGGAGGAAAAGAAAAAGAAATTAAAGAGCTTTTATCCGAGATACATAAACTAGGACCTAAAACTGTAGTCATTACTGACGGCCCTAAAGGTGCATACGCCTATGATGGCGTTGATTATTGGCAAACGCCCATCTATCCTGACCCGAAACCGCCGTATTCCCGCACAGGCGCAGGCGATGCCTTTTCTTCTACAATCACTTCAGCGCTAGCTCTTGGTAAAACTTTACCAGAAGCCCTGGCTTGGGCGGGGATAAATTCTATGGCGGTTGTCCAGAAAGTCGGCGCCAACGTCGGACTCCTGACTCCTGACAAAATTGAGGAATATTTAAAAAACGCCCCTGAGAGCTACAAAGTGAATAAAATATAAAAGCTAAGCTTTTCTAGCGAGAATTTTCTTTACCGCTTCTTTGATAGCGTCTTTACCCATTCCATAGTGTTCAATAAGTTCATCGGGGGTACCAGACTGTCCGAAAAGGTCGTGCACGCCGACGAATTCAATAGGTACCGGATAATTTTGCGCTAGTGTTTCCGCTACGGCACTACCCATCCCTCCGGCTACTTGGTGCTCCTCTACAGTAACAATTTTTTTACATTCTTTTGCAAGCGCAATAATCGCCTCAGTATCAAGAGGTTTAATCGTGGCCAAGTTGAGAACTTTCGTTTTCACTCCTTCAGCTTCGAGCTCTTTGGCAGCAAACAATGCTTTGCAAACTAATCCTCCGGTCACGATAATCCCCACTTGGGCGAGTCCATTGTCCGGCATCCAGTAAATTTCAGCTTTACCTAACGCAAATGGTGTTTCTTCTGTAGTAACCACCGGCGTTTTCTCTCGGACCAGTCTTATGTAGGCCGGCTTTTTCGTTTTCGCGATTGCAAGCGTTGCCTTTTTTGCTTCAATGGCGTCGCAGGGCGAAACCACATCCATATTCGGAAGTATGCGCATAAGAGCTATGTCTTCTAGCGCTTGGTGCGTTCCCCCGTCAGGCCCCACGGAAATTCCAGAGTGAGAGCCCACGACTTTAACAGGCTGGTCATTATAGGAAGCTGTTGTTCGTATCTGTTCCCAGTTGCGCCCCGGAGAAAACATTGCGTATGAAGAACAGAAAGGAATTTTTCCCATCGCAGCCATTCCGGCCGCCACAGTGACTAGATTTTGTTCTGCGACCCCAACTTGCACAAATCTCTCTGGAAACTTTGCCGCGAAGAGATGCATCTGCGTGCTCTCGGTTAAATCAGCACAAAGTCCGACAATATTAGGATCCGCTTCTCCGGCAGCCAAGAGTCCCTGCCCGAAGCCTTTGCGCGTGGGTATTTGCTCAACGTCGGCGTTAAAAATTTTCGGATTAAGTTTTAAGTCTGGATTTAACATATTTTAAAATCTATTTGCTTGAAGTTCTTCAAGTGCGACTTTGACTTGTTCAGACTTAGGAGGCGCACCTGCTGGTTCTATCGAACCAGGCGGATTGCCGTGCCATCTATAATCTCCTTCCATAAAAGACACGCCTTTGCCTGGAATCGTGTGCGCAATAAGTACGATAGGCTTATCGAAAATCGCTTGAGCTTCTTCTACAGCTTCGTTCAATGCACGAAAATCGTGCCCTGAAACTTCTATCACGTGCCAGCCGAAACTTCGCCACTTGGATTGCAGAGGTTCAAGCGGAAGAACTTCTTCAGTTACGCCCTCAATCTGAATATTGTTCCTGTCTATAACGGAGATAATATTTCCTAATTTATATTTACCGGCGAGCATTGCCGCTTCCCAGATATTTCCTTCGTCTAATTCCCCGTCTCCCATAAAGCAGTAAATAAATCTCCCTTTGTCCTTTTTATCAATTTTATCAGCGAGAGCCATACCCACAGCCTGAGAAAGACCGGAGCCGAGTGGGCCTGACGAAGTTTCAAGCATTGGTAGAAATTCGCGGTGCGGATGACCTTGCAAGCGGCTGCCCAGCTTTCTTAAAGTTTGCAATTCTTCCACAGGGAAATATCCCGAATGAGCCATTGCGGCATACAAAACGGGACAAATGTGACCGTTTGAAAGTATCACTCTGTCGCGCTCCGGCCAGGTCGGGTTCTTAGGGTCGTGTTTCAATATATGAAAATAAAAAAGTGCAAATATGTCTGACATTCCAAGCGGTCCAGCCGTGTGTCCGCTCTTCGCAGCCGCTAGCATCGTAATAATAGACATACGAATGTCGTTCGCTTTATTCGCAAGTTCTTTTGTTTTCTCTTCAGACAAAAATGCCATTACTTTTTATTGTATCAGACTTTCAAATTTTTCCAAAGCTCCTATCGGGTCCGGAGCCTTCCATATGGCACTCCCTACCCCCAACCTGTCCGCGCCTGCAGCTATAATATCCTCAGCAGTATCCAAATTCACGCTGCCGTCAACAGCCACCGGCAAACCGGGGAACTTATCTTTCAGAAATTTAATCTTTTCCAGTATTACAGGGTTGAAAGCTTGCCCTTGAAAGCCAATCTTATCAATACCCATACATTGCACGAAATCCACCTTACCTATCAAGCTACCTAGCATCGACAAATCCGTATTAGGAAGCACCGCCACGCCAATTTCAACGTTATCACGTACATAATTGTCTATCCCCTCCAAAAATTCTTCAAATTCGGCCAAGTTTTTCTGGGCTGCCAAGTGGAAAATTATTCTTTTCGGCCCCAGCTTCATATAGATGTCGAAATTCTCTACTGCATCCATCACCATCATATCGAACTCAAAATCGAAATCTTCCCAGTAAGGCATACCCTCTTCTTCGTTCACTATTTTCCTGAAATTAATATCCTCCAATCCGCCCGAAGCGAAAGGCCAAGTGGTGCTCGGCACAAACGCTCCATCACAGAAATCAATCTGCACGCACCTGGTTCGCCCACGCATAAACGCAAGCTTGTTTTTTATCTCATCGAAATCCTTATCTAAAATTGCCGGGGTAATAGCTTTCATATTTTTACTTAATATTTAATTTCTCTTTCTGCTTTTTAATTTCTTCCACTAAAACATCATGGAAAAGTCCGTTAGAAGCGATAAATTCACCATCCGGAAACTGCCACAGCCCGCCATCGTGCTTGGTAATAGTACCACCCGCTTCTTCTATCAGAAGCACCCCCGCGGCAAAATCATACGTGGATAGTCCCAGCTGTACGTTGGCCTCTAGCGCTCCGCGCGCCACATAAGCAAGCTCCATAGCTGTACAGCCAAAATTTCTTACCGAGCTTACCACCCCTTGTTTAAAATTATAATAAAGCTCCCGAAACAGGAGCTTGGCTGGGTCGGTCTTCTTTCCCGGTGAGATACTTATCATTGCGTGTTCACGGCCGTCTTTTGAAACAAATATCTGCTTGTCGTTGAAATACGCGCCTCTGCCCTTCTCAGCATAGAACAGTGAATGGGTTATGGGGTTATGAATAACGCCGACGACAACTTGATCATTTTTCACCAAAGCTACCGACACGGCAAAGATGGGAATGCCGTTCATAAAATTTCGGGTTCCATCAATCGGATCTATGTTCCAGACATATTCGCTTCCATTTTCAGTCATCCCCGTTTCTTCTCCAAGAATGGAATGGGTGGGGAAAGCTTCTAAAATTATTTTCTTAATTGCCGCCTCGCACTCGTTGTCGGCGAGCGTGACAGGTGTATTGTCCTCTTTAAATTCTTTCAAAATTTCCGTCTCGAAATATTTCTCCAAAATAACGCCAGCCTCTAGCGCTGCCTTGATTGCGATTTCAAGTTCTTGAGATTTGTTTTCCATATTTAACCAAGCTTCTGGATTCTCTTAATATGTCTCGCTTCTCCGGGAAAAGGAGTCTTAAGGAAAAGCTCTATCGCAAATTTTATCTGGTCTTCAGAAAGAAATCTCATACTTAAAGATATGATGTTGGCGTTATTATGAATCCGAGCCAGCTTAATTATTTCGTACGGATCACTGCTTTTAGTACCAGACACATCAATAGCAGCTGCCGCAACTGCTTCTGCATAAAAAACCGCGGCCCTGGCTCCTGGCACGCGGTTAGCGGCCATAGCTTCTCCCTGGCCCGAGCCTCCTAACACCACGCCAAAACTTCCTTCATCCTTAGCCACAGCTTCCGCCACCGGTCTGATGAAATCGGGATAATCGTCCGATGCATCATAAGTAAATGGACCTTTGTCGACAACTTCGTACCCGAGCCCAAGCTCGGTGAGATAGGTTTTCAATTTATCCTTCAGCTCAAATCCAGTGTGGTCGGCGCCGATGTAAATTTTCATATCAAGAGTATATCATTGATTGGTTTGTCTATGCAATTCTGAGAAAAGTGCCACCGTCTGGGCAAAATCTTTCTCCGCTACAATGAAAACAAGCTCTGTGGGTGTCGACACTAATTCCTCGATATTGATCCGGGCGCGAGAAGTTACCGAGAGAAGCGAGAAAAATACGTTCGGGGTTCCGAAAACTTCCGGACCGTAAGCCACGCCGACGGCCGCGAAATTATGATTTATGATTTTTGGTTTTATTTTGAAATGTTTTAGCACTTTCTTCTCGAGACTTGAGGAGCAAATAATGTCAACTTCCGTCAAGCCCTTAGTAACGGTGAAAAAGTCTTCGTGCGACGCAGAAATATTTTTCTGTAAAGATTCTAGCTCTCGATTAAGCGCCGGGCTGTTGTCATATGCTAGCTCCGTTAATGGCAGCTTAGTGGTTATGTTGGTTATATGTACATCGTGAATCAGGGGCTTCGCTTTTTTAAATTCTTTACGCAAGCGCGAAAGAGAAACGACCAAGCTTGTGATTGTCACTTGTTTCTTGGTGAGCTCCTCAACTTTGGGTTTGATGCGGTACGCATAACTCGACATATTCATATAACCATTAGTGAGCGCCAGGTAGGCCTCAAACTCTTTTTTCACAATTTCCCGCACAATTGGCTGAATTTTGATCATTTCTATATTCTAACAGATTTTACAAAAAGTCACAATTGCAATATGAGTGTTGTAAAACTTCACACCGCTTAGTTTTGGCGATATCGTTTAAATATGAAAAATAGAAACAATTTACTAGATTTTATAGGCAATACGCCTATCGTGCCAGTCCCCTTCAAGTCCTCGGCAAAGATTTTCGCCAAGCTCGAATATCTAAACCCCGGTGGCAGTATAAAGGACCGCTCGGCGCTTTTTATGATTGAAGAAGCCGAGAAAAAAGGTAACTTAAAACCTGGTGGCACCCTCATTGAATCCTCATCCGGCAATCAGGGCGTAGCTTGCGCGATGATTGGCGCAGTCAAGGGATATAAAGTAGTTATTACGGCCTCCCCTGCTATGAGCGAGGAAAAAATAAAGGCTATCGAAGCCTACGGCGCCAAGGTCATTCATTGCCCGGCCGTCGATATTCACGACCCTCGGAGTCGGCACAGCGTCGCAGAAAAACTGCTAAAGGAAGTACCAAATTCTTTTATGCCCAATCAATATTTTAATCTCTCCAACCCAAAAGCTCATTATAAAAATCTGGGACCTGAAATCTGGCGACAGACAAAAGGTAAGATTACCCACTTTATCGCAGCGGGCGGCACTGGTGGCACAATATCAGGCGCTGGAAAATTTTTAAAAGAAAAAAATCCGAAAATCAAAATAATAGCGGTCGACGTAGATACTTCGTTTCACTCTACTCGGGGCCACCCAAAGCCCTACCGGATGGAAGGCATAGGTATAGATTTCGAAACACCTTGTCTTAATGAAAAAATTATAGATGAGTTTATCCCTGTCTCGGATAATGAGGGCCTCGGTATGATGAAAACAATGGCGCGAAAATACGGCCTTCTAGGCGGCACCGGCTCCGGCGCCGTATCATATGCCACAGAGAAATATTTAAGGAAGTTAAAACGGGGCGACGTGGTAGTTATGCTTTTCGGTGACTCCGGTCGCGCATATCTTTCCAAAAATTATTTTAAATAAAAGTAAAGCCGGCACTTGCGTCCGGCGGGGTGAAGGAATCCGTCCTCCGCGGTATGTCATCCTTCGATGACATCAAACACGGTTCCGACGGGGACAATAACAATGTCTCCGTTGGGCGCGCGGCCTTTGAACTCAGTGATCCACGAAGGCGCGGAAGGACGAAGCGCCCTCGAATCACGCACCTCGGGGACGAACACGCGCTTGCGGCTGCCCTCGCTTCGGCACGCTTCCGCGCCGAGTACTACCGTCTTGCCAACTGTGCGAGGTTCTACATAATTACACATTTCGTGCTCTCCTTTTCCACTCATATTCTATGTTTAAAACACGCAAAAATTAACTTTTTTGCGATTTATGTAGCAAAATAATCTTTTTGTAAAATCTGTTAAATTTTTAATATTAACAATACTCTATCTACCTAATTCTTTAGTATACGATATATTGTATACTAATTTTTAAATTACTTTTTAGTGTTATCATACAAAAATCGCCACCTCCCCCTTCCCGCTCGGGGTGGCAGACCTGCCCGTAAAATCTTCTCCAAGATTTTCCATATCTCTACTTTTTCTTGTTCAACAGAACGAAGCAGTGCAGAGTATTTCCCAATATCATATTTTAGTGACATCTTAAAAACGGTAGTGTAGCTCATACCTAATGACTCTGCAATATAAGACATCGGCACATCTTGAGATAATAGATAAATAACTGCAAATCTTTTCGCGAGCATTATTTTTTCGGTCTTAGTCAGAAGATCACCTAGGAAAAATTTTGCTTGTGATTTACGCGCTGACTTTTCAAAAGCGTCACTAAACTGGCCATACAACCTACTTAGCGTATCCTTCTTCAGTTTTTTGGAAGAAATGTGCGGCATATCTTATATTCCTTAGTATACTATATATTGTATATTAAGAAATTTGCGCATTATATCTTTGACTAGGAGATTTCAAGTGTTATAAAGAAAATCACAATGGTTAATCGAGTATTAATTTATCTTTCTTCCATAGAACCAACCAATGAATGCCCCCAGAGGAATAACAGGTAGAAGGAAAGGGGCGATTATTGGAAGTATCAGACCAAACGCATATTCCCCATCTCCACCTCCAAGCCTACTTAAACATATATAAAGAATAAACAAAAAAAGCACATAAGCAATTACTCCTCCAATCAGACCCCGCAACCAATATATTTTTTGTTTCATTTTATTTTATCGTCGCAGCGGTTTTGAGGACGTGGTCGACGAGAGTGTGAGTGTACCCCATTTCGTTGTCATACCAGCCCATCACCTTAACTAGATTGCCGCCAACCACGCGGGTCATCTTGAGGTCCGCGATAGAGCCGTAATGGCTTCCAAGTATATCGCTTGAGACTAAAGGTTCTTCGGTTACCGCGAAAAGTTTTTCCCAGCGAGGATCCTTTGCCGCTTTTTTGAGGATTTCATTCACTTCTTCAGCGGTTGTATCTTTCTTGGAAATGAAAGTTATATCCACGATAGATCCAGCTGGCACCGGCACACGGATAGATATGCCGTCAAAGAGACCAGTGAGTTCTGGGAACACTTTAGCCACGGCGATAGCTGCCCCGGTCGAGGATGGCACAAGGTTCTGGGCTGCTGCCCTACCTTCACGTAAATCTTTTTTGCTTGGGCCGTCGATCAGTGCTTGTGAAGCCGTGTATCCGTGCACGGTATTGAGTAAAGCTTTCTCTACCCCTAAAGCTTGGTGCAAAATCGCAATGAGAGGCGAAGCGGCGTTAGTAGTGCAGGAAGCGTTGGAAGTTATGTCACTTGCGCCGAATTTGTCTTCGTTGACACCCAAGAGAATCATTTCACCCTTAACGGTACTGTCACCTTTCGCTGGGGCGGAGATTACAACTTTTTTCGCTCCGGCAACGATGTGCGCTTGAGCTTTTTCATAATTAGTAAAAAGTCCGGTTGACTCCACAACTACATCAATATTTAAATCTTTCCAAGGAAGCTTGCTAGGGTCCTTTTCTGCCAGAACTTTGACTTTCGCTCCATCGATAACTAAACTGTCCCCTTCTGTTTTAATTTCATGACCCCATTTTCCGTAGACAGTGTCGTATTTCAAAAGGTAAGCCATATTGTCTACGCTGCCCAAGTCATTTAGGGCGACTACTTCAACTTCCGGATGTTCCCAGGCAACCTTGAGAAAAGCACGCCCTATTCTTCCAAAACCATTAATACCTACTCGTATTTTTTTCATAATATTATTGTAGCAAAATGTGCTATTATAGGCAAAATGGCGGAAGAAAAAGCAAAATTCGTGCATCTGCACACCCACTCGCACTATTCCCTACTCGACGGGCTTTCTAAGCTTGAAACTTTGATAAATTTGGCTAAAGAGTACGGAATGCCGGCGCTGGCTATTACCGACCATGGCAATATGTATGGCGCCGTTGAATTCTATAAACTAGCGAAGGCGGCTGGAATTAAGCCGATCATCGGCGTCGAAGCCTATGTGGCCAACCGTGGCCGCGCGGACAAAGATCCCGGTATCGATAATAAAAGATTTCATCTGACTTTGCTTGCAAAAAATTTGACCGGTTATAAAAACCTGATGCGCCTGGTCACAATTTCGCATATCGAGGGCTTTTACTACAAGCCACGAATGGATAAAGAAATTTTACGCAAGTATTCCGATGGTATCATCGCACTTTCCGGATGCTTAGGCGGAGAATTAGGGCGCGCACTTTCAGGTAAAGATTTTCAAAAAGCTGAAGCTGTCATAGCCGAGCACCAAGAAATTTTCGGCAAAGAGAATTATTTCCTGGAAATTCAGCAGAAGCAGTCCGGAGTCGATGGTGCGGAAAACGTGCGTGAAGGTATTATCGCCTTAAGTAAAAAGTTGGGCGTACCGTTAGTCGCTACAATGGACTCGCATTATCCTATGCGAGACGACCGCAAAGCCCACGAGACTCTTCTGGCTATCCAAACTAACTCGGATATTAAGGATGAAAATAAATTTTCTTTCGGTAACGAAGAATACCATTTCGTTAACAGCAAAGAGGCGATGGAACTTTTCAAAGATGTCCCCGACGCGGTGGAAAATACAAACAAGGTGGCAGCAATGTGTGACCTCGAGCTCGAACTTGGAAAGTGGGTTTTCCCGGATTTCAAAGTGGAACAAGGAAAAACATATGATGAAAAACTCCGAGAACTTACTTACGAGGGGCTGAAAAATTTAAATATAAAAGAAACTACCGAAATCAAAGAACGCATCGAGTACGAACTCCAGATAATTTTCACTAAAGGTTATTCTCCATACTTCCTAGTGGTAGACGACCTACTGGATTATGCCAAGGCACACGGCATTCTGACCGCAATTCGAGGCTCGGTTGCCGGCTCTATGGTTACGTATCTTCTGGGGATTACAAATATTAACCCTTTGGAATACAAGCTCCCGTTTGAAAGATTTTTAAACCCTTTCCGACCTTCGGCTCCCGATATAGATATGGACTTCGCTGACAACAGGCGGGATGAGATGATTGAATATGTGAAACAAAAATATGGTGAAGCGAATGTGGCCCAGATCGGTACTTTCGGAACGATGATGGCGCGCGGTGCGGTGCGTGACGTTGCTCGAGCCCTAGCCTACCCCTATGCCGTAGGTGACCGCATTTCTAAAATGATTCCTATGGGTTCGCAAGGAATGCCAATGACCATAGACCACGCCATGGAAATAGTCCCCGAGCTCAAAGAAGCCTACGAAAAGGAAAAAGACACCAAAGAAATCATAGACCTCGCAAAGAAACTTGAAGGCTGTGTCCGACACATTTCCGTGCACGCCGCCGGCGTAGTTATAGCACCTAAGCCGATTTACGAGTATATGCCCACTCAGTTAGACCCGAAGGGCGGAAAAATAATTACTCAGTACGATATGTACAGTGCTGAGGAGGCCGGACTTCTGAAATTCGACTTCTTGGGTATTCGTAACCTGGCCATACTCGCCGATGCGGTACGTCTAGTACGAAAATTTTACGGAGTAAATATAGATTTAACTCGAATTCCACTAGATGACAAGAAAACTTTCGAACTTCTGGCCAACGGGCAGACAGAAGGACTTTTCCAGTTAAACGGCGCGGGAATGACCCGCTACTTGAAAGAGCTCAAGCCCACTACGATTCATGACATCAATGCTATGGTTGCGCTCTACCGCCCAGGTCCGATGGAAACAATTCCGGAATACATTAAAAGGAAGCACAATCCCCGCCTGGTTAAATATATGGACCCTCGAATGAAGAAATTCCTCGCGGAGTCCCACGGGCTCATTGTGTATCAGGACGACCTGCTTTTCTGCGCCATAGAACTTGCCGGTTACACCTGGGAAGAAGCGGACAAATTCCGCAAGGCTGTTGGAAAGAAAATTCCAAAAGAAATGGCCGCGCAGAGAGAAAAATTTACGAAAGGTATCATCCAGAACGGACAAACTCCAGAGTTCGCAGAAAAATTGTGGAAACTCTTCGAGCCGTTCCAGGCCTACGGGTTCAATAAGGCACACGCGGCAAGCTACGGCAAGGTTGCCTACGAGACGGCATATATGAAAGCGCATTACCCTGTGGAATATATGGCAGCAATTCTTACGGCTGAATCAGGTGATGTAGAAAAAATAGCCGAGATTATAGAGGAATGCAAAAATATGAAAATCCCCGTCCTGCCACCTGACATCAATGAAAGTTACGGCGGCTTTTCCTGTTTGCCGAAAGACACGAACATTCCAATTGCCAAAACCAACAAAAGCGAGCGCATAAGGTTCGGCTTTTATACGATTAAAAACTTGGGGACTGATATCGCCGACGCCATCATCGAAGAAAGAAAGCTAAACGGTAAATTTCAATCAATCACCAATTTCCTCGATCGTATCAAGCATAAAAATTTGAATAAAAAATCTATGGAAGCTATGATAAAATCCGGCAGTATGGACGAATGGGGCGACCGTGGCATACTCCTTGGCAATCTCGAAGCGATGCTCGAGTATAACCACGAAAACGGCAAGCAAAACGGCGCCCAAACCTCGCTTTTCGGTGGCGCTACATCAGTGCAAGCCCCGGAGTTCAAGCTTCAGCCTGCCACCGAAGCCACACAAGCGGAGAAGTTAGCGTGGGAAAAGGAACTCCTAGGTCTCTACATCTCAGGGCACCCACTAGAACGCTTGCGCGATAAATTAGAAAAAAGGACCATAAATATCAAAAAGATAAAAGAAGAAATGGGTAACGGTCTGCCGGTTACCCTTGGCGGCATCATCGAAACCGCCAGAGTAGTGATAACAAAAAATAACGAGCGGATGGCTTTCTTGAAAATATCCGACCTGACTGATTCAATCGAGGCTGTAGCCTTCCCTCGTCTATATCAAACCTCTGTGGACATCTTGGTTCCCGAAAAATGCATCGCTCTCTCAGGGAAAGTTTCCAATCGAAACGGTGAAAAAAGCATTATCCTCGAGGCCGTGAAGGAAATTTAATTATACAAGCTCATTGCCTTCTCTTTACTCTCGGAGAAAATACACTCAATTGCATCACTCACTTTTTTAGAAAGCTTTTTTATAGTTTCAAACTCAGACTTTTTAAATTCTCCCAGTAGGAATTTAAGCACCTCTTTCTCCCCGGAAGGCTTTCGGATTTTACCGGAAGGAGTTGTTGGGGCTATGCCAATTCGTATACGCACAAATTCTTCTGACTTGAGAGATTTAATTATAGAGCCCAGCCCGTTGTGCCCGCCGGATGACCTGTTGAAAGAAATTTTAATTTTGCCAATAGGAAGATCGATGTCGTCGTAGACAACAACCAAGTCTTTGAGATCTTTTTTTGATTTTACGAATGTCGTCACTGCTTTACCCGAATTATTCATAAACGTGTCGGGCGTTATGAATTTCACCTTGGGGCCTTCCCATTTCTTCTCAATTAACCCAACTAAAATTCGCCCCGTATTATGACGAGTTTTCTCATATTCTTCGCCCGGATTTCCAAGCCCTACTACTAATTTCATATTAGAATGATACCATATTATTTTTAATAGCTATACTTTTAATTAGAAAACAAAACTTCCCATAATGTCAAGAATGTTTTATGCTATGATGTCCGAATGGAAGAGAAAAAATCAGGTTGGCAATCTTTTTGGGAGCTACTGCGCTTCGCTTTTTTAGCTTTACTTATTGTGGTGCCCATTCGCGCATTCGTGGCCGAGCCCTTCATAGTTTCAGGGTCATCTATGTTTCCCACTTTTGAAAACGGAGACTACCTCATAGTAGATAAAATTTCCTATCGACTTGGTGCGCCCGAGAGATATGACGTGGTGGTATTCCGCTACCCCGCTGACCCAAGTAAGTTTTTCATAAAAAGAATTATCGGTTTGCCAAACGAAACCGTGGACATAGATGGCAGCACGGTCACGATTAAAAATAATGACCACAAGAATGGGCTTGTCTTAAATCAACCTTTTGTTAAAAATAAGAGCAATAGCGAAACGCACTTCGAGTTAAAAGATAACGAATACTTCGTAATGGGAGACAACAGGGGCGCAAGTTCTGATTCTCGTTATTGGGGTGCTGTAAAAAAAGAGCTTCTCACTGGCAAGGCCTTCATACGCCTCTTGCCGTTTGATAAAATCAATATTTTACCGGGCGATTATAAAGAAGAAAAATAAGTATTATGAAAAAACTAACACGCGCTCCGAAAAGTAAGGCCGCCGAACTCGCAACCCCGAAAGGTATGCGAGACATTATGAACGAAGAGTATTACGCTTTTCAGGGATTTTTCGAGAAGGCGCAGGAGGTGGCCGTCTACTACGGATTCAAACCTATCGATACTCCAATGCTTGAACACGAAGACCTTATCACCGGAGGCATCGGACAAGGCACAGACATAGTCGACAAGGAAATTTACAATCTAAAAACAAAAGGGGGCGACCATCTAGCACTTCGCCCAGAACACACTGCTCCGCTTATGCGTGCTTATATCGAGCACGGAATGCAGAACCAACCACAACCAGTAATGTTCTACCAATACGGACCAGTCTTTCGCCACGATAAACCACAACGCGGCCGATACCGACAGTTTTACCAATTTGATTTAGACTGTCTAGGAAGCGACAAGAGCATCCTAGACGCCCTTACCATCAAGGCAGGTATGTGTATCCTCGAGGATGCCGGAGCAACCGACTTGTCTATTGATATAAATTCTATCGGCGACAAGGAATGCCGAAATGTCTACTTGAAGGAACTTTCAAATTACTATAAAAAGCATTTAAGCAGTTTGCCGTCCGTAGACCGCGAACGATTGAAAACTAATCCCCTTCGCATCCTTGATTCCAAAGAAGAAAAAACAAAAGAAATAAACGAAGGTGCCCCGGACTCAATTTCTTTCCTGTGCGCTTCATGCAAGAAACACTTCAAGGAAGTGCTGGAATATCTGGAGGAGATGGGTATACCATACAACATAAACAAGAACCTGGTACGAGGACTCTCTTACTATACCCGCACTGTTTTTGAAATTATGGAGAAGGAGGCTGGCGAAGGTGGCACGCTATTGGCGCTCGCCGGCGGTGGACGCTATGACTATCTGGCACGCCAAGTCGGCAGCAAGCGCGACGTCCCAGCAGTAGGAATGTCTATCGGCGTAGACAGAATTGTCGCGGCGCCTTGGTACAAGAAGCTCGCGCCTCGCATTATGAAAAAGCCGAAAATATATTTCATTCAATTGGGGGCTGATGCCAAGCTCAAGAGCCTAAACGTTATCGAAATTTTACGAAAAGCTCACATTCCTATTGCACAATCCTTGTCGAAAGACAGTCTAGGGTCACAATTAGCCATTGCTGAACGTCTGGCTATCCCTTATGCGATAATCTTCGGAGTAAAAGAGGCATTAGAAAATGCTGTTATCGTGCGTGATATGTCCAACAGATCTCAAGATACCGTCAAACTCACCAAGCTTCTCGAGTATCTAAAAAACCTCAAGTAACTATGAAGAAAATTCTTCAACAAACAGAAAAGGTGCTTCGTAAACAAGCCCAAGAGGTGCCTGTCAGTGAAATAAAGAAAGAAAAAATTAAAAAAATTCTCAGCGAGATGTCCGCAGCCCTGAAAAGTCAAGATGATGGTGTAGCCATAGCGGCTCCGCAGATCGGATATTCTTTGCAAATTTTCGTGGTATCGGGAAAAATATTTGCTCCTGACTTCGCTCGGGCGCGCGCTGAAAAAATTCTAGCGGGTGAAGAAGTGGCGGAAAAAGCAAAAAAAGTTAAGATAAAGGATTTAATATTCATTAACCCGCAAATTTCCAAATTGTCCCGTGACAAGGAGTGGCTACCTGAAGGCTGTCTGTCCGTCCGCTGGTTGTACGGTAAGGCTTTGCGCTCAAAAAAAGCTACGGTAGTAGCGTATGACGAAAATGGCAAGAAGTTTACGCGCGGTGCATCAGGGCTATTGGCTCAAATTTTCCAGCACGAAACAGACCACCTGAAAGGAATCTTGTTCATAGACCACGCTAAGGATATCAAGGAAGAACTTCCAGTTAAGTAATTCAATAAAAAAATAATGTCTAGTCAATTTACATTTGCATTTTTTGGCACACCGAACGTGGCGAGCGATACCCTGGAAACATTGAAGCAAGCAGGTTATTTGCCTAGTATTATTGTTACCTCTCCGGATGCCAGATCCGGGCGTAAAATGCTCCTAACTCCCTCTCCGGTTAAAGTCTGGGCGGAAGAAAATAATATATCTTACCTTCAACCCGAGAAACTTGATGAAATATTTTATAACGAGCTAAAGCTTAGATGCCTAGGACCTAACTGCCTATTTATAATCGTAGCCTATGGCAAAATATTGCCAGAAGAAATTTTAAAAATACCAAAATACGGTTCAATAAATATTCACTATTCCCTGTTGCCTAAATATCGTGGCGCTTCCCCTGTCGAAACGGCGATCTTAAACGGAGATAGCACGACAGGAGTCACAATCCAGAAAATGGTATATCAAATGGATGCGGGACCGATAATCGCAAGCAAGAAGCTTGAAATCTTGCCTGACCAAACCGCACCCGAACTCCGTTTAGCTTTAATTAAAGCTGGAGGCGAACTACTTGTAGAAACATTACCGAAAATAATAGCTGGTGATATAAAAGAAGCACCACAAGATGAAAAGCTGGCAACTCATTGTAAAAAAATTAAAAAAGAAGACGGCCTGATAAATTTAAGTGCCGACCCTGTTACGAATTACAACAAATTCCGTGCTTATGCCCACTGGCCTCGGACCTTCCTTTTTGAAAATGGAAAACGAATAATTATCACTGATGCGGTACTGGAAAATAATACTTTCACAATCAAAAAAGTTATCCCGGAAGGAAGAAAGGAGATAACCTGGGAGGAATTCAACCGAAATTAATATTTCGAAGTAAAAGGATTGCGGTCAGAGAGACCCTTCAGCATTTTTTTGACACTTCGAGCTCCACGAACCAAAAGAGTCTGCTCACGACCCTTGGTTTTGTTTATGTCGTTAAATAACGTGTCCTTAACGTTATCGATGGCGGTATAAAGATCCTCGTTGTCGCTCGAAGCATAAAAGTGTTTGCCTTGAAGAGTCAAGGAGCAGTCGGCGTGAAAAACATCGCCGGCTTTATGGTGTAATGTATTCCGAGATACCTCTAGTGTAGCCTGGGCTTCTTCGGATGCCAGGCCAGAAAGCAGCTTGTCTAAATTAGTTACTCGCTTCTCGGCATAATTTTTTATCTCGTCGGTTAATTCAATATTTTTACTCTGTAAATTTATTTGCATATTTTTAATTATATCATATTTTCTTCTTCCAAAACTTTCTCTTCTTCCTTTTCAATTGTCTTATTGAACCAGCGCTGGATTGCCATAAGAATTATTAAAATTAACAACACAAATCCGATACCGGCATATACATTCTCGATGGTTTTCGAAATGTGAGCAAAACCTAAACCCGACAGGTAGCCCGTAGCACTAACGATAACGAGCCAAATCACGATCGCCGGTAAATTATGTCGCATGAATTTTCCCAAAGAAAGCCCTGTTTTACTTACATACATAATAAGAACAGCCCTGGTACCTATGACGAACTTTGCCATTATAAAGGCAATTGTATGCCTGCCCCTAGAAAGCCGATTTATAACTTCAATAATTACCGAAATTGTTTTAGTCGCATATCTATGTTCGATGGCTTTCTTGGCAATTGCCGTCCTTCCCAGAAAAAAATACAGACAATCAGAAGAAAATACACCAAGAAAGCTCACAGCTATGTATGGGGCCAAGGGGAATATCCCTTGTGCGGCAAGAAAGGACAGCACTAATACGGCAGGCTCGCCACCAAAAGCTGCTCCTAGAAAAATTATCACGTACTTCCAAGCTGAATAATTAGCAATGAAAGACTGAACCCATACAACCGATTCTGTCATCCGGTAATGATATCATTTTTTATGTTAGAATAGAAATTATGGAAAAACCGGTAAGGGTAGTAATTGTGGGCAACGGATTTGGCGGTATATATGCCCTGAAATATTTGCACAAATTTGCTCACAACACCAAAAATATAGAGCTCTCACTTATAAGCGAGAAAAATTATTTCCTTTTTACTCCCCTACTTCACGAAGTTGCCACCGGCGGATTAAATCGCAGTAATATCGTAGAGCCGATACGTAAAGTATTGGGTTGTTGCTTGAATAAATTTTATCTTGGGAAAGCTCAGTTTATAGATACTGTAAACCAAACAGTAACAACCAAAGACGGTGCCGTACTTTATGACTACTTGGTGCTCGCCACCGGCGCAACAACTAATTTCTATGGAATACCTGGTGCCGAGCAATATTCCTACACCTTAAAATCAATTGAAGACGCTATAAATATTAAAAATCGCGTCATCTCCCAAATAGAACACGCCTCTCAAGTAGCGGACGAGGATAAAAAACACAAGATGCTTCGCTTTGTGGTGGTAGGTGGTGGTCCCACGGGAGTTGAGCTTGTTGCCGAACTAGCCGAGTTAATTCAAGATACGTTTTCTCGCTACTATAGATACGGAGTTTTAAAATATGTTTCCCTGGTGCTCATCCACCGAGACAAGGAGCTTTTAGCCCAATTCGGTGAAAAAATCAGGCAAAAAAGTTTACAAGTTCTCAGGAAAAAGGGTGTCAATGTTATGCTTGAAAGCTCGGTGACAGAAGTTGGGGTAGATTTTATCGGCTTAGCCGATGGTCAAAAACTAGAAAGCGAAACTGTGATCTGGGTAGGGGGAGTTAGAGGTAACGCTCCAGAGTTCGACCAGAAAACAGAAGCAACCGCCGATGGGCGTTTAATTGTTGACAAATTTTTCGCATTAACAAATCATAAAAATATTTTTGCGATTGGCGACCTTGCCGCATTCAAAGACAATAACGGATACTTGCCTGCCCTAGCTCAAGTGGCGGAACAAGAGGCCCGCACATTGGCTCAAAACATCAGCCTCATATTGTCTGAACTACCGCCGAAGGAATTTAGATACAAGCACTTGGGCTCTATGCTCTCCCTGGGCCAGTGGATGGCAGCCGGTGAAGTGAAGGGCTTCACTTTTTATGGGAAGTTAGCGTGGTGGATTTGGCGAACAGTTTATTTGTTTAAATTTATCTCTTTACGCAAAAAACTACGAGTCGCCATCGAGTGGACCATAAATCTACTTTCGGCAAGAGATATATCCGAACTCTAAAGATCGCGCGAAAGCGTCTTAAGGAGCGTATCAAGGTGAATAGTCGCTACTCCTACTACTTTGTCAGCTCCACCGTAGTAAACATAGAGCAATTTATTTTTCTCTACCATACCACAAGGGAAAACCACGTTACGAATTATTCCCTCCTTTTCATACTGTTCTTCTGGCTCAAATATAGGGTCAGTTGTTCGCGCCAGCACTATGGACGGATCCTTCAAGGAAAGTAACGCCGCCCCAACGCGATACGTATTGTGATTTTTAGAAATTCCGTGGTAGAGCAAGAGCCAGCCGTGCTTGGTTTTCATAGGTGGAGCAGAGATTCCAACCTTAGAGCTATCCCACGCGTTTAATCTTGGACCGAAAATCCGAATACATTTATCAACTGTTTCGTGGTGAAAATCAAGAGACTCCAGGTAATCTCCACAAATCTCTCCGCCCACTCGATGGATAATGAAATATTTGCCATTGATTCGCTCCGGAAAAATAGAAGCGTCCTTGTCGTCAAAGCCAGCCGGAGTAATAACAATTGGCTTTTCCCAATTCCAATTTTTATTTACAAAATCTTTCTCTGATATCGACGTCACAGCGACTCTAGGCAAATTTATACCATCGTAAGCCGTATAGCACATATAAATAATCTTACCTATTTTCACTAAGCGCGGATCTTCGCATCCGGAATTCCCACCGGGGACTTTCTTGGCTTCGAAATCCTCCCGGGGTATATACACAGGCACCGCGTCCCGCTCGCGGATATGTACGCCGTCGTTTGTACTGGCATAACCTATGACCGAAGTGTTGTCGGGTGAAAGTGCTCTATAGAGAATATGTATCGTATTTCCAATTTTCAAAGCTGCAGGGTTAAAGGTTGCCTGAGCCTCCCATTCGTGGGACGGATCTGGCTCGATAATTGGATTTTCCTCGTAACGTCGGAAGCGATACATCGAATTTATATCTTCCGGACGCATTGTTTCAACCAAATCGGATAAATTCACATGGGCGACACAAGTGGTAGTATCAGCGGCTCCGTAATAAATAAAAAGTTTATCCTTTTTTAAGACCGCTCCGGTGGGGAAAATCACGTCAGGTACGTGACCTATCATCTCATAAGGCTCCTGAGGCGCCAAAATGGGACCCTCCGTACGTCCAATTATATGTTCGGGGTTATGCAAATCGAGTAACACGGCTTCGATACCGAAAATTCGTTCTAAGTTTTCGCCAGTTGGAAAATAGTTCTGAATGTGAGAATAGAGGAGGAGCCAGCCGGCCTTAGTTTTTACAGGCACAGCGCCGACTTCTACGTGGTCAGACGGGAACCTCCTCGGGTCAATGGTGTGACGGTCGATATTTTCGTTCCATTTTTCCCAAAATCTCTGATCCCAAAATTCTTTAACCTCATCTGCTTGAGCCACCACAATTCTAGACGGCGGAGAATCTGTATGCATTGTGAGAATCGCCGTAACCTTGCCGTTGACCCGCTCGGGGAAAAGCACCATAGCCTTAGCGTTAAAAGGTGTCACTAGATGTCGCTCTTTGATTGTTTTCATATCCTTCGAGACGGCGACCGCAACCTTAATTCCCTCTGCCTCGAAAGGATATTTCGATAAGGCTGTATAAAAAATATAATAATTACCTTCGAAATACGTCAAACGCGGATCTTCGCATCCATATTTTTCCCACTCTTCTTTGGGTGATATAAACGAAACACAATCTTTAAAATGAACGCCGTCTGAACTTTTCCCTAAGCCGATACTTGAGATTCGGGATGGGTTCTGCATTTTATCTTCAGCGCTCATAGCCCGGTACACCCCATAGAACGTTCGCCCTCGCTTCTCGACACTCATATTAAAAGAGGCATACGCCTCCCAATAATGGTCTTTGTACGGTACTAAAATCGGATTGTGGTGAGACCTTTTTACAACAAACATGAATTCTTTTTATTTTTTAGCGCTACTTTTTAATTTCGTCGTTCCGGTTCGCACAAGCTCTTTTAAGAACTTATCTAAGTCTGCAGTAGCCACACATGAAACCTTGTCGGCGCCACCGTAGTACACAAAGAGCGTTCTATCTTTCACCACTGCCCCACACGAATACACCACCCCACTCTTGTATCCTTCGTTCTCATACCATTCCTCGGGCTCAAGAATCGGCTCATTTGAACGATAAAGAACTCGCGTCGGGTCTTTGATGTCCAAAAGCATGGCGCCAATGCGGTAACGGTCCGGGTTTAGATGATTCATGGCTTGGTAAATTATGAGCCATCCATATTTCGTTTTAATGGGAGAAGGACCCACGCCACGGAACCAGCTGTCCCAGGTGCGAGTCTTGTCGATTGGTCGAGTATTGTTACTCTTAATAAACTTTTTACCGTCTAGCTCGTCCAAACTATCAAAGTAATCGATTAGAATCTTCGGCGCGAAGCTGTGCATAATGGCGTACTTACCGCCAATCTTCTCCGGGAACAAAACCCAATTTTTATGTATCTCGCCCGGAGGAGAAATTAGCACCGGCTCTCTCCAGTTGAAACGTTTGTTGATGAAATCATTCAAGCTTATTGAGGTCATAGCGATTCGCAGCGACCCCCAGCCGTCAAACAGAGTGTAGAGCATATAAACCCTGTCGCCAAGAAGTGTGAGCCTCGGATCTTCACATCCTCCTCCCCAACCACCGCCGGAAGAATACAAAACTTTTGGATCGGAAATATATATTGCGGGTTTCTTCTTGCTCCAGTAGGCCAACATTTTGGAGTTTTTATCGAAAGAAAGACCGTCGCGGCTGTCCACATAACCCAGAACCGAAACATCGCTCTCGCCTATCGCCCGATAAATAATATGGACTTTGCCATCGTGCACTATGGCACTCGGATTAAAGGCGGCTTTCGATTCCCAGTAGCGACTACTGTCTGGCATAATTATTGGGTTCTTCTTGGACCTTTGCAGCTCAAGCAGTGAAATTTTTTTCTTTAAAATTTTCGCTCGCGATTTAGCCGGAGTCTTTCGTATGACTTTCTTGGCAATTATCTTTTTCTTTATTGCTACCTTTACCTTAACCGTTTTCTTTTTTACGGCAACACTTTTCTTCTTTATTACTTTTTTTCCCGACGTTTTCAGTCGGGACCCCGATCCCTTTGGGCGTCGGGGCTTTTGCATTTTAAGCGCGGCCATATTTGTCGTCATAACGAACCTCGTCATCTTCCACGAAGTCCCCCGTCATTATTTCTAAAACCTTCATCCCCTCAGGACCTCCGGTCCAGCGATGTTTCATACCTTGTGAAACTACAAATTCATCCCCAGCGTGAGCCATATGCTCCTTTTCGTCTATTTGTACCGTCCCGCTACCACTAATAATATGCCAGAATTCCGCTCGCTTACCGTGGCTCTGGAGACTCGACTTACCCAGGGGACTAACATCGTGAATTTTCACAGAACTAACAACGTTAGATGAGAATTGCCTGAATTTTCCCCAAGGACGCACAACTTCAAATGGCTTGATTTCCTCCATATGTTTTAATTATAAACCCAAAAAGCTTTTTTAACCAATCCACCCCGCTATAAGTGCCTCAGTCTCTGTTGGACTTTTAACTGCTATGGTTTCAAAACCGTCTTCATATATAGAATAATCGTTTCCTCCCGGGAAAAGCCCGTCACCAACGAAAATTACATCGGATTTCTCTAGTCCTGCTTTCTTTAGAAATCTATTCATTCCCACAGCTTTATTAAAACCTTTCGGCAGAATGTCTATGCTCGAAGTCCCATTAATTAAAATAGTAACCTCCGATAAATGTGGCTCAAGCATTTCTTTTATTTTTTGCCGTTTGCGCCTATCGGGGTCAAAACGCAATTTTACGTCCACAGGCGCCTGCTGACCGTTCGGAGTAAAGGTAATCTGAGTATCTCTGTCTTCAATAATCTTGCCATAAGGATTAGGGGGTATCTCGTATTCGGGATTAAGAATGACTTCTTCCAGTAAACTTATGGCTCTGGCTTTTACCTCTTCGGACAAGGGTTCTTTGTCAGTCAAAAGCCATTCTTTCGTCTTCTCATCATACTCGTACCGCTGACTGCCACTCGTAGGTAGTAAGGTAAAATTCTTGATATAAGGCAACATAGAACTATCGTTTACAAACGGCGGCAAAAACTGAGTCTTCATTTGTTCGAAGCTCCCACCAGCAATGGCAACGACCACTCTTTCTTTTATTAATTTCTTTATCAACGCCGCCATACTGTCGGTAATTAAAGTTTTGCTTGCCGTCAGGGTACCATCCACGTCAAAAGCAATAATTTTTTTATCTGGCAGCATCTTATTTTTTGATTAATTCTTTTGCTTTCAAAACAAGTTCAGAAGAACTTCGGATTTTACCGCCGTCGCCTACATTGAAAACCATTTCGATGCCTAGGCGGTTGCAGAGTTCGTATTCTGGAATGTTGTCCTGCTTTCTATCTCCGCCATTGGCAAATATATGCGGCCGAATAAGCTCTATCTCACGACATACGGATATATCAGTCGTTTCTTCTTCGTGGCTAGTGATGTGAACACGATCAACGAACCGAAATGATTCGACAATTTCCTTTCGGTCCATTTCCGACATAAACGCGAAACCTTTCTTGAAGCGAAGCCAGTTGTCGTTGTTTATTACAACCACGAGCTCATCACCCAACTTCTTCGCTTCCTGGAATAGCCGCACGTGCCCGATATGTACCGGGTCAAAACCTCCACTCACCATCACTATTTTTTTATTCTGATTTTGCACGTCTACTTAAGTAAAAATCTCAAAGTTGAAACCACTCGGATTTTCTTGTATTCCGGCGAACCTGGGTCCTTGTCGGAAATGTCGAAAACTCCCTGATTGCCTCGGGTGATTTTCCCCAGACCCGAACCCGCCTCTGTGGCAAACTGCTCCGCGGACGCTTTGGCGTTCTTGATTGCTTCTGCTAGCATTTCCGGCTTTATTGAATTTATATCGGAGAATTCAAAAGCAATGGAATTTTGATTCAAGGTAACTCCTTGTTTGACTAAGAGTAAAGTATCTTTCGAGGCGGAGCGAACTAGGTCAACTTTCTTGGTATATACGGAAAGCTGTGTATTCGAATTGTATCGGAACAAAGCGTCACGGTAAGTATCTTGGTAAATGTTTACTGGAGCAATGTTAATTTCTGCTTCCTCGAAACCTTTCGCAGTCAGGAATGACTTAATCGCCTCCGTATTTTTGGCAATTCCGGCATAAAGGCTATCTACATCATTAGACTTTACCTCAAAGTTAAGCGACCAAATAGCCACATCGGCTTTAACAATTCGCTCTGATAGACCTTTAACTTCCACATAAGACCCTTGGTCTGAGAAGCCTCGAGCTCCGAAGAAAAATGCTAGTGTAAATATTAAAACTGCCCCACCGATAACCCAAGCCCAACTGTTTTTTGAGTGTTCCATATTTTCATTATAGCACGTCAAACAAGGACTGTTAATAATCCTGTGTAAAGAGTTAATATAAATTTAATATTACTCTTTAATTATGTAGCCCACTCCCCTTACTGTCTGGATTAACGGCTTAGAATTCCCTTTGTCCACCTTAGTACGTAAATATCTCATATGCACGTTGAGCTCGTGATTGTCTTCCTTGAAGTCATTGCCCCAGGCTTCTTTAATAAGCTGGTCACGAGATAGCGCCTCTCCACTCTGGCGCATTAGAGTATCTAAAATTTTATATTCTTTGGGAGTTAGGGCAACCTTTTTCCCGGCGCGGGTGACTTCGTGTGACTTCGTGTCCATTACTAAATCGGCAACTTTTAGAACAAGCGGGTCACTTACTTTCCTTCTGCGCAACACCGCTCGCACTCGCGCGAACAATTCTTCCATTTCGAATGGCTTCATAATATAATCATCCGCTCCGACATCAAGTCCCTGCACCCTATCTTCTAGGACTCCTTTTGCTGTGAGCATTACGATAGGCGTATGAATGTGTCGCTCTCTAAGCTCTCGACAGACATCCATGCCGTCTTTTTTCGGTAGCATCAGGTCTAGGATTATTAATCCATAATTATTCTTTAGCGCCTTATTGAAACCCGCCTCGCCGTCATGCGCCACTTCAACGGTATAGCGCTGGCCAACAAGTGCCTTTCTAAGCACTTCAGCCAGTTTTACTTCGTCTTCAATTACTAAAATTGTCATAGTGGCAAAATAATACCATTCTTTTTTATCTTTTGCAATATTCTCCTTTCATCTTTGATTAAAACAATATTATGCTTTATGTTAAATTCTTATTAAAGTTATGCACAATTTATTCACAGAATATGCCCAATATGTATATTTTGCGTGTTGACAATCATATTTATAAAAAGTTAATATTAAAATTGTATTAAGATTTGTAGAGATGGGCTAATTGGCATCTGCTACAAAATATAGTCGCTTAATACGAATAAATTACAAATAACTTGCCCTCCTCTAGTGAGGAACAACCAAAATGTTAAAGGAACATAAGGAACAAGTTCTAAATACCGACTTACTAGAAATGTGCCGCAAGTGTTATGCTTTCAAGTATGACAACAGGTGGCACTTCGAAAGACCCGACTACCTACTCGAAAAAGATGCTGATGAAAAAGTTTCTGTTCGATTTGGTATCTGCTCGGCTTGCGTTGAAGAAGCGCTAGCTATGTATGACGTTGAATACGTTTAAAACTAAAACAATATAGTATGGCCGATACTAAAAACTAAAATCACCCTGAGTTTATCGAAGGGTGATTTTAGTTTGTCGATTTACCTCTTTGCTTTTTTCACTAGCATCTCGTGTTTAATTGCCAGTCGTTTCTTGGTCTTATGAGAATGCCTGGACTTGTTCTTTGGGCTCAATGTCGTTCCTCTTTTTGCCATAATATAAATTTAACTAATAAATTTCAACAGATTCAAAGTATAGCAGAAAGTACATAATTATTCTAGTTCGTCCACTTCTCGAACATGTTTACTTTTTAGTTATTTGTGGACTAAAATCTAGGCCGGATTATATCTTGGGGGGAGTTTCTGGGCGACACACGCCTTTTGACCCCGCGTCATACACTGCTTTTATTTCTTCTGCGGTTATCGCCTTGGTTGCGATCATTATTTCGCTGATAGCACCGTTGAAAAACCTGCCTGGGAAAGATGGGTGGCTGCCAATTCTAAGATTTTGACCACTCGCGAGGCGAGAAACCTTCACAGCCTTATCTTCTTCTAATACCCCATTAACATACATCTTGAGCCCAGAAGAATCCCATGTTCCCGCCACGAGATACCAACTCCCCGTCTTCACTACTGTGTCCGACGCTACGTCAGTGCCTGCTCCGACATAAAAGTGAAATTTATTGTCCTTGTTGATTTGAAGATCGAAATCCTTGCCCTCACTACCCTTGCCCACAATTTGCATAATATGGGACGCAGAAGGTAGGGAATTAACTTTGACCCAAGCCATAATACTGCCCGCCGAAGTAGGATCGTTGTTTTTGTTACTTCCGCCTTGGAGATAACCCGTCAGGCCATCGAATCCAAAAGCGGTGTCTATTTTCCCTGGAGCAAATATTACTTTTCCTTTAGGGAGAAGCGTGTTTAGGTTTTTATAATCTACGAGATTTCCTCCGGAGTACCAAATAGTGAGCCCCACGGGTTCTTTGGCGCAAAAGGCGCCGGGTTCTGCTTTGGGTGCGGCGACCTCTTGCTCAACTGGAAGAGCTTTGATGAGGAAAGACTGTTCAATGGCCTTAAAATCTTCAGCATATTTCTCAAACAACCCTGGGGTGGCAGTAGAAGTCAGTACAAAATAATCACTCCCTACCAAAACCATATATTGTTTCTGGGTTATTTTTAAATCCCCATGGGAAGCATCCGTGAAGGTGAACACTATTTCGTAAGCCGGATCTCCCTCTGTAGTTACCGTTTCATTCTCGCTTAAAACCAAATAGGACGGTGTCTCAGAGGCCCATGCCGCCTTAGAAGCTTCGGCTATTTGTTTTATCGTGGTGCCGGGTGCCATCGGAGAGATGCGCGCGACGCTCAGGTTGGCGGTAAAATTTTCCTCGACGGGGGCGCGGAAATAATCTACCCCGTCTTTGTCATTGTGGGTCCAAAGGCCAGGGTATGTCAGCGAATAGTATTCGTTCGAAAAAAATTGTTTCTGAGCCTCAGAATTGATGGGTTCTGTCGATACTTGAACGCCACCCTCCCTCGACTGATCAGTAAGTTCGTTTTGGAAAGGCCAAATATGCTTGTAGTAAGCATATCCGCCTCCGGCGCCGAGAAGAACAAAGATAATTATCAGTAGGGCGTAAAGTCCTGCGTGGCTCTTTTTCTGTATATACATACCGGGTGTAGTTGTCTGCTGGATTAAATGTGGCCGGATGGCAGACATAGGAGCTTGAAATGAAGTTGGAACTGAATTTTCCGGGGAAGAAATTCCAGCTTCCTTTAAATCTGCTTCGCTCCAACCACCCGAGAGGAGGTTTTGGTGAATTTGCATATCACTTAAACCTTGTATGCGAGCTTGTTTAATATAACTTTCAAGTTCGGGAGTAATCATATTTTATCTTTTAAAATTAATTAGTAAAAAACCAACTTTATTATACCTCGACAGCAAAAGACACGCCAGAATAGGTGTTTAGAACTCGCAGATCGGTCTGGTATATTCAGGTACGTTACCAGTTTTCATATTGATAGGAGTTAGATTGTGTCTTCGAGCGCGTAATCGTAACTTGCAGTTACGGTCATATTGTTGAAGGTCAAATAGTAGTTACCTATCATAACCGCGAGCGCGATGGCTAGCACTGTGAGGCCATTGTTTACGAGATCTGTTTCGTGTTCTTTCATTCGAAGTGCCAAGTAGAAGAATAGGGCTAGAGCCATAACGCCTGAAATGACTATAAGAATTGTATTGGTCGTATTACGCGGCGAAGCCATAAACTCGTGCCAAGGCGATGGCTCTTCGGAAACTTTAGCCTCGAATTTTAATTCCTCTTTAATCGGAGTCTCGGCAACATCAGTATTCTTCTCTAGGGCTTGTGCTACTGTCTCGGTGCCTAACACTTGCGGTTTGATTGTAGGAGTGGCTACGAAAGCGCGCACCGGCACATTGACGGGAATAATTTCTTTGGCGATAGGCGCTGGCATCGGGTTGGCATACACTTGTGCTACAAAAACAGTGGCCTTGCCATTATATTTCCCTCGAGCTATACCTGTCCCCATCTCTGTGTAGTTGCCTTTCACAATATTGGCTCGGTGGGTAGGGCTCGCGAGCCAGGCGCGGGTTACGTCTTCCGAATCCCGAAAGTTTACGGCCAAGTTTTCTCCGGCGTATTGGTATTTATATCCCGCTACTTCCATCCAGTACCAGGGTGTCTTGCCTTCGGGGCTCGTGTGCGCGAAGTAACCCTTATCTGCCATATCTTGGGCTTTCATTTGTGCTGCTTGCTCGAGTAGGGGGTTCACTGTAAGCGTCGGCAGGTTGAGCTCTTGTCTCTCTTCATTCGTCAGGTTTCCTAAAACAGCAGGCAGCACCGCAGCCATACCCCCGGAAAGATTCAAATTTAATAGCGCCGGAATAACAAAGAGAGTGATTTCAAAAAAAAGCACTACGAGGATAGTGTTCCTGGCAGTATCGGCGCGGAGTAGGTGCGGCCGATGGTCATTTTCTGGGTGGGGAATAAAATGCTTCTTGAGCCATTTTTTCATTCGCGTATTGTAACAAACAAAACCCCGCCTGTACAGGTGGGGTTTTGTGAAGTAAAACTTTAATAATTTACTTGTTTAGAACCGCTCGAGTCAAAGGACCTACCACTCCGTCCCCCACCAATCCATTCGCCAACTGGAATTTAACCAGTGCATCTTTCGTCAATGGACCGAACTTTCCATCTATAACTAGCGGTCCAAACCCAGCGGCATTTAAGAATTTCTGAAGTTCCATAACTTCTGCCTGGTTTTGATATGGTGGGCCCATTTTCAAAGAAAGAGTGAAAACGAAGCTTTCATCTGGACCAGTCTCTGCACCGAGAATCTGTCCAGGAGTTGAAGGAGCAGTTGAGTTTCGTCGACTACCGCTACTGCTTCCAGCACTTTCCGCTTCGGTTGTGTAAGTAAGAAATGTAGAAAAGTGCTTGGTAAAAACAATTAGGTTTTCACCCACATCCATCTTACATGAGGCCTCTCCTCCAAGTTGAGCTGTTTGTAGTGCTTGGTCATCTCCGCCCGTTGCATTACAGTCGTCAGTAATTTCAGTGAAGTCACCAGCGGCATCGTACCAGCCGATATGCTTGCCAGCTTGTCCTGCGAATGTAAGCTTTACCGCCTTGTCAAAAGTAAGATCATATAAACTTGAACCGAGGGCAATCGCAGAACTTACGTCGGTATTAAAGCCGGGAATATCCAAGGTCACTGTAGTTGCAGTAGGTGTTTCAAGTAAGCCGTCCCAGTTTTCATCACCTGTTATCGTTATATCGTCAGGTATATCTATGGTTAAGGCTCCTACTGTTACCGGAAGTGTAGTTGCCAGAGTGGTTGAGAGCTCAGTCATATCCGCATCCGAAAACCAAGGAGAAAATATTACATCGCCCTCGATGCTTTCGGCGACCGGACCGTCTTCGCTACCCCAATAATTTTTGCTCGCATCTATTTGCGGACTATCGACATTAGAAACATTCAGCTGATTATTAGTTAATGTGGAATTGTTTACCATAATGTTGCCGCCACCGTAGGCCAGAACTCCAGCAGCCGTAGCGTCACCAGTATAGCTAAAACCGGAAATCTCAGTTCCATCTATGGAAGCCGACACTCCGCCCCCGCCACGGTTCCAAGCCAGCACACCATTCTGTGCGATTGCATCGGTCGGGCCGGCACCAGTTATGCTCCCACCATTAATTGAAATTGTAATTGTGTCCGTGGCGCCGGATGTTGCCCCGTTGCCATCAATGGCTTCTATCCCGTTCTTCTGGAATCCACTTATGTTAGAGTCCTCAACACTAAGGTCGGATGCTTGACTGCCGCTCGCATCTATCGCGATACCTTGGCCGCTCTGTACCCCATTTATCGTATAAACACCGGTTATGTCGCAATTCCCTATTGTGCCCGTAGAGGCATTCCAAAAGACTATTGCGTCAGGACCTCCTGAGCCAGGAGTTTGATCGTTTGACTTGATTGTCATATTCTGAATGGTTATGCCCGTCGATCCATTTACAAATACTGAAGCCAGCATATTTGCAGTATATTTATGCGCAGTGCTAGTGGTCACTAAAGTGGTCGGTTCTATTATTGTCTCACCCTGACCTGCACCGGAGATAGTAAGGTCGGATTTATCAACCACTGAAAAACTGTCGTAAGTTCCTGCTGTTACAACTATGGTGTCGCCTGTGGTATCACCAGGATTCGCCGCATCAACGGCTTCTTGAATAGTTTCAAAATCACTTTCTCCTTCATCAAATGTTCCATTGGTGTTATCATCAATAAAAACCGGACCTGCGGCAGGTGGAACGTCGCCTTCTACAACTATACTTTGGGTAGCTTCAGTCCAACCATCTGCGCTTATTGTAATTGTGTAAGTTCCAGGAACGGAATCTTTGTAATAAAAGTTTCTGTTAGCTGTACCATTATTCATTCCCAGGGTCGTCACGGCTTCCCACGTTTCACTATTACTGGAAAATTCTCCGGTAGCCGAGGAACTAGCTAATGAGACAGTTGTCCCACTCGTATCCAACTGCTCTGCTGTGTCTTCAGCATTTCTTGTCTGTACAGTAATGACGCTTGAAGCCACACTAACAGAAATTGTTTGCGCTTCGGTGGTTATAGCCAAATGATTAATATTTGCTGTAACTGCTAAAGCTTTTTCTGCCACAAAAAAACCGCCCACTGCTATAAGCATCGCGGTTCCTAACAAACCTAAACGAGACATCAAATTCAATTTTTTCATAATTTATGGTAAATGTTATTAATAAACTTCAGATTAAAACTCTACTGTAGGTGTGTCAATGAAAAAGGTGCACAAGGGTGTGCACAATAAGGGGATAAAAAGGACCGCAAAAAAGACCTATATCGTTAGGGTAGATTGGCTTAAATTTGAGCCATAAGGATAGCTTTACTCCGTAGTCTTGCCGTCAAATTCTTCATCGTCGGACTCCGCATCGGCTTTGGTTTTATGGATGACTCCATCCTTATGATGTGCTGGGGAATAGATAGTGTATAGTTTCAACTTTTGAGTAGGCGAAGTGTTGATGACGTTGTGTTCACTTCCGGCGGGCACTACTATGGCAGAGCCGTCACTTAGAGCATACACGTTGTCGTCAATGATACAGCTCCCCTCGCCTGCTTCAATTCGAAAAAATTGGTCGTTGTCGGGATGAACCTCCATTCCGATTTCTTCGCCCACGTTTAGGCTCATCAGCACGAGCTGACTGTGTTTCGCAGTGTACAAAACTTTGCGAAAATTTTCGTTAGCTATTGTTTCTTGTTCGATATTAGCGTTGAAGCCTTTCATAAACTTAATTATATCATTTCCGCCGGCAAATTCTGCTTAGAGACCCTGGGCGTAGCTGTCGGCTAAAATGTCGACATTAAATCCCGCCTGCTCGCCGGCGCAGTCAGACCTTTCCGGTTCGTCATAGTTAGCACATTGCACAAACTTGAGACTAAAGGTAGCAATCATAGTTTTATTATCTTTAGGGAAAGCATAGGCGTACTGCGTATATGTGCTCCCGGCCGCGCCTTCGGTCACCTCCGTCACACAATAAGTCCGACCATTGATAGTTTTAAGCTCCGTGCCTCCTGCCCGCTCCGTCGGAGTGCCAGCTTCCGTACAAGTAAAGGCTTCGTCTTCTGTCCGCACAAACGGCGGCCAGTCAACGGCAGTTACGTATTTAGTATAAAGCTCGAGTGGGGCATTTTGCACTTCGGGCGGAATAACGTTTTCTTGCTTATTCTCGGTCGTGGCGGAAAATCTCTGAGATAGAATATAAATCCCCAGGGCCAGCACAATGATAGCTACAATCATAATAATGAGCTTTTTGTTTTCGGATTTTGGTTCCATAAGCATATTGCCGATTATAACACCATTTCATTTCAGCTGTGGTAATAAAAGCGCGACTGCTTCGGCTCAATACTTACAGGTTTGGTCGAATCATATCGAATACTTTAAAAATACTTAAAAGTTTAAAAATATTTTATGAAAATAATTAAAAAATTAGCAATATTTGGAGGGATTATTATATTCGCAACCCTGGTAGCCTTAGTAAGCTCAAATGGTAGTTTGAGTCTCCGGGCAGATGCGGCTGAAGTAAATGGAGGAGTCGGGGGCTCAGTCGGGGGCTCTTCCGTCGGAGGAAGTCTGGGTGGCGGAGTAGGAGGCTCATCCGTTGGCGGCAGTATTGGTGGGGGCATCGGAGGATCATCTTCAGGAGGAAGCATCGGCGGAAACGTCGGGAACTCTATTTCCGGAACAGTCACCGGAGGTAGTGGTGGTGGTAGTGGTGGTGGTGGAGGAGGAAGTTCTAGCGGTAGCAGTAGTAGTGGGGGAAGCAGCGGGGGTAGCAACGGCGATGTGCTAGGTGCTTCTACTGGCCCCAATGGCGACGGCCAGGTTCTCGGCGCAGAGTTCATACCCACTCTCCCGGTTACAGGCGTTCGACCTTTTCTCTTCGTAGCATGGCTTATTCTAATGCTCTCAATAATAGGTGGACTATTTTATTATATGTCCACCCTGGAAAGCTCTAAAAAATAAAAAGCAGGGAGAAAATTATTGCGCGATTTCAAACTGTGAGACCGCAAAGACAGTATCGTACGCTTTGGTAATTAAGTGAAACGCAATCAAGGAGCTGATAATAGTAAACGCGAGCATAAACAAAAAAGATTGGTTAAGTTCGGATATTTTATTACGCATAGATAAATTATAACACTCGAGCTACCTTTTAGCGATGCGGACACCCGGCCCAGCAGCAGGGTCGGCGCTTTCCGTTTTTAAGTTCTGACCGAGCCCTATCTATGTGCTGTTTTCGAGTTTCGGGTTTCTTTGGCGACGTAATCCAGCAAATCCACTCGTTCCGAGCAAGTGGAGTAATATCTTTCCACGCCTCTCCTGCCGCTTTGTCGGCATTAAGCATTTTTCTTAAATCAGCCGGGGCGCTATGCACTGCGCCAGCTCGTGTATTTTTCTTCATTAATACTATTATAGCAAGAACTTATAACACTGCATTAAAGAGATACCCTGTAAGGGTAATGCCAAGCGCAACTATTCCAGCAAAAATAAAAATCAATTTTATTTTCATTACTTTTTTAAGAATCATAAACTCAGGCAAAGATAATGCGGTGATAGACATCATAAAAGCAAGAGTCGTACCCATAGCAACCCCCTTTTCGGTCAAGGCAGAAACAAGAGGTATAACTCCCGCGGCGTTCGAATACAGAGGTATACCGATTAGGACAGCCAAGGACACAGCGTACCATTTATCACTTCCGGCATACTGTGCCAAGAAATCTGCCGGGACATACCCGTGTATCCAAGCCCCAATGCCAATCCCGATTAAAATATAAAGCCAAACTTTTTTAAGAATATCTAAAGTATAATCTCTGGCATAAATAATTCTCTCTGTCTTGGTCATCGGTGGCAATTCCACATTTCCATTTATAGAATTTTGATATACAAATGGCTCCACTAAATTTTCTACTTTCATTTTTCCAATTATAATTCCCGAAAAGATTGAAATTATGAGCCCGCTTGCTATATACATCAGAGCTATTTTCCAGCCGAACATTCCCAAGAGAAGAACGAGCGCTATCTCGTTTATCATCGGCGAGGCCACTAGGAAAGAGAAGGTGGTGCCGAGTGGCACCCCAGCTTGAATAAACCCCAAGAATAAAGGTATCGCTGAGCAAGAACAAAAGGGTGTAATTATGCCCAAGAGCGAGGCAGCAATGTTGCCTGTGTATTTATTTTTATGCGAAAGCAAGACCCGTATTTTTTCTGGTGGCAAATATGACCGAATTATAGAAACAGAAAATATAATAACCGCCATCAGTATAAATATTTTTAAGTTGTCATATATGAAAAAGTTTACTGCCTCTCCTAAAAGTGTGTCAGGGGTGATGGATAGTACAGAGTAAGTAAGCCAATCGGCAAGGAGTTTTATTGGGTAGAAAATGCTCATAAATTATTTATTTTCTTCTACTAGCTTTTTGATTTTTTCTATGTCAGAAGTAAAGCCGACGAGAACCGGCTTACCGTTGATAGCTAAAACCGGGCTCTGCATCAGGCCCATAGCCACAATCTTTTGAATATCTGTTATGTAGGCAACTTCTGTGTCGAGCCCTAGCTCGCTCACAGCTTTCTCTGTTATTTCAAACAATTTTTTACAAGTCGCACATCCTGAGCCAAGTACTTCTATTTTCATATAATTAATCCGAACCGAAAATTACGTTCGTCTAGGCATTATATCAGGAAAACTTAACCTCTGGGCTATGTTATGATGTAAAAATGTTGCATCCGTCATCTTTTACTTTCGGCACATATAAAGTGGACCCTACTAGTTCAATCATCACCTTTACCTACAAAGTACAATTTAAATTTGGGATTACGAAAACTTTTACCGATAAGCTTATACTCAAGGACATCCCTCCGGAATCATGGGGCAATGTTCCGAAGGAAGTTCTCGAGCCTACGCTTCAGGCGCTTCTCCTAATGCTCGGTATTAACTACTGGTGCCTCTTCCCGACGAGGAACATCCGCATTCAGGACTTTACGTTAACGCGTGAGCAAGCCCATTTCTGGGACTCGCTATATTTGAATGGACTCGGAGAATTCTTCTACGATATGAAGATGGATTTTCATAATGTTATCTCCTTCCCCTATGATGAATCTCTTCCTGCGCCTACGCCCGCGCGTTTCCCCCGGCCAGCGAGAGCTCTTCTTCTAAATGGCGCAGGCAAAGATTCTATCCTCTCCGCTGAAATGTTGAAGGGGTCAGGTGCACCGTTCGACTTTTTCGCTTTTGCTCCAACCCCAGCACACAAGCGCATTGGCGCGCTCGTGGGCGCGAAAACAATTACCGTAACTCGCCGCCGCGATTCATCCAGCGACTTTATAATGTCCATTTTTGGAATTTCTAACGCCTATCCGTCAGTTTCAACTTTCAGCTTCGTTGCTGCGTTACTAGCTGAACTTCTAGGCTACAATTCCATCGTATTCTCAAACGAACGAAGCGCTGATTTCGGCAATCTCACCTACCGCGGACTTGAAGTTAATCATCAATGGTGTAAATCATCCGAGGCAGAAAAAATGGTTAATGATTACATACAACGCTACATAACACCCGACATTTCCACAAAATCGCTTTTGCGAAAGTACAGCGAGCTAGAAATTGTGCGTCGCTTCGTGCAGTATCCGCAGTATCTCCACCACGTTACCAGCTGCAATAACTATTTTTGGCTTTCGCGCCCGGAGCAGCTTCTACGGCGTCGGGCATACTGGTGCAAACGGTGTCCTAAATGTGTATTCCTCTTTGCCTGCTTTTCGGCATATCTCCCAAAAAAAGAAGTGGTCAGTATCTTCGGGGCCAACCTTTATGAAAACTTGCGTTTGCTACCACTCTTTCGCCGCATCCTAGGCATCGAAGGGTTTAAACCACTGGACTGTGTCGGTGAACCGGAAGAGATGATTCTCGCAATGCATTATGCAGCAGAGAGTAAAGAATATGCAGGCGAACCGGCGATCGAGCTTTTTCTAAAACACTTTCCTGCGAACTACAATTTTGATGAAATGGAGAAAAGGGTCTTGGTAAACTAAAAAATCTTAAGCCCACTTTCGTGGACTTAAGATTTTAACATTGCTCCCTGTATTGTCCGAGTTCAGAACTATCAATTGGAAAGAAATACAGAAAGAATTGGGCTTTAGCGGTATTTTAGGGCTTTTACAAAGACCAGTGGCTATATAATAAGTTATACACACCAAAAAGTTTTTCCTATCATTTTGAGCTTAAAACTGGTATAATAAAAGTAATCCATTTATTGGAGTGGGATGTCTCGTAAGAGCGTCGTAGAGGACCAGCGAAAGCTGGTTTTTCTATTTATATTAGCTTGATCCCATAACCTTGAGTAGAACCAGTAAAGGGACTTTTACGAACTTTAGAGAAAACAGTATCTAATACAGTTTTTGTAAAATTATCACTCAGAGCATCTATTTTCTTATATTTTTTAAGTGTCAGATACTTCATTGGCGTAGCCAACATATCTGCAATTTCTAAACCAGCAATTTTAGCTTCCTTAGTTTTGAGTTTTAGCTTATGGCTCGTCAATCGCTTTTTTACAATATCAGCTTCCAGAAAAGATGTTCCGTGTTCATAAAATCTCTCAAACTCTGAACGAAGTAAATTATCTTCTTTTTTTCCTCTGGCTTCAGCTAAAACATCACCACTTGCATTTTTACTTGATAAAAACCTTACATATCTTTCCAAGAGAACATTTAGGCAATAATGATACGGATGCATAGCTGAGGTATTATATGTTTCAATATGTGTTTTTTTATCTAATACAACACAACAAATGGTATATTCGCCATCTTTTAAGAGTTCTAAATACTTTTGATTAAATGTTTCTCTGGTATTTTGTTCAGATAGTTTTCCAAACCCATTATTCCCACTTACAACATCTACATAATGAAAGACAGGCGGAAAATCAGCATCTTGTGTAAATATATTTCTTAACTCTTCCCATTTTGGAGAAATAAAGTTTTGATTGTGCTCAGAAGAAATTATCACCCCTAATAAACACAAATAGCGTTCTTTGATGTCAGTAGAATTACTGTATTTATGAGTGCCCGACTCATCTATGTATAATCTGTATTTTTGATTTTCCACTATTGAATTATATCTAAAAGTAAAGTAAAGTAAAGTATATATGAACCCCTTAGATATAGAAAATAAGGACAAAAAATACTTAGATGAAAAAGAGCTTCTTATTTTGTATTGGCTTTTTAGATATAAAAGAATATCTACTGATAATAGCGGATTATTTACACCCAACCAAAAGTTTACGCCTATACAGATCCCAAAACAACCTAGTGAAATTGCTACACTAGAAGAAGATATAAGTAATTCATATGAGCAATCAATGAAGAGAATAGATTCTCTTATGGGTTCTCCTTTTGTCTTGCGTTATCTTTTAGAGATAGGAAAACTTCTTGATGAAAAAGGTTTTATTGTATATGCGAATGCTGATTATAGCTTGGTTGAAGGAGGATTTCTTACCGATGATGTTAGAGGTTCAATGAATGATTACTTAGAAAACCCTAAAGATAAGGAAATCTTAAAATATCTAACAAAAGAGCAAAAACAATTCCTAGATGAATTGATAAGTAGAAAAAGAAAAAACAACATAGACGATCAAGTGTTATTTACAAAATTAGCTAATCCCCCAGTAAGAGAATATCAAGAAGCAATTCTTAATAAAAAATCTGATAAAGATTTTATTGAAATAATAAACAAACTTATTACTGAGTATGACGGCAGTAAATGGACCACGAAAGAAGCTGAAGGGTTTTTAAGTATATATTTCAGGCACAACAAAGAACAATTCAAAATAAATGCTCTTACAGAAAAAACAGCATTTTATGAAGATACTCAAACAAGATTAGCAAAACTTATTTTTGAATACGCTGAGTTTGGATTGGCTATAAAAAACACCACGAAACTAGAAGCGTTTTTAGATAAATATATAACCTCTTTTGAAAGAGATGAATTAGACGGAACTAGTAAAAAAGGACTAACTGGAACTTTCTTTTCTAAAGGACTTTCAACGCCTTTGCATACTCAATTTTTTGGCTTCAAAAAACAAAGGGATATGCTTGTAAAACATATTGAAGGAAAATATGAAGAGTATCAAAGAAATGACCTAGAAATAGGACACCCATTCTTTGAACCTGAGTATATTGGCGACTATACAGACAACACTGTAAAACTGGTCCCATTGAACGATAAAGACAAAATAAAGGATTTGTTTTTGTTTGTTCACGCTATGCTTTCCTTAGAAAGAGAAGGTTATCTTACTATTGAAGATTTTTCATATGGTCCTAAACATTTATTTGATTTATATGATAGAGGTTATCTTTTCAAAGTAAGATTAAGTAATAAGAGAAAAACAACCGAACCAGTCAAAGAAATTAAGATTGATAAAAATCCTATTTTTGATGATAAAAACCGTAAACTTATTTTTGCAGGAAAAGAAATACTTATTGCCAAAAAAGAAGAAAGCGATCCGCATAAACTAATGAGAACCTTATTCAAAGATGTTTCTAAAACTTGGGCTAATGATGAAATACAAGAAGATTGGGGCTACTCTTTTGGCGAAAAGATAAAGAAAAACAAAGCTTATCAAGCAGGAAAAGCAGTAAATAGGACCATAGCCCAAGAAACTACTATTAAGGATTTTCTTGAAATAACAACTAAGACAATATCCATAAATCCAAAATATATAAAGGTCCGCAAAAGTTTATAAACTTTTGTAAACAAGCATAAGAATAATCTATAAGCATAACCTTATAGGTTTTTTTATGTCCGAAGAAAACAAAGAAAAATTGAATACGGACTGGTCGTTAAAAGAACTTAGCGAAACAGAGCAAGACAATGTATTAGGTTTTTTTGCCTTGCTTCTTAAGGTTGATAAAAGAGTAAATCCGCATTTATATGTAAAAGAAAAATATGCTAGATACAGTAATCCTAACAATCCCTAGAGGATCCTATAAGCTCAGACCTGAAGCATTTACACCGAATGCGAACATTCTTAAGATGTCAGGAAATTACTTAGTGAAATGCGTAAACAATCCAACCGCTACAGATAAAAAACAAGGAACTTACAAGCCACGCCTAACCCTAATGAAAAGAATGACAAGAAACGGCGATGAAATACCGCTGAAGATAGAGTTCTCTGTAGCCAAAATGCTATACGGAAACAATGTTGATGAAGTTGAAGAAAAGGACTTTGAAAAAGTTATATCTGCTCTACACGAAGCAATGCTTGATATGTTAGTTGGCGTATCTCACGAAGATTTGAGAAATGCGAAAGTATCTGCTTTCCACCCCTCCAAAAACATAGAACTAACAGAAGGTTATACTTCAAGTTTTGTTATTACTGAACTACACAAGATTGATGTTAGTAAGAAAATGGACCTTAATCGTGATAGTTTCAGAAATAGCGGACACTCTCTTCAGTTCTATACGAACTCACACTCGCTTGTTGTTTATGACAAAGTTCAGGACCTTAAAAAACCAGACAAAAGAGCAATGGATAAAGACCAAAACTCGGTCCAACTTTCCTTGTTTGATACCTTAATTAAAAAAGATAAAAAAGAAGTATTACGAATAGAAGTTAGACTTGCAAAAAAAGTAAAAATGAATGCCACTCTAAAAAGTTTAGGGTTCAAGGAAAAACCAACCTTTAAGGAGGTTTTCAATAAAGAACTTTGTCAAAAAATACTTCTCAATTACTGGACCGAACTAATAACAGGTAAAAACTTATTCTTGTTTGATGTAGAAAGTAATCCAAAGAAAACGCTAGATACTATCTTCAAAAATAAGCCGAAAATAAAGCCAGTAGATGCAATTTACTTAGTAGGACTTAGGGCTCTTAGCAAGGAAGGTATAAGAGATACTAGATCCATTATTGAAAGATACGCTACAACTCGGACTTGGTATCGTATAGCAGAAGATTTGAAGTTTCTTGATGATATTTCAGGTAAAACATACCACGCTTGGGTAAGGCAAATAGAGCATAGCTTAAAGGACTTTGAACCATTCCGTTTATCCACTCTTCAAGATTTGCCTTGTAAAGAAAAGTAAAGTATTATAAATATAACTATGAATAAAAAACATATGAAAGAAAAAGATTTCTACACCGCCAAAGATTTAGCAGATAAATTGGGGCTAAACATAATGACAATTTATCGCTACATAGACAAAAAGAAACTCAAGGCACATAAGATAGGAAAAGAGTTTCGTATAGATAGGTCGGACTTTGAAGCATTCTTAAAGAAAACAAGCACACAATAAAAACTATTATGAAAATACAAATGGAAAACAATAAGATATTCTCTCCTCTAAGAAACAAGTGGCTTTCTTATACCCCTGAAGAAGAGGTCCGACAAAATTATATTTGCACACTTGTAAATGATTACGGATATTCACTTGAGCAAATGGATGAAGAACTTCAAGTAAATAACAGCCAAAGAGGACAAGGAAAATCAAGAGCGGATATTGTAATTTGGAAATCAAAAGAAGAAAAACTAAGTAAAACAAATGCTTTCATTGTAGTTGAATGTAAGTCAGACAATGTCGTTATACACCCTGAAGATTACTATCAAGGTAATAACTATGCTTCTTGGGCTAGAGCCAAGTTTTTCATAACTCACAACAATGCAGAAACAAAGTATTTTCAAATGCTTGAGAATAAGCTCCCTGTTGATTTGAATGAAATTGTAAACATACCGAAAGCAAGTGATGTAAATGATGAAGAAAAGCTCAAAGAATTAGCTGAAGAAACAAAAGTATTTACTAGAGATGAGTTTTCAAAACTACTTTTCAAGTGCCACAATATAATTAGAAATAATGACAAACTATCCCCTGAAGGTGCTTTTGATGAGATAAGTAAAATCTTGTTTATAAAAATTAGATATGAAAGACAGCAAGGAAAGAAGGTATTCTCAATAAGTCGTTTCAACGAACTTAAAAAAGGATATGATGAAACAGCATCTAAGAACTCAAAACCTTTCTATCAGGTCCTATTTGAAAAGACAAAAGAAGATTTTGAGAAAGATGAACTCTTTGAAGCTAATGAAGAAATCAAAATCCGTGAAAATAGCTTTGAGCAAATAGTGAAAGAACTTGAAAGATACAACCTTTCTGATACTGGTGATGATGTAAAAGGTATAGCTTTTGAACAATTCTTAGGTAAAACCTTTAGAGGTGAACTTGGTCAATTCTTTACACCAAGAACCATAGTTGATTTTATGATTGATATTGTGGACCCAAAGGAAGGCGATCTGATTTGCGACCCTTGTTGTGGCTCAGGAGGATTTCTTATTAAGGCGTTTGATTATGTAAGAGAAAAGATTGAAGATGATATTCTAAATAAAAAAGAAGAAATAAAGAAAAAATACTTTGATGAAAAGTATCAAAAATCAAATGATACCGAAAAGGAAAAAATTGATGCAGTTGTTGAAACAGAGTTCAAAAAGCTAAACAAAGAATTAGATAATCAAACCGAAGGTTCAAGATTGTATGACCTTTCTCATAAATGTATTTATGGTTCTGATGCTAACCCTAGAATGGCTAGAACAAGTAAAATGAATATGATTATGCACGGCGATGGACACGGAGGAGTTCATCATAATGACGGCTTACTAGATGTTGGAGGTATATTTGAAAATCGCTTTGACATAGTTCTTACTAACCCACCCTTTGGCTCAAGAGTAAATAAGGACCAAAAAATAACTGAAAATGATAATAAATATGCAGGAAAAGAAAGTTATATTCAAAAGAGATTTGGCGAAGAAGGTTTAGAAGCAATTAGAAACCTAGAGAGGAATATAGGTAAAAATCTTATTGATACATACGAAACTGGAAACTTCTCAACACTTACCGAAGTTCTATTTATGGAACGCTACTTAAGAATACTTAAGAAAGGCGGAAAAATGGCAGTTGTATTACCTGAAGGATTTTTGAATAATCCTAACTTGCAAAAGGTCCGTGAATACTTTGAAGGTAGAGCGAAAATAGATCTTATCGTTTCTATTCCTCAAGATGTATTTATAGCTAGTGGGGCTACAGTAAAACCAAGCTTGGTATTCTTACAAAAGTTTACTGATGCAGAAAGTAAAAAGTATGAAAAGATAAAAGAAGAAGCTAATAACTCTATTAGAGCAAAATACCAAAAAGAATTAGAGAAATTGGAAAAAGAAGTTAAGGACCTAAAAGGCGAAGTAAAAAAGACAAAGAAAAAAGAACTTAATACTCTAAACAGCACGATTGATAATGAAATCAAACAAGAAATCAAAACAAAGTTTGATTACCAAATCCCAATAGCTGAAGTTGAAAAAGCTGGTATTACAACTACAGGCGAAAAGTGTGAAAATGAGCTTATTGATGTTGTAAAAGAATATCGTAAGTATAAAAAAACAAAGTAATATGTCATCAGTAAAAGAAAAAACTGAATACAAATACCTTCAAACTGTGTCTTTTAGTAATTGGCTAAACTGGGATGTAAAAAGTTATGCTACCAATAACCTTAAATCAAAGTATGACTTTGTAAAACTCAGCTTGGTCTTAAACGAACAGACAGAGAAAGTAAAACTGAAAGATTTTCCAGATCAAGAGTTTGGTATTTTGGGAGTAAATAACAAGACAGGCGTATTTGATGCTTACCTAGAGAAAGGTTCAAAAATAAACCAGCCATACAAGATAATGAAAACAAACTGGATTGCCTATAATCCATATCGTGTAAATGTTGGCTCTGTTGGTATCAAAACTGAAAATCAAAAATATGAGTATATAAGTAATGCTTATGTTGTATTTAGTTGCCTAGAAGACAAACTAGATAATGATTTCTTCTTCCGACTATTCAAAACAAATACTTTCAATCATCTAGTAAAGAAATCAACGAAGGGTTCAGTTAGACAAAACCTATCTTTTGACCTGCTTAGTAATATAGAAATACCCCTTCCGTCTATACCTACTCAAAAATCTCTAGTAGCCAAGTATGATAAAGAATTAGTTCAAGTAAGAAAATTAGAACAGAAAGTAGATGAACTTAATGAAAAAATTGAAGATTATCTATCAGAGGAATTGGGAATAAGTATTGAAGAAAAACTAAAAAATAAAAGATTTTATCTTACTAATTTCAAAGAATTAGATAGATGGGATTTTTGGAATAAAAAAGAAATAATGAAATCATCAAAGTTTGATATTGTTAGTTTTGGAACTACTCTTTTAGATAAACCTAAATATGGCTCTAACTCAAGAGCATCGGATAAAATAACAGATACAAGGTATGTAAGAATTACAGATATAAATGAAGACGGTTCACTTAATGATGAAATTGTTTCAAGCGAAAAGTTTGATAAACAGTATCTTTTAGAGGATAACGACCTTCTTATAGCTAGATCAGGTAATACTGTTGGAAAAACATTTTTATATAAAAATCATTTTGGTAAATGTATCTATGCTGGATATTTAGTTAGGTATAGAATAAACCCTAAAATCGCTAATTCTGATTTTATATTTTTCTACTCAAAAACAAAACCTTTTAAGTTATGGATAAACTCTAAACAAAGAGTATCTGGACAGCCCAACATAAATGGTCAAGAATATCTTAGCTTCCCAATTCCACTTCCTGATATAAAAACTCAAGAAAAAATAGTAAATAAAATAATCTCTTTAAGAGAAGAGATAAGCGACATAAAAAGAAAGATTGAATTACAAAAAGAAGAAGCAAGAAAAGATTTTGAAACTAATTTATTTGACCTATGATAAAAGCTGTAGTTCTCGCAAGAGTATCAACTAAAGAGCAAGAAGAAACAGGACACTCACTCCCTGCTCAAATTGATAGTTTACGGAAATATGCAATCAAAAGAGATTTTGAAATAGAAAAAGAGTTTTGCTTCTCTGAAAGTGCTGGTCCAAAAATCCGCAGAAAGTTTGAAGAAGTTCTTGAACATATTAGAAAAAATAATATAAAGGTTTTACTCTGTGAAAATGTGGACCGAGCAACTAGAAACTTCAAGGATGCTGTGGACCTTGACGAGATGCGTAAAAATGAAGGGCTTGAAATCCATTTCGTAAAAGACGGTTTCTTCATAAACAAAGATGCTACAGGTAATCAAATGTTTATGTGGGAAGCTAAAGTATTCTTAGCTAAACAATATCTAAACCGACTTTCTGATGATGTAAAGCGTAGTATTTGGCAGAAGTTTGATAATCACGAATGGTCAGGAAAAGCACCTAGAGGATACAGAAACTTTACGAACATTGAAGATAAACAAGATATAGAATTAGACGAACACGATGCACCACTAATCAAGAAAATGTTTGAAGTATATGCAACTGGCAACAGCTCTCATCATCAATTAAGAAAGCTGATTTTTGAATATGGGCTTAAAAGTTCAAATGGAAAAATGCTTTCAGTTAGTATGATTGCTCATATACTACAAAATCCTTTCTATTATGGCGTTATGCTTTATAAAGGGAAAACCAACACTCATAAATATAAACCAATCATCAGCAAGGACCTTTTTGATAAATGCCAAGATGTTAGATTGAGCTACAATAAGAAACCTTTTCAATACTCAGCTAAGCCATTCATTTTTAGAGGGCTTATTAAGTGTTCAAAATGTGGTTGCGGTATAAGCCCTGAAATCAAAGTTAAGAAGAACGGCAAGACCTATATTTACTATAGTTGCACTAATTATCGTAAGGAATGTAAACGGGACTATGTGCCTGAGAATGTGCTTCTAAAGCCCGTTTATAAGGTCCTAGAGGGCTTAGAAATGCCTGATGAGCGTATCAGAGAGATAACTGAAGGATTACGCTCTATGGGCAAAAGTGAAGCTAGTTTTCATAAGTTCCATATGACAAACCTAAAGAAAGAATACGATCAAATTGAGGACCGCATAAGTAAAATGTATGACGACAAATTAGATGGTCGTATTACAGATGAAATGTATGACAAGAAATTGAAAGAGTTCAAAGAAAGACAAAGTGCTATTTTGACTGATATGAGCATCCACTCTGAAGCAGATGAAGAGTTTTATTTGATTGCAAATACAATACTAAACATAGCAAAAAGGGCCCTTGAGATTTTCAAGAGTTCTGAAGTGCCTGAAAAAAGGCAACTTCTTAATTTTCTACTTCAGAACTGTCAGTTAGAAGGAAAAAACCTAGTGTTTTCAATGCGTTCTCCCTTTGACAAGATACTTGCAACTTCTAACCAACCTATTGGGCTCCGGGGGTAGGGATCGAACCTACGACCAATCGCTTAACAGGCGACCGCTCTACCGCTGAGCTACCCCGGAATGTATTTTTAATTGTTGAAAGAACTTCTAACATCTTAGCAGAAAAACGACAAAAAACAACGCCCAGCTCGCAAGATACCTTGCGAGCTGGGCGTTTCCTCTGCTATTTTAATTATAAGAATTTATACACTCGGCACATATGTCTCCACCTCAAGGGCATTGTGTTTCGCCATTGCATCCTCTACGTCCTTCTCTTGTTCTGAGTTAACCGCAACTAGGATGTTGCCGGAGAGAACCCTGTCTTCATAATCCTTGGCTCGCTCTTTACCCACCCCAAGGTTAGCTAGTGCTCCTATAATGCCCCCTATGGCCGCCCCAGTCACCGCCCCGGCTGCTGTAGTGCCCAATGCCCCGGTAATCCCAATGGCCGCAATCAAGGGCCCTGCAGCAAAAAGCATCCCGACTATAGGTATGACGCCCGCGACGGCAGCGATGCCGCCCAAGGCTCCCACGACAGCTCCAGTCTTCGCCCCTTTCTCAGCACCCTCGGCTGTGGTAAGCGAGCTTATTTCTTCAGTATCAACTTCCCTTTCAATCCCTAGTACATCTTTATAGATGTAAGAAATGTCTTCGTGGGGAATTTTGATTTCATTGTGAACGTAGTTTATAAATTTTTCCGCATCATTTCGCTCGACGAAAATTCCAATTGTTGTTTTTTTCATTTTTCAATTAATTAAGCTAATAAATAATTTGCTCGCATTTCCTGCGCGCATACTTTTCGACTCGTCACTATATTTGACGCTTCGGAAGCTTTAATATTACAAAATTAGAAAATTCGCGAGAGAATTCGCACTAGAGGCGAGATAATGTAATCGATAAATTTTGGTTTATAGGTGTCCGGGTTGAAAAGCTCTGCCTTCTTCTGCCAGCCTACTATTATTTCCGCAAGCCTTTGTACCGCTTCTGGATCCCTTAAGAAAACACAAACTTCTGAATTGAGATCGAAAGAAAAGAAGTCGAGATTGTTCGAGCCCACCAGACCTTCGCTATCATCGATGAGCATACCTTTGGCATGGTTCATCTCGGGCTCGAGATAAAAGTTTACCCCTAGGAGCGCAAGTCTATGCATAAAAAAGGCTCCTATGCTGTCACCCCAAATGTGATTGGAAACTTTCGGCACCAAGACATCTACCCGGACCCCACGAAGCACCGCCTGGTGGAGCGCTCTCACGAACCACCGCCTGGGCATTAAGTAAGGCGTCACTAGTATCACGTGGCTCTCCGCTTTGCTTAACGCTTTTTTATAAACTTTCTTCAGTGTCGCGCTTTTGTTTTCCGGGAAATGCTCCACCAGCCAGTTGCGTGCTTTGTCCAGGATGAGCTTTTTGTTTTCTTTCAAAATTAGCGGGTCTCGCCCCCCACATTCGACATAGACCTTCGCAAAGGAGCGCAATATAGACTTCACTAAGACACCGCGAATAAGAATAGTTAAATCATTCCAGGTTCGCGCAACTTCGTGGAAATTGACTCCGCCAATGAAAGCGGTATTGTCATCGATTATCAATATTTTCCTATGAATCCTGTGCAAGAGCTGGCTGTAAAAAAATACTTCCACCCCGCTCGCCTTAAGCTCTTCTACTGATTTCTTGGGCAATTCTCTACTACCGAACGCATCAAGCACAATGCGCACCCTTACTCCCTGCTCTGCTTTCTTTTGAAACAACCGCAGGAAATCAAATTTGTGCAAGTCGTCGAGAAATATATATGTTTCCAAGTAAACAGAGCTTCTAGCGTTCTCAATCGCTTGAAACATTGCCGTCCAGGTCTTCTGTGAGTTGGTATAAAATTCGTAGGCCATTATGCTTTTTAGACTAGCATAGGGAACAGTAATTTGCATTATCAGTAAAATACGTTAGAATAGGCAAAGTTTAATTAACGGGCCCGTAGCTCATCTGGTAGAGCACCTCATTTGCAATGAGGGGGTAAGGAGTTCGAGTCTCCTCGGGTCCACCACTAAAACTCGTGCCATAGGACCTGGTTGGTCACTTCGTGGTGATAGATTATTTCCGACGGTTTGATGGTAGCACCCAGGGCCTTCGGGCTACGGTCTGCAGCCATTTGCTTGAACTCTGCATATTTCCACTGGTTTGGCGCACTTAAAATTCGTCCAATGAAATCGCTCGCTTTGAAAAGCTTGATGGCGTCATTAATGTTGTCCGGTAACACACGCACTCGTTCGCGTTTATCCTTGTCTTTCACTAGAGGCTTTCCTTCTAACCCCGTGCGGAGAATAGTGTAAAGGGCGAGGTAAGGATTCGAGTCAGGTGCCACAGAGCGCACTTCTATTCGTGTTGTTTTCTCGTTCCCTACTGGAATACGAATCATTGATCCGCGATCTATCGGTGATACTTTTATCTGATTCGGTGCTTCAAAATGCGGGTCCAATCGGCGATAAGCATTTACGCTCGAGTTGAAAGCGAGACATATGTCAGGCGCGTGGTTTAGAAGTCGGGAAATGAAATCCCAGGCAATGTCCGACAAGCCTTCTTTACCTTTGGCGCTATAGAAAATATTTTTGCCATTTTTTGCCAGAGAAAAATTGATATGCATTCCCGAACCGTTAATGCCCACCACCGGCTTCGGCAAGAATGTCGCTGTCATCCCGAGATTGTCCGCCACCTGACGGCACACAAGCTTATAAAGTTGAATATTGTCCGCGGCACGGATGATGTCGCTATAAGAGAAATTCATTTCGAACTGCGAGGGCGCCACTTCCGGATGGTCTTTTTCATTTAGGAAACCCATCGCTCGCTGAGCTTCCGCCGCTCTGTCAATGAATTGACGCAAGCGGTCCAGTGGCAATGAATGGTAATATCCCCCTGTAGAAATAAGGGTAAATCCTTTCTTTTCATATTCTTGCTCAGCATTAGCCCCATCCACGAGGAAGCCCTCCACTTCGGCCGCTGCAAAGGCAGTAAGTCCGCTCTTCTTTTTAAGTGTTGCAGTATACATTTTCAACTGCCCGCGGAAATCAGAAATATATTGCTTGCGGTCACGATCTAAAACATCCACAAACATCACGACTTTCCCAGGGCCGAAAATATCTGCGGGAAGAAATCGGATACTGCCCCAGTCCACAGACAGGCGCAGGTCGGACTCGTGCTGTTCGGAAAATCCACGAATCGATGACCCGTCGAAGGTCAGGTTGTCGGCTGAATTAAGTAAAAATTTTTTATCGTAGTCGAGCATATGGAAGCGCCCTTCTAGGTCCGTAAAGCAGAGTGTCACTGCTTTTATTCGTTTCTCTTTCGCGAGATAAGCTCGGTATTCTTTCTCAAGCACCGCCCCGCTCGCTTTCTCGGCAAGGGCCTTAGCTCTCAAGTTCATCGCCTCGAGCGTATCGTAAGGAATTTCTAAAAAGTTCTTCAGCCCTGCCCGTGTGGATGTGTTATCCATATTTAATTAAATTAGTTAATAATTAATATAAAAATACTATAATTTAGCATAATTATATACCTAACTAATATAAAATAAACTGTGGATAACTAAAGCTGTTAACTGACTCCAGGGATTAGCTTTGCTTGATTTACTGGCAACTCACATCCATTTTTGAGAAATCCACCCCAATTATGGATTTAGTTTGTTTTAAACTTTCTGCGTTATATAAAGTGGTAGAGACAAACATAAAGAACGTGGCATTGGTCGCAAGCTCGGCATCAGCCCCCATAATCCCCATAGAATTTTGGACTTTTTGGAGGTCAGCTTTTACTTCTGGTATATCCGAATTTAAAAACTTACAAGATTTGTATGGTGCCTGATTTGATTTGACGGTATTTTCTTCTGAAAAATTAAGAACACAGAAATCTCCTTCTGGCTTAATTGTGTAGTATGACGTACCGAATTGTGGGTCGGAAAACGATACCTTTAACTTTGCAGGCGTGCAGGGAGAAAAAGCTCGTCCCATACAAGCATTACCCTCTCTAATATTCGTAGCGTTTTGAAGGTCTGTGCTAGCTTTATTAAAATCATAATCTTTACTGTAAATAAAAGCTGTTCCACAGTCTTTTTCACCAGACATTAACCCACTAAACCCCGAACTCTCTTCTGGCTCTATGGGCGGATTTTCTTGTGTGGTGTTTGACGGTTCATTTACTTTCTCATCAGACGGCATATCGAAAACCATTATAGAGTGTGAAAATTTATATTTTAAATAATATTGATAGCCCAAAAATCCTCCACCAACTAAAATCAACACTCCAATTATGCCAAAGATTAGTGGCAAATGACTGGACGCGGCTATGCCTACGGCTGCTACTGGGGTTGGTATGGGTGTTTGAAAACCTCCAAACGCTTCATTTAAATCACCTTCACTCCAGCCCCCACTTGCCATAAGATTCTGGCGGATTTGAGCATCGGGCACTCCTTGCACACGAGATTGTTTTATGTAATTTTCTAATTCCGGTGTGATCATAAAATTAGTTAATAATTAATAATAATTTCTTACTGGCAACTCACATCCATTTTTGAGAAAGAAATAGTGCCGGTTTGTAAACTCTTCAATGCTTTTTCATCCAACGTCGCCTCAAAAATTCTTAGAAAAATATCGGTATTAATGGATTCATCCATAGCACCCCCTTTAAAAGAGGGGTTAACGCGTTGCTTAAGATTAAGTAACTCTGACCTTAGTGTGCTTAAGGAAGAATTTGAAAATTTGCAGGTTTTGAGTTCAAAACCTGAAACCTCTACATTCGAAGAGGCTGATAATATGCAAGAGTTTCCTTCTGGTTTAATAGTAATGGTAAGCCTTTCGGTGGTAGGACCTTGAGCTATCTTAGCTAGAGAACAAGTGGCTAGGGCCAGACCCATGCAAGCTCCCTTATCATTAAACTCATCATCATTCAACGCAATTCCACAATCTTTTTCTACTCCAAAAGTATTTGAAGGCTTGCTTTCTGTTAAAGTGCCTGGTACTGGGTTAGTCGGTGTTTGCCCCAAACCTTCTGCAGCTAAATCTTCCTCTGATGAATTTAATTGACCGGTGCTTGCGTTAAATTCTGAACTAGATGAACCTGGGTTATTGGAAAGATTCAAAAAATAATAACCACCTCCGCCGACTGCCCCTAATATGAGGATTGCTCCTATCACCCAGCCTAAATAACTTTTTGCACCAACAGTTGCGCCCCCGGCAACAACAGTTCCCCCAGAAATACCACCTCCGCTAAAAACACTAAAGGCTTGATCTAGGTCAGCAGGACTCCAACCTCCGCTCCCCATAAGGTTCTGGCGAATTTGCGCTTCAGTCATTCCCTGAGCTTTTGCTTGAATAATGTATCTTTCTAATTCTTTGGTGATCATCTTTATTTTATTAATTTTTAATAATTCAAAAAAATAATCCTTTTATTTTTTCCCAAGGCACAGACACCAAAAGCGTACCGAGGAAGACTAAAGCGAGCCCAATCCCCGATTGGATGGTCATACCTTCCGCCAGGACGAAGATTGCGAGAATTGCGGTGATAACTACAGAAAGTTTATCTATGACCGTGACGGCGACCGTGGGACCCACAGATAGCGCTTGATAGAAAAATATCCAAGACAAAGCGCCGCCCAAGCCGGAGAGCACCACAAAGAGCCACTGCCTTGGAGATAGCGATTGTACTGCGGGCATTGTAAGCTTGCCAAAAGAAAGCGCTGCGATAGAAACTATAATAGCCATCACTATACCCCGAATCGCAGTGAGTAAATTTGCGTCCACACCCTTGAGCCCCAACTTTGCAAAGATTGTCCCCATGCTCGCCATAACAGCCCCGAGCAATGCGTAAATGATATACATATGTAAATTATACCTCGCAACGATATTTAAAACAAAACAAAACCCCGCCTTGCGGCGGGGTTTTGCGGCACTTATGTTGTTTACGATAAATGTAAGGATCAACCTCACACTCACTTCCATAGTATAGCATATTCTATTTAAAAATGCAAGTTTTAAGGGCTCCTATCGCCAGTTCAATAGAAAAATCCCCTATTTCTAGGGGATTTTTCATATTTGGGCCTTGCGCTTTATAAGCCGAATTCTGTGGCTTGATATTACATCGAGCGATAGCAATTTATCTGTCACGCCTGTTACCAGGCGGATCAAGCGATTCTCTGCCAATTATGCCCACCGTAGGTGGTTGCATTAATTGAGCATCCTGAGTTTATCGAAGGGCCTTTCGGCTTCGCTCAAGACTCTCAATTTTGCAGCTGCCTATGGCAGGCAAAATTGGAGCACGATCTTGCACACGCGTAAGGATTTTGCCGTTTCACCCGAACTGAATCGGTTCGTCACTGTTCGCACCTCGGCCCTTGCGGGCGGCGGGCGTTACCCGCTACGTTTAACTCCTTGCGGAGCTGTGTGTTCGGACTTTCCTCCCTCCGCCGAAACGGAGAGTAGCTATCAAAGCACAAGGCTCCGAATAATATACTATAAATGTTCTAATCTGTAAATACGACAGGATTGCCAGGTTCCAGGTTGTACTTGTCGGCAAATCCGGCAGGCACTTCGAGTACGTATTTCACACGGGTGTCTGGCCCGAAATACGTCCCTGGGTAGGACTCCGGCCTGGCATTCTTTTCTATATAAACAACTTTCTTCCCTTCCGTAATCCATATCATATCAATCGCAAAATTCATATCTTTCATCCAGAATATTTTCTTGCTTGGGGTGTCAAAAATAAAAAGCATACCTTCACCCTCAGGAAGCCCGCTCCTCCCCGAGAGTCCGCGAATTTGCGCTTCTTTTGTTATAGCCAATTCAACTTTCACACTCTGCCCAGCGAGCACAGCATAACGAATATTTTCCGGCAATAAACTGCGTGGTGGCAAACTACCCAAAAAGCCGACACACAGTATAAAAATTATTATTATAAATACACTATTCTTCATAGTTTTCCAGTGGAGCCGTTCCAGCCGAAAAGTTTACCAATGGAATCAGGATTTTCTCGACGACGAGCTATGGTAATTGTTCCATCTTGAGCAATGATTTTCATAGGGGCTGAGAGCAGACAGTGGTGAGAGGATAGCGCATCTTGATATGCTCCCGTGTCTAAAATTGCCACCAGCTGGTCCTTCGTCTCGTGGAGTTTAGGCAGGAGAATGTAGTTTCCTCCGGCAGTATATTTATCGTCAGAATCACAGGTCGAACCCGCGAGCCACACAGTCCTTAGCGCGCCGTTCATATTGTTCGCCGGAATAGTGTGCCACTTCTGATGTATGGCCCAGGTGTCTTTAAGGTCATTCATAAAGCTCCCGTCGACTATGTACCAGGATTTAGCATTCGCTTTCGGGATGGATTTCTCAGAAATAACTCTGTATATGGTAACCTGCGACGGCGCAACGATATACTGACCCCATTCTACTGCCAAGTTCGGATGCCTTATCCCCGACTTGTCGGACAAATTTTTCAAGACTTTAATAATTTTACTGGAAACTCCCTTAGCGGTATAAAACTTCTTCTTCTCATAAGGAACCCCGAAGCCACCACCTATGTCGAGCGTGTCGAGTGAAGGGTGAGTTTTCTGCAGTTCGCGATAAATGGTAAAGCCATGCTTAACTCCGTCCAAGATACTTTTCTGGGTCTTGATCTGCGAACCCATATGGTAATGCATTATCTTGAGGTTTTTAATCTTCCCCAAACTCAAAACATCTTTCTCGGACAACCCGAAGCGGTCGAACTTCTTATCCCAGTGCGTATCCGCTTTCACATTCAAATCCACCCGCACACCCACGTCGCCTTTATACTTCAAAATTCGGTCCATCTCTTCCATACTTTCGATGATAGGGACAATGTTCATCCCTTTGCCTCGCAATTCCTCCACGAGGTCCAGGTACTGGTCAGTCTTGGGGCCGTTGCAGAGCACTCGGATTTTGCTGTTAAATTTCTCTCCTTCCCAGAGCTTTTTCACGAGCCAGAGCTCGTTGGCAGACGTAACTTCCAAGTTAGCTCCTTCGGATAAAATGGGAAGAATAAATTCCTTGTTCTGGTTAACCTTCATAGGGTAATGGTAGAAAAATTTGCCCTTGTAGCCGTATATCTTCATATAAGCCTGAAAATACCCTATCAAGTCCTTCAGACGGTCTTCGATAACGAATGGGAAAATTATTTGGAGAGGTGTGCCGTACTTATGGGCCAGGTCGCTTAGGTTGTAGACATGGTGACCTTCTGTAGCGGTGAGCTCAGCGTCTTTGTTAATTCCGAAAAACTGAGTGTTGAATTCGTCAACCCCCAGCTTCCAGAACTTTCTCCAGTTCTTCCCCGGCTTCTTTGCTTTCTTCTTGGTCATTTAATTAAAAATAATTATACCAATAATGAACACAATGTAAAGGGTTTTAGATTACTTAACATATTGTTTTAAAAACTCTTCCTTAAATTCGTAAAAATTATCATCGAGGATAGACTGGCGAATCTTCTTCACTAAATTCGTGATGAAATATAAATTGTGCGTTGAAGCGAGGGTGCCCCCGAGCATTTCTTTGCCGTGAAAGAGGTGAGCTATGTAGCTCTTCGTATAGTTTGTACACGTGTAGCACTCGCAGTCTGCTTCTATCGGTGAAAAGTCGTTTCTAAATTTCTTATTCATTATGATTATTTTTCCGTTCTTGGTATAAATAGTGCCGTTTCTACCCAGCCGGGTGGGCGCTACACAATCGAAGAGATCCACCCCGTTCTCTATCCCCATAAACAAATCTTCCGGCTCACCAATGCCGAGCAAGTGCCGCGGCTTCTCTTCTGGTAATATTTCATTCACCCACTTCACCGCAGTAGACATATCTTCTTTCGCGAAGCTGCCGCCGATGCCGAAACCATCGAAGGCGAGCCCGCCTATAAACTGCGCCGACTTTTTTCTTAAATTCTCGTCTCTCCCGCCTTGCACAATGCCGAAAAGCGCCGGAGCTTGAGGAAAAATATTCTCGGGCGAATGGTTGACGTTGCTCTGCAGGAAATCCTGAGACTGAGAATATTTTTCCTCAGCGTCACCGATTCCAGTTTTTTCGAGTGAGGAATTCCGCTTGGCGGTACGTAACGAGAAAAAATTGGAATCGGCGGAAGCACTTAACAACTGGTGCTCGGCAAGACTCCGTTCCGCCCAGCGATGCGTACGTTCGAGAGCTTCTTCTTGATATTTCAAATCTTCCGCTGGGCTGGTGCACTCGTCAAAAGCGAAAATGATGTCCGCGCCCAAGTTGTGCTGAATTTGAATTGATTTCTCGGGAGTTATGTAGTGAATGGAACCATCGAGGTGCGATTTGAAAGACACGCCATCTTGCCCTATCTTCGCAAGCCGTGGCGCATCAGAGTCATCAAACCTCTCCGGGATTAAAAGCGAAGGGTCGGTAATTTTCACAACCTTGGAAATATCTTTCCCATACGCCGCACCCAGAGAGAAAACTTGGAATCCCCCGGAGTCTGTCATCGTGGGCCCGGGCCAATTCATAAATTTGCCAAGACCGCCCGCATCCCGCACTATTTCGTCTCCTGGTTGAAGATATAAATGGTAAGTATTACCCAAGACAACCTGCGTACCCGCATCTCGCACCTGTTCCGGATTTAAGGATTTCACCGTACCCTTGGTGCCCACGGCGACAAAAGCCGGCGTGTGGATCACGCCGTGCGGGGTTTCGATCTTCCCCGCCCGCCCCAGGGCGCCTTTTAATTTTTTATCAATCTTGAATTTCATAAACTATGTACTGTTGCGCAAGGTTAAACCTTGCGCAAGAATTATTGTTCGTTAAATGACAGCCAAAATTCAATCATCTTATTAAAATCCCCTATCCGTTCAAAATACACCGGAAATGCTTTTTTATTAATAATGATTTTTTCTACTCGATCACTTTCTAAATAGTCCTGATAACTCGAATATTGATAAGCAGCTAAAAAACTTTTTACTTTTTGCTTATTTTTGATACCATTCTCCCGCCAAGTCGGCTCAATTAATTTCACGGGGTTAAGATGAATGTATGAATAAATGTATTTCAAATAGTTATCTGTGGTTAAGTGCTCGGCTTTGTAGGTTCCCTGTAAAAGCGCGCCCGTTCTCTCGTGTTTTTTATTGAAATACATAGTATAGGCAGTAGTAATCTTTTGCATAAACAAACTTGTTCCGTTTTCAACCTTTTCTTTCAAAAGAATGTGAAAGTGGTTAGGCATAAGACAATATGCTCCTATGTCCACTAACTCTATACCTCTGTCCGCTTCAAATAATTTTTCTATAGAGTTTCTGCGCAGATCAATACGTACTGGCTGACTAGAATTGGCTAGATAGAGTAAAATTATAAATCGTTGATAATCCCGCTGGGATAAAAAAATTTTTCTTTTATCGGTGCCTCTATTGTAAACATGATAAAATTCCCCAACGGCAGGGTTTGTTCTCATGAACTTTATTATAACATTTCAAAGCCCCTGCGCAAGGTTAAACCTTGCGCAGGGGGGGGTATCAGAATACTATGGAGTGGTTACGTTAATAGTTGCGATATCTACAATTTTATCGAGCTTAACACTATATAGAATTGCTCTCTTGGCTTTGGAATAAATTAGAACTTTATCCCCTTTAGAAGCCGAGGTGAAAAATGGATGATCTGCTTTTAATGCTTCGGGGTCCGTAACGGTAGCCACAGATGGCAATTCTCCGAGAGGGAGCACCATATGCTCAGAAACTTTATTGACCAGTTCTATGGTTTCTTTTTCAACTATAGCTTCAGGGTCTCGATAGAGGCGAAACTGCGACCAAAGATAATAAATTAAGAAAATACCTACGATTACGGTGAGCGGCGCAATTAATTTTCTAAACTTAGATACCGTTCTGGGCTTCTTAAATTCTACTGATGGAACTTTTACTGATTTTTTAATGTCTCCTATCATAAACTTACTACTATTTATTTATTTTCTTTTTACCGCCCCATCGACGCCCAGCCCAAACTAGAACGGGAATAACAATCAGGAACAAGTATCCAGGATTAAACCCGGGAATATTCGCCGAAGCTAGGAAATTTTCCGAATATAAAAACCCGCTATCGCCTCCACCTGCACCACCTCCTGCGCCGCCCGTTGCAGGAGCGTCCGGAGTAGCTGTCGGCGCTTCGACGTCTCCACTACCCGCATCCCCACCACCGGCTCCCCCACTTACATCAGGGTCTGGAGTAGCCGACGGAGCTTCCACATCACCGCCCCCTCCTCCACGTGAACGGAAGACAAGGTTCCGCGCGTATATAGACGGTACTTGTGTGTAAGTAAATCCACCAGCACTACCTGCACGAGTTACCCGAAAACAATATTTCAAGCCAGTAGTCACGTTGCTTGTAGGGGAAATTGCGTATTCAAGCTCACTAAATTGCGTATCCGTTAGGCTAATAGCCGGGGTCTGGTTAGCTGTGGTCATCAATTTTCCGGTTACGAAAGATTTGCCGGATGGGTTTGTTAGTCCTGTTGAATCTGTAGTGTCAGAGCTGTTTACGACATTACCTGAAGAGGTCATAACCCACGGGCCACTGTTGTCGCCAGAATTGGGGACCTGGCTCCAGGCATTACAGGTATCTGAAGAATATTCTAGGCGATAAGTCTTACTAGACGCAGCGAGTGCTCCCGTATTGGAAAGCGCTACTCTTAGACGACGTATGTCTCCTACATATACGCCACTTGAAAGAGGCACGTTTTCGGCGACGGCATATGATGCACTCACCTCGTCGTCATTATCAATGCGCCAGCGATACCCTACTAACTCCAGAGAAGGAACTGGAAAATTCCAACACGTCTCGTCATTGCCACCGCCGTCCACTGTAGTACTGTCTATGGTTACATAAGAAGACCCGGCGTCACACCCCGAATCCGTGACATTGGCATAGGTGACTGTTGTTTGAGGAGAATTAAAATGGGCTAGCCACTGCGAGCTCGGGGTGCTGGATGCAATATTTACCAAGCCACCTTCAACACCGGTAATAGTAAATGTTCCTTCGAACGTCTGCGTTGACGCTGAAGCAAAGGTTAATGTGTCCGTAGCTGCGACAGTCTTAGTAAAATTGTTAAACGTATTCGTACCCGAAATTGCTTGATTGGCGCCGTTTAGAACCACTGAGCCTGAGTTGTGAGTAAAAGTTCCGCCGCTGCGCGAGAAATTACCTGCGACGTTTAATGTGGTCGGAGCTGTAAATGTGCCGGCAGTTTGAGAAAAGTTTCCTCCTACGGTCAAAGCGCTCACTGCCGAAGCGTCAACAGAAGAACTCGGAGAAATTGTTAAATTATAAAAAGTAGTATCGCCGGTAATTGTCTGGTCAGTGCCGTCAAAGGTGACCGTGCCACTGCGTGGTGTAAATGTTCCAGAGTTGGACCAGTTGCCAGCAACATTTATGTTGTAGTTGGAAGCGGTAGCGTCCAAAGTGCCAGCAGTAATTGTAAGATTGCCATTGACATCTGTGTTTGCTGGAAGTTCAAAGGTAGCTCCTGTGCCATCTATTGCAAGATTTTGATATGTCCAATTTTTTATAGTATTCGATGGTTCTGCTCCGGTTTGTAATTCCACTCTTCTTAAACCCATAAGGCCTCCTCCCCACGTATCAGCAATTTTAAAAGCATAGTATCTATAAGCAGTAGTATTTGTTACTAAAATATATTTAGGGTCTGCGGTATTTGCGGCAACGTGCTGATCAAATGTAATATCATCTATTGTCAACTGTGTCCAATTCGTGTCTGTGCCATAAGTAAGTGTAGAAAAAGCAGTCGCGTCATTTGATCCCCACATTGTAAATGTCTTTGCCCCATACTCACTATACGAGCCACTGGAATGAGCATTCTCATAATAGACCTTTACAATTGTTTTAGCAGAACCAAGGTCTATATGGAAACGCTGATTGGTAGCACCACTTGACACCCAAGCATTACCTGTCCAAGACCCCGTGACAGATTTAGTGGGGTCTGTTGCATAATACGCCCAATATGATCCGTCATATTTTGTTGTTGATTTTACATATGTATCAGATTGAGCAGTAGGATATTGAGATATGAAGGAATTTATACAATCTGTGGTACGAGAATATTCTACAGTTGAACCTGTAGCAAGAGTAGGAGTAGTAACTGTCTCACAACCATCGAGACGAAGTACAGCACTGTTTGCCACAGAAAAAGTCCCAGTGCTACTTGTAGTATATCCATTAATGTCCAGTATACCCGCAGTAACAGTGAGATTATTATTTATAGTCGGAGCACTCCCTAGTTGAAAAATATCAATCGTTCCATCTGTGCTATTTATTGTCAAATTGTAATATGTAATAGCAAGAGAGGTAATAGTTTGAGTATCAGCTACAGTATCTCCATCTCCTGTAAAAATAAAATTTGAGTTTGTGGCATTAGTAATGAGCGACCCAGAGTAAGTAGATGTTTTTGTTTGGATTGTTCCGTTGTTTGTAATACCCCCATCAGAAGATGTCGTGAAAGTGCCGGTTCCTATTGTAATTGTCCCATTATTAACTAAGTATGTAGAATAGGCGCCAGAATTATTCATTGCCAATGTCGGCGTATCGCCAAGAGGTACTGTAGTTCCTGATGCTATGGTAAAAGTTTGATGAGCATTCCCCGGATTACAGTTACGATCGATTACTACACTGGCAAATGTGACACCTGAGGCATCTAGAGTACTATTGCTACTTGTACATATTAGTGTATCCCCTATTGTGAGAGCAACATTGGAAGGAAAAGTGGAAGTGTTAGCCACTGTCAAACTAACATCTGCTTCAATAGTAGGATTTGCTGCTGTGGCAAAAGTAGCAGTTCCAGAGTTTGTAAAACTTCCAGGAAATGCAAAAGAGGAGACTCCAGTCATAGAAATAGTACCAGAGTTTGCGATACTAAAAGCAGGATAAGCAACATATGGAGTTGTCCAAGATGAAATACTGTTAGCAGTAACAGTTCCTGCATTAGTAAAAGCACCGTTTATATTCCAAGTTGCAGCACCAGTGCCCATTGTTATCGTCCCATTATTTGTTAAAGACATAGAATAACCGCTGCTGGTGTTTTTTAAGGTCAATGTCGGCGTATCACCAAGAGGTACTGTTGTTCCTGATGCTATAGTAAAAGTTGGATGTGCTGACCCCGGATTACAGTTGCGGTCAATTACTACCTTATTAAAGGTAACACTAGGAGCACTTAGAGTTGTATTGCTACTTGTACACACACTATCGTCATCCATAGTTAGAATACCACTATTCGCATTAAATGTTGGGCTACCCGTTTGGGTAAATGACCCGGTTACAGATAGCAAGCCCAAGGCATCCGGTGCGGTAAATGTCCCGCCGGAAATTGTAAAGTTGCCATTAATGTCAAGAGTAACTGCACCCGCTGTCCAAGTACCTCCAGCTTGTGTGAAGCCTGTTGAGCCCACAGTCGTTGTAGCATTTTGAGCAACTGTACCAGCGTACCCAGAGTTTAGGTTGACCCCTGCAATAGACCAGGTTCCACTAATAGTAGCTCCATTGTCACAGTCAGCATCAAAGACAGCTGTATCGGATGCTCCTGGTACTGCAGAGGCATTGCCCCCTCCATCATTACAAGCGGCAGGGTTTGTGGTAGACCAGTCTGTAGCAGAACCGGTGACAGAATCTCCATCTCCTCCTACCCAGTAGAGCGTGGCAGCGTGAGAAATAGCGGGGAATAAAAAGAAAACAAAAAAAACAGGAATACTGAATTTAAGTATTTTACTCAAAAAATAGATTTTTGTTTTCATATATTGGTACTCCAATTATACCAATTGCAGATTTCTGTGTATAGCGAAAAAGCATTAAAAAAATCGGAAGAAAATTGCTCAATTTTCACACCTTAGTATATAATTATATGTATTACATATATGAGCCAAGAATCCATCGCGAGAATAGAAAAAGATAAAATTCGCCTAGAATTTGATGCAAAAGCACATAAATGGTATTTCTCTATCGTAGACGTCATAGCCATGACCGGCCAGAGCTCTGACTCCCGTAATTATTGGAAGGTCTTAAAAAATCGTTTAAAAAAAGAACAAAATGAGTTGGTTACGTTTTGTAACCAACTCAAAATGAAAGCTGGGGATGGTAAATCATATCTAACCGACGTTGGAGACAGAGAAGTTGTAGAAGAAATCTTAAAATTAGTCTCACCCAAACACATTGCGCCCTTTCGAGATTGGTTTGATTACCTAGAACAAAAGCACCAGGATCGTCCCAATATTTCCGAAAACCCTGGTCCATTGTCTGTTGACGAAAACACTAGTTATCCACAGGAAGAATTTATGTTGCTCGTTGATGGATATCGTGAAAACGACTTTTTTATTATACAAGCTTTTACTGCTGGAGTCGAAATTGAAAATATTTTCATATCAGCAACTTGCAAAACACTAACAATAAAAGGGGAGCGAAAAGAAAAAACAAATTTCCATGAAGGAAACTCAAAAGAAATATATTCACACAGTGAATTATCTTGGGGGAAATTTTTACGAACGATAGAACTTCCCGAAGAAATCGAAATAGACAGCATCGAGGCGAAAGAAAATCATGGACAGATAATAATCAAACTTCCAATCCTAAATAAAAATCGTTCAAAGTCAGTTAGAATAAAATCTATTTAAAAAATATTTAAGGAGTCGGGACATTCTCAGGAGCAGGAGCAGACTCTGGGGTTTCAGCCCGAGCCCCCAGATAGAGGTTAAACCTCTATCTGGGGGCTATCCCTGGTAAATTTTCTTCTTCTAGAAGAGACTGCTTCCCTCGCTCTTTTCTTATAATAGTTACAATCTCTTCGCAATGTTTTTTGAAATTCTTGCCGCCATGAAAAATTTTCAAAATTCTTTTACCTTCTGTTTTAGTGACAATCTTAAAACTATTATTTTCATATTCCTGGTCGCTGGCATAGACGAGGTTTGATTTATTTTTCGGAATGTCATGTACTTTATAGTTCTTGTTTGTATAGGCTATAATTTTATTAAAATAATTTTCGTTTTTAATTATTTGCGATTTAAAAGTCCCCTGGAAAAGCGATCCGGAACGGGAATGTTTCAGGTTGAAATAGTAGGTATAACCTCCTTGTAACTTCTGCATAAATTTTGATATGCCATTATCGGCCAATTGTTTTAGCACAAAATGAAAGTGATTTGGATTCAGGCAGTATGCTAGGACAGCGACTTGCGGCCGAGATAGAGGTTTAAGCTCTATCTCGGTTTTTCGTAGATTTGCGAGGCTGACGATACCTTCAATGTTATTGAACTCACGCATGCTTTCAATAAAGCGATCGAAGTCCTTCTTGGTACGAAAAATATCGCGCTTATCTACACCTCGGTTGTAAATATGATAATACTCACCTGTCACTAACGGTTGTTTCCTGTTCATAAAATGATTGGTCGATTACCCTTACCCCAGATAGAGGTTTAACCTCTATCTGGGGGTTATTTAAAAATAACGCCCTGTTTGAAAATTATGCCCTGCTTAAAAACTGAACCGGTAGAAGGAACCACGCTATGCACCACCACTAGTTTGGGGTCATTGGCGGTGCCAAAACTATCTGCCATATGGGTTGAAATATAGTTATTGCCATTTACAGGTGCCGGAGTCCCATCTAAATCCATTTTAGATCGTACAGCCAGGTACGTATTGCTTGTTTTACTAATTGCCGCTATTCCGGAAGCATTCAGTGTCATATTTACATATATATTTGCAGAAGCAATCCATTGGGCATTGGTGGGAGGGGTGTCTACATATTGAGTTGTTCCAAGTTGGTCGAAATCCTCAACGACAAGGTCGTTTGTTGAAGCAGGGGTAGCTCCAACCACTCTAACCATAGGCTGATTATCTGTAAATTCATAACCCCCATCGCGCCCAATCAGACTAAAGGTAGCGGAAGAAATACTGTCGGCGTTGGGTATTGCTGAAGTGTCAAAAGAAAAAATTGCCCGTCTTATTGTATATACACCCCCTACATAATTAGTCGCAACAAAGACAGTGTCGTTCCCTGTTCCTGTATTTGCAGAACTTCCAGCAGTCGCAGCCAAAAGAGTTGCCCAACTAGCATCAGAACCTACGATATACCCGTCAACTCCTGTTCCCCCTGTTCCTGCAGCGGGGTAGAAAGTGCTTGTAGTCGCAAAAGCTTTTTTTATCAAAGCGAATTTGGAATCATCTGTCAGCCTTGCGTATAGAGGAGTTTTGGGCAGTTTAGAAAATTCTTCTGGGGTAGTTGTCTTATAATCTGCCTGCCACCAATTACCCTTGTCGTCCTTGAAATATTCTGGACCAGATAGAAACTCGGTGACACTTACTCCTTCTTTGTTTGTAGAAAATGTCCTGGAGTTTGAGGTTCTCTCTCGGATTTCTTCTTTAGTAGGAACTACGTCATTCTTCCTAGCAACTTCTTGAACGTTCTTGGATATAGCAGAGTCAATTTTCCCAGACACATATGCGTATTTTATTTCCAATTCTCCTTTTTCATTTAATATTGTCTTTGATCCTATCACTTGCCCTATTTCGGCGGGGACAGGGTTGAGGATATAGGTGTAGAGGAGAACAATGCCTAGGGTTATCGCTAGAGAAAAGAGGGTGTAGGGGTTGAGGAGAAGTTTTTTGAAAATATTCATTTTACTTAATCCGCATTTCCAGGCGCTCAACGCGGATTTTCAAATCTTCAACATCTCTTTCCTGTTTGATATCGGTATGCATCAGACTACCCATAGTTTGCCTATACTCCCTAGCTTCTTCTCTAAATGCCTGTATTTCTTTCATGGTTAATATAAAGGCTTTCTTGTGTTGTTGGAGAATTTTCTCAAATTTATCTAATCGTCCGTCTATTTTAGAATTTGTTTTTTTGACTTCCTTTTTCATACCAATACAGTATAACAATCGCTCAAAAAAATGCAAAAGCCTTTAGAGTGCGGGTTCGGGGGTAAGTGCTGGAACAATTTCGGCAGAGGCAGGAGAACCACCACCCCCTTCGGGTACTCCCTGCCCGTCTTCTGGCGTGGCTCCTGCATCAGGAGGAGAGATGGTTTCCTCCACTCCTTGTGAAGGAGGGGTTGGGGTGGTTTCTGGCTCCGGTGCGGACTCCTCTACAACTTCAGCGAGGGGTTCTCCCTCGACTGGTTCAGTCCCGACGACGCTATCGGTCGGGGTCCCAGTATCCTCTGGGAGTTCAGGCTCTGGGGCAGGCGATCCTCCTCCGCCACCGCTGGAAGAAGACGATGATGAAGATCCACTAGACCCAGCATTCAAGATAAGAGCATCGAGCTGGGATTTTGTAATACATGTTTTATCGCCTGATTCGTCTGAGACACACAGAGTCTGCGTTTCTATTTCTTTTGTAAATATTTTCGCTATGCCGTTTGTAGCATTTGCAAGCCAAGCAGAAACTTTAGAGAAAAGTTTCCCGAGCAAAGAACCATCAGTGCTACGAGGTACGATTTTTCCATCTTGAGTCTCATGAATATAATCAAGTTCAAAGCTATTATTTATGTCTTTCATTATTAGCTCCATGTCTATGATTAAGCTTTTTCCAGTTTCTGTATTTGCAGAATTGAAAACCCAATAGTTGTGCTCGTTCTCGTGAGGGGAGAGGAGGGTGGCATTGCCGGCTGCATCTAGAACATAGAGCTCCCCAGATGCGGAGTAAAGGGAAATTCCGTTGGCGAGAGTGCCGACTGGCGCTGTGCCGTCAAATATATCTAAATGGTTTGTACCTTCGGTAGTAGCGCGGTCAGCTGTGCCAGCAATTTTCAAATTACCGGCTGTGGTGATCCGCATTGCTTCCGTGCCAGTTCCCATGGTGACTGCTCCCTGAATATCCAAAGCACCCCCAGCGAGGGTTAGCGTATCCGCAGAGTGCGTCAATGTGACATCGCCAGCGTTCCAATTGATAACTCCACCCGAGGCAAGGAAGAGATCAGAAAATGCGCTTCCTGATTGCCCGAGGTATGCGCCGTCATCTGCGTCTGGAGAAATTCCAATACCTGCAGTGATTAAGCCATCAAACCCCGCAGTGCCTGCAACATCGAGGAGGTAGTCGGGAGTAGTGTCGCCGATGCCCACCTTTCCATCTGATCGTAATGACATAACTGTAGTTTCTGGAATAGCTGTATTCCCGTCGGACAAGAGTATGTCAAGCTGGCTTTTGGCAGAAGAATCTCCCGTACTCCAACTTTTAGTAGCAAAATCCGCGGTAGGGAAATAATAACCACCACCGGTAGTTCCGCTTCCTATTCTTACTACAGCTGTTTGTGTAGTTCGGCCAACTCCATCGACAACAGTATGTAATTTAGTTGCCGGAGTAGTGGTTCCAATCCCCACATTCCCAGCTGCGGAAATCCGCATTTTTTCGGTGAGGGATTGCAAAGTCGTTCCCGAAGCGCCGGCATCAGAAGTTGAGAAAATTAAAGATCCACCCGCAGCGTTACCAGTTGCTTTACCGCCCGCGAGGGTGAGAGATGCGCCGGCGATGTCTGTACCCGAGCCACCAGATGCATTATAAGTAACTGATAAAGGTGTTGCGTCAGTTACGCCGTCACCAATGTAAACATTACTGATTCCAGAACCAACAATAAATTGACCAGATGCTGTGCTGGTTATGTTTGTACCCAACAAGAATGAGCCTGAATGCGCAGCGTTAGTTGATAATCCTACTGACACTGCTCCGTTTGCAGCAGTCGTTAAATTTTCTGCACCGCTAGAAGGACCTCCCACCGCTAGCCCCGAATTACCGGTGACGCTTGTTCTGTATCCAATTGCTGTTGAAAAAGTTCCTCCTGCGCTAGCCGATCGCCCAAAGGCAGTTGCTCCCACATATGTAGATCCAGTTGCACTATTTCCAAATATCGTTTGCTTATCTGCTCCCGAAACAGCAGATGCTCCAAAGACTTCGCTGTAACTTGACGCGCCTGGACTCGTCGGACTAGTACTAAAAGTTTGCAATCCGGTAAAAGTCTGCGCGGCGTCCGTGCGTGCAAGAGTTGCTGAAGTAGAAGGGAAAGTCATCGTGGTGCTGTCAGTGCCAGCGAGAGTCAGAGAATTGTTTACGGTTAAAGTTTTGCCCGAGGTAACGGAAAGGCCGGTGACTGTGTCAGCATTACCTGTGAGTGCGCCTTCGAAAGTGGTAGCTTTTAAAGTCCCCGAAAAATCCCCCGCGGCGCCGTTGCCAACGCCGATGACGTTTGCGGAAATGCGCGAGAGGCCGGTGTCCGCAGTTCCAGAGCCATTATCCCAAGCCATTGAGCCGGTCGATTTTAAGGTTAAGAGTTGTGATGGAGTGGTAACCCCCAGGCCAACTAGACCTGGAGTGCCTTGGAAAAAAGTCAGAGTACTGCTTGTCATGTAAAGACGACCCTTGGAAATACCCGGGTAATCAATTTGGAATGTGGGACTTCCTCCTATGGAAACCCCGGATGTACTAACATTTAAAGCTCCATTTTCCATATTGATAACACTTCCACCAACAAGATTTAAACTCGCAGGAGAATTTATAGTCAAATTTTGCGAAGTTGCGGAGGATATAGTCATAATGCCGGAATTTGTAATTCCAGTAATACCGTCAGTGAGCAAAGACGTAGTTTTCAACGTTCCTGCAAAACTCCCCGCTGCGCCGTTGCCGACGCCAACCACTCCCGCCGAAACACGAGACAAACCAGAGTCTAAAGAACCACCTTCAGCAGTGCTGTTGGCCCAAGCAAAAACACCCGTGCTCCCATTGAGTATTCGTCCGATCATCCGAAGATCATTGTTGTATATGCTCATCGCTTTGCCACCAGAGGCTGCGGAGAAAGACATGCCGTTGGCGTCTGTGGCATAAATACCAGAACCAGGGGAATTAGTGAAAGAATATGTAGGAGCGGAAGCAGAACCATTCCCTCCCAAAAATTGTCCGGCTGCTGTTATTCTGAATTTTTCAGTCAAAGATTGCAAGGTTGTTCCCGAAGCTCCGGCGTCAGAAGTTGAAAAAATTAATGATCCTCCGGCGGCGTTTCCTGTACCTTTACCGCCGGCAAGGGTTAAGTTTGCACCGGCGATGTTTGTGCCAGATCCACCTGATGCGTTGATAGAAAATCCTGAGGGGGTTGCTGCGGTAACACCTTGACCCAAATATGCATCATTGATATTTGCTGCATTACTACCTAGGACAAACTGGCCAGTAGCTGAAGTTGTGGCTCCGTAACCCAAAGCAAAAGAGTTGACGTTTGCCGCATTGGCTTGATAGCCAATTGCGTGTGCGTTTTGACCCGATGCGGTAGCAGAATATCCAATTGCTGTACAAATTCCATTGGTACAACTAGTTGTTGCTCCAGAACCTATCGCAATACTTCCATTCCAGTTACCGCTTACAGTAGCTCCGTAACCTATAGCTACTCCATTATCCTGCCCGGAAACCGATGCGTTGGCCCCTAGAGCCACAGACGCCCCATGAGTAGTGGAAGCCCCAGCTCCTACAGCTAGTGAATAGTTGACGGTACTGGTGCTAGCGCCCGCGCCATAACGCTCAGAATTCGTTCCGCTTCCTGGGCTCGTCGGGCTTGTCGAGAAAGTCTGCAAACCCGTAAACGTCTGCGCGGCATCCGTGCGAGCAAGTTCTGCATCCGTAACCGCAGTGTTAAATTGCGCAAGTGTTCCCGTGATGCCGACTATGGAAGTCTGGTCGCCGGTGTTTGTGCCCGAAGTATTTCCGATGACAATTTTTTCGGCATCGGTCACATAGTTGTCATCCGCGCCGAGTGCATTCGCTTTATTATTAAAAGTATCCCAGTCTGTATCTGAAAGCGCGCCGGTGGTCGAAGTCGAAGCCAGGCCCATGCTCAAAACTTGTGCGGCGAGCGATAGCCCATTCGCAGTACCGAGGGTAAGTGCATCGTGAGCGCTACCGACGACAGTTTCTATTTTGTCATAGACTGCATTTTTCGACGGAGCATGGGTCGTGTCAGTATCCCAGCCCGCACCGTACACAGTGTCGCTTATGCTCGTAGAGGTCAGTGGTGCGCGAACATCGCAATCTGTATCCGTCGGTAGACATTCCGGATTTAAAGTATCTCCAGGGTCATAAGGGAAGCCATCCCACACCGCGAAAACAATTCGGGAAAAGAAGAATACTGCAGCGATTGCGCCAAATGAAAAAATTATTTTTTTATTAAATATAAATCGCATCGTACTCTATACTACCAATTGGAAAAGAGCTATTTCTGAATTTTCCCAACCAAAACTTCCAAAAGTTTCTTCACACTGTTTTGCGCTTCAGTCTCCGTCTTAGAGTTTACGAAATTCTGCCAATCTTTCATTATTTCCTCGTCCTTCAGGTCGCGCACTGCATTCTCGAGGGAAAGTCTCGTCTCGAAGTCGACTTCTCTTTCTGCTTGCAGCACTTTCTTCACGAACATTGAAGTGAAGTCGAGCACCTTTTCATTGACAATCGCTTTGGACTGGCTGTCACGCAATTGATCTAGCTCCCCTTTCTGCGAAAAGTATGCAAGTCCAAAAAAGACATTGCCGATGATAAGTGCCCCTATAACTATAATAAGAGGAAGACGTTTATTGTTTTCCATTTTTCTTTAATAATTCGGTTAATTTATCTCGCAAGGTATTGCGATATAAATTATACACTAATAATAATAACACAACAATCAAAAGGAAGGTCTGCCAATCAATTCCCGACAACGAAGCGCCGGTAGACGACTTCAGTTCGATGTTTTGGTGAATTCCATTGCCCTCGGTAACTATAAACGCCTTACCCGTAAAGCTTTTATAGCCCGGAGCTTCCACATTGAAATAATAAGTTCCCGCTGGCACCAAGAACGAGTAGGTACCGCGAACATCGGTTATTTGGGGGTTTTGCTGGCTGTAGTCGTCTGCATTCCAGAGATCATAAGATTTAGTACTGGTGTTAAGTTTATATAGCGAAACTATGGCCGACGGTATACGTGTTTCTTTGCCATTATTTTCTTCGAAGACATAACCCTCCGGGTCAACCACGGTGACCATACTCATTCGGCGAGAACCAAGCTCTGGGTCGATGTAGTCGATGATAGTCACCACTTCGTACTCCCCCGGCACAACCGGTGTGGTGACGTCGGCGGTATATATTCCGTCGTGGTCCGGGTCTTCGTATTCAAAAGTTGACAACACTAGTTTCTTCTCGATTGGAATTTCGTTCGTCGGGACGTTCTGTACTAAACCTTCCATAGAGAACAGTGCCGAAGCCGCAAGTGATGAGCGAAGAATTTCATTTTCGCTAACCCGAGGAGTCGCAGCGACGAAAACAATGTAGCCTGTCACACTCCTCGCTGCACTGATAGGTTTAATCACGAGTTTCAAAGTTTGGCCCGGCAAAGAAGACACACGCTGTGAGACATCGCCATTGTCTGCGACAGACAGAGCAACGTTAAGGTCAACTAGTTCGCTTGCTCCGCGCGCGAAAACAAATTCCGTAGGTAAATTCTTTTTCGCCGTCACAGAAAATTGAGCGACAGGCAAACCTTCGATGAGAGCGATGTTACCGGTACCCACAGACGAAGGAAGCTTCCCTCCCGGCGAAGACAAGCCGGGCACATTAAGCGACACGCCACTTAAGCTTTCAAGTTCGGCCAATTCGCTTGGTCCAATATTTTTAATTGTAGTATTTAGCACGTCGCTAAGCCCCGGGATATTGAGGTCCACTCCGGCAAGCTTGTTCATATCAGTAAACCTTTCTATGCCGACTTCTTTAAAAGTTTTATCCAGCTCTGGGAATTTGCTGGCCAAGAGTCGCAGCTCGTACGGCAACGGTGCGAAGACGAAAGCCGCAATTGCTTTCTCCGGCAATAAATTCCATCGCGCCCCTAGAGTCGGCGGCGCAATTTTTGGAACTTGAACAACTGCGGGAGGCAACTCGTCAGGTCGGAACAAATAGCTAATGAAATTAGAAATTGAATTAATAACGCCGGCACTCAAACTCGCGGACGGAATTCCTGCTACTGGCGAGAGTCCGGGTGGCAACCCCCCGAATGGTGGCGGATTTGCCGGTGGGGGTAATGGTGGGTTTGCCGGCGGATTAGGTTTGCTCCCGCTCGAGCCTCCCCCGTTGCTCTGTCGTCCACTCGCTGGTCGCCAATCTGTCTTAACCTTAAAATCGGCACTTGCACAGGACAGCCCATTAACGCAATTGAAGCTTATTTGACTCGCGTCAGAGTCTACTGTTGCATAACCAAGGAACTCTCCGGTGGAATTAATTGTAACACCGGTAAAATCAATCCAGCCAACGTTAGAACCCCAAGCCGAACCCGCAAGCACACCCTCCCCATTATTAGAAACTCCAGAAGTGCTCGGACTTAAATTAATCCAGCCATACTGCGCGCTCCAAGCATACCCCGTGATTGTGGTATCTGTAACCTCGACATCGCACCCATCGCAGCCGAAGTTTATCCAGCCTAAATTCTCGCCCCAAGCATACTTCGAAGAAGTATCTATCGTGCCGTTTGTTTCGGAGGCGAAAGCAGGTGAAGCTAGTAAAAATATCAGTGACAAAAAAACAGAGAAGGGTACCCCCCGTAGAACCAGACCAAAAATTTTATTTTTTTCATTTATGCGACGCAGAATATATATATTATACCACTACTGTAACTCCACTTCCACAAATTTAAGCCCTTGAAGGTTGATGGGGCTCGTCAAAAGTGCTTTCTTGAACGGATCACGAGGGTCTGATAGGATTGTTTCAACGATAGCCACAGTGTAGGGCTTGAGTCCAGGGAGAGATATGGCATCACCTGTATTAAGCACGAAGTCGCGAGGTAAAATCATTTCGAAATTTCCTCCCCCTCTGCCTACCAATTCCCAGAAAACCGCGGGGTCGGCTGGCGGTTGTTGGGCCTCCGACAACACTGCTTGGATTTTTTCTCGCGGGTTGGAAAAAAGAACGACTTTCGAGGTACTAGGCGAAACCATCCCTACTTGCCCTATGGGTATATCCCCTTGAGCGAAAACCATATCGCCTATGTTCACGCCGTTGTTTGAACCTATGTCGATAATTAAAGTATCATAAGCGCTCTTGTTGGGTTTGGAAAGAATCGCAGCTAACATCGCTTTTCGATTCTCCGGAGTACGCATAAATATTGCTTTCAAGTCCTCATTCTCCGTGGCCAGGATATCATAGTTGGCATTTTGCGCGCTGCGAGCTAGAAGCTCTTGTTTTAAATTTTCATTCTCAACAGATAGAGAACGCTTAGAAGAAAAATATGCGTTTAAATTATTAAGTATGTTGTCCATAGTGCCGCCAATTCTTAATGCCGGACTAAAGAATTCTCCTGTAGCGAAAGAGGTCCCGCGTAGAATACCGCCACGGAAATAAAATAAAATAAAAAGCAGGACTAACCCCACTACTATTTTGAAAATTTTCCCTCTTTTAATTTTTTTATCTTGGAGGTAACTCATCTTGGTGTCCAATTAGTACGTCTTTATACATAGGTAAGTTGTCTAAAATCACCCCGGTCCCTCGAGCCACAGCCGACAGAGGATCTTCTACGACATAGACCGGAATTTTAAGTGAACCCTGCAAGAGCTCGGCGAGCCCCGGTAGAAGCGCTCCCCCTCCCGAGAGCGTAATCCCGCGATGCATTATGTCCGATAAAATTTCCGGAGGCGCAGACTCGAGCATATCCTTCACTCCATCAACCAATCCGTGCACTGACAAAGACAAGGCTTCTCGAATATCCGAGTCGGTCACCACAACTTCTCGAGGTAGCCCAGTGAGCAAATCCCGTCCGTGAACCTCTGTTTCCATATATTCTCCCGGAAGCGCGGAACCAATTTCTATTTTTACCATCTCCGCCGTTCTCTCCCCGATGAGAATTTTAAATTCGTCACGCATATAGGAAATGATGTCGTTGTTCAGGCGATCCCCGGCAATCTTTAAGTTTTTTGATTTAACAATCCCGCCCAAGCTCATAACGGCAATGTCAGTGGTCCCACCACCGATGTCTATGATCATAGTGCCGACAGGATCTTTAATAGGTAAACGTATGCCGATAGCCGCGGCCATTGGCTCCTCCACTAGGTACACTTCGCGGCCACCCGCACTCCGGGCAGCATCATAGACGGCGCGAGTCTCCACGTTAGTTGTTCCGGTCGGCACGCCGATGAGCACTCGCGGGCGCGCCAGCTTCGGCGCAATTTTATCAGCTTTGTTAATTAAATAAGAAAGCATTTCTTCCGTAACTTCGAAGTCAGAGATAACGCCATCAACGAGTGGCCGAACTGCCTTAATGTGCCCAGGAGTGCGTCCTAGCATTTCTTTCGCTTTGGTGCCTACGGCAAGAATCTGGCTGGTCTTCACGTTGAGCGCCACCACTGACGGCTCGTTGATGACGATGCCGTGCCCTTTCAAATACACCAGCGTGTTCGAAGTGCCTAGGTCTATACCTATGTCATTCGAGATTAATTTGTAAAATTTTTCAAGCATTAAAGAATAGGCCCTAGGCTTTACCTGCCTGCCCGTAGGCAGGGGCACTAGGCTTTAGTAAATTTAATAACTCATCCAGTGAAATTATTTTCCCTTTCTCTTCGTTTCTTTTTTTTATTTCTATACCACTTTCTTTGACACTCCTTGCAGACACTACAGCGCGCATCGGAATTCCAAGAAGGTCGGCATCGGAGAATTTCTCTCCAGCAGAAACTTCTTCCCTATCGTCAAACAAAACTTCGATACGGGCTTCCGTTAATGCACTGAACACTTTCTCAGCTTCTGTCTTCACTTCCTCTTCCTTACCCAAAAGGAGGAGATGGACTTGGAACGGCGCAATGGCCTCCGGCCAAATGATGCCTTTGTCGTCAGCCAGAGCTTCCACTACAGTACCCATAAGTCTCCCGATACCAATACCATAACAACCCATAAGCACGGGATGCTTCTCCCCTTTCTCGTCAGTAAAAGACAAATCGAACGGTGCGGAATACTTAGTCTTCAGGTCGAAAATATTACCGACTTCGATGGCTCGGTGCTCGGCTAATTTGCTGCGTTCCATCTCTAGCTGACCCAATACCTCGTCAGTGTACACTTCTTTGTTGACAGCGATGCCCTTGCTTTCATCGACATATATAGTATCCTCGCCAGCCGAGGTTATGGTCTGAAATTCGTGAGAATATTTAGAAAAAGTCCCCCCAGAAGCAAAAGTCAGATAAGTGATGTGCCCGATACCCGCGCGCTCGAAGACTTTCTTGTAAACGCCTTTCATCTCCTCATAAAACTTTTCAAAATCTTCCTGTGAGCTGTGGAAAGAATACATATCCTTCATCATAAATTCTCGTCCGCGCAGAATTCCGGATTTCGGACGGAGCTCCATTCGGAACTTGTCTTGAATCTGGTAAACTGCCAATGGAAAATCTTTGTACGAAGTTATGTAATTTTTCAAAATGGGAACCACGATTTCTTCGTGAGTAGGCCCGAGCGCCATTTCTCTTCCGGCCGAATCTGCAACTTTATATAAAACATCCAAATCATTCCAGCGTCCCGTCTTCTCCCAATTTTCTTTAGGCTGAAGCGCCGACATAAGTATCTCCTGTCCCCCCGCCTTATTCATTTCGTCACGCACAATGTTTTCAATTTTCCTTAAAACCTTGAGTCCTAGTGGCAAGTAGGAATAAACCCCGGCCATTTCTTTATGGATGAAACCTCCGCGGATTAAGAGCTCGGCGTTCTTGGAAACTTCGTCGGTAGGGGTTTCCTTCTTGGTCTTAGTAAAAAGTTGGGATTGCCTTGCGCTTGTATTCATACAGCCATCTTACCCGAAAAAACCCTTTTGGTCAAAGCGCGAACTTTCAGCCTGAAAATCCTGCCTGCCGGCAGGCAGGTTGCAAAAAATGGGGTTTTCTGGTAGATTGTCTTTATGCAAAAAGCAAAAAACGCAAAGGCAAATGACGATTCGGCAGTAGAACAAATGTTCGCCGCTGGGGCACATTACGGCTATTCTAAGACCCGCAGGCACCCTTCCGTATCGCCTTATATATATGCCACGAAGAATAAAAGCGACATCATTAACCTCGAAAAAACTAGCACCCAGCTAGACGCGGCTAAAAAGTACGTTGACGAGCTTGGCGCAAAAGGCAAAGTACTTCTTTTTGTAGGTACCAAACCTGAAGCCAAACAAGCCGTTAAGTCAGCAGCCGAATCCCTCGGTATGCCCTATGTCACCGAACGATGGATTGGGGGAACGCTTTCGAACTTTACTGAAATTAAGAAGCGCATCGCCGAGCTCGAAAACTATCAGAAAGAAAGCACTACCGGCGCTCTCGAGAAATATACCAAGAAAGAACGTGTCGTTATGGCTAAAAAGATGGAGAAGCTCGCAAGGTACTACACCGGGCTCCTTGGTCTTAAGAAAATTCCAGATGCTCTCTTTGTGGTAGACGCCCGAGCAGAACACATTGCCGCCACCGAAGCCAACAAATCCGGCGTTCCGGTAATAGCCCTCGTAAACTCCGACACTAACATCAAGAAAATAGAGCATCCGATAGTTGCGAACGACGCAGGTATCCCCTCTATTAAATTCTTTGCGCAAGCACTTGCTGAGGCGTACAAGAAAGGCGGGCTCTCCACAACCGCGAAAACTTCTTAATAAGTAACTTCATTTACCCCGCGCAAGCGCGGGCAATAAAAATCTATGTCTACACAAATCACCACAGAACAAGTTAAAGAGTTGCGGGACCAAACGGGCATTTCAGTTATGCAATGTCGTAAAGCACTAGAAGAAGCAGGCGGAGATATGGCTAAGGCTCTGGCTATTTTAAAGAAAAACAGCGCCGATGTAGCTCTGAAGAAGCTCAGCCGTGAAGTAAAGGACGGTCGCGTCGCCGTGAAGATGGATGGTGGCAAAGCGGTTATGGTAACGCTCCATTGCGAAACGGATTTCGTAGCTCGAAATGAAGATTTTACGAACTTACTAAACACACTTCTAGATTTGGCGTTCAAGGATGGAATCGAGAAAATGAAAACCGGAGCTAAAGAACTCGTCGACGGCGTAATTCAAAAAACTGGAGAAAATATCCAGTTAGGAGAAGCGTACGAAGTATCCGGAAGTGTGCTTGGCAACTATGTCCACAACAACAAGATAGGTATCATAGTTTCCCTCGAGGGCGGTACCGCCGAGCTCGCCAAGGATTTGGCTATGCACATAGCGGCAATGAAACCGGAATATTTATCTGATGCGGAAATTAGCGAAGACACCAAGAAAACGATGCATGAAGTTTTCGAAAAGGAAGTGGCCGGCTCTGATAAGCCGGAAGAGATTAAGAAAAAAATGCTCGACGGTAAGATGGCAACCTATTTCAAGGAACGCACTCTCCCCGACCAAGCCTTCATCAAGGACGGGAATGTCACTGTGGGCTCGCTATTAGGGAAAGCAGGCGCTAAAATAAAGGAGGTGAAGCGTTATTCAATATAAACCAATGAATTTCTTTATAGTTTTATTTTTTGTATCTTTGGCAGGCATAATCTTTATGGTAGTTAGAAAGATTCGTCTTTTGGCGAATGGGAGTTCTCTACCACTAGATCAAGCCCCTTTCGAAGTGCCAAGATTTGAAGAGGTGCACGGCACAGCCACGCGACTTATGAAGAGACTCGGGTATTTTATACTCGTGGAAATTATTCGGGCTTACGTACGAGTGGTCCAATTTTTCAAAAATAAATATTTGCAAATCCAAACCAAGATGGAAGAACGACGCGCGAGACACGGCGCCGTCCCTGCCCTGCCGAAAGAGCCCAACCGTTTCCTTAAGGTTATGGCGGAATATAAACGGAAGATTGGTAGGATAAAGAAAGAGGTGAAAGAAGAAGAGAATCTGTAAATTTTAACGCCGCCTTAGCTCAGTTCCCGCCAGGGGCGGATAAAGTCCGAGCAACGCATGGTCGAGTTTTGTTAGAGAAGTAAGTACAGAGTGCCGCCTTAGCTCAGTTGGTAGAGCAACGCTTTTGTAAAGCGAAGGTCCTCGGTTCGAATCCGAGAGGCGGCTCCGCAATCAAATCAATGTCATTTTTTGAAAAATTTCCGCGCGCAGAGCGAAGCTCTGCGTAGTGTGGGAAAGGGTTTCCGGACGCTTCGCGTCCGTGGAGGAGGAGGTTCGAGCCAAAGATTTTTTGGAGGGAGAGTTTTTTAGAGGGGAGGTCGTTCGTTTTCGCAATTTCATCCAGTATTGAAGCGTCTTTTATCCATTCTCGCGTCGGTTCTAACCATAGAGACGGGGTGTATAAAAGTTTGGCTATTTGCTCGTCTACGGATTTCTTCTCCGACATAAGCGTGCGACGACGCTCTAGGTAGTCTTCGCGCTCAATATCTTGGGCTACATAGACATCCGTGAGTCTTTTTATGTTGCGAGAAAAATCTTCTGATTTTTCTCGCATTTCCAAAACTGCATCTCCCGCAGAATTATTGATTTTAGTTTCCTCAATATCTAACTTGTTAAATAATTCTTCCACCCATTCTTTAGGCATAGCATATGCGCCGAGCATTGCTGATAGTTGGCGGTCTAATTCTTCTCCCCTAATACACGGCTCATCACATTTTCGTGTCTTTGATTTCTTGGAACAATGATAATAAGTGTATTGGTGCGTATTTCCATTCTTCTGTCGTTTTATTTTTATCTCCCCCGTGATACCCATACCGCACGACGCACACGAAAGTAAACCACACAGAGGCTTCGGATCTATCTTTTTATTAGGTTGGCGATTCCTAGATTGCAAAACAGCATTTGCCTTATCAAAAAGTTCTTTAGTAATAATCGGTTCGTGTTTACCCTCATAGATTTCTCCGGCGTGACGAAAATGTCCGTAATAAATCGGGTTTGTAATAATTGCCGATATTCGTGAAATATTGCACCGATTATTTTTCCTTGATGTGATGCCGGATTTTTCCATAAACTCGGCAATATATTTAAGATTAACTTTGCCTGTGGCGTAGAGTTCAAATAACTTTTTGACAATTTTTGCATTTTTGCGATGCAGTTCTATTTTCTTGATAGCTGGATTGTTGATGTATCCTATCGGAGCGAAGCCGGGAAATTCTCCACGTCGTGCTTTTTGTCGCAATCCGCGAGCAGTATTTTCACTTAATTGCCGGACATATTCGTTTGCCATTCCCAACTCTACGGACATCATTAAAACATTGTCGTTTGGACAATGACTTTGAGAATGAGTTTGGATGTGCGCGATAATTCCTTGTTGCAGAAGCCATTGAATTTTTCCACTATCAACGGGATTGCGAGATAGGCGGTCAATTTTCCAGCAAACAATTCCCTGAACTTCGCCCGCTTGTATTCTCTTGAGCATCTCATTAAATATTGGTCTGCCGGGAATTTTTGCGGATCTTTTTTCGATGAATTCTTCTACAACATTTAGATTTTCCCGCTTAGTGAGTTCTCGGAGTTCAGCAAGCTGGGCTTCGATAGAGAGGATTTGTTTATCCTCAACATCAGTAGATTTTCGAGCGTATAAAAAATATTTCATATATGTAGTATACTATAATATACCATTGTATTGCAATATACCGGAGTATATACTGGGACAATGAAAAGTGATTCTGTAAAACTTGGCAAAAATTTGAAGCGTATTAGAACCGCCAAAGGTATATCACAAGGTAAAATTGCCCGCATTTTAAAAGTCGGTCGGAGTTTTATCACAAACATTGAAAATGGAAAAACAAACCCGACGTTAGATTCAATTTCCAAAATAGCAAAAGCAATCGGAGTTTCGGTCGGAGAGTTAATGAAATAAATTTATGAAAAACATAAAAGAATGGCAAAAAGAATTTATAAAAGCTAGTAATAATTTTCCGACAAACGAAAAATGGAAAGAACAAGATCGCTTGTTATCTATATTGAGACAGCTGGCTGATGTGGGTGGTGGAATACAAAAAGAGCAAGGAGTTTATAACCACCCGAATAAGGCGTATGATGATCCCAACCATCGAATAGCTGCTTTGATAGCTGACATCCTAATCCTTGCAGGTAAAAGAAATTTCGACTTGGACGGAGAGTTGCAAAAAGTTCTTGATTGGTATCAGGATAAAAATAAATCTTTCACGAAATAAGTTTATATGATTTACATTTTGGGTGTTGATCATTTCACAGTTCAATTACCGCATCAAAATAACGATGCTGAGAAAGTGGCTAAATTTCTTGAGCAGGTAAGAAATATCTGCCAAGAAAAAAAGATTGGACTAATCGCCGAGGAATCTAGCGAAGATGCTTTGTCGTATCAAAATATAAATTTTACTCATGTTGGAAAAATTATTCCTGAATTAGGAATAGAATACTTGCTTTGCGACCCAGGATTAATTGAACGGAATAGAATAGGTGTCAAACAAAGAGATATAATTGCAAAAGAATTATCAATACCATTTCCTCCAACTACGCCAGAACAAGAAAAAAATATTAACGAAGTTGCCGGAGAATCAGATCGCAAGCGTGAGAAATACTGGTTAGACCAAATTAAGACACGAAATGTAGTGAATAAAGAAGTTTTACTAATTTGCGGTTTTGAACATGTTGATTATTTTATTGATATAGCCAAAAAGGAAAATTGTGCTGTTCAAAAAATAATTTGAGAAATATTATAGGGAGTTTGCCGGTTTAATATCGGCAAAAGTTTTAACACGCGCACGGGTGGGTGGGGCAAGTGTTATGTATTTTGTAGCCGACCTCCCCTCCAAAAAACTCTCCCTCCAAAAAATCTTTGGATCGAACCTGCATTTAAAATCCGGCATTGCGTCCGGAAACCCTTTCCCACACTACGCAGAGCTTCGCTCTGCGCGCGGAAATTTTTCAAAAAATGACATTGATTTGATTGCGGAGTGTCTTTTAAAATCAGCTAGAACCTATTTTAGCAAAAATTCCTAATGCGCACGCTCCGCGTGCCTCTTAACCTTAAACTAATTACCACGCTCTACTAATGTGGTAATTCAATGG